>Ga0335069_10001501_pt1 | contig 37526 bp, 34 predicted proteins | sample Lox_Sample_11_FD_206714 | JGI IMG/M metagenome (GOLD analysis project Ga0335069, IMG submission 206714) | Soil microbial communities from Loxahatchee National Wildlife Refuge, Florida, United States - Lox_Sample_1.1 | ecosystem: Environmental > Terrestrial > Soil > Wetlands | place: USA... | reverse complement strand
CCGAAGGGAGAGAACCGGACCCCCGGCTACCTGCGGATCAACCCCAACGGGCGGGTCCCGGTGCTCAACGACGGGGGCTTCGTGCTCTGGGAGTCGCGCGCCATCATGCAATACCTGGCGGACAAGACGCCGGGACAGACGGTGTACCCGGAGGAGCCGCGGGCGCGCGCAGAAGTGAATCGCTGGCTGTTCTGGGACGCCGCGCACTTCTCGCCTGGCGTGGGGACCCTTCTGTACGAGAACGTCATCAAGAGCCTCATCGGTGCGGGTGTCCCGGACAAGACCGAGGTGAAGCGCGGTGAAGGACTGGTCGCGCGCTTCGCCCCCATCCTCGAAGCGCACCTGGCGTTCCGATCGTGGGTCGCCAACGACGACGTTTCTCTGGCGGATCTGTCACTCGCGGCACCGCTCGCCTTCGCGCAGCAGGCGAACGTTTCGATCGCGGGCTTCCCGAACATCACCAAATGGCTTTCGCGCGTCCAGTCGCTCGATGCATGGCAGAAGACCCTGCCGAAATGAGGGGAGGGTGGTCCGGCGGTCGTGAGCAGTCGTCGGCGAACACCGCGGCGTCGAAGGCAGGGTAACCTCGCAATCGGAGAGCTTCACGCTCGCGAACCCGCAGGGACCCTGAACCGCGGCCAACCTCAGTCCCTCGGACTGATCTCGGTCCTGACGGCCATGACGGGGCCGTCCACGGGCGGGATGCCGAGGACGACGTGGAAGCGTCGTGGCGTCCCCTCCGTCGCATGGCTCCAGGCGTAGGCTCGCTTCGCCTTCGGGTGGCCGACGAGAGCGAAGACCTGCACCACGCCATCCCATACCGTCTTGCCCGCCCGCTCCTCGCGCACGGGCACCGACTCGACCCAGCGCGACTCGCAGCCGTGCAGGTGACGGATCGCGTCTTGGAGGGCGGGAGTGCCCGCGGGATCCTCATTGGGCCAGGTCAGGGACTCCGTCGCCTTCGTGCAGTCCGAGCACTCGTTCACCGAGCGCTTCGTGGTTTCGTACTCGACGCGCAGCCAGGCGTACCGAACGTCATGGGCCGAGGTGGAGGCGTCCGGGCCGTCCCGCTTCGCCTGGCGGTAGTCGTTCAGCAGCTCGCGGACACGAGCCATCACGTCCAGCATGGCCCTCGCGTGGCGCCCATCGCAGGTCACGCGTTTAGCCTAGCGCGCAACTAGCGTGTGACGAGGTCCAGGACCTTCTCCCGCGTCGTCAGCCCCGCGTGCTGTCCACGCTTCTCGCCGTCGCGAAACACGACCAGTGTGGCTGGGGACGGCGGCGCGAAATCGGGGTATAGCGCGTCAGGAAGAGCGACATGCTCACCTACTTGGCCTCCCACGCTGTCGTACTCGTGACGGTCGTGGCGTGGCTGGTGATGCTTTCGCGGATCTCAGGATCACAGCGGACGCCTCAGAGCACGTTCGCATGGTTGCTCGCCTTCGCGTTCGTTCCGCTTCTCGCGATCCCGCTCTACCTGGCGCTGGGTAGCCGGAAATTCCCGGCACGCGCGAAGGGACGACAGCTCGCCATCCCTCCCGTGCGCCCGGGCAACTCCTTCGAGCTCCTGACGACCGGTGAGTCGGCTTTTGCGCGCCTGATCGAGCTCATTCAGGGCGCCAAACGCTCGATCGATCTGACCATGTTCATCCTCGGCGACGACGAGACCGGCCGTGCCGCGGTCGGGGCCCTCGCCGAACGCGCGAAGCACGGGGTCGAGGTTCGGGTCATCCTCGATGCTGTCGGCTCGATTCGAACCCATCGCGGCGCCGCGCGAGCGCTTCGGGAAGCCGGCGCGCAGATGCGCGTGTTCATGCCACTGCGACATTCGCCCATCCGGGGGCGAAGCAACCTGCGCAGCCACCGGAAGATCGCCATCGTGGACGGGCACGTGGTCTTCGCAGGCGGGATGAACCTCGCCAACGAGTACATGGGACCCCCGCTGAAGGACGGAACGGCGCCGCGCTGGCGCGACGTGGTCTCCGTCGTGAGGGGCCCGGTGGCGGCCGACGCAACGGCGCTATTCGAGTCGGACTGGGTCTTCTGCGGTGGGTCCAGGCGATCTGGGAGCGAGGGTCGCGCGGCGACGCCCATTGCAGCCAGTGGCGATGCGCGCGTGCAGTTCGTTCCGATCGGCCCCGACATGACCACCGACACGATGTACGATCTCTTCTTGAACGGGATCTTCACGGCGCGCGAGCGAGTCGCGATTGTGACGCCCTACTACGTCCCCGACGATGCCCTGCAGCACGCGCTGGTGCTCTCGGCTCGGCGGGGAGTGAAGACCGAGCTCTTGATCCCGGCGTTGTCGAACCATCGGGTCGCCGATCTCGCTCGGCGCGAGTTCCTGCGCGAGCTGAGCGCGAACGGAGCCCTCGTTCACTACTACGCGCGGGGCATGGTCCACGCGAAGGCCATGGTGATCGACGACGATTTTGCCTACGTCGGCTCGCCGAACTTCGACATGCGGAGCTTGTTTCTCAACTACGAAGACGCGGTCTGCGTGTACTCGCCCGCGGCCATCGCGGAGGTCCGCGGCTTCATCGACGGGCTCATCTCCGAGTGCCCCTCGGAGCCGCCCGTGTTCCCCGAGCACCGCGTGATCGAACAGATCGCCCTGCTCCTGGCGCCGGAGCTCTAGAAATGGACGCTCCCCGGCAGGGGGCCACGCGAGCTCGTCTGCCATCCGCAACGGTTGGTCGGGTTCCGCGCGCGGCTGCGGCGCTGGCGGGGCACTCTGTGCCCCGAGGTACCGGGCATGGCATTCAGGAAAGCGCCCGACCGGGAGATGCTTCGCCGCCTGTTGGACTCGGGCAAGCTCGCCCAGGAGGAGCGCGCCCAAGCGCAGCGACTCTTCGACGACCTGAGCTCGGGGCGCGTCTTGCGGTTGCCAATGACCGAGCGCGTGTGGGTCGAGCGATTGTTCTACCGATTTCGTCTGAGAGACCAGCGCCCGAAACAGGCTCCGAAGGACTCGAAGACGAAGACCAAGGACCTTGTCGCGGCCTTCGATGCGATGCCTCGACCAAAGAAACCGCCGGGCAAGGGCTGATGCTCACCCGCGCGCTCCACGAGCTCGGAGTCCGCTTCGACACATCATCACTGTGCATGTGTGTCATGCCTCCTATTCATTGGGCTGAAGTGACTTCGGGACCTAGCTTGGAGTCACCGGCCGGCGACGACCGGAGACGAAGGAGCGAACAATGCCTGCCGACAACACCGTGCGTTCGACCCACAAGATCGCGATCGTGACCGGCGGAAGCCGTGGGTTGGGTCGCAGCACCGTGATCGCCCTCGCGAAGCGAGGAGTTCACTCGATCTTCACGTACAACACGAACCGCGCAGAAGCCGACAAGGTGGTCGGCGCCGTTCGCGAGCTCGGCGCGAAGGCAGCCACCATCCAGCTCGACGTGCGCGACGTCAAGTCCTTCGATGGGTTCGTGCAGAAAGCGCGTTCCACGCTGGCCGACCTCGGCGCGGAGCGTTTCGATCACCTCGTCAACAACGCGGGCACTGGACTCCACAAGCTGGTCCCCGAGACGACCGAGGAAGACTTCGACCAACTCGTGAACGTTCACCTCAAGGGCGTCTTCTTCCTGACGCAGAAGCTTCTGCCGCTGCTCGCCAACGGAGGTCGCATCGTCAACATTTCGACCGGGCTCGCCCGCTTCGCGGTGCCGGGCACGGCGGCCTACGCGATGATGAAGGCGGGCATCGAGGCCTTCACGCGCGTGCTCGCAAAGGAACTGGGGAGCCGGCAGATCACCGTCAACACGATCGCGCCGGGCGCGCTCGAGACCGATTTCAATACCCTGCGCGACGACGCCAACCTCCGGCGGATGGTGGAGGGGATGACGGCGCTCGGGCGTGTCGGCCAGGCGGACGACGTGGGACCGATGATCGCTGCGTTCCTCTCGGAGGAGAACCGCTGGGTCAACGCGCAGCGCATCGAGGTCTCCGGCGGAATGAACATCTGAGCTCGACCCTCGCCGCGATGTCGTCGAAAACCTAGGAGAGCGTTGCGACCTCGCGCGCGATCTCGACGATCTTCGTTCGCAGAAACCTGCAGGCATCGTCGTCGTCCGTCGCCATCGGCCAGAGCAGCTCGGCGTACGACCCTTTGATCGTGAACGGGAGCGGCTTTTCCTTCAGGCGCGGCCGCACCGCGCGGATCTGACCGGCGACGCGCTTGGGAAGCGTCGCCAGCATCGAGGTGCCTTCGACGATCGCGCCGACATAGGCGACGCTCGAGACGGAGCACCGGACGAAGCGTGTCTTGTGGAACATGTCTTCCACGATGCCGCGAAGGTCGCCGTTGTACGAGACGATGACGTGCTCCCGCGCGAAGTACTCCTTCTCGGTGAGCATGCGCAGCCGCGCGTGGCGAGGGTCGTACAGACACGTGAACGTGTCCGTGAACAGGCGCTGGCGACGGATGGTGGTGGGGAGCTCGTCAGCGACGGTAACCGCTGCGTCGAGGCCGTTGGCGAGCGCCTCGGCCACCGTCCGAAACTGCACGTCGATCGCCACGATGCGCATCCGTGGCGCCTCCTTCTCCAACACGCCGAGCAGCCGCGGCAAGAGCCAGAGACCCACCGAGTCCGCGACCCCGAGTCGGAGTGCTCGCTCGCTCGTTCTGGGATCGAACGTGGGAGGGGCGAGCGCCGCGTCGACCACCCGTTGCAGATGCGGCTTCAGCCCGTCGCGAAGGCGGCCTCCCCGGCTCGTGAGCGCGATGCCGCGGCCGCTGCGCGTGAAGAGCGGCGCGCCCACCACCGCGGTCAGCCGCCGGAGCGCAGCGCTCACCGCCGGCTGGGTGATGTAGAGGCGGCTCGCCGCCTCCGTGACGCTCCCGGTTTCGGCCACGACTGCGAAGACGCGCAAGAGATTGAGGTCGAGGTCTCGGCCATAAGCAGGGGGCATGTGTGGCGTGCAGTCTATGTCGACTAGCTACTGCCAGGCGGTCACGAGCGAGCACCAGTCCGTGGGCCAGCCGGTTGGCTGCGCGCAGCAGCCGCCAGTCCCCATGGTGCCGGACGGAGCGTTCAGACACACCAGGAGCGAGTTGAAGTTGACGCCCAGCGGCGTCGTGCAGCCCTCGGTGTAGCAACCGTACTCCGCGGTGTAGCTCTGGCCGGGCACGCCCCATCCGGATTCGGAGTCGGGAGAAGCGTTCACCAGCGTGCCGAGCGCGGTGCCGTTGTACACGAACGACCCCGATTGCAGGCTCGGATCGAGGTCGATGTTCTCGGCGAGATAGATCGTCTGTCCAGCGGCCGGACCCGCGCTCAGCTTGTAAGAGACGAACGTCCCACCGGGCCAGCCGGAATCGTCGCGGTTCTTGTAGACGTCGATGGTCCCCGGCCCCATCGCGTAGATGGGACCCGCGCCGCCGTAGTCGACTCCCTGATTGATGCTCTCCGCCACCAGGTTGGTGACGTCTCGATACGGGTTGCAGTATCGCTGGTTCTGCGGGTCCATCGGGATGCACGCCTGCGACGTGCCGGTGGCGCAGACGGTCACCGTGCCGTCGCTCGGCCTGTCCGCGAGGTTTGCGGAGGTGGCCGTCCCGCCCGCGGGGACGTTCACCGTGATTGTCCTGCTCCCGTTGGCGACCGTCACCTGCCCGGCGCCTCCGCTTCCGTTCGAGGCGACGACGTAGCTGGCGCCGCACACCGAGCAGACCGCGACGTCGATTCCGGTGTTCGCGAGGGATCCGGACCACTCCTTTCGGTCGCCGGCCTTGCATGCAGCGGCGGGCGGAGGGGGCCCGCCGCCCTCGTGGCCCGATCCCGATGAGCCTTCAGGCGAGCCGCCATCCGACGGCGCACCGGAGGAGGACATGCCACCGGAGGAGCCGCCCGACGCGCTACCAGAGGAGGAGGTGCCGGAGGGACCGCCCGAGGAGCCTCCGGAGGAACTTCCAGACGAACTTCCGGAGGAGCCGCCGTCGGCGCCGGTCCCCAGTGACGCACCGAGCCCGGCGCCGTTCGACCCGCCGCAACCGGCGGCCACCCACCCGACCACGCAAGTCGCGACGAACGTGCGCAGCAGAAGATTCCGCAACGTGAGGTATTTCATGGGCCTTCGCGATCCGGGGTCATCAGTGTGCTCCGTTGTGTGCGGGCGTGCGCAAGCAGCGGTCGTGCCTCCGTCCGGAAGCTCGATTCTCGAATCACACTGGAAAGAGCGGGCGACGCGCTCGCGACTCCTCACGAGGGTCGCGACTCGTCGCGAGCGGCGGCGAGCCCGACGCTGAGAAGCGCATCGACGCCGCGCAACGCTTCGAGCGCGCCGCTCATCGATTGTGTACCAAACGTTCCACAACTGGAAGGATGGTCCACAATGGGTCGCTACGAAGGCAAGACCGCGGTCATCACCGGCGGCACCACGGGCATCGGTTTCTCCACGGCGAAGCTCCTCGTGTCGGAGGGTGCGAAGGTCGTCGTCACGGGTCGCACCCCCGCCACAGTCGAAGCAGCCGAGCGGGAGCTCGGCCCGGCGGCGCGCGGCATCGCGGCCGACACCTCGAGTCTCTCGGACCTCGACCGCGTCGTCGATCTGGCGACGTCCCACCTCGGTCGCGTCGACTTCGTCTTCGTGAACGCGGGCGTCGCGAAGTTCGCGCCGTTCGAAGCGACCGACGAGAAGCTCTGGGACGAGCTGAACGACATCAACGTGCGGGGGGCCTTCTTCGCCGTGCAGAAGCTCGCGCCCCTCGTTCCGCAGGGCGGGTCGATCGTGCTCGACGCATCCATCGTCGCGCTGAAGGGATTCCCCGGGACGAGCGCGTACTCGGCCACCAAGGCGGCGCTCCGCTCGCTCGGGCGCACGCTTGCGGTCGAGCTCCTCCCGCGGGGAATCCGCGTCAACGTCGTCAGCCCCGGTCCGATCTCGACGCCAATCTTCGAGAAGTCGAACGTGCCGGTCGAGGCGCGGCCGGCCATGGCCGAGCAGTTCCGAGAGGCGGTGCCGATGAAGCGCTTCGGCCTGCCCGAGGAGGTCGCGCGCGCCGCGGCATTCCTGGCGTTCGAGGCGACTTTCACGACGGGCGCAGACCTCCCGGTCGATGGGGGTATCGGGCAGGTGTAAGATGAAGCGCATGGCGCGCCCGCGCGAGTTCGACGAGGACGACGTCCTCGAGCGCGCCCTCGCCACGTTCTGGGAGCACGGCTACGAGGGGACGTCGATCGACGAGCTGGTCGCCGCGACAGGCCTCGGACGCGCGTCCTTGTACGGTGCGTTCGGCGACAAGGAGCAGATCTTCGCGCGGGCGCTGGAGCGCTATTGCGCGCGCGCCGGCGACTCGCTCGGGATAGGGAGCGACGAGCCGTCCGCGCGCGCGGCGCTCGAACGCATGCTCCGCGCCATGGTGACGAACTCGTCGCCCAAGTCCGGGCCTCGAGGTTGTTTCCTCCTGAGCACCGCGGTGGGCGGCGACGCGCCTTCGGTGGCGCGCGACGCGTACGCCGACTACACGGCGCGCCTGGAGCGCGCGCTCACCGCGCTCGTGCGTCGAGGCCAAGAGAGCGGCGAGCTTTCGCGCGCCGGCGACGCACCCTCCCTCGCACGCATGCTCACGGTGCTCCTCCAGGGGATCGCCGCCAGCGCGCGCGCGGGCCGCAGCAAAGCCCAACTCGAAGCGGCAATCGAGACCGCCCTTGCGCTCGTCGCGCCGCAGCCGACGTAGGGAGGCGACACGGCGGGCGCGCGCCGAACCACGACTACTTCCGGGCGCGGTAGACATGGCTCTGAGAGTCGAGCCAGTACGCGTAGTAGTCGTCGACCGCGAGGGCGACCCCGCCCTTGTTCGAGAGGATGGTCATCACCCCGCCTGCGGCCGGGATGCTGTAGATCCCATCGCTCGAGTCGCCTTCGTTCAGGGAGACGTACGCGCTCTGCCCGTCCACAGCGAGCGCACTCGGGAGGATGTCGCTCGCGAGCGTGAGCGGGTTCGAGCCGTCCTTGTTCAACCGTTCGAGCGTGTTGTCGGTGGTGGGAAAGTAGAGGTAACGCTCGTCCTCCGCGAGCAGCCCCGGGAACGGGATCTTGTTCATCAGCAAGACATCAGCGTCCCCTCCGCCAATGGGTACGCTGACCAGGTAGTTGACCTCGGTGCCTGGCGCCGTCATGTACGCCCGCGCCTCGTCGACGACGATGGTGTGGAAGATCCACTGGTTGTTCGGCGTGATGTCTTGCATCGGTCCGCCGGAGAGCGGCATGCGCCAGGCGCCGAAGGTGTCCACGAAGGCGGTCGAATAGACGTACCCGGAGTCGACGGTGAAGTAGTAGCTGAAGACCGCGGGACCCATTGCCAGCAGCGTCAGGCGGCCGCCGGTGACGGGCTCGCGCATCAGCGTGCCGATGGCCGTGCCCGTGTTGTGGTCGCCGGTCGTCGTCCAGTAGACGTACCCGCCGGAGACCGCCACCGTCACGGGATCGATCTGGTTGTCCGCGAGGATGGTGACGGGGCCACCGCAGCGCGGGACACGGAAGACCGCACCCATCGTGGTGCCGAGCCCGGCGCCGTTGGCGACCCAGTAGACGTAGCCGTCCGCCGCGGCGATGGCCTGGTTCTCGATCGCGGGGCTGAAGGAGGGCTCGATGTCCGCCAGGGTGACGACGCCGTCGGACTGGCCGGGGCACGGTGAGCCGACGTTCGCGTCGACGCCGGCCTCCAGGGGCAACGACGCGTCGGACGGTGGCGCGACTTCGTCGGAGGAAGCGTCGCGCTGGGGATTGTCGGCGACGTCGAGGAGCGAAGAACGGCCGCAGGCCGAGACGCCAAATAGGAGCCCGAGGAGCGCGCATCGACCCATGTCGTTCGCCGCGCGAGCAAGGCGCGTGCCCGACACGCCGCCCCGGCAAAGCGCGGAGAAGCGTCAATTCGGTGCCAGATCGGGTCGTCACAACAAGCACACGCCGGCACACGTCGGCGGAAGAAAGCGCCTCGATGTAAGGTCGCCCCATGAGCGGCACCGCCGTGGTCCTCGGCGCATCGGGATCGGTCGGCAACGCGCTGATCGCGGAACTGATTCGCAATGGATCCTTCAAACCCATCGTGATCCTGGTGCGGCGTTCGCAGCCCGATCAGGTCGCGATGGCACGCAATGCCGGTGTCGAGCTGCGCGAGATGCTCGTCCCCGCAATGGATCCCGCCGGTCTGGAGACTGCGACTACGGAGGCGATCCGTTCGCTCGAAGGCGATGTCGTCGGGTTGAGTGTGCTGGGCGTCGGGGCCGGCACCGCGAAGCTCACGATCGACGAGCATCGCGCGGTCGACGTGCAATTGAATGCGGCCTTTGCGCGAGGACTGAAGGAATCAGGGCGAGTGAAGCACCTGGCCTTCATGTCCGCCGTCGGCGCCGACCCCAACGCGGCCGCGACCGGATCAGGCGCCGCGGGGATGCCGCGCTACGCCCGTGTCAAAGGCGAGGCGGAGGCGGCCGTGAAGGAGAGTGGCCCGGCTGTCGTGAGCATCTTCCGCCCGGCGATGATCATCGGATCGCAACACACGCCGTGGCTGCTCGAGAAAGTGCTTCCTGCGTTCTCGTTCGTGACGCCCGCGAAATACAAATCGATCAGCGTCGAGCAGATTGCGAAGGCGATGATCGCGACCTCGCTGAATCCGCCGACGAAATCGGACGTCTACCATTACCCCGAGATGATCGCGCTGAATCGGTGATTGCCGGCACGAACGCCTCGCCGCTATCGTTTCCATCCCACCGCGGGGGTCAATGTGAAGGGCACACCCGACCCGACCGCCGCCCTCGAGGCGACCGTGGCCGCGAACGCCGGCGCCGGTGGTCCTCCGCTCGCGCGCGGCGAGTCGATCGGCCGCTACGTCGTCCTCGACTTCATCGGGGGCGGCGGCATGGGCGTCGTCTACGGGGCCTACGATCCACAGCTCGACCGGCGCATCGCCATCAAGCTGCTCCGCGCGCGTCCCGTCGGCGAGCGAGCGACCGACGGTCACGCCCGGCTGCTGCGTGAGGCCCAGGCGATCGCGCGCATCTCGCACCCGAACGTCATCGCCGTCCACGACGTGGGATCCATCGGCGACGAGATCTTCGTCGCCATGGAGTACGTGGAGGGCGAGACCCTGCACGCCTGGTGCGAGAAGGAGCCACGGACTCCGGAGGCGATTCTCTCGATATTCGTCCAGGCCGGGCGGGGGCTGGCTGCCGCGCACGCACGCGGGGTCGTCCACCGCGACTTCAAGCCCGACAACGTGCTCGTCGCCACCGATGGCCGCGCGCGCGTGCTGGACTTCGGTCTGGCGCACTCCGCTCGCGACGGACAGGCGCTCGCAGACACGCGCCCGCTCCTTCGCGATGCGGCGTCCGGTCCGTCGCTCCCGTCGCTCCCGAACCTGGGCCTGGACACGCCGCTGACGCGCACGGGCGACGTGATGGGAACGCCGCTCTACATGGCGCCGGAGCAGTACCTGGGAAAGCCCACGGACGCGCGCACCGACCAGTACAGCTTCTGCGTCGCGCTGCTCGAGGCCCTCCACGGCGAACATCCCATCTCGCAATCCGGTGACGTGAAGGCCTTCGCCCAGCGCGTCCTGCGTGGCGAGCTGCGGCCCGATCCTCCGGACCGCAGGTTGCCCGCGAAGCTGCGACGAGCCCTCGCACGCGGCATGGCCGTGGACCCGGCGGAGCGCTTCCAGTCGATGAATGCGCTGCTGACCGCCCTCGCGCCGCCACGACGATCGAGCGTCTGGAGGTGGTCACTCGCGCTGGCCGGCGCGACCACCATCGGGGCCGTGGCCGCAGCTTGGGCCTCGCATCGCACCGGGGCAACTCCCGGCGCAGTGTGCGGTGGGGGCGGGCAACAGCTCGCCGGCGTGTGGGACGGGGCGCGGCGACAGAGCGTGTCCGCAGCGTTCGAGCGGACGAGCAAGCCGTACGCGCGCGACGCGCTGCGCGCGACCGAAGCGGCGCTCGACGACTACGCCCAGAAGTGGAGTCGCATGCACGAAGACGCCTGCCTGGCGACCAAGGTGCGCGGCGAGCAGTCCGAGGAGCTGCTCGATCTGCGCATGGCGTGCCTCGGGCAACGCCGGGAGGAGCTGCGCGCGCTCGTCGACACGCTGGCCGCTGCCGACGACGGCGTGGTGGAGCGCGCGGTCCAGGCGGCGCAGTCGCTCTCGGATCTGCACGCGTGCGAGGACGTGAGCACATTGCGGGCACCCGACGCGCCCCCTCGAGACGCCGCGATCCGGGCGCGCATCGAGACCGTCCGCACCCAGCTGGCGCGCGCGAACGCGCTCGATGCGGCGGGCAGGTACTCCGACCTTCTGAAGGTCAGCGAGGCGACGTCGGCGGACGCGGCGACCATCGGGTTTCGCCCTGTCGTGGCGGCGGCGCAGCTCGAGCTCGGGCGCGCCCGATACGCGGTCGGCGACGTGCCCCATGCGAGGGATGATCTGTTTGCAGCAGCGGTGGCGGCCGAGGCGGGCCGCGATGACGTCGTCGCGGCCCGGGCCTGGATCCAGCTGGCGAGGGTGCGCGCTGCGCTCTCCAAGTTTGCCGAGGCTCACGAAGCGGACAGCCTGGCCGCCGCTGCCATCGATCGCCTCCGGGGCGACGAGCTTCTCACAGCCCATCGCGAGCTGACCCTCGGGTCAGTGGTCCACATGGAGGGGCGCTACGAGGAAGCGCTGGTCCTCTATCGCGCTTCGCTCGAAAAGATGAGCCGGATCCTGGGCGAGGGGAACCTCGAGAATGCCGACGTGCTGGAGGTGATGGCCAAGGCCCTGCGCCAGCTCGGTCGGACCGACGAAGCCATCGCGACGTTCCAGCGCGCGCTCGACATCCTGCAGCGTACCCTCGGGCCCGACCATCCGCGCGTCGCGAGGACCCTGTCGGCCGCCTCGCTCGTCTTCGGAGACAAGGGCGACAACGCGGCGTCGCTCGACTACGCGCAGCGCGCCCTCGCCATCTCCGAACGCGTGTTCGATTCCGACAGCCCCGAGCTCGCGAGCCGACTGCTCGACGTGGCCAACGCCCTGGACGGCGCCGGGCGCGGGCAGGAGGCCATCCCCCTCTACCAGCGCGCGCTGTCGATGCGCGAGAAAGTGTACGGCCCCGACGACACTTCGGTGTCGGACGTCGCTTTCGATCTCGCGATCGTCTTCCAAGAGCAGGGACGCGCGGCCGAGTCCCTGCCGTTCGCACGACGCGCGGTCGCCATTCGCGAGAAGGGGTACGGTCCGACGCACCCGGAGACCGGCGCCGCGCTGTCGCAGCTCGCGACGGCCCTGTGCGAGCAGAAGGAGTACGCACAGGCGGCAGCCCTGCAGGAGCGTGCCCTCGCCATCGCAGAGCAGAAGTACGGACCGGACCACGTGCAGACCGCCGAGGCACTGGAGGGGCTGGGGGTGGCTCGCCTCGGCCTGCACGATGCGACGGGCGCCGTCACCGTCCTGGAGCGCTCGTATGCGATCTTCGAGAAGCTCGACGAGAACCCCACCGAGCGCGGCGAGTGCGCCTTCCACCTGGCGCGGGCGCTGTGGGACTCCGGCGGCGACCGCGCACGCGCGCTCGAGCTCGCGGAGAAGGCTCGGTCCCTGTGCGCCGAGAGCGGGCAGGCGGCTGCGACGCTCGAGGAAGTGCAACGCTGGCAGGCGGCACACGGAGCGCCGAACTCCCAGGCGCGCTGACCCTCAGCGCTTTGCTGGGCCTTTCGACACCGCTTTCTCGATCTGGTCGCGCTCTTCCTGAGTGAGGAACGTCTCCCGGCATCGCTGCAGCAGTGCGGGGGACCGGAGGACGGCGTGGACACGCTGGATCCAATCATCGAGACCACGAGCCGCGTACCGGTAGTCGGCGAAGGAGGACGAGCCGACGGTGTGTCCGTAGCGTGCTGCCCATTCCTCGGGCGGCAGTCCCTCGCTCCGCCAGCGGGCCGCGATCGCTTCCCGTTCCGGATCCGCGAGGGGTCGATCATTCGGCGGCGCCATACGGAGGAGCATAGCCATCGCATCGGGCGCCGGTACGATCCCGAGACGGACGTTTCCGACATGGATCCTCGCCGTTGAAGCCGCCGTAGCCCTGGATCGCCATCGTGCCCCCGTTGTCTTGCGGCTGGAGGAAGAAGGTCTGGTTGTCGGAGCAGAGCCAACTCCACGTGTCGATGGGCGTTCCGGGGTTGGCGTTCTGGTTGTTGACGTCGACCCAGCCGGTGTTCGTCGACGGCGAGATGTAGACGGCTTCCGACGACCCGGTCCACGTGACGCGCTGCCACGAAGCGGTCCCCAGCTAGGATCGGGCGAATGATCCGCCTTTCGAACGCCTCCCGGCTGCGGCTGCCCGAGAGGCTCGCGTACACCGCCCTCCGGGTGACGGTCGCGGGAACCATCGCTTGCTCGGCGTCGAGCGGAGAGCCGTCGGAGCCGGTCGACGCGTCAGCCGACCGCCATGCGGAAGCCTCCAGCGACGCCTGCGCTCCCATCGAGGCCGCAGTCGACGCGCCGAGCGACGGCCCGTTTTCGGACGCTTGCGCCACCGGTCAACAGCTTCCCTGCGTGGCGGTGAATCAGTGCGCTTCGTGCCCGGCCTACGTGTGCAGTCCGCTCGACTGCCCCGCGGCGGCGGGGTGCGAACCAATCATCTGATGACCCCGGGTGGCCCGGTCCGGGCCACGACCCCTCGGATGAAGAAGCCGGCGAGGCAGGTCGGGCCTATCGGCCGCAAAGCTCCGCGCGGATGCAGTGGCGCCCTAGGGCTTCTGGGGCTCTGCCACGCCGGTCTGCACCTCCTGTTGCGCCTTGCGCGCCAGCGTGAAGTGCTCGCGCAGCATCGGAAGCTCGTCGTGTGCGTACCTCTTGATGGCGGCGTTCCGGCCCGTCTCGGCCTCGTACTCGAACTCCCGCACTGCTGCGTCGTGCCCAGTCACCATCGCGTCGAGATAGGCCGTGTCGAAGTCCCGGCCACTCTTCTTGGACAGTGCGTCGTAGACCGCCTGCGTCGGTGGATTGAGCGTCGAAGGCAGGGTCAGGTGCAGCTTGCTCGCGACGTGCTTGGACGCGTCGAGCGCCCTGGTGTGATCGTCGATCACGCGTTCTTGCCGCCGAGCCACGCGGCCGCGATCACCGTGGGCCACTCGATGAGGTAGGGGTGGCGCCCGGACACGTCCCAGAACGGATCGAGCTCGCGCGCGATGAGGGTGACCCCGACGGTCATGGCAACCGCAGCGCCGTACCGGATCCATGGGGGATGGGGGCGAACGCGGGTTTCCTCCTCGTAGCGTCGCAACGGGGCCTTCGTTTCGGATGACTCGTTCGCCGAGAGTGACCTTGGCATGCGTGTTACCCACGGTTCCCGGAGGCCACGTCCCGCGGATCTCGCGGAGGCCGCGATCCGGGTGTTCGTATCGACCCAGCCGACTCACGCGACGCAGCAGCAGCAGCCGCGGACTGCGACCCCTACGAGGGGAAGCTCGTGCGACCGGTATTCGCGGATTGGTTGGGAGTCAATGGTCGCCGCGCGATGTCAAGTCCGGGGAAAGCGAGGTGAGCCGGAAATACGGCCCGCCCGATGCTCGTCTGCCGGGTGTGGACTGGAAGACGTCGCCACCCGGACTGCGCAGTTCGATGCTCGCGCTCTTCGCGCTGCTCATCGTCGTCGCCGTCGGGGCCGGAGCGTCACTCCTGGCGACGACCACTGCGTTGAGCCATCGCACCGCCGAGGTGGGCATTGCCGACGCGCGCATGCGCTCGTCGCTGCGCACCAAGGCAGCGCTGCTCTGGTTCGCACGCGCAAGCGATGAAGCCGTATCGGACCCTACGCCGGAGGCGCTCGCCGCTCAGTCGGCTGCGCGAGCCGAGCTGCTCGCCGACGTACAGGAGACGAGGCGATTGGCCACGCCCTCCCGAACGGCGCAGCTCGACGACATGGTACAGCGCGCTGCTCGCTACGTCGCACTTCGCGACCAGCTCCAACAAGAGGGCCACACGATCGCAGAGGTCCTCCGGCGAGCCACGCCGGCACTAAAAGCGGTCTTCGCCGACATCCAGAACCTCGTCGACGCCGACGACGCATGGGCGCGATCGGTTCAGGCCTCTGCGCGGCGTCTCGAGGCAGTCGCTGGAGTGGTCAGCGTGGCCGCATCGGTCTTTCTGCTCGGCGGATTCGCGGTGGCTTTCGTCGCATCCGAACGGCTGCTGCAGCGACCGGTGCTCGCGCTCGACGACGCGATGTTGCGCTTCGGAAGAGGAGAAACGGACGTGCGCGCGGAGCTGGCCGGAGCACGCGAGGTCGGCGAGATCGCTGCGACGTTCAACGACGTCGCCGATCGCCTCGCGCGCCAGGAGCAAGAGCGGGTCGAGTTCCTGGGCGGAGTCGCGCACGATCTACGCAACCCGCTCACGCCGCTCAAGCTTGCGCTCGACCGCTTCGAGCGGGGTCACCAGCCGCCGTCGGCAGAGGTGTCTGCCCACATGATCGCCGTGGTGCGCAAGCAGCTCGGTCGTTTGGACGCAATGGTCGGCGACATGGTCGATGCGGCACGCATCCAGGCCGGCCGCCTCGAGCTGCAGCCACGCGACATCGACGTGCGTGCCGTGGTCGACGGCGTCGTCGCGCTGTACCGCCCCATGTCGCAGGAGCACCAGATCGAGGTGGACGCCCCTGCCGAGGCTCTCGTCGCTCATGCCGACCCGCTCCGGATCGAGCAGGTGCTCGTGAATCTCGTGAGCAACGCGATCAAGTACTCACCCGGCGGGGGTCGGGTGACCCTGCACATCGCGAGGAGCGACGGCGAGATCGGCATCGAGGTCTCCGACGAGGGCATCGGCGTCCCCGATGCGGAGCGCGAGCGCATCTTCGAGCCGTTTCACCGGACCGGCCGGTCGCGCGAGGTAGCCCCCGGGGTCGGGCTAGGTCTCTCGGTGTCGCGGAAGATCGCGCAAGCCCATGGCGGCCACCTCGAGCTCGAGAGTGTGGCCCGAGGCACGACGTTCCGGTTGACCATTCCGGCCGCGACACGGAACGAGCACGAATAGTCGGCCGGCTCGCTGCGCAGGGCCCGAAGGCGCTCAGGCTTGCGTGCCCGCGGGAACGCCGGTCGCTCATGGGGGGCGAATCACGAGCGCCTTCGGCGCGTTCTCAGGGCCGGATCAATGCGAGGCCCGACGCGGGGTCCCAGAATCTTTGGAGGTTCGTGGGGCTCTCCACGAGCACCACTTCACATGTCGGTCGGACCTGGGCTTCGAGAAGATGGCCGCCGTGCGCAGTACCGTCCTTCTTGCCAATGACGGCGTGTGCATGGACGACCGGCTTGCCTTCCCTCAAAGCGACGTCCCCGATGAGAGACAGGAGCTCGACCTGCTCGTCGATCGTCGACGAAGGTTCGTACTTCTTGCTCTCCCAGTTGAACCAGCCGAGGCGCACGGAGCGCAGTGCCCCGATGGCCTTGAAGCTCGCAGCCGAAAGGTGCTGCTCCTCCGCGAAGTCGGCCAGACCCTTCGCCAGCTCATCGCCTGTCTGGAAGACCAGGACGAACGTCTTCGGGAATTGGTCGAGCTGTCTGTACTTCATGATCACGGCGCGTGCGGTTGCAACGCGCGTTCCGCACACTCGCACGTGAACACGTGAACCGCGCATCACCGCAGGTTGGAGACGTTCTTCCAGCGCTGATCCTCCGAGGCGAGAGAGCCGTTGCCGAAGAGGTACCGGATGCTCAGACCGGATTGGACGCCGAACGGCGCCGTGTACCCCTGCCGCACGGCGGCCAGCATGCTCGCTTCGACCTCCTGCTTCGGGTCCGAGTAGACGACGTTCGTGGGCTGCGCTTCGTTCGTGGCCTGGTTGATCTGCTGCACGTTCACCCACGGCGCGATGAGCAGGTTGTCCGTCAGGCGCCAGGTTGCAGACACTCCCGCGGAGACGGCTCGAAAGTCGAAGTCCTCGAGAATCGTGGTCTCTCCGAGGCTGGCCCACACGTCGACTGGCACGAAGTGCCAGCTCAGAAAGACGTCGCAGAACTGACGACCCACGAGCTGCTGATCGAGCCCCTCGACGTTCGTCACGTCGTAGCGCTGAAACTCGGGCCCGATCGCGCATCGGAAGCCGAAGTTCTTCTGGTTCACGGTCTGCCGCGGGATCAGGTCGAACTCGATCCCCACGGACCCATTCGCCCGAAAGGTGTAGTTGGCCTGCGGGTTCTTCTCGCCCGATAGCAGCAGCCCGAAGCTCCAGCGTCCTCCGCTGCCGAGCGACCATCCGAGCACGTTGATCGCGTTGCCGCCGAGGAACTCGATGCTGGCCGTCTCGGTCGTCCCGGCCACGGGCTGGCTTTGCTGGCTGTAGTTGACGCTCATGGACTGCTGCGCGCGCCAGGTGCGCTCGGAGTAGTTGAACGACAAGGACGCGCTTCCCGACGCGTTGACCCCGACGCCCTGGACGTCGCTGAAGTACGCGCCGACCCCGGGCGCCACGTACCATTTGGTGCCCTGCTGGGGCCTCCCCGTGAACGGTAGACGGACAGGGTCGAGCAGCTCCAGCACGAGCTTGCCGTCCTTCACCTCGGCCGCGATCTTCTGATCCATGAAGTCGTCGAGACCCCGTTCCAGCTTCGTCATCAGTCGCACCGTCGCGGTCGTCGAGTCGATGCTGGAAGGGATCCGATCGGTCGTGTGGACCTCGGTCGCGTAGCCGTCGGTGCGCTTCCCCAAGAAGTCCAGCCTGTATCGCGTGCCGTCTTCGGTCGGCAGGCTCGTGATCGTGACCGAGACGTCCGCGCGACCCGGATCGGGCGCCATCGTGACGAAAGGGATCTTGCTCGTGAGGCTGCTCTGTAGGACTGCGCAGTCGACGTTCCCGCTCGGCAGGTAACAATCCCACCTCACGCGGAGCTCGGCGGTGGCCACTGCGGGCCAAAGCCCAACGAACGCCGTTGCGACCAACGCGCAGACGACGCGGTACCGGCGTCCCGTCACGTATGCTGGCTCACTAAGTCGCCCGCCTACCCAAGCGCTCGACCGCCTCGCGCAGCGCCTCGACGCTCAAGGGCTTTTCGAGGAGCACGGCGCCGAGGCGCGCCGCGCGCCGGCGGACGTCCTCGTCGCCGAAGGCAGTCATCAGGATGGCCGGCACGCGCCAATCGGCTTCGGCGAGACGCTCGAGCAGCTCGAGACCGTTCCACACGGGCATGCGCACGTCGGTCACGATGACGTCGACGTTCGACAGCGATGGATTGCGGTCGAACGCCTGGACGATGTTCATGAGGAGCCGCCCCCCGTCGCTCGCCTCGGTCACATCGTGTCCGGCCTTGCGCAACGCCTCGACGATGAGACGGCGCATCTCGGGGTCGTCTTCGGCGACGATCACGCGGCACATGGGCGGGGCGCTTCCAGTGGCTCGCTGTCTCAGTTGCCGAGCATGACGTCGACGCGGCGGTCGTGCTGCCACCCACTTTCGTTGGTGCCGCTCGCATCCATCGATCCACGAGAGGTCGTCTGCGTGTTGCCCTTCGCCATGCCGCGCGCGTCCAGATAGACACCGACGGCGTCGGCACGCGACTGGCCGAGGGTCATGTTGTAGTCGCTCTCGCCGCGTGGGTCGGCGCGGCCGACGAGCTTGACGCTATGCCCGGCCAGCGGGCCCTTGGTGAAGCACTTGACCACGAGGTCGAGCGGCGAGTGGTCCATCGATGTGATGTGCGCGGAGTCGAAGGCGAAGTACGCGTCGGCGTCCGGGATCCCACACTTGCTGCGGATCTCGTCCGAGATGCTCACGTTGGAAGGGGTCGGGGTGGTGCTTTGGGCCGATGGCCCGGCGTTGCTGGCGTTCGCCTGGGGGGCCGGCGCGGCGACTGGCGGCTTCGACCCGCCGCACGCGAGGAGGGCGACGCAGCCCGCGGCTCCGAGTGCCTTCGAGAAGTCCATGGGGCGCTCCACAGCAAGCGCCGGACCGCGACAGAGCCCAGTGATCCCGAGCGATTTCGTGCGGCGGGAGGTGGGTCGTTTCGACCCAATGGGTTCAAACGACCCAGAACCTCGAGGTCACCTTCACTGAATCTGCGGCGCGGCCACGAGCTCGTCGAGGTTCGGCTGCAACGTGATCTCGATGCGCCGGTTCTTCGCGCGGCCGTCGGGCGCATCGTTGCCCGCGACGGGATCGAACTCCCCGTAGCCGGCGGCAGACAGCTCACCTGGGGCGACGCCCTGCGCGACCAAGAGCTTCACGACCTCCACGGCGCGCGCTGTCGAGAGCTCCCAGTTCGAGGGAAAGCGCGCGTTCTGGATGGGCACGTTGTCGGTGTGGCCCGCCACCTGGAAGGTCCGCGCGGGCACCGTCGCGAGCACCTTTGCGACCTGCACGAGCGCGTCGCGGCCGGCGGGCTTGATCGCCGTCTGGCCGGAGTCGAAGAGCACGTCGTTCGGCAGCTGGATGACCAGGCGCCCGTTGCGCGTCGCGAGCTTGAGCTGCCCCGCGTCGATCATCGACTTGAACTTCTGCACGAACTGCTGGAAGAGCGCGGCGCGCGCCTCGGCGGCGGCCTGCGCCTTGCGGAGCTCTTCGAGCCGCGACTTCGCGTCATCGAGCGCCTTGGCCAGCGTTCCCTTCTCCTGGAGCATCTGGTCGACGTTCTTGCCGAGACGCTCGAGCTCTCCTCGGAGCTTGGAGTTGATCGCAGTCTCCTCGTCGAGCTGCGCCTCCACGTTGTGGTCGCTCGTGGCCAGGTCGCTCAGCTTCTGGTCCCGTGCCTGCATCTGCGCTTCGGCGGCATCCAGGTCGCTCCGCAGCTTGCCGAGTTCGGCCTCCGCGTTCGTCAGTTGCGCGTGCGTCTGCTGAGCGTCGACGACGGCCGCGTCGTACTTGTTCTTCGACACGCAGGCCACCATCGCCACCGACGGTGCGAGCACGACGGCCGCGAGCACCACGAGTCCGCGATCCATGGTTTCCTCCCGGTGGGCAGCACGCAAGGGGAGTACCGCATTCCCGTGAGCCCCCTACGTGTGCTGACGAGGTGGGCCGCTGGCAGCGCCAACGCAACGGCCGTCCACCCGACGATCGGTGGCGCGGGGCCGTGGCGGCGCACGCTCTCCGCTACCTCCAGTAACAGCATGGGGATGAAGTACGGGGCGCCTCAGCGCACGTACCCCGAGCGCCTGGTACCGGATCATCGAGCGGCCGAACCTCGGTGAGGACGTAAGTGGGGACTAGGGGGCCGGCGGTGAAGAGGGAAGGGGCGTCGCCGCGACGTTCTGCACGTAGTCGTCGATGACCTTGCGCACGTTGTCGTCCTTGGGGATCACAGAGATCTCGATGCGCCGATTCCTCCGGTAGGCCTCCTCGCTCCGGGCCGCGTCGAGAGGCCGGAATTTGGAGTAGGCGCTGGCCGCGAAGTAGCTGCCGTACGAGTCCGCGAGCGTCTTGTTCGCCTCGAAGAGGTAGTTCAGCACCGCCGTCGCTCTCTTGGCCGACAGATCCCAGTTGAACGTCGCCGAGCCGCGTTCGTCGGTGTGCCCCTGGATGAGGATCGTGTCGATGTTCGCGCGCACGTCGGGGTCGTCCAGGAGCCGGCCGAACGCGCGGGCAAGCGTGTCGAGCAGCGGCCTTGCTTCCGGCTTGATGGCGTACGAGCCGTACTCGAACACCAGACTCTCGTTGATGACGATGTTGCCGTTGTCGCCCACCGTCACGAGCGCGCTGCCGCCTTCGCCGCCGGAGCCGAGCTCCGCCTCGATGGCTTGCTTGAGCTTGTTCAGCACGCTGACGCGCAGCACGGCGATGCTCTGCAGCTGTGACTTCAGCGTATCGAGCTGGCGATTGCTGTCGGCGAGAACCCCTCGCTGCGCGCGAAGCTCGGCGTTCGAGGCATCGAGCTCGGCTCGTCCCGTCGCGAGCTGTGCACGGACGTCCTGCAGCTGCTGCTCCGAGGCCACGATCTGGCGCTGAAAAGCCTGCAGCTGCCTGGCGGCGATGAGGCTGCGCACGTAGGCCAGAAGGACGAGGACGAACAGGATGAGCGCCATCGTCGACATGACGTCGGTGAACGAGGGCCAGATCTCCCTCGTGGAGTCTTCGCTCGAGAGCAGGCGCCGCCGGTTTCTCATGATCGGTCTCGGTCGTCCGGCTTGAGGGCGACGACCAGCTGAATCTCGCGGAGATCCTTGGTGCTCGCCGAGAATCGCTGCAGGGCCGTCTCGAAGCGAGCGACGGCGCCGTCGAGCCGGGTCACCGATGCCGCGAAGTCGCCCACGGAGTCGGACGCGCCCTGGGAGCCCGCGCCGGGTTTCGGCAGCTGGCGATCGAGGTAGGTCTCGATCTGCACCATCAGCGCGGTGCGTCGATCGGTCACGTTGTTCACGACACCGAGCAGCGTCAACGCGACGGCGGAGCCCACACCAAACAGGGAGTTCGAGAACGCCACCGCCATGCCGGATAGGGCGTCGGTGAGCCCCCGAGTGACCGCCTGCGAGACGTCCGCGGCGCCGCCGCCGTCGGCCGCCAGCAGGTGGACGAGCCTGCCAATGGACATCGTGAGTCCGTAGAACGTTCCGAGGAGGCCGAGGATGAGAACCAGGCCCGTCGCCGCGCGGACGAAGCGCTCGGCCGCGAGCAAGGACCCGAGCTCTGCCCGGAAGCCGTCCTCGATGATCGCCTGCGTGTTCGGCTCGCTGCTGCGCCGCGCGGCCCTTTCGGCATCCTGGACGATCCGACGCAGCGCGGCGTTCGAGAACTGCCGGTCCTCGGAGCCGGTTTCCGTGAGGTCGCCCTCCAGGTCGGCGTATCGCATGCGGAGAAACAGATGGGCTCCCACGGCTGCCAAGAGCGACGCGAGCGTCGCCGCGAGGATCAGACGGCCCGTGGTGTCGACGAGCGAAAGCCCGTCGAGGATCGTGTTGGGCATGGTCAGCGCCTTCCTGTCGCTCGCGCGAGCGGCTGCAGAGGACTTGCCGCCAACACGAGAGCAGTCCGCTTTATTCGCGCGAAATGGCCGGCCATGAGTCCGTCAGGAAGTCAGGGCCGGCGGGCGCATCGACTTCTGGTAGACGCGCGTGATCTCCGCTTCGTCGAGGAAGCCGACGATCTTGCCGTCCTCGCCGAGCACCATGATCTCACGCAGCCCATGCGCGAGGATGGCCTCCGACGCGTGCTGAAGATCGTCGATGTCGAGGACGTTGACGGGAGGGACCATCAGATCCTGAGCGATGGTCAGCGCTTCCAGGTCCGGATTGGCCGCCATCGTGCGCAGCACGTCGTTGAGCACCATCCCGACGACCTTGCCGTTCCGGTCCAGCACCGGAAAGACGTCTTGCCACGTCGAGGCGGCCACCTTCTCGATGACGACGCGTGCGGGGGTGCGTTCCTCGAAGGTCGCGTAGGCCCGGTCGCGCACGAGCACGTCCTTCACGCGTACTTCGGTCAGCACGTCGTAGATCAGGTCCTCGCGGTGCGCGGGCGATTCGCGCTTGGTGGGGACCTGCGCCTCGTAGAGCGTGCGATGGCGCAGAGCGACGAACGCGATGCCCTCGGCGAGCATGAGGGGCACGAGCAGGTCGTAGCTTCCGGCGAGCTCGCACACCATGACCAGGGATGCGATGGGTACGTGCGCCAGCCCGCCATAGAACGTACCCATGCCGACGAGCGCGAAGGCGCCCGGATCGATCCTCGGGTCGTGGAGCAGGAGCTGGGCTGCGCGCCCGAACGCGCCACCGAAAATGCCGCCGATGACGAGCGATGGACCGAAGTCGCCCGCGCTGCCGCCGCTTCCCACGGTCAGACAGGTCGAGACGATCTTCACGGTGGCGAGGACCCCGAGCAACTCGGCCCCACGCCACCCGAGCGGAAACCAGCTCGCGCCGCTGATTGCCAGCTGTGCCGCGCCGTAGCCCCCGCCGAGGATGCCGAGCCCCTGACCGGGTTGTCCGAGCCGCGGGCCGATGACGACGATGATGGGGACCGCGAAGACGGCGAGCGCGAGTCCTCCCAGCCCCGGCTTCGACCACTCGGGAACGCGGAGCTTGTGCGTGACCGACTGCACCTGTCGGAGGGTCGCCAGGAAGGCCGTCGCCAGGACGGACACGCTGACCGCGAGCAGCGCGTAGAGCGGCAAGTGCGCCGGGTGGAACGGATAGCTCGGGGCATGCGTGAACAGCGTCGATTCGCCGAAGAAGGCGATGAACACCGAGTAGGCGACGACGCTGGCGAGGACGCTCGGGACGAGCGCGTCCGCCTCGAAGTCGTCGCGATGGAGGATCTCGACTGCGAGAAGCGCAGCGCCGAGCGGTGTCCGGAAGACGGCGGCCATGCCCGCCGCCGTTCCGGCGACGAGCAGGATGCGCCGCTCGCGCGGCGTCACGCGCAAGACTTGTCCCACGAGCGATCCGATGGCGCCGCCCATCTGCATGGTGGGGCCCTCACGCCCGCCCGAACCGCCCGAACCCAGGGTGAGCGCCGAGACGAGCAGCTTCACCCAGACCACGCGCTTGCGTACGACGCCGCCGTGGTGATGAAACGCGTCGATGATGGCGTCGCTACCGCCCCCGCGCGTCTCACGCGCGAGATAGAAGGAGAGGCCGCCGGCGAGCAGAGCACCCACGGTCGGGACGAGCACCAGCAGCCACGGGCGGAAGGGCGGGGGAGTCGATATCTCGCCGAGGACGTGTTCGCCTCCGGCGCGCAAGGGCAGGTAGCCGGTCCAGCCCTCCAGGCAGATTCGCTGCACGGCTTCCACGACCGCGAAAAAGAGCGAGCCCACCAGGCCGGCGGCTGCCCCCACCAGTGCTGCGTGAAGAAGCGCCCGTCCGAGGATCTGGAACTCGATGGGCGCGTGGGCCGCGCCGAGTACGCGTCCGAGCGCCATCAGCCGCCGTGGCGCGAGTCGCGTCACGCGGACGGGTCTACTGTCATCCTCCATCGGGGTGTTTGGGGGCCCAAGGTTAGCCGACGGGCGGGGGACCGCCAGCTCCAGGCGGGTTCCACGAGGTCAGTCCTCGAAGATCTCCATGCCTTCGGCGAGGGCCTCCGCGAGATGCGCCTTGGTCAAGATGCCGCGGACCGGGGCAGGGCCGTCCGGGCTCACCGTCGCCGTCAGAACGACCGCGAGCTCGGCCTTGGCGTGTTGCATGGCTGCAAGCAGATCGAACAGCGTCGTGTCGATCGCCGCGACCACGAAATCGCGTCGTGCCAGGCGCCGGAGGGGGACCGGGGTCCGGCTCGCGTCGCCAACGCACTCCGGTGCACTGGTGTCGACGAGCCCCACGATCCGCGCGCCGTCGACCAACACGAGGTACGCGGGGAGCATCCCTTCGGCGCTCGGCACATCCGCCGTCGTGGCGCTCGCCGGCAACACGCGAGCGACCGCCATCGCCACGTCGCCCGCGTGGTGCACCAGATGCGCGTTGGCCTGGAGCGCTCCCGGCAGGAAGTGACCGCGACGCGCCAGCTTCATCGTGTAGATGCTCTGAGAGAGGAGGAGGCGCCGGGCTCCCTGGCTGACTGCGACCGTCAGGGCCATCGGCAGCACCACCGAGTAGTCGAGCGTCATCTCGAAGGTCATCACGATCGCGGTGAGCGCCGCACCGGTTGCCCCCGCGACCAAGCCCGCCATTCCTGCCAGAGCGAAGGCCGCCGCATCGAACGGCATCCCCGGAAACACGGCGTGGAGGAACAGGCCGAACGCGCCGCCAATCGTGGCTCCCATGAAGAGCGAGGGGGAGAAGATTCCTCCAGAGCCGCCCGACCCCAGCGTGAGCGCCGTCGCCGCGAGCTTCATGGCTCCGAGCGCGACGAGCCAGACTACGCCGTCGATGCGCCCCGTGAGCACGTCGACGATGGTCGCGTAGCCCACGCCCTCGACGTAGTAGTGGCCCGTAGCGGCCATCAGGCAGGTCATCATGAGGCCGACGCCGAGCATGCCGAGCGCGTGGCGGAGGTAGTCGTGACGCGGGATCAGCCGCTCGAAGATGTCCTCCGCCCCGTAGATGGCGCGGATGAAAGCTACCGAGAGGACCGCCATCAAGGCACCCAGCAGCACGTACGCGGGAAGAACTGCAGCCGTGTGCGCCGGGTGGACGGCGGGCACGACGAAAGCGGGTGCGGCGCCGAACAGGCGCTGGCCCAGATAGGTCGCAGTCGCCGTCGCCAGCGCGACGGGCACCAGCGTGCGGATGCTCACCTCGGGAAGGAGGATCTCGACGGCAAACAGCATCCCGCCGATGGGCGTGTTGAACGTCGCCGCGATACCGGCGCCGCCGCCTGCGGCGACGAGCGTCGCGCGCTGCCAACGTGACACGTGGGCGGCGCCCCCCAGCCACGAGGCAAACGCCGCGCTGATCTGGACGATGGGCCCCTCGCGGCCCACCGATCCTCCCGTGCCGATGGATACGGCCGAGGCGATCGATTTGACGATTGCGACGACGGGCCGGATGACGCTCTTGCCGTAGAAAATCGCATCCATGACCTCGGGCACCCCGTGCCCCTTCGCCTCGGGCGCGAAGTTTCTCACCAGGAACACGACGACGAGCGATCCGAGCACCGGCGCGAGCACAATCGCCGGCCCCCACGGCGCTGCCGGTGTGTGCACGCTCGTGTCGTAGTGAATCGAGAAGCGACCCAAGAAGCAGAGGTTGTGCACGAGGGCGATGAGCGAGCGGAAAACGAAAGCGCCGAGCCCGGCGCCGATGCCGAGGACGACCGACACCAGGGCGAGCGACAGCGGTCCCAAGGCGGGCCGGGCATCGCCCGGGAGGCGCTTGGGCAACCGCCGTCGCTCGAGGCGCAATTTCACGCACCGACGAAGCGCAAGCCTCGGGCCGAGCCGGGAACTGAGCGGGCGCCTGTAACGGCCGAGCTGCTGCCCGCGTCCGCCATCGCGGTGCGTCAGAGGTTGGTGCCGATGTTGCCGATGGAGATGCTGGGGCCGAAGACGAAGCCGAGCGGCGATCCTGGTTCGCCTCCGATGTCGCGCGAGACCTCGTACTCGAACCAGGCGTGCAAGTTGATGCTCGTCTCGGTGGCGAGTGAGCGGTTTGCGATGGGGACGCTCAGGCCGAGGCCGGTGACGGTGGCCACCTGAGTGAGCGAGCGGCCGCTATAGCTCGTGTCGTTCGCCAGTCCCACGGCCATCATCCCCGCCTCCAGACCGAGGAATCCACCGTGGCCCTCCGAGTCGAGCCACGTGGCGCGCATGATCACGCCGAAGTTGAGCGACAGGATGCCACTGTGACTCGCGTCGCTGACCCGGTAGAGACCCGTGGGGATCGCGGTCGTTCCGTAAAGACGCCAGTGGGCCGTACCGAAGACGAGCGACCACTGGACGGCCGGTTCCTCGTGCGCCGCATCCGCGGTCAGCGCTTCGTCCGCGTGTGCGACGCGGACCGTGACTCGGTCGAACTGGCCGGTCACGCCCTTGATCCATGCGTACCGCGGCTGGTCGCCGGCGCGCAGGATGAGCAGTTGTGACACGTGGGCCTCCGGGCGGGCCGTGCCGTCCACACCCGTGACGTCGACGTCGAGTTGCAACCTCTGAACGCCGTCGTCGGGCGTGAGGCGCTCGCGATGGAAGACCAGGCGGCACGCGTCACGCAGGTCGAAGGAGACGTGCGCTGCGGCGCCCGGCGCGACGCGCGCGAGAGCCGCCCCATCGCCGCAGAGGAGCTCCACGAGCGGGCGCGGTCCGACGGCGGAGGCGCCGAGCGGTAGAGGCACGCTTGCCTCGTGCATGGGGCGTTCGACCGGGTCGGTGACGATGGCCAGATCCGCGCTCGCCAGCGCCCCCGGCAGGGTCGGCACGCGCCACGCAAACCGCAGCGAGACGAATCCGCCCGCTCCACGCTGCCCCTGTATCGTGGTCTGACCGTCGCGCGAGGCGACGTCGTAGACACCGTCCAGGGGGAGGAGGACGAGCTCCCCGCCACCTTGTGTCTTGGCCCACCCGACGGTCGCAGGGCGGTTGGTCGGTACGTAGTCGATCGTCGCGCCATCCTCGATTGCGAGTGTCGCGTGAGGTGGCGGCATGGGGCGCGTCCGGATGCGGGCCTGGCCAACGATCGAACCGTCTGCGCCACCCCGGCTCGCGGTGACCACCAGCTCGTCGCCCTCGACGCGCCCGATGCCGAGCAGCACGAACGCGGCTCCGCCGGAATCGACGACGCTCAGCACCTCCAGCGCGCGCCCTGCGCTGAACCAGCGCAAGGTGCTTGCCTCGCCTGCGCAGCGCGCGTCCACCCGAACCACTGCGCGGCTCGCATCGACGCCCCGCAGAGCGTCGCCAGACGCGATCGACATCGCGCAGGGCAAGATGGGGACCTGAACGACCGGGGTGGGGTCGAACGTGTCGCCGCGCTGGAGGACCACCCGTGGCGCGAGTCGCAGCCGCACCGCGAGGGTGCCGGAGACGGTAGCGAGTCCGCTCACGACGACGGCGTTGCCCGAGACATCGCAGCTCGCGGCGCCGCAATCGGCACCGACGACCGCCTCCGGGTGCACGAGCGGAATGCGCGAAGCGGTACCGCCAGCAAGGTCGATGCTCACGTCGGAGGGCACGAGCGAAGCGACGACGACGCGAACCGGATGCAGCAGCGTCTCGTCGCGGCCGATCCGCCTTCCCCCGGAATCGAACGTCGTGACGTCGGGACCGTCGCGGCTGCCGGCGGGAAGCCACCACAGATCGGCCGCCGTCGGGTCCGCGGGCAAGCCTCGCCCCACGCTCACGGCGCACCGCTCGGCACCGCCTGCTTCCGCTTGGGGTTGTACGCACCGGTCGATTCCCGAGCGATCCCCGATCTGCCATCGCACGACGACTCCGCGAAGCCCTCGACCGCGCACCTCGACACGCGCGTCGTCCACGAACAAGGTCGTGGCGGCGGGATCCATCGCCGGAGAGCGACCCGTCGTGACCAGCGTCACCGCCGTGGCGCCGGTCGCGCAGGCGGCGGCGCTGGGCGCGACCTTCATCTCGACGGCCCTGCCGACGGCATCCTCGCCCGACGGCGGTCGCAGGGCGTGGCCGTCCTGTTCTATCGCCCAATCGCCCGACGACCCGGGGCATGCGACCCGCCCTTCGCCGACTGGAATCGATTTTCCGCCGACGGGCGCCTGCAGGGTCTCGGCACGAGCGACGAGGCACGTGAGGAGCAACACTGCGAGCGCGCACGTGAACAGAGCGACCTTCACGTTGGCGAACCCTATTGGATCTGTCGCGTTGCGACTAGCTCGTCACGGTTCATCGAACGCTCTTCCGCGCGGGGCAGAACCAACGACGGGACGCATGCATTCCCATCGAAACGAGTCGCTCATCGTCCTTCCGTTCTTGCGTTGGGGTCCTGAAAGGACCCAATCGTGGCGCAACGACCCGCACGTCGACGCCCAGTCCGATGGCCATTGCAGACTTCGTCCGGGCACGACCGATGCGAGAGCCGGTCGGAACGGAGGTTGCCCATGACGAATCACTGCTCTGACCCGCCTTCCGACAAACGAACGCCCTGGCGGGAGGCGCTGACTTCGGGCCCCCTTCATGACCCGCCGCGCGTCCTCGTCGCCGAGGACGACCCCGAAATGCGGCGTCTCGTCTGCGAGGTGCTCCGTGCCGACGGCTACCAAGTGACGTCCGTCGGCGACGGGGGGCGTCTCCTGGTGATGCTCGCTCACGAGATAGTCGATGACGACGGAGCCGAGCTGGCCGATCTGGTGCTGTCCGACGTGCGCATGCCCGTGTGCACGGGCATTCAGATTCTCGAGCAACTTCGTGCGGTACGCTGTCGTGTGCCGTTCATTCTCATGACGGCGTTCGGCGACTCGACGTCACGCGATCACGCGCGGTCCCTCGGCGCGATCCTCTTCGACAAACCCTTCGACCTGGATGACCTACGCACCGCCGTGGCGTTGCTGCTCCGACGCGACGACCAGCCGTGAGGCAAGGTCTCATCCGGGAAGCTGCGGCTCCCAGCCTTGCTTCGCAACGTCGAAGGACTCCGCAATGTCCATCAAATGGGAGCGGCCGTCGCGGACGATCTCGCGGTAGCCCGGCACCGCGCCGACCCACGCGCGCATCCGCGGGTTCGGCGCATCGGTCAGATACGCCGTGGGCATCCCCATGAGCGCCGGGCCGTCCATGCCCGCGGTCGTGACCCCGATCTGGCCGAAGACGCCGTGGGCGGCACGCAGGTGCTCGAAGAACTGGAGCTGCGCGCGTCGCCCGCCGGCGCCCTGGAAGACGGCGTCCCTCCAGAAGAGGAGAAGGTCGACGGCCCCGTCCGGGACGGTGACGTCCCGCAACGCGTCGCCGACGAGGACGGGCGTGACCCCGTGCTGGCGGGCGAGACGTGAGAGCTCGACGATCTCCGTCCCGGCAGTGTTGCGCCGCGTGTGGTGTGAGCCGTGGCGGACCCAGAGGAGCACCTTGGGGCCGCCGCCACCACCGGACAGCCGCCGGTCGATCCACTCCCGCACCGCCGCCGCCACCGGAGCCTCGCCGAGGAACGCCGCGCGCAATCGCCGCTGCGCGCCCACGGGATCGCCACGGAAGGCGCGAGCGACGGAGTCGGTCGTCTGCTTGTTCGCCCGCGGGCGCGGGCGGAACGGTCGCACCTGCGCGTCGAGCCCGGCCTCTCGGAGGAAGCGCTCCGCCGCCGCCGTCCCGGGCTTGTCCGGCTCGATCTGGACGGAGACGCCGGCGAGCACCGCGGCCGCGGCGACGTACCAGCCCTCGCCGAACGAGAAGCCGGGATCCGTGTGGAACGTGTACGCGGGATTGCGTTCGTCGAGCAGGCGGCGCGCGGCGCGGCGGGCCCCATCGGCTTCCGCGGCGGCGGCTCGCGCGTTCCGCGCCGCGCTCGAGACGTCCGCCGAGAGGTCCGACGCGGCGTGGTTGGCGGCCCGCGCGGCCTGCTCCGCGATCGCAACGAGGCTCGCGACCCGTTCCCATCCCTCGTCGCACGCCTCGTGCGTCGGCGCGCGCTGCGCGCTCAGCGACAGCTGGTTGGCGCCGTGGAGCGCGTCCGCGGCTCGCGCGGCGAGGGCCCGGGCGAGAACGGCCCGGGCCCGCACACCGGCGTCGCCCGCTCCCTCGCCGGCCGCGTCCGCCGCCGCGAGGGCCAGCTCCCCCTGGACGATGGCCCGATCGAGGAGCTGCCGATGGCGATCGCGGTGGCCGGGGCCACGCGGCGACGACAGCGCCGCGAGCGCGGCGGCGAGGCTGCGCGCCGCCTCGGGGAGGACGTCACGGACACGAACGCCGGCGGCGGGGAGAGCCAAGGCCGGCGATTGTAGGACACCCGCCCGCGCGGACCAGCGCTCGAGGGGGGACGAAAAGCTCTCTGCTGAAGCAGCCAAGGTGACAGCTGGCCGGCGGATGCAGTAACAGGAAAGAGGGCTTCCCCGGTCGAAATCGACGAGAAGATGAAGCAGCGGATCTTCATTTCAGGAGTAGCGGGGTTCTTGGGTAGTCACCTGGCGGACGCGTTCCTCGCGGAGGGGCACGAGGTCGTCGGGATCGACAACATGATCGGCGGGTACCTCGACAACGTGCCGAGCGCCGTCGAGTTCTACCAGGTGGACTGCAACGACTTCGGCCGCGTGCGCGAGCACGTGAAGGGCTGCCATGTCGTCTACCACTGCGCGGCGACTGCCTACGAAGGACTCTCCGTGTTCAGCCCGCACCTGGTGACCCAGAACATCGTGACCGCCTCGACGGGGATGATCTCGGCGGCCGTCGCCAACGGCGTGCGGCGCTTCGTCATGTGCTCGTCCATGGCGCGCTACGGCACCAACCGCGTGCCGTTCACCGAGGACATGGAGCCTCGGCCCCAGGACCCCTACGGCATCGGCAAGTACTGCTCCGAGCTCTTGCTCCGCAACCTCGCCGAGGTGCACGGGATGGAGTGGGTCATCGCCGTGCCGCACAACATCATCGGCCCTCGCCAGAAGTACGACGACCCGTACCGCAACGTGGTGAGCATCTTCATCAACCTGATGCTCCAGGGCCGGCAGCCCTTCATCTACGGCGACGGCAGCCAGAAACGGTGCTTCAGCTTCGTCTCCGACGACATCGCGCCCCTCAAGCAGATGGCCTTCGATCCGCGGTGCGCGGGTCAGGTCATCAACATCGGGCCCGACCAGGAGTTCGTGACCATCCACGAGCTCGCCACCACGATCGCGCGGCTACTCGACTTCCGCCTCGAGGCCACGTTCACCCGCGAGCGTCCGAGCGAGGTCCACCTGGCCAACTGCTCGGCTGACAAGGCGCGAAGGCTCCTCGGCTACGAGCCGAGCGTCACCCTCGAGGACGGGCTCCGTTCGATGATCGACTGGATCCGGTCTCGCGGCACCCGGCCCTTCAAGTACCACCTGGCGCTCGAGATCGTGAACGACAAGACGCCGGACACGTGGAAAGAGCGTCTCTTCTGAAAGGCGTCCGACCGCGCGGCGTGGACCTCGTGTTCTTCGACGGAGGCGGCGCGCACCGGAGCGGCGCGACGTCGGTCCGCGACGCGCTGGCCGCGCTGGCGCCGGAGCTCGACGTACGCCTCGTCAACGCGACGACGGACGTGTTCACCCACGCGCCGGCGCTCCGATGGCTCTTCGACAACGGCATCGCGATCTACAACGCGACGCTCAAGACGGAGACGATGTACTTCGGCGATCTCCGCTCCGCGATGCGGGCGGGGGCCTGGATGTCTCGCGCGCTCCGGCCCACCGCGGTGCCGCGCGTCCGCGCCTACTACCGCGAAGGCGCCCCGCGGCTCGTCGTGTCGTTCATTCCGATGCACAACCGGATGCTCCTCGAAGCGCTGCGGCTCGAGCACCCGGGCTCGCGCGGGATGGTCGTCCCGGTGGACTTCGAAGAGCTCTTCGCCGGCTACTGGTTCGATGCGGGGGCGGACGTCGAGTACTTCTGCGGTACCGACCGGCTCGTCGAGGACGCCCTCGCGGCGGGCATCGCCGCGGAGAGTGTTCATCGCGTCGCCGGCATGCCGATCCACCCCCGCTTCCACGCCCGGCCGCCGGTAGACCTCCGGGCGGAGCGCGCGCGGCTCGGACTGGACCCCGAGCTGCCCACGGTGCTCGTCTTCTTCGGCGCCCAGGGTTCGCGGAGGATCGTCGACATCGCGCGCTTTCTGGACCTTGCTCGGACGCGCGTGAACCTGGTGCTGCTCTGTGGGCACCACGCCGAGGCGCTGGACGAGCTCTCGAGGTGGACGTCCCGCTCGCCCAAGCACGTCGTCGGTTTCACGAAGGACGTGCCCGTCTACATGCGCATGGCCGACGTCTTCGTGGGAAAACCGGGCCCCCTCTCGATCTTCGAGGCCATGGCGTCCGGCTTGCCGGTGGTCCTGTGGGACAACCCGGCGTTCAGCGTGCTCTTCGAGTGCAACCTCCAATGGGTCGAGGCCGCGGGGGTCGGCCTCCGCGTGCGATCCGTGGACGAGGTGCCCCTCGCCGTAGCGCGGGTGCTCCGTTCACCGGAGTTCCGCCGGCGGACCGCAGCTCACGGGGGTGATGCGACGAGCGAGATCGTGCGGGCGATCCTGGAGCGGGTGTAGGACCGCGTGATCGCGGGCTACAATGCACATAGCCAATGCCGCGCGTGGGAGGGCCGTGGTGGGGCGTGCTGTTGGCCGCCGCCTGCAACAGCGGGTTCCCGCCCGTCTTGCAGAGCAGCAGCGTGGAAGACGACTCGGGCGTCCTTCGCGACGCCGGCACGACCCCCATCGACGCCGGCAAGATCGACATCCCCGCTTCCAACGGCGCCTGGCAAGCTGACGCTGACGTGACACTCGATGGTGACGGCGCCGGCGACCTTGCCGCCATTCATCTCCAGCACGGCGTCGGGACGATCACTTTTGGGGGAGCCGCTGCGAGCGCTTTTTACCTCGCAGGTTCCCCCATTCCGATGGGCACTTCCGGCGCAAACAGCGGCCGCTATCTGGAGGTCGTCGCAGTCCAACCTGGGCGCATCGTCCTCGCCTGGGTCGAGTGCGACGCGAGCAACCTCACGTTCGTCTATTACGAGACGACGGACGGAATCGCTACCGCCGCAGCCCTGCGCGCTTCCGGAGTCTGCAACGTCGTCCAGCAACCGACCGCCGAACCGTTTGCGGCCCCGGCGACATCCATCCTCGTCACGAGCGTCGTCTCGGGCTTCAGCGTTGCTGGGCCCCAGCTCTCGTTCGATGGGTCGGGGCCAGGGCGCGCGGACTTCGCGAGCGCCACGTGGACTGCGTACCCGTTTCACGCAATCGACTGCACGACCTGCATGGCACCCGGCTGGTACGAGCTGCACACCTTGTTCGTCGATCCGACCTCGAGCACGGCGTGCGTCGGCATTCTGTACCTATGGGAGCCGGCGCCAAACGGCGTCGATCTCGCCTACCTCGTTTGCCTGCCCTCCGTCACGAACCCGGCGGGCGCCGCGCAGCTCTCCCTGGACGCGACTTGGACGAACAAGTGACGCTCGTTAAGCGCCCGTTATAGCGGCGGCCGTAGGGTCCGGGCGTGAGGCTCTGCTGCCTTTGCGTCGTCGCTTCCTTTTCGCGCTGACCGTGCTCGTGCTCTTGGCCGCAGGCTATCTCGCCGTCGCCATCAGCAGCACCTTGCGCGCCACGGGTCCGGCAGAGCTGCGCGCGCGCGAAGATGCCGGCGGCGACGAGGTCGCGAGCGACTGATCTCGGCCTCCGCTGAAGCTCAGGGTGTTCGCGTGAGGTGCCCCTTGCCGCACTCGACGAAGAAGTCCCCGACCCCGAGGATGCACCGCACGGTGGCCGCCCTTCCGCACATCCGGCATCGCCGCGAGCCGATGGCCTTGGCATCCGACTCGCTGACCCGGTGGTTCTTCTTCGGGATCATCAGCCGATTGCACAACGTGCAGACCTTCGTTTCCGTCATGAGCCGAAAAACGGTACGGACCGAGACTTAACGCGGCCCTAACCGAGAGCCTCCCTGGGGCCCGACCGGGTGCTACCGTCCGGGCGTGCGGATCTTGCTCGTCGAGGACAGCCCGCGCGTGGCCGACGCCGTGGGCGCCGCGCTGCGCGCCCGCTCCCTGACGGTGGTCGTCGCCGACAGCGTGCGTACCGCCGATGCGGCCTTCGAAGCGCAGCACTTCGACGTCGCCGTGGTGGACATCGGCCTCCCCGATGGCTGCGGACTGCAGTGGTGCCGTTCGACGCGCGAGGCGGGAAGCACGCTGCCCATCCTCCTGCTCACCGCGCGCGCGAGCGTCGCCGACCGCGTGGTCGGGCTCGACGCGGGAGCAGACGACTACCTCGGCAAGCCCTTCGCCATGGACGAGCTCGTGGCACGTGTGCGGGCCCTCTCTCGGCGAGGTCCCCGCTGGAGCGAGTCGGTGCGCACGTACGGCGCTCTCGTGGTCGACCGAGACAAGCGCACTGTGGCCGTCGACGGCGCCTTGCTGCCGCTGACTGGCCGCGAGCTCGACATCGTCGCGCTGCTCGTCTGGCGAGACGGACGCGTGATCTCACGCGACGAGATCCTCGAGGCGGTCTGGGGGGAGGCGACCGAGGGCGCGGGCGCCAGCCTCGAGGTCCTCGTCGCGCGCATCCGCCGCAAGCTCGCCGACCGAGGGGTTCGCGAGGCGGTGCGAACGATCCGCGAGGTGGGATACGCATGGGGCCTCGAACGCTCGAAGCACGCCTGACGGGTCGCATGCTGCTTCTGGCGGGCATCGCGCTCGTCGGCGTCGGCGTGGCGGCCGTGGTCGTCACCGATCGCGTGCTCGACGCGGCGGATACCTCGAGAGCCTTGGGGAGCGCGGCGGGCGCGCGGGACGCGCTGGAGCACGAGCTCGGCGAAGGGGACCCGCCGCAGGTCGCGATCGACGAGGTGGCCGACGAAGCGGCCGGCGAGGGCGTGCGCCTGGTCGTCTCGCGACCCGTGCGGGGACCGCAGGTACCGGGACTGTCCTTGCCGGAGCTCTCACCCGGGTCGTGCGCGACGGTCGCCGACGAGCACGGGAGTCCCTGGAGAGCGTGTGCGGCCGAAGGGAAGCGTGCGGCGGTCGTGGCGGCCATTCCGATCGGCGATCGCCGATCCGCGGTCATGACGCTGGCCCGCGGCATGCTCGGTGTGGTGGCGATCGCGCTGCTCGTGCTCTGGCTCGCGGTGAAGGGCGCCGTCCGTGGGGCGCTGCGCGAGCTCACGGCCATCATCGGGTGGACCGCGCGCATCGTCGACACCGAGCGCGCAGTCCCTCCTCCGCACGCGGGCACCGTCGAGGTCATCCGGCTCGAGGAGGCGTTCGACACGCTCGTCCGCCGGTTGCTCGAAGCGCTCGCCCGCGAGCGAGCGAACAGCGCCCACATCGCCCACGAGCTTCGCACGCCATTGACGGCCATCGTCGCGGAGCTCGACTGCCTGACGCCGAACGACGAGAGCAGCCGGGCCGCCGTGTCCCGCGTGCGCTCGGACGTCGCACGCCTCGCGGACGTCATCGACGCCATCCTGGTCCTCTCGACGCGAGCCGACTCGCTGGCCAGCGGCAGCGGGGTGGTCAACGTCGCGGACGTCGCGCGCGAGCTCGCCCCCGGGGATGTGCGCGTGGAGGCGCCGGACGAGGCGCTGGTGCAAGGCGACGAGCGGCTCGTCGCGCTGGCGCTGCGCAACTTGCTCGACAATGCGCGCAAGTACGCTGGCGGCGCCGAGGCGGTGCGCGTCTCCCGGTTCGGCGATGCGGTGCAACTCGCGGTGCTCGACCACGGTCCCGGGCTGGACGACGCCGCGCGCGCCCGCATGTTCGACCGCTACTGGCGCGGGACGGCGGACGGAGAGGGACGGGGGCTGGGCCTGGCGCTCGTGCGCGCCGTGGCCGAGCGGCATGGCGGCGACGTGCACGCCAGCCCGGGACCTGACGGCAAGGGGCTGGACGTCTCGATGACCCTGGGCAGCATCGTCGGCTGGCACGAGCCCTCGGCGGCTGACCGTTAAGGTCCCGTTAGGGTGGAGGTCCCACGCTTCCCGCCGCCAGGTCGGGCAGCGATGTCCTCGGACGCACGCAAGGCTCTCCTCGTACTGCGGCGGGTCACCGAGACGCTGTCGCGCGAACAGTGGCTCGAGACGACGCTGCGCGAGGTGGTGGACGGTGCCCTCGAGCTCGTCCCGGCGGACCATGCCTCGCTGCGGCTCCTCGACGAGTCCCGCACGCGCCTGCTCGCGGCGGCTCGCACCGGCACCGGGAGCGAAGGGGCCTCGCTGCCTCTCCTCGTCGGCGAGGGAATCGCGGGATGGGTGATCGAGAACGCCGTGCCGGCGCTGGTGGCGGACGTGTGGGCCGACACGCGCTTCCGGCCGGTGCCCGAGCAGGGGTTCACCATCGGCTCGATGATCGCCGAGCCGTTGCTGGCGGGCGGTGTCGCCTTCGGGGTTCTCTCGGTCTCATCGTCCAAAACGAACGCGTTCTCTCCTGACGACGCGCTACTGGTCCGCATCCTCGCGAACTGTTCGGTCCCGTTCCTCGAGCGGGCGCGGCTTGCACGGCTGGCGGTCACCGACACGCTCACGACGGCCTTCAACGCGAACTATCTCGCATCGCGTCTGCCCGAGGAGATGGAGCGGGCGGGCCACTCGGGCATACCCCTGAGCCTTCTGGCGATGGACCTCGATCACCTCGATCGAATCAACCGCGCCTTCGGCCGGGAGCTCGGCGACAAGGTGCTGGTGCAGTTCGCGCAGCGAGTGCGAGCGGTCCTTCGAAGCTACGACGTGCTGGTCCGATACGGCGGCGAGGAATTCATCGTCCTCTTGCCGGGGACCAGTCCGACGCAGGCCATGGCGACGGCAGAGACGATCCGTAGCTCGATCGAGGAGCCCATGGAGCCGTCCCCAGGAGGACGCCTGACGCAGACCGTTTCCATCGGCGTGGCGACGTGGGACACGACCGAGAGCCCCGACGAGCTCATGGCTCGCGCGAACCGCGGACTGTGGGAGGCCAAGCAAGGCGGCGGAAATGCCGTGGCCCGGGCAGTCCTGAATCCGTAGTCACGTCGGTGGAGCAACGGGGGATCGAATTCAGCCAGATGCGAAACTCTAACTGAGCGGCGCCGCTGGTCTTTTCGTCCAACTGTTCGATCTTCCTGCGCTTCACTCGGTTTCGCGTTTCCTCTGGCGTCCTCGCGATTCCCGCCGCCTCAGCCTCAGTCGTGGCAAGGGTGTGGCACGCCCCGAGAACTCATGGCCGCAATGTAGTCTGCGGCCATGCTCGACTCGGATCTGACTTGGAGGACGGAAGAGGATGAACGCAGCCGTCGCGACGCGCTCAAAAGGATCGAAGAGTGGGCCCGCGTGGCGACGCAGGGTCATGAAGGCGTGAGCGTCGTAGTCTATGGCAGCGTAGTTCGAGGCGATTACGCGGTCGGCAGCGACATGGACATCTTGGTCGTGAGCCCCCAGCAGGAGGTCGCACACGCCATCGCTGTCGGAGCTCGGGTCACGCTCGGGCGACGTCCCGAGTCCTGTTGAAACTGGGTGGCGGGGTTCAAGCGATTACGCGGCCCTCCTGGAGCCGTCAACGGTCTTGGGTTCGAGCTGTACGTCGTGAGCGCGCAGAGCTGC
>Ga0335069_10001500_pt1 | contig 37532 bp, 30 predicted proteins | sample Lox_Sample_11_FD_206714 | JGI IMG/M metagenome (GOLD analysis project Ga0335069, IMG submission 206714) | Soil microbial communities from Loxahatchee National Wildlife Refuge, Florida, United States - Lox_Sample_1.1 | ecosystem: Environmental > Terrestrial > Soil > Wetlands | place: USA... | reverse complement strand
AGGCCGACGAGGCGGAAGGCCATTCCCAGTACGCGCGGGCGGAGCAGCTCAGGAGGGCCGCCCGGACCGCCGCCGTCGAGGCGCGGGAAGCCGAGGACGAGCTCCACGAGCTCGAGCGGAGGGCGTCGCTCGCTGCCGTTCCCCGCGAGTGGCGCCGTCCCTGAGCGGGCGGAAGGCCGTGGATGTCGTGGAGATGGGGTAGACTCCGCCCCCTCGCGAGAGAGGTCGCCCCCGTTGGCATCCGTCACCCGCATCGAGGTCGGGACCCGCCCCGGCTACCCCGACAGCCGGGGCCTCTCGGTGGCGCGGAAGATTCGCGAGCACCTCGGTCTCGAGGTCGCGGCGGTGCGCACGCGCGACGTCTTCCTCGTCTCCCCGGGGCTCGCCCCGGAGCATGCCGAGGTGGTCGCCCGCGAGTTCGCCGGGCCCGTCGTCCGCCAGGGTGCCGTGGGGCGCATCGAGGACGGTCCCTTCGACGTCGCGGTCGCCGTGGGCTACAAACCCGGCGTCACCGATCCGGTCGGCAAGAGCGCGAAGGTGGCCGTCGAGGACTTGCTCGGGAGGCACCTCGGGGAAGACGTTCACGTCTACGCCTCCCGCCTGTACCTCCTCACCGGGGTGTCGCGCGAGGTCGCCGGCCGCATCGCGAGATCGCTCCTCGCGAACGAGGTCATCGAGCGCGTGTCCATCTGGACCTGGGAGGAGTGGCGGTCCTCGCCGCCCGACCTCGAGGTGCCGCGCGTCGTCGAGCACGCGCCCCAGCCCGTGGCGACCGTTCGGCTCGACGTCGACGACGCCGCGCTGCAGCGGATCTCCCGTGAGCGCCTCCTCGCCCTGTCCCTCGAGGAGATGCGGACGCTGCGCGAGTTCTACCGCGGCGCCGCCGCCGACCCGCGGCGGAGGGAGGCGGGGCTCGGTGCCGCGCCGACCGACGTCGAGCTCGAGTGCCTCGCTCAGACCTGGTCGGAGCACTGCAAGCACAAGATCATGAACGCGACGGTGACCTACGAGGAGGCGGGCCGCGCCCCCGAGGTGATCCGTTCGATCTTCAAGACCTTCATCCGAGGCACGACGGAGGCCGTGGATAGGCGGATCCGCGAGCGCGAGGGGAAGAGCTGGCTCGTGAGCGTCTTCCACGACAACGCCGGGGTCATCGCCGCAACCGACCGCTACCACCTCGTCTACAAGGTCGAGACCCACAACAGCCCCTCCGCCCTCGATCCCTACGGCGGTGCCATGACGGGGATCGTCGGCGTGAACCGCGACCCGTTCGGCACGGGGATGGGATCGGACCTGCTCTCGAACACCTGGGGGTACTGCTTCGCGCCGCCCGACTGGCGCGGAGAGCTCCCGCCCGGGCTCCTGCACCCGCGCCGCGTGCGCGACGGCGTCCACGCCGGCGTCATCGACGGCGGGAACCAGTCCGGGATCCCCTACGCGCGGGGCTGGGAGTTCTTCGACGATCGCTTCGTCGGGAAGCCGCTCGTGTACTGCGGGACCGTCGGGCGCATGCCGGTCTCGGTCGCGGGGCGCCCCGGCCACGAGAAGGCGGCCCGGCCCGGCGACCGGATCGTCATGGTGGGCGGCCGCATCGGCAAGGACGGCATCCACGGGGCCACGTTCTCGAGCGCAGAGCTCACCGAGGAGAGCCCGGTCCAGGCCGTCCAGATCGGCGACCCCATCACGCAGAGGATGATGTTCGACTTCTTGCTCGAGGCCCGAGACCGGGGGCTGTACTCCGCCATCACCGACAACGGGGCGGGAGGGCTCTCGTCGTCGGTCGGCGAGATGGCGAGGCAGCCCGGCGGGGCGCGCCTCGACCTCTCCCAGGCGCCGCTCAAGTACCAGGGGCTCGCGCCGTGGGAGATCCTCGTCTCCGAGGCGCAGGAGCGAATGACGGTGGCCGTTCCCCCGGACAAGGTCGGCGAGTTCATCGAGCTGTCGCGCCGGCGCGAGGTGGAGGCGACCGACCTCGGTGCCTTCACGTCCGACCCGTACTTCCAGGTCACCTACGGGGACCGCACCGTGGCGCTCCTCCCGATGTCGTTCCTCCACGACGGCGACCCGGAGATGCGGCTCTCGGCGGAGTGGCGCGAGCCCGCCCGCGTGGAGTGGTCCGGCCGGCCGCTGCCCCCCTCGGCCGAGGAGGGGAACGCGCTGGCGCGGGCGTTCCTCGCCCGCGACAACCTCCGCTCCGCGGAGCTCCTCGCCCGGACCTACGACCACGAGGTGAAGGGACTCACCGTCGTGAAGCCCTGGGTGGGCGTCCACCGCGACGTCCCCGCCGACGCCACGGTGCTGCTCGTCTCCCACGAGGGCGGAGAGGCCGGCTACGCGCTCGCCGAGGGGGTGTTCCCCGCCTACTCGGACCGCGACGCGCACGCGATGGCCCAGGCGGGCGTGGACCTCGCCGTCCGCCGGGTGGTCGCGGCCGGCGCGCGGCGCGACCGCATCGCCCTGCTCGACAACTACTGCTGGCCCGACCCGCTCGAGGGGCCTTCGAACCCCGACGCGCGCCACAAGGCGGCGCAGCTCGTCCGCGCCTCGCGCGGGCTCGCGGAGATCTGCCTCGCCTACGGGACCCCGCTCATCTCGGGCAAGGACTCGATGAAGAACGACGCGGTCGTCGGCGGGCGGCGCATCAGCGTGCCGCCGACGCTCCTCGCCTCGGCGATCGCCGTCGTGACCGACGCGCGGCGCGCCCTGACGCTCGAGGCCGGGGGGCCGGGGGAAGTCCTGTACCTCGTCGGCGAGACCGGGGAGGAGCTCGGAGGCTCGGAGTGGGCCGCATCGCGTGGCGAGCGAGGCGGCGAAGTCCCCCGGTGCCGCCCGGCGGAGTTCTGGCGCCGCTACGAGGCCGTCGGGTCGCTCGCGTCCGAGGGGGTCCTGACCGCTGCCCACGCGCCGGGGCGGGGAGGGCTCCTCCCGGCGCTCTTCTTCCTCGCCCGGGCCGCGGACCTGGGGATTGACGCGGACCTCGCCGTCGCGCCCGCGACCGGGCGCCCGGGCTGGGAGGCGCTCCTCGGGGGAGAGTCCGCGGGCCGACTCCTCGTCGCCGTTCGCCCGGACCGCGCGCCGGAGCTCGAGCGCCGCCTCGCAGGAATCCCGCACGCCCGGCTCGGGGCCTACGACCCCACCCGGCGCCTCCGCATCCGGCTCGGGGAGCGGGTGCTCGTCGACGCGGCAGTGGACGGCCTCGCGGCCGCGTGGAAGAGGCAGGGGGGCGAGAGGTGACCGCGCGCGTCCTCGTCCCGACCGGGTTCGGCCTCAACTGCGAGGAGGAGACGGCGCGCGCCTTCCGGCTCGCGGGGGCCGAGGTGGACCTCGTCCACCTGACCGACCTCTTCGCGCGTCGCCATCCCCGGCGCCTCCAGGACTACGGGGTGATCGTGTTCATGGGGGGCTTCTCCTACGGCGACCACGTCGCCGGGGGATTCGTCCTCGCGACGCGCATCCGCGCCCACCTCTCGACGGACCTGGGCGCGTTCCTCAAGGGGGGCGGGAGGGTGCTCGGGATCTGCAACGGCTTCCAGACGCTGGTGCGGCTGGGGCTCCTGCCCGGACCGGAGGAGGGACCGCCCGACTTCGTGCCTCGGGCCGCGCTCACCGACAACGCGCGGCTCGGCTACCGGGATGCCTGGGTGCGGCTCGCCGTCGACCCCGCGACCCGGTGCGTGTGGACGCGCGGGCTCGGGCCGCTCGAGGTCCCGGCTCGCCACGGGGAGGGCCGGTTCGTGGCGGGCTCGGAGGACGCGCTACGGCGCCTCGAGGCGAACGGGCAGGTGGCGCTGCGGTACGTCGACGAGGGCCTGCGCCCGACGGAGAAGTGGCCCGAGAACCCCAACGGCTCGGTCCGGGGCGTGGCGGGGATCTGCGATCGCAGCGGGCGCATCCTGGGCATCATGCCGCACCCGGAGGCGTTCCTGTACCCGTTCCTCCACCCGGACTGGGCGAGGCGCCGCGGCGCGGCGGGCGATCGCGAGCCTCCGACGCTCGCGCTCTTCCGCAACGGCCTCGCGGGGGCGTAGCGGACGCCTCCGGCTTGCGCGCGCGCCCCTGCCCGGGCACAACAGGGGCGTGGCCGAACCCGGCGAGCTCCTGCTCCTCGTCCCCACCCGCAGCTACCGCGTCGACGACTTCGTCGCGGCGGCCCGCCGGCTGGGCGTGCCGGTGGTCATCGGGAGCGACCGCTGCCATCGCATCGAGGAGACCTTCGGGGAGGCGCAGCACCTGCTCTCCCTCGACTACCGGCGGCCCGCCCGTGCAGCGGACCAGATCGCCCGGGCGGCCCGGGGCCGGCACATCCGCGGGGTCGTCCCGACCGACGACGCCACCGCGGTCATCGCGGCGGCGGCGGCGGAGCGGCTCGGGCTGCCCCGGAACCCCCCCGAGGCGGCGCGGAAGACCGCCAACAAGCTCGCCCAGCGGGAGGCGCTGTCCGCCGCCGGGGTCGCGGTGCCGGCGTTCCGGGCGTTCCCGCTCGACGGCGGGCCGGACGCGCCCTCCCGGCAGGTGGAGTACCCCTGCGTGCTGAAGCCGCTCGCGCTCTCCGCGAGCCGCGGCGTCATCCGCGCCGACGGGCCTGGGCCCTTCCGGGATGCCTGGCACCGGATCGAGCGGATCCTCCGCGACGCCCGTGCGGAGCGGAAGCCGAAGGACGACGGGGCCGATCGGACGCTCCTCGTCGAGTCCTTCGTGCCGGGCCCGGAGGTGGCCCTCGAGGGGCTCCTGCGCGGTGGCCACCTCGAGGTCCTCGCGATCTTCGACAAGCCCGATCCTCTCGACGGCCCCTACTTCGAGGAGACACTCTACGTGACGCCGTCGCGCCACCCCGAGCAGGTGCAGCAGGCGTTGTGCGCGCTCGCGGCCTCGGCTGCCGCGGCCCTCGGGCTCCGCGAGGGGCCGGTCCACGCCGAGTTCCGCCTCGGACCGCGCGGGCCGGTCGTCCTCGAGGTCGCGGCGCGGACCATCGGAGGCCTCTGCGCGCGTGCGTTGCGCTTCGGGGTCGGCGTGTCGCTCGAGGAGATCGTCGTCGCCCACGCCGTCGGGATGCCCGCCTCCCATCTCTCCCGCGAGAGGACCTCCTCCGGGGTGATGATGCTGCCCATCCCGAGAGCGGGCATCCTCCACGGCGTCTCCGGCGTCGAGGCCGCCCGGGCCGTGGCTGGCGTGGAGGACGTCGTCATCACGGCGAGGGAGGGGCGCGACCTCGTCCCCCTCCCGGAAGGGGACGCATACCTGGGGTTCGTCTTCGCCCGGGCCGCGACCCCGGCCGCCGTGGAGCAGGCGCTCCGGGAGGCGCACCGGAAGCTCTCGTTCGACGTCCGGCCGGCGCTGCCCGTCGCGGGCTGATCCGCCCTGCCGTGCGCGCGCGGCGCCCGTTAGAAGCGGCCGCGCCTCGGATGGGCGAGAATTCAAGTCATGTCCGCCTGGCACGCTGCCAAGCTCGCAGTCCGGGTCTCCGTCGCGGTCGCCGCCGTGGCGGGTGGCGACGCCCTCGCACGGGCCACGGAGCCGGCGACGGTCGCTCTCGAGAACGTGACCAGGGCCAACCTGGGCATGGGGCTCTACAACGCCGGGTGGTACGGCTGCTCCACCGGGTACGGGCAGTACCCGTGCGCGGCCGGTTCGTCGAACGGCTTCATCCCTTTCCTCGTCGGTCCCCAGCTCGACCTCCACCTCGGGGGGATCAACAACCTGAGCGTCGGTTTCGACGTCCTCGTCGGGAGCGTTGCGACCAGCTTTTCCGGAGGGTGGAAGACGGTGGCCATCTGGGAGCCCACCCTCGACTACGTGGCGAAGTTCGGCCCGCCCACGGAGGACACGGTGGGTCGCTTCCGGATCGGCGGTGGGGTGTACGTCGGCCCGAACTCCGGGGCGGGCGGGACGTTCCGGATCGGCGGCGGCGCCTCCTTCCTGAACGCGGGGCGGATCGGCATCGGGGTCGACCTCGTCCTGGAGGCCGGCGGCTACCAGAACAACTGGATGGGCGGGCTCCAGCTCATGGCTTCGCCGGAGTGGCACTTCTAGTCGGGCTCCAGGGGGGGACGCCTTCCGGCGCCTCCCGGCCTCCATCGGCAGGTCCCCGCGAGGCCGCGCCCTGCGGCCCCCGTCCGGGGCTTGGGCCGGAACGCCGCGTGTGCAGATTTCCGACAGATGAAGCGGATGGCTCCAGTGGCGCGGCGCGGCATCGCGCTCGCGCTGTCGGCTGCGACCGGCGTGAACTGCGCAGGCGGCACGGCTTCGCTGCGGGGGGCCATGGCGGCGCACGCTCCGATCGTCCCCGTAGGGGTGAACGCCAAGCCGATCGCGCCGGCAATGAAGGACTTCCCGCTCGTAGGTCCTGAGAGTTGCGGCTGGCCGATGGCCCACTCCGGGTCAAGCGGCGGCGGGGTGGCCCTCGCCATCGTCGCAAGCATCACCTGCCTATGCGCGGTCGGGGTCGTGGACGTGATCGCGTTGCCAATTCAGCTCCCCATACGCGGGAAGGAGAAGAGCATCCTCGAGGCCGCGGCCGCCTGCTGCCCTCTCGAGGATCCCGTGTCCATCGTGGCCGAGCGAACCGCAGCCCGGCTGGCGGCCGACTTCGGGTTCAGTCGGCAGGAGGCGTCGGGTGCGAGCGAGAAGACCGTCTACGTTCGGGTGAGCACGTCGCAGTTCGCCTACGCGGGCCGGATTCGTTGGTCCGGCTCCGTGCGTCTGGATGGATGGGAGGCGACCTGCGACGTCGAGACTGCCGCGGTGGAGGTCGAGTCTTTTCGCAGCGACTGTGCGGCTGTGCACCATGAGGTCGAGGCGCTCGCGGACAAGTGCGCGGCCATCGTGGCAAGGAAGCTCAGGGAAGCGCTGGAACCCCCGTCGGAGGCACAGCCTGCGCATTGACGGCGCCGCAAGCGCCGTCATCTCGCGTTCGCGTCGGCAGCCGCGCCTCGGAGAGAGCCGGGGCAGGCGACCGGGAGCCCGCCGGCGAGCGAGACGCCCCACGCTGGAGCACCTGGCGACCGGCCGGATGTCTCGTGGCGCGCCGCCGCCGTTGCCTTCGCCTCGCCGCGCGGGGACGAAAAAGGAGCCGCGCACGCGCCAGGCGACACCTAGTGACGGGGCTTCTTCCGGGAGAGTCCCCGCCGGACGGCGATCTCTCCGGCGACGGCCCGGATGGTTTCCCAGCTGCGCGTCGTCACAGGCACGCCGTACAGGCGCTCGATGGCTCGGAGGTGGCCGATCGCCCGCATGTGCCTGCGGTGGACCCCGAAGACGAAGCTTCCGTCCTGGCCCAGGATTCGGACGAACCACTCCCCGGTCGAAGGGATGCGGGCGGGAACCGCTCGGGGGGAGCGAGGGCGGCGCGTCAGAACGCTCACGAAGCGAATGAGGCCGGGGCGGGCCGGCTCCTTCGCGAAGGGAGACCGTGCCACGAGCGACTCGACCTCGGCGCCCCTGCAGATGGCGATCTCCGCGTCGAAAGGAAGCCGGCGCACGAGCTCAGCCCGGAGCCGCGCCGCGGTGACCGGTCCTCCGACGACGAAGGTCCCGGCGGCCCCGATGTTGGCCACGTCGAGGAGCGCGAGTTCCCGGGCGAGAGCCGCCGGGCGGAAGGCCCGGTGGCCGCCCACGTTGATTCCCCTGAGAAAGGCGACGAGGGCCATCCCTCACCCGAAGCGAACTCCGGCGCAGCGCTCGGATCCGCGGACCTGGAACGGCGCGAGCCTCCCCGTCCCGTGCGCGCCGGTCCCGCGTCGCTTGCGTTCAAGGTGCGCCACGGTCGCCCGATCCGCCGGCGTCACGCGTCCGTTCTCGCAGCTCGTGCGGCGGGAGAGGAGCCCGGGCCGGTCGTCGGAGGACGTCAGCGCTCTCACGGCTCCTCTCGCAGAGGGGCGAACTGCCCCTCGGTGGGCTCTGCTCAACAGAACCAGGACTCGGTGAGCCGCGGGGCCCGCGCAGAGGAGAAGGGGCGGGCGACGTGCGCATGCTCGCGACCGGCCGCGGCGAGCGCGAGGGCGCGGACCTTCGCCACGAGCTCGGATGGCGGCTCGCCCCGGGCGACGCCCGCGGCGACGGCGGCGGCGACCCTGGACTGCAGGCCGTCCATGCGGGGGTCGGGGTGGCTCCACCGGAAGGTGAGCCCCTCCTCGTCGAGATCCTCGAGCCCCAGCGACGGCTCGTCGCACAATAGCGATCCGGGCGGGACGAGGAGGCGGATGGTGAGCTGCACCGGGTCGAGTCCCGCGAGCCAGCCCTGCGACTCGAAGACGTCGAGGAGGTCGAGGTAGTCGTCGAGCGTCGACCACGGAGTGAAGGGCAGGAGCGACGCCCGGAGGGCGAGGCCGGCTCGCGCGCAGACCTCGAACGCCCGGAAGACGTCTGCCCGGGTGTGCCCCTTCGCGAGCCTCCCCAGGACCTCGTCCGAGAGCGATTCCACCGCGGAGGTGACGAAGAGCGCTCCCAGCGAGGCGAGCTCGGCGACGGCCTCCGGGAGCCTCACGAGGTGCTCCACCTTGGCCGTGAAGTCGAAGGTCATCCCGGGAAAGCGCCGGTGGATCTCGCGCCCCAGGCGAAGCGCGTGGCCGGGGCCATTCAGGAAGTCGGGGTCGCCGAAGGTGACGTGCGTCGCGCCCGCGGACGCCTGCCGGCGGACGTCCTCGAGCACGACGTCCGCTGGCACGGCGAAGAAGCGCCCGCGGTAGAGCGGTGGAAGCGGGCAGTGGCGGCAGAGATGGAGGCAACCGCGGGACGCCTCGAGGTACCCGGCGAGGCGCTCGTGTCCGGACGAGTCCACGAGGCGCGCGTAACGGTCCGGAGGCGGGAGGCCTTCCCGGTCCGGCACCGGAAAGTCGAGGCGGGAAAGCGAGGCCGAGCCGGCCCCCGGGCGGGCGAACCGCCGGAGATCGAGCCCCTGCTCGGCGGACCGGGCGAGCTCGACGAGCTCCTCCTCGCACTCCCCGCCGAGCACGGCGGAGGCGCCGGCTCGCAGGAGGAGCGGCCCGTGCAGGAGGGCGTAGGGCCCATGGAAGCACAGGACGACCCCGGGGTTGAGCGCGCGGATGCGCTCCGCGGCGGCGAGGCCGAGGCGCAGCGCCGTGTGCATGGGCACGGAGATCGCGACGAGCCGTGCCCGGCACACCCGGTCGGCGTCGAGGCTCTCGACGGCGAGGTCCATCGCGGCGGGCGCGAACCCCGCCCGACGCAGGAAGGCCTTCGGCACGGCGATGCCGTGCGGCGCGTGTCCGAGCTCGTAGGTCGAGACGAGGAGGATCTCGCCCGGCCCGCGCAAGGGCTAGCCCTTGGACGGCGGTGGCACGTAGTCCGGAGGGAGCTGCGCGCCCTGGCCGAAGAAGAACTCCTCCGCCTGCTGGTAGAGGATCTCGTTCGACCGCGGGTCCGCCGGGGAGAGGCGGAACTCGTTCATGATCATCTTGAAGTGCTCGAGCCACATCTTCCAGGCCTCCTGGGAGATGGACTCGTAGATGCGCTGCCCGAGGTCGTTCGGGAAGGGCTTGAACGTGAGCCCGGGGAGATCCCTTCCGAGCTTTTTGCAGAGGACGATTCGGGCCATGGGCGGGGATTCCTCGTCGGGTCGCCGGGGACATAAGACAGGCGCCCGCCGTCTGCACGGCGGGCGCCTCGATGCATCCGGCCGGCGACCGGTCTGGGCCTAGCTGAGCAGCGAGACCGGCGAGACGGAGAGCGCCTTCGCGAGCGACTCGAGCGTGTCGAGGGGCGGGGTGCGCTGGCCGCGCTCCAGCATGGAGATGTACGAGACCGAGAGCCCCGCCTTGGCGGCGAGTGCCTCCTGGGACAGCTTGCGGCGCAGCCGCTCGTCCTTCAGGTTCTCGGCGAACTTGTCAGCCAACGATGCCATGGATCGACGGCTCCTGGTGGGTGGGGACATGGGGGCCTTCCGGGCAATTCCGCCAACTCATTTTGGCGGGAACCGTGTGCTCGATTACTTAGCACCGCGACCCGCGACGGTCTAGGTTTTTGGGCCGGCCGACGGACGGGGGCGCGGAGCGCGCGAGAGGGCCGCGGCGGCGCGGCGGCGAGGAGGCGCGCCGACCCGGCGGCGTCTCGGTGCCACGGCAGGGACGCGCGCGCCCGCCGAGGGTGGGCGGAGGACGAGGGCACGGACCACCGCGCCGCGCCGGAGCCGCGCAACCCCGGCCGGCAGGAGGGCGAGCGCGCCGAGGCCTGCCATCGACGGCACGCTCCCGCTCCTCTGCTCGGGCAGGCGCTCGAACCACAGGCCGCCGCCCCGCTCTCGCAGGAGGCCGCGCAGGTATACGGCGAGGTCCGGCGGCTTCTCCTCGGCCCGGGCGAGCCGCGCTGCGACCGAGGCCCGGCCCGCGCCCTCGAGCCCCTGCAAAGCCCGCAGTGCCGGGCGCGCGAAGAGCTCGAAGGTGACGAGGGAGCTCGCAGGGTTGCCGGGCAGGCAGAAGACGAGGAGGCGGCCCAGGCGCCCGAAGGCGAAGGGCTTGCCGGGGCGCATCGCCACGCGCCAGAAGTCGAGCCTCGCCCCGGCCTCCCGCAGGGCGGGTCGCACGAGGTCCCGGGCACCGACGGACACGCCGCCCGTCGTGACGAGTGCGTCGAGGCCGCGGGCCGTGGCGAGTGCCCGCCGCAGGGACGCCCGGTCGTCCCGGGCGAGCGGGAGGACGATGGGGACCGCCCCCGCGTCCGCCACCGCGGCCGCGAGCGCGTGCGTGTTGGAGTCCGGGATCGCCCCCGGCCGCTGCGCGCGCCCCAGCGGAGCGATCTCGTCGCCGGTGGCGAGGACGCCGACGCGCGGCCGGCGGTGGACGGGGAGCTCGGGCTCGCCGAGGGCGGCCGCGAGCCCGATGGTCCCGGGGTCCACGGCCGCGCCGCGGCGCAGCGCGATCGAGCCCGCCGCGAGGTCGCTTCCCGCCGCGCGGACGAAGCGCCCCCGCTCGGCGGGGCGGCGAAACCGGACATGGCGGCCCCTGCGGGCGACCTGCTCCTGCATCTCCACGCAGTCCGCTCCGGAGGGGAGGGGCGCGCCGGTGAAGACCCGCGCGCAGGCCCCCGGCGGGAGCGTCCGCCCGGGCGCGTCCCCCGCGAAGACCTCGAAGGCGACGGGCAGACTCGCGCCCGGACCTGGCGCATCCGACGCCCGGAGCGCGTAGCCGTCCATCTGCGCGTCCCCGAACGGCGGCAGAGCCCTCGCCGCGACCAGGTCCTCGGCGAGCGAGCGGCCCAGCGCATCCGAGAGGGCGACGCGCTCCGGGGGCAGCGGTGCCACGTCGCGGAGGCTCCGGAGGATGCGGGCGAGCGCCGCGGACGGAGAGAGCACGACCTGTTTCTAGGCCCGCGACACGGCCCCTGGCAAGCGGCGGCATGCAGCGGTGCCGCGCTCGACCGCTGGCAGGCGCCGTGACAACATGCGCGCACCATGCGGAATCCACGCCGTGGAACGGAGCGCCGCGAGGCGCTTCTCGCCGAGTTGCGCCGAGCCGAGGGCAAGCTCCTCTCCCTGCCCGAGCTCCTCCAGCGCGCGCGCCTGCACCCGGGGGAGCGCGGCGACGCGAAGAAGGTGCTGAGAGACCTCGTCCGCGAGGGGCTGGTCCGGGGAGTCGGCAAGCGCTACCTCATCGCCCGGACAGCCGCGCCTGCGCCCGAGCGCTCCGGGCGGCGCGCTCCGACGCAAGGGTCCCAGGTTCCGGGCCGCAGGCTCCTCGGCCTGTTCACCCGCCACAGGGACGGCTTCGGCTTCGTCGCGCGGCTCGACCGCGCAGGCCCGGACCTCTACGTGAGCCCGGGCGACACCGCGCAGGCGGTGGATGGAGACCTGGTCCAGTTCGAGATCTTTCCCGGGCGCCGCGGACCCCAGGCGCGCGTGGCCGAGGTCGTGCAGCGCGGGCGGCGCATGGTGCTCGGCGCCTACCAGGGGCGCGGCGCCGAGAGCTTCGTCGTGCCCGCCGAGCCCGAGCTGCCCCCGGTCATTCCGGTGCCCGAGGCCCGGGGGGTGCGCAACGCGGAGGTCGTGAAGGTCTGGCTCGAGGGCCATGGAGGGCCGCTGCGGGGGGAGGTGCTCGAGAAGATCTCCGACCCGGCTGCGCCGTCGGCGGAGGTGCTGAAGGTCGCCTACTCGCACGGCTTCGCCGACGTCTTCCCCGACGAGGTCGCGGCCGAGGCGGAGGCGGTGCCGGACCGGGTCCGGCCCGAGGACTGGGAGGGGCGGCGGGACCTGACCGGCCTCCGGCTCGTCACCATCGACGGCGAGGACGCGAGGGACTTCGACGACGCGGTCTACGTCGAGAAGCTCCAGGGGCGCCGGGGCGGGTTCCGCCTCGTCGTCGCCATCGCGGACGTCTCCCACTACGTCCGGCCGGGGAGCCCCCTCGACGCCGAGGCGCTCCGGCGCGGAACGAGCGTCTACTTCCCCGGGATGGTCCTCCCCATGCTCCCGGAGCGGCTCTCGAACGGAGTGTGTTCGCTGAACCCCGAGGTGGAGCGCCTGTGCGTCGTCGCGGACCTCCGGGTCGGCCCGCAGGGAGAGCCGGCCGGCACCGCCGTGTACGCCGCCGTCATGCGCAGCGCCGCCCGCTGCACCTACGCCGAGGTGGCCCGCGTCCTCGACGGGGAGCGGGTGCCCCACCGGGAGTTCCTGCGCGACGACTTCGAGCGCATGGCGGAGCTCCAGGAGATCCTCGGCCGGATGCGTCGCCGCCGCGGATCCATCGACTTCGACCTTCCCGAGTCGCGCATCGTCCTCGGGGAGGGCGGAGTGCCGCTCGCGATCGAGCGGCGGCCGCGCAACCGGGCGCACCGGATCGTCGAGGAGTTCATGCTCGCCGCGAACGAGGCGGTGGCGCGCTGGTTCGGGGAGCGGGACCTCCCCACCATCTACCGGGTCCACGGGCTTCCGGACGAGGACAAGCTCAGGACCTTCCTCGATCTCGCGAGCGCCCAGGGGTTCGAGGTCCCGACCGCGCAGGCGGGGCCGGTAGCCCTCTCCGACCTCCTCGACCGCCTCGCCGGTCACCCGCAGCAGCGGGCGCTCAACCAGCTGCTCCTGCGCGCCATGATGCAGGCGGTCTACAGCCCGGAGAACATCGGCCACTTCGGCCTCGCCGCCGAGCACTACCTGCACTTCACCTCCCCGATCCGCCGCTATCCGGACCTCGTCGTGCACCGGCTGCTCCGGGAGGCCGCCCGCTGGCGCGGGGAGCGCGAGGTGCGCCGGCCCAGGGCCGGCGAGCTCGAGCGCATCGCGCTCCTGTCGTCGGAGCGGGAGCGCTCGGCGATGCAGGCGGAGCGGGACGTGCACGCCTACCACGCGGCCCTCTTCATGCGCGACCGGGTGGGGGAGCGGAGCCCGGGCACGGTGGCGGCGGTGGCGGAGTTCGGGCTCTTCGTGGAGCTGCGCCGCTGGTTCGTGGAGGGGCTCGTCCGCGCCGAGGACCTCGGGGAGAGCTTCGAGCTCGACGCCGCCGGGCACGCGCTCGTCGAGAAGCGCACCGGCCGGGCGTTCCGGGTCGGGGACGGCGTCGAGGTGGAGGTGGCGGCGGTCGACCCGGTGCGCCGGCGCATCGACCTGTACCTCGTCGAGGCGGGCGAGGCGCGCGTCCGAAAGCGCGTCGAGCGGGCGCGCGCCGACCGGCGAGGCGCCGGCGACGATCGGCGCCGCCCCCGCGGCGCGGGCGGCAGAGGGAAGGCGCAGCGCGCCCGGCCGGACAAGCGCGGGCGCTGACGCTAGGACGAGCCCGCCGGAGGGGTGCCCCGGAGGGCGCGCGCGAAGCGGCGGGCGCGCTCGAGGCCTTCGGCGAGCGACCGGCGGGGCTCGAGCGCGCGCCCCTCCTCGGCGGGGACGAGCGCGGTCGCCGACGGATCCTCGGGATCGAAGACGAGCGTCAGGCGGGCGCGATCGACGGCGGCGAAGAAGGCCTCCCACCCGCACCGCCCGGCGGTGTCCCCGTGCCCGGCGAGCCGCGGCCTCCCGCCCTCGAGCGCTGGCGAGAGCTGCTGGAGGCCCGCGGCGTACAGGAACGCGCCGCGGTCGCTGGTCGCGGTCTTCATGGGTTTCCTCCTCGGGCGAGTCTACAACGCCCGGGCGTTGTAGGATGCGCCGGGTGAACGCCCAATACGCGGTCCTCCTGGGTCTTGCCGGGTTCGCGGCCGGGGTCGTGAACGCCATCGCCGGCGGCGGCTCCCTCATCTCGTTTCCGGCCCTCCTGTTCACGGGCATGCCCCCCGTCGTGGCGAACGCCACGAACACGGTGGCCATCTGGCCGGGGACCGTCTCGTCGACCTGGGCCTACCGGCGCTACATCGCCGAGGAGAAGCACCGCGCCTGGGTGCTCGCCTGGCCGTCCCTCATCGGCGGCCTGGCAGGCTCGGTGCTGCTCCTCCACACCCCGGAGAGCGCCTTCCGGGCGGTCGTGCCCTGGCTCATCCTGTTCGCCGCCGCGCTCCTCGCGGCCCAGGGCCCGGTGGCGCGGTGGGTGTCCCGGGCGATCCCGTCCACGTCGACGACCGTGCCCCCCGCGCTGTGGCTCGCCCAGCTCGCGATCTCGGTCTACGGCGGCTACTTCGGCGCCGGGATCGGCATCCTGATGCTCGCCGCGATGGCGATCTTCCTGCCCGACACCCTCCAGCACGCGAACGCGCTCAAGGTCCTGTTCTCGCTGCTCATCAACGGGATCGCCGCCGTCTACTTCCTCGTCGCCGGTTCCGTCCGGCTCCCGGAGGCGGCGCTCATGATGGTGGCCGCGGTCGTCGGGGGCTGGGCCGGGGCCCACCTCGCGCAGCGGTTGCCGGCCTGGCTCATGCGGCTGCTCGTCATCGCGTTCGCGGTCGCGGTCGCCGCCAAGCTGCTCTGGAAGGGGTAGCGCAGCGGCAGCGCCCGCCTAGCCTCCGAAGGCGAAGCGGACGACGGCCTCGCCCGTCGCCGGGACCGCGACCTGCGCCGTCCGCTCGCCGAGCTTCTCGTGCCAGGCGGTCACGGTGTAGGTGCCGGGGGGCAGGTCCGGGATCGCGAAGGAGCCGTCCGGGCGGGTGACCGCGGCCGGGCCGTCGACGACCATGACGAACGCCGCCATCCAGTCGTGGACGTCGCACTTCACCCGGACGAGCCCCGGCGACCGGAGCACCTTCGTCACCTTCTGGTCCTTGCGCGGCATCGCGAAGTTGAAGGCCGTCGCCTGCCCGAGGTACCCGTGGATGTTGTGGAGGACGGGATCGCTGTTCACGATCTCGAGGGTGCTTCCGACGGGCACCGCCTGGACGTGCGGCGCGTAGCGGCAGCGCCGCTGGTCGAGGACGACCTGGGCGCGCGCGGGCGGGGAGGGGAGGCCCCTCACGACGACCACGACGTTCGCGAGGCCGCCGCCCGAGACCTCGACGGTCTCGTCCGGGACGCTCTTGCCGCAGGCGTCGTCGTCCTTCGTCACCTCGAGGGGCACGGCGGCGGGCGGGGCGCCGGCGAAGGTCGCCGTTCCCCGGAGCTCGCCTCCCGCCGCGGTCGCCGCGAGCGCGGCGCCTACGAGCGCCGCGGCGCGGATCGCCCTGCCCATGGACCGTCCTCCGCGCGCTCCGGGTGCCGACGGCGCGGGCGGCTACCGCCCGCTGAGCGCCTGCGAGAACCCGATGAGCGCCTCGAGCGCGTTCGTCGTGGTGAGGATCCCCACGAGCTCGCCCTTGTCGTCGACGACGAGCACGCCGTTCAGCTTCCGGTCGTGGAGCAGGCGCGCGACGTCGGCGATCTCGTCGTCCGGGTGGACCTTGTGGGGGTTCGGGTTCATGGCGGCGGTCACCGGCGTCCGCGCGAGGAGGTAGTGGACCTCCCAGGTGTCGAGGCTCGTCGCCTTGCTGGGCGTGAAGTCCTTCAGCATCTTCTCCGTCACCACGCCCACGAGGCGCCCCTTGCGCATCACGGGGAGGCGCCGGATGTTCTTCTCCTTGAGCGTGTGGATGGCTTCCACGATGGTCGCGGAGTCCTCGATGGTCATCGGGCTCGGCGTCATCCAGCGGCGGACCTTCAGAATGCTCGGATCGAATGCCATACGCGTCTAGGCTCCCAGAAACGCCTTCTTGACGTGCTCGTTGACGAGCAGCTCCTGCCCCGTCCCGGAGAGTACCACCCTTCCGGTCTCGAGCACGTAAGCGCGGCGTGCGATGCGCAGGGACTGGTAGACGTTCTGCTCGACGAGGAGGATCGTCGTGCCCTGCCGGTTGATCTCCTGGATGATCTCGAAGATGTTCTTGACGAAGAGGGGCGAGAGCCCGAGCGAGGGCTCGTCGAGCAAGAGGAGTCTCGGGTTCGCCATCAGCCCGCGCGCGATGGCGAGCATCTGCTGCTCCCCGCCGGACATCGTGCCGCCGAGCTGCCGATGCCTCTCCTTCAGCCGGGGGAAGAGCGCGAAGCAGCGCTCCATGTTCCGCTCCCGGTCCTTGCGGGTCGACTTCGCGTAGGAGCCCATCCGCAGGTTCTCGACGACCGTCATCTCCGGGAAGATGCGCCGGCCCTCCGGGACCTGGACGATCCCGAGCCCGACCACCTCGTGGCTCTCGAGCCTGCGCAGGTCGTGCCCCTCGAAGTCGATGGAGCCCGCGCCGGGTCGCACCAGGCGAGAGACGTTGCGGAGCACGGTGCTCTTGCCGGCGCCGTTCGCGCCCACGACCGTGACGATCTCGCCCTGGCGGACCTCGAGGTCCACCTCCCACAGGACGCGGAGGTCGCCGTAGCTGAAGCTGAGCTTCTCGATGCGGAGCAAGGCTCCTCCCGGCTAGGCGACCGCCTCGCCCAGGTACGCGGTGATCACCGCGGGGTTCGTCACGATCTCCTGCGGAAGCCCCTCCGCGAGCTTCTCGCCCGAGTTGAGCACCACGACCCGGTCCGAGATGCGCATGATGGCCTTCATGTCGTGCTCGATCACCATCTGGGTGAGGCCGCGGCGGCGGATGTCGAGGATGAGGGAGATGATCTCCTCGCTCTCGGCCGGGTTGAGGCCTCCCATGACCTCGTCGAGCAGGAGGAGCTCGGGGCCGGTGGCGAGGACGCGGGCGACCTCCAGCTTCTTGCGCTCCCCGATGGGGAGACCGCCGGCCGGGTGGTCGGCCTTGTGCTGCAGGCGTACGACCTTCAGCTGCTCGAGCGCGACCTCCCTCGCCTGCGGGACCGAGCGGGTGCGGGCGAGCGCACCCACCACCACGTTGTCGAGGACGCTGAGCTTCGCGAGCGGGCGGACCTTCTGCCAGGTGCGGGCCATGCCCAGCTTGCAGATCCGGTCCGGCGTGAGCCCGTCGATCCGCTGCCCCTTGAAGACCACCTGGCCTCGCGACGGGGGGTAGTAGCCGGTGATGCAGTTGAACAGCGTCGTCTTCCCCGCGCCGTTCGGCCCGATGAGCCCCACGACCGTGCGGGGCTCCACCGAGAACGAGACGTCCGAGTTCGCGGCGAGGCCCCCGAAGAACTTGCTGACGTTCTGGATGTCGAGAATGGGGCTCACGGCGCCTCCCTTGCGAGCCGCTGCCGGCGCCGCCGGGCGAAGGCGCCGAGGGCCCCCACGACGCCCTCGGGCATGAAGAGGATGACGAGGGCGACGAGGAGCCCGTAGATGAGCATGTGGGCGTGGGCGAGGTTCTCGCGGAGGAACAGGCCCACCTTGGACGTCTCGCGGACGAGGCCCCCCTTCACGAGCAGATCGGTCACCAGGTTGGCGCGTAGCGCCTCCGAGAGGGCCACGAGCACGGCGGCGCCCACCACCGGTCCGCCCACGGTTCCGATGCCGCCGATGATGGCCGTGAGGACGATCTGCACCGAGATGTCGAGGCCGATGCCGGTGGCCGGGTCGATGAACCCCACGTAGAGCGCGTAGAGCGCTCCCGCCCAGGCGGTGAAGGACGCCGAGAGGACGAGTGCTACGTTCTTGTAGCGGGTCAGCGGGATCCCGAGCGAGTTGGCCGCGTCCTGGTCCTCGCGGATGGCCTGCAGGTAGTAGCCGAGCTTGGAGCGCTCGACCCAGACGGTGACGAGCACGACGGCGAGGGCGAGCGCGAGGCCCGAGTAGTAGAAGGGGACCTTGGAGACGAAGTTCGTGATGACCTTCCCGCCGACGACGAGCGGCGGGATGTCGGAGACGAGGATCCCCTCGGCCCCGTTCGTGAGGTCCTTCCAGTTGAGCGCCGCGAGCCGCACGATCTCGGCCACGGCGATGGAGGCGAGCACGAAGTAGGGCCCGCGCAGGCGGAAGGTGATGCTGCCGATGACGAGCGCCAGGGCCATCGCGAGCGCCAGCGCGGGCACGAGCCCCCACCACGGGGCCACCTGGCGGAACTGGAGGAGGACGACCACCGTGTAGGCGCCGACGCCGAAGTACGCTGCGTGCCCGACCGAGTACTGGCCGCCGTATCCGCCGATCAGGTTCCAGGCCGAGCCCATGATGACCGACAGGAAGAAGAGCACCATGAGGTGGAGCGCGTAGGGGCTCGACACGAAGGCGGGCACGAGGCCGAGCGCAGCCCCGGCCGCGAGCACGGCGGCGACGGGGGCGAGGGGCGATCGGCGCCGACTGCTCGACGGGGGCGGGGTCGTCATCGCGCGCCTAGACCCTCGACTTGCCGAACAGCCCGGCCGGCTTGAAGAGGAGGATGAGCAAGAACAGGACGTAGACCACCATGTCCTTGAGGCCCGAGGAGACGTAGACGGCGGCGAGCGACTCGGTGGCTCCGATCACGATGCCGCCGACGGTGGCGCCCATGACGCTGCCCATCCCCCCGAGCACCACCACGACGAAGGCCTTCAAGGTGAAGGGCTGCCCCACCTGCGGGAAGATGTAGTAGGTGGGAGCGAGCAGCGCGCCCGCCACCGCGGCGAGTCCGGCGCCGATGCCGGTCGCGACGACGCTCATCCACCGGACGTTGATCCCCATGAGCTGCGCCGCGTCCCGGTCCTGGGCGGTCGCCCGGATGGCCTGGCCCATGTCGGTCTTGATGAGGAACCAGTACAGGATCGCCGTCACCGCGGCCGTCACCAGGAAGGAGCCGAGCAGGGGCACGGAAACGGAGACGCCGCCCAGGTGGAAGCTGGAGGAGGAGTACGACGTGGTCAGGATGCGGTAGTCGGAGGTGAACAGCAGCATCGCGGTGTTGCTCAGGATGAGGCCGATGCCGATGGTGAGGAGGATCTGGTTCTGGGGCAGGGCGTTCAGGACGCGGTTGATGACGGTCTTCTGCAGGAGCGCGCCGAAGCACCACACCGCCGGGTAGACGACGAGCACCGACAGGAACGGGTCCACGCCGGCGAGCGTGAAGAGGAAGTAGGCGAGGTACATCCCCAACATCACCAGCTCGCCGTGCGCGAAGTTGATGATGCGCATCACGCCGAAGATGATGGTGAGCCCGATCCCGATGAGCGCATAGACCGCGCCCATGAGCACGCCCGACAGAAGCGACTGCAAGAAGAGGCTCATGTGCCCTACCGGCCCCCCCGGGCCGGCATCGGCGCGGCCTCTGTGCGAGCGCGTGGGGGCGGGCCCCAAACTACATTGCCCCCCGAGCCCGCTTCAATCGGGAACGAAGGGCGCATCGCGTCAATCTTCGGTCCGCCGGGGGAAGGCGCCCGCTCCGCGGCGGGTCGCGTTCACTTCCAGCCAGTGAACGGGTAGGTGGCCACGCCGGTCGCGAACTTGGTGGGGTACACCGTCACGTAGTTCCCGTTCAGGATCTGCTCGACGAGCATGGGGTGCCGGTTCTGGTTGGTGAAGCCGTCGTAGTCGACGAACTTCACCGGTCCCATGATGCCGTCCCAGTCTCCGGCCTTGAGCCCGGCCCGGACCTTCTCCCTGTCGCCCGCGGACTTGGCGGCGGTCTCGGCCATGATGATCATCGCCTCGTACGCGCAGGCCGCGTGGTAACTCGGCTCCTTGCCGAACTTCGCCTTGTAGCGGTTGAAGAAGTCCTTTGCCCCCGGCCAGGGGACGTCCCCGGTCCATTGCGTCGAGGAGAGGACCTCGTTGGAGATGGCCTTCTGCTCGGCGAACTGCGCGGTCGTGAAGCCGGCGCCTCCGCCCAGGAACGCCTTGGGGGTCAGGCCGATCTCCTTCGACTGCCGCATGAGGAGGATGGCGTCGGCCACGTAGGAGACCATGAAGACCAGGTCGGGGTTCTTCGCCTTCACGAGCGAAAGCGTCGAGCGATAGTCGGGCGAACCCTTGGAGTAGGCCTCGTCGGCGACCACCTGCATCCCCTTCGTGGTCGCGTACTCCCTCGCGGTCTTGCTGGTGGAGGTGCCGAAGTCGGTGTTCTCGTACACGAAGGCGATGGTCTTCGGCTTGCCCAGTTCGAGCACCGCGTCGATGATCACCTTGCCGTAGACGTCGGCCGGTGCGTTCAGGCGGAACGTCCAGGGGTTGTTCTGCCGGGTGATGTCCTCCTTGGCGGCGGCCGGGACGAGCAGCGGCACCTTGTAGGTCTCGGCGAGGCGGGTCACGGCGTTCGCGCACGCGGAGGTGTAGGGGCCGACCACGCCGAGGACGCGGTCCTGGGTGGCGAGCTTCTCGAAGGCGCTGCGGGCGACCTGGGGCTTGCCGGTGTCGTCCTCCCAGACGATGTCCACCTGAAAGCCCCGCTTGGCGAGGTCCTCGGCCGCGAGCTTGATCCCGTTCGTCAGGTTCTCGCCAATGGGGGCCTCTGGGCCGGTGATGGAGTTGATGACGCCGATCTTCACGGCGTCGGCCCGGGCCATCCCGGGCAGGGTGGATGCGAGAAGCAGTGCGATCAGTCGCTTCGTGACCATGGCTATGCTCCTTCGGCCTGCGGACCGGGAAAGGCGGAGGAAGACCCCGCGAAGAATAGCATCCCGAGACGCCCGGTGCCCCTCGCCGGTCGCCTTACCCGGCCGCCGCGCGCGCCTCCGCGGTCTCCCGCGGGTGGACGACGAGGACGTTCCGGTCCGCCCGGTTCGTGACCTTCGCGGCGGTCGTCCCGAGCACCCGATCCCAGCCGTGGTACCCGTGGCTCCCGACGACGATGAGGTCCGCCCCCAGCCGCGCCGCGGCGTTGAGGATGGCCTTCCAGGGCTGCGCCGTGTTCAGGTCGACGGGCTCGACGACGAAGCGGCGCGACGTTCGGGCGAGGTCCTCGAGCCCGCGCCGGGCCTCGGCCTCGAGCAGCGCGGGGATCTCGTCGGGTGCGTTCCGGGCGGCGGCCGGAAAGTCGGGCGGAACCGCGATGGCCCGGAACAGGTGAACGGTGGCGTCGAAGCGGGCTGCGATCTCCAGGGCGGCAGCGGTCACCGCGGGAGAGCGCGGCGATCCGTCGACGGCGGCCAGGATCGTTCGGTACACGGGTCCTCCTACCCGGGGCGGCGCGTCGGCGTGGCGGTGTCCGGGTCGGGCCGCTCCGAAGGCTCCTCGACCTCGTCGAGCCACTTGGCGAGGGTCTTCGGGTCGATCCCCAGCCGCTCCGCCGTGGGGCCGCGGCGCCCGCCGCACCTCCCGAGCGCCCACCGGGCATAGCGGCGCTGGACCTCGCGCACCGGGAGAATCTCCTCCGACGCGCGCCAGGGGAGCGCGGCCTTCCCCTCGCGGAGGGACGCCGGGAGCTGGGAGGCCGCCACCTCCGGGCCGTTGCCGAGGAGGACGACGCGCTCGACGACGTGGGCGAGTTCCCGCACGTTCCCGGGCCAGCCGTAGTCGAGGAGCGACTCCATCGCCTCGCCGGAGAAGCGCTGCACGGCCGATTCCGGGTGGCGCGCTCGGGCGTCCGCGAGGAAGCCTTCGATGAGTTGCGGGATGTCCTCGGGCCGGTCCCGCAAGGGAGGCAGGTGGATGGGGACGACGTCGATCCGGTAGAGGAGGTCCTCCCGAAACGCGCCGGCCCGCACCCGCTGGGGAAGGTCGCGGTGCGTCGCGGCCACGATGCGAACGTCGACCGTGCGCTCCCGCGACGCACCCACCGGCCGGACGGTGCGGCTCTCGAGTACATGGAGGAGCTTCGCCTGCAGTGGAAGCGGCATCTCGCCGATCTCGTCGAGGAGCAGGGTGCCCCCCTGCGCCTCTGCGAAGAGCCCCGGGCGGTCCTGCGTCGCGCCCGTGAATGCCCCCTTCACGTGGCCGAAGAGTTCGCTCTCGAGCAGCGACTCGGGCAGCGCCGCGCAGTTCACCGCCACGAACGGGCCCTCGGCGCGGGGGCTCGCGCGGTGCAGCGCCCGGGCGACGAGCCCCTTGCCGGTGCCGGTCTCGCCGGTGAGCAGCACGGGTACGTCGCTTCGTGCCACGCGCCAGGCCGTCTCCAGCGCCTCGCGCATCGCCCGGCTCTGGGCCACGAGGCCGCTCGCCGGGAAGCGGTCTCGCAGCTCGGCGCGCAACGCCTCCGCCTCCCGCCGAACCCGAGACTCGTCGAGGGCGCGGCCGAGGAAGATGGTGAGCTCCTCCAGGCGGAAGGGCTTCGTCAGGTAGTGGTAGGCGCCCTTGCGGATCGACTCGATCGCCGTGTCGATGGCGCCGAACGCGGTCATGACGATGACCGGACGCCCCTCCTCGAGACGCCGGGAGGCGGATACGATCTCGAGGCCGTCCACGTCCGGCATCCGCAGGTCGGTGACGACCGCGTCCACGCGCTCGCTTTCGAGACGAGCGAGCGCGTCGCGGCCGGAGCTGACGGGAACGGCCTCGTAGCCGTGGTCCGAGAGGCCGTCGGCGAGCATGTCGGCCATCTGCACCTGGTCGTCGACCACGAGCACCCGGGGCCTCGCGCCGCTCATGAAGCCCTCCCTTCGAGCGGCAGGCGGATGCAGGCGCTCGTCCCCCTGGGTCTGCGCGCCTCGATCGAGAACGAGCCCCGGTGGCACTTGACGATCTCGTCCACGATGGCGAGCCCGAGCCCCGTGCCACGGCCCCGTGGCTTAGTGGTGAAGAAGGGCTCCGTGGCGCGCCGCGCGTCGCCGTCGGCGAAGCCCTCCCCGTCGTCGTTCACGACGATGGCGAGCTCCCCGCCGCTCGCCCTCGCGGCCACCTCGACCGTGCCGCCGCGCGGGCTCGCGTCGCAGGCGTTGAGCAGCAGGTTGACGATGGCCTGCTCGAGGAGCGTCGCGTCACATCGGACCGGCGGCAACGAGGTCTCGTCTCGGCGTCGCAGCACGACCCCGGCCTTCTCCAGGCGGTGCTCCACGAGCACGACGGCGGCGTCGAGGAGGACCGAAGGCACGACGTCCTGCAGCGTCGGGCGGGCGCCGCGCGCGAGGTCCAGGAAGCCGCGGACGACGTCCTTCACCCGCTGGGACTGCTCCAGGATGGTCCGCGCGGCGCGGCTCGCCCTCTCGTCCCCGGAGAAGCGCGCGAGCAGCTGCTCGGCGCGGCCCGAGATGACCCCCAAGGGGGTGGAGATCTCGTGGGCCATCCCGGATGCGAGGGTGACCATGGTCGCCGCCTTGGAGAGGCGAGAGAGGCGCTCGTCTCTCTCGCGCTCCACCTCGCGGACCTGCAACTCGCGCTCCAGCTCCATCTCCTTTCGCTGCCTGCGAAGGGCCTGGCCGCCGAATCCCACCACCAGGCCCGCCGCCACCACGGTCGCCAAGACCAGCCGGACGCGTGCCCACTTCTCGCGGTCCCGCTGGCGCTCGGCGCTCGCGACGACGGCAACGCCCCAATGGCCGCGGGCGCCCACGTCGACGTGGGCGAGACCCGCCATGGCCGTCCGCTCCGGGAGGCCCAGGGCGGTCGCCTGAGCGCCCGTGAGCCGGAGCGTCGCGCGCCCGCCTCGAAGCGCGGTCGAGACCTCCGGTGCCAGCACCTCGCGGCCGTCCGTCATGAAAAGGGAGCCGGAGGGCGCCTCGACGACCACGGCGAGCGCGTTGGGACGCCCGACGACGCTCGCGCCGCCGAAGAGGTCGGGAATGGACCTGCTTTCGGAGGGGCCCCCGGAGCCGAGCCGCACCCGGAGGTCGTCCGCGACGCTCGCCGCGAGCGTCGCCTGCTCCTGCGCGAAGTCGTCGAGCGCCGCGGCGTACTCGCGCCGCTCGTCCCAAAAGCCCAGTCCGGCGACCGCCGCGACCGCGGCGACCATCGCGAGGCCGAGCCTTCGGGGCGACATGCGCGCTCCCCTCGACGAAAGCGCCCTCGGCCCTCTTGGGGTCACCCTGGAGCCCATATTGGTCGGAGCGGCCCTTAGCAAGGGACGTTCCACTCGATGAGATGCGCCCCATGGCTTCCTACAGCGTCTGATCGGGAAGAATTCTTGGAGCCAGCACGGAATTATTCCGGGGACGCCCGAGCTCGGCACTGGCGATCCCGTGCGTTCCCGCCGGGCACGACATGTGCTTCGGCAGCCCCCCGCGTGAACCTTCTAGCCGCCGCCTGGTTGCTGGCGCTCGCCGCCGGGGACGCCCGAGAGGCGTCAGCGGGGGCGGCGGGCCCGGCCCAGCCTCCTCCGGGGCGCGAAGCCGCGCCGGCGCCCGTCCTACCCACGTTGCCGCCGCGCGCCGCGAGCGCTGCCGGGCGTCCCGCGCGCGCCATGTCGCTCGCCGAGGCCCTCGACTACGCCCGCGTGAACCAGCCTGCGCTGCTCGCCGCTCGCGCGCGCCTCGCGGCGACCCAGGCGGACGCACGGGTCCCCAGGGCGCTGTACCTGCCACGGGTGGCGATCACCGCGCAGGTGTACGAAGCCACCGCCAACAACAGCACCGCGCTCGTGCTGGCGACTCCCGGACCCGACCTGCCGCGGATCGGGGGCACGCGGCAGAACACGGCGAACTGGAGCCCGTCGCCGTCGACCCTGGCGGCGGTCGGGGTCCGCCAGGAGATCTTCGACTTCGGGCGCATCGGGTCCCTCGAACTGCTGAGCGACGCTCTCGTGGAGGTCGATCGGGGAGCGGCAGACGTCGCGCGGCTCGACCTCGACTTGGCCGTCGAGAACGCCTACTTCGGCGTCCAGGCGGCGAAGCGAATCCGGGACGCCGCGGAGGCGGCCTACCAGCGCTCGAAGACGAACCGAGACGCGGCCGCGGCGGGCGTCCGGGCGGAGCTGAGGCCGATGATCGACCTCACCCGTGCGGAGGCGGATCTGACGCGGTTCGACGTGGCGCGGATCGACGCGGTGGAGGCGGTCTTCTCGGCGCAGGCGGCGTTCGCCGCGGTCGTGGGCGTGCCCGACCGGGCGCTCGACGCGGCCGGCGACGACGCCGAGAGCCCCGCCGCGCCTTCCCTGGACGCGGCCATCCAAGGGGCATTCGATCGGGATCCGCTCATCCGGCAGCGGCTCGCGAACCTCGACGCGCAGCGCGCCACGACGCGCCTCATGCGGAGCGAGCTCCTCCCGGACATCTCCCTCACCTCCACCCTGTCGGGCCGGGCCGGAGGCGCGACGCCCACCACCGGAGCCGTCCCGGAGGGTAACGGGTGGATCCCGAGCGTTCCGAACTGGGACGTGGCCGTGGTCCTCTGGTGGCCTCTCTTCGACGGCGCAGTCGCGGCTCGCGTGAGAGCCAGCGAGGCGCGCGAGCTGCAGAGGCAGCGCGAGGTCGACGAGGTCAAGCAGACGCTCGGCGCCCAGGTCCAAGAGGTGTACGTGGGGTACGAGGCCGCGACGCAGGCACTGCCGGCACTCCGGGCTGCAGAGCTCGCAGCGCAGGCCAATTACGAGCAGGCCTTGACCCGGTTCAAGGCGGGCCTCGGGACGGCGGTCGAGCTCGCGGATGCCCAGAACCTGCTCTCGCAGTCGGAGGTGAACACGGCGGTCGGGAGGTTCCGGCTCGCGACGGCCCGCGCGCGCCTCGGGCGCGTCATCGCCGAGAACCTCTGAGGCGCGGCGCCGGATCGCTTCGGCGCAGGTCGCCGGGACGGCGTGTTCGGACGCAGGCGGAGACCACGGGGTGGAGGTCAAGTGAACGGCGAGGAGCTCAGGAACCGACTCGGCCGCGTGCCGAGGGTCACGCGGGTCGTGGGAGCGGGCACCCTGGCGATCGTGCTCGCGGGTGGGCTCCTCTTCTGGCGCGCGAAGTCGCAGGTCAACAAGATCCCGCTGTCCGCGGACGCGAAGCTCGTCACCGCGGTCGCGGCCAAGGCCTCGACCTTCCGGCCGAGCCGCACCTACGTGGGCACGCTCGAGCCCTGGGTGGAGGCGAAGGTGGGGCCCCAGTTCGTCTCCGCCTACGTCGAGACCGTTCGCGTGCGCCCGGGCGCGGTCGTCAAGAAGGGGGACGTCCTGGCGACGCTCGACTGCCGGAACGTCTCCGCCCTGGACAAGGCCATCGCGGCGCAGGCGGCGGCGGTGCAGACCATGCAAAAGGCCATCTCCCACGAGGCGCGCCGCATCTCCGAGCTCGGCCCCGGCGGATTCGTCTCCCCGAACGAGATCGAGCAGAAGGCGGCGGAGAGCGAGAGCAAGCAAAGCCAGTACCTCTCGCTCGAGGCCCAGCGGCTGGAGAGCTCCCTCAAGGTCAACGACTGCGTGCTTCGCGCTCCCTTCGACGGGGAGATCATCGACCGCATGAAGGACCCGGGGGCGTTCGTCCGGCCCGGGGAGGCCATCGTCACGGCGGTCGACCGGAACACGGTCCGGCTCGCGACGGACGTCCCGGAAGACGATTTCGCGGCGGTGGAGCCGGAGGCGCCGGCCAGGATCCGCGTGATCTCGACCGGGGAGGAACTCGTGCGCCCGATCACCCGCCGCGCCCCGGGGGCGGAGCCGACGACGCGAACCGTCCACGTCGAGATCGACATCCCGAACCCCGAGCATCGGCTGCCCGTCTACACGACCGCCGAGGTGACCGTCGACGTCGGCGAGGCGGTCCCCGCGACCGAGGTCCCTCTGGCGGCGGCGATCGTGCGCGGGAAGAAGGCCGACGCCTTCGTGGTGAGCGATGGCCGCGCCCGCCTGACCACGGTGGCGGTGCTGGGGGAGACGAAGGGCCGGCTCTTCGTCGCGCGGAGCTTGGCGCCCGGCTCCCTCGTCGTGCTGGAGGGGCGGACCCTGCTCGGCGACGGAGACCGCGTCAAGCTCAAGCGCCAGGACGCCCCGGCGAGGGACGTGGCCGAGAAGGCGAACGAGCGCAGCGAGGGGAATCCGTGACCCACCTGTCGCTTCGGAACCCCATCGCCATCCTGATGGCGTCGATCGCGGTGGTCGTCTTCGCGTCGGTCGTGACCGGCCGGATGGCGGTCGACACCTTCCCGGAGCTCACGCCGCCGGTGCTCGTGGTGGGGACGCTCGCGCCCGGCCTGTCGCCGAAGGACATGGAGAAGACCATCACCTGGCGCATCGAGAAGTACGTCTCGGCGACGCCCGGGGTGGATCACGTGCAGAGCATCTCCCGGACCAACCTGTCGGTGATCTTCGTCTGGCTCAAGTGGGGCACGGATCTGAACTCCGCGCAGACGCTCGTCCAGCAGCAGGTCGCCTTCGCCATGGCCGCGGTGCCCAAGTCCCTGGGAGTCCTGCCGCCCTTCGTGATCCAGTACGACCCGTCGAACGCGCCGGTCGTGCAGGTCGCCGTGTACGGCGGCGGGCTCACCGGGCCGCAGCTCTACGACTACGCCTTCAACAACATCGAACCGCTCCTGGAAGGCATCCCGGGCGTGGCGAGCGCCGCCGTCGACGGCGGCCGGCTGCGCCAGGTCAACGTCGTCGTGGACCCGGTGCGCGCCCAGGCGCGGAACGTGACGGCCGAGGACGTCGCGGGGGCCGTGCACCAGGCGGAAGCTCTGCTGCCTTCCGGGGAGTTCGTGTCGCACGAGTTCGACGCCAACGTGTACACGAACGCGGTTGCGGCGAAGGTGGGCGACATCGGCGACGCCGTCCTGAAGCTCGACGGGAAGAAGCCGGTGCTCATCCGCGACGTCGCCCGCGTCGAGGACGGCGGCTCGCCGGAGATCCAGTCGGTCGCGGTGAACGGGACGAACGCCGTCTACCTGAACGTGCTGAGGGTGCCGGGCGGCAACACCCTGGAGATCGTGGACGCCGTCCAGAGGACGGTGGCCGGGCTCACCGACCTCCCCCCGGGCCTCCAGGTGAAGGCCATCTTCGACCAATCCACCTTCGTGAAGACGGCCTACCGCGGCCTCAAGCAGGAGGTGGTGCAGGCGCTCGTGCTCATCGCGCTCGTCATCCTGGTCTTCCTGCAGAGCGTCCGGGGCACGCTCATCGTCTCGGTGGCGATTCCGCTCTCGTTCGCGGTGACGCTCCTCGTGCTGTATGCGACCGGGCAGACGCTCAACGCCTTCACGCTCGGCGGCCTCACCCTCGCGATGGGGCGGCTCGTGGACGACGCGGTCGTCGTGCTCGAATCCATCCACCGCCACCAGATGAAAGGGCTCGGCCCCTACCAGGCGGCGCTCCAGGGAACCAACGCGGTGGCGCTGCCCGTGCTCGCCTCCACCCTCACCACCATGGCCGTGCTGCTTCCGGTGGTCCTCTTCGCGGGGCTCGCGAAGCGGCTCTTCGTGCCGCTCGCCCTGACGGTCGCCGTCGCCATGACCGCCTCGTACTTCGTGAGCGTCGCCGTGACGCCGGTCGCCTGCCGGTACTTCCTCGCCCACGACAGGCCGGGAAGGCTGGGGAACGCGGTTCGCGAGATGATCGAGCGTCTCGCGGAGCGCTACGCCGAGACCCTCCGCGCCGTGCTGCCGTACCGGATCACCGTCGCCGCCGCGTCGCTCGTCATGGTCGTCGCCGCGGCCGTCGCCGCGCTCTCCCTGCCGAGCACCTTCTTCCCGGAGATCGACGAGTCCATGGAGCAGGTGTACGTGCGCTTGGCCCCCGGCACGTCGCTGCAGGACGGAGCGAGGCGGATCCAGCAGATGGGCGAGGTCTTGCGGAAGGAGCTGCCCGAGGACTCGGTCGAGCTCGTGCTCACGAACATCGGCTCCCCCTCGAACATCCGCAGCGCGATGTACAGCCCGAACAACGCACCGCACATGGGCTTCATCCGCCTGGCGCTCGTCGAGCCCGGCAAGCGCAAGCTCTCGCAGCGCGAGATCGCCAATTTCGTGCGCCGCACCCTCAACGAGCGCTTCCCCGGCGTGGACTTCCTCGAGCAGCCCGGCGGGCTCGTCGCCAGCGTCTTCTCGAACGGGTACATCGCCCCGATCGCCGTCGAGGTGCGCGGGGAGAACCTCGACGAGCTCGACCGGACCGCCAAGGCCGTCGCCGAGGTCGCCCGAACGGTGCCCGGCATCCGCGACATCTATCCGACGCTGGAGACGGACTACCCGGAGATTCACGTCGACCTGAATCGACAGCAGGCGGGGATGGTGGGCGTCGGCGCGCGCGCGGCCGCCCAGGCGACGATTGACGCCACCGTGGGCAACATCAACTTGCCCGGCGTCTGGGTGGACGGGGCGAACGGCCAGACCTACTACGTGGTGACCTACTACGACGACAAGTACGTGTCCGATTTCAACAGCCTGTCGCGCATCCCGGTCCGCGTCGGGAGGAACGGTGCGGCCGTCACCCTGGGCTCCTACGGCGACATCCGGCGCACCGTGGGGCCGGTTGCCGTCGAGCGCAACCAGCTCGAGCGCGCCGCGCACGTCCTCATGCAGACCGAGGGGCGGGACATCGGCAGCGCCGCCGAGGAGTTGGAGCAGAAGCTCCGGGCGAACCCGCGCACGCGAGAGGTGAAGTTCAGCTTCGTGGGGCAGGTGGATCTGATGCGGACGACGTTCTCGGGTCTGGGGCTCGCGATCGGGCTCGCGATCATGGTCGTGTTCATGATCATGGCGAGCCAGTTCAAGTCGCTCCGGCTGCCCTTCGTCATGCTCTTCACGATTCCGTGCACCCTGATCGGGATCGTGCTGGCGCTCATGGCGGCCGGGGAGGGGTTCTCGGTCACCGCCCTCATGGGGGTCCTGATGGTGGTGGGCATCGCCGCCTCGAACGGGATCCTGCTCGTCGACCATGCCAGCATCCGATTCAACGAGGGCCTGTCCGCCGTGGAGGCGGTCGTGGAGGCGGGGCGCGTTCGCTTCGTGCCCATCGTGATGACGAGTCTCGCGACGGTCATCGGCCTCATCCCCACCGCGCTCGCGCTCGAGAAGGGCTCGGAGGCGAACCGGCCGCTCGCGCTCGCGGTCGTCGGCGGCCTCACGTCGTCCACGTTGCTCTCGCTCTTCCTCGTCCCGGTCATGTTCCTCTACTTCGCGAAGCGCCCGGCGGCACAGGTCGACGAGGAGGTCGCCCCGCCGCCCCGCTCGGCGCCTGCCGGGGGCTGAGGGGCCGCTCCCCCGCACGCACCGGCCGGCGCGGCCGCCCGCCTTCGCGGCAGCGCGAGGCCGCGGGGCCTTGCACCCTCGGCCCCGGTCGGACCGGTGATCGGGGGTCCGATGTGGGCTCTCCACCGATAGTTTTCGCGGCCGCCACACGTTCGTCACCTTTCCCGGGCACTTTGGCGCCCGCTCGAAGGGTTCGTTTGCCGACGTTCAACGAAGTGGAGGGCTACATGCGAAAGTGGATTCTCTCGGCCGTGGCGATCACGGCACTGTCTGCCGGCAGCGCCCGCGCCCAGACGTCCGCGCCGGCCGCGACCAGCAACCAGAAGGCCCTGCAGCTGATGCTGCAGAAGGGGGTCATCACCCAGGCCGAGTACGACGCCGCCGTGGTGAACGAGGTGAGCGTCACCGAGGTGAAGCAGACGGTGGTCGTCGAGGCGGAGAAGAAGAACGAGCCGCCGCCCGTCACCAGCAAGTGGAACGCCTCGATATACGGCTTCATCGAAGCCGACTTCATCTACGACTCGACGCAGAGCTTCCAGGATCTCGCCGGCAACTCGGCGATCCAGCTCGCCTATCCAGGCAAGTTCAACTACTACGCGGTGAACCACCGACTGCAGTTCAGCGTCCGCAACACCCGGTGGGGCATCCGCCTCGCCGCCCCCGAGTGGGGCGGGACGAAGTCGAGCGCGGTCCTCGAGACCGACTTCTTCGGCAACCAGCCGGCGAACCCGGGCAGCGGCGGCTACTCGGAGGCCTCCTTCTACAACAACCCGGCCTGGCGCATCCGCCACGCCTACCTGAAGCTCGAGACGCCGGTCCTCGACTTCCTCTTCGGGCAGACCTGGGAGCTCTTCGGCTGGCAGAGCTACTTCCACCCGAACACCGTCGACCTGCAGGGCGTGCCGGGCCAGATCTACTCGCGCACGGCGCAGGCGCGGATCTCGAAGACCGTGAAGACCGACGGCATCACCCTCGACATCGCGATCGCCGCCTCGCGCCCGCCCGAGCGCGACGCCTACGTGCCGGATCTGCAGGGAGGTCTCAAGCTCGCCTTCAACGGCTGGAAGGGCATCACCACCGCTGGCGGAACGGGGACGAACATCGTGCCCGCGGCCATCGGGGCCTCGGCGACCTGGCGCCGCTACCAGGTGCAGGCGCTGCAGCCCGCCACCCCGACCGCCTACCAGTACTACAACTACAACGTGGTCGAGGGCTGGGGCTACGACTTCGACATCCTGCTCCCCATCATCCCGGTCTCGAACAACAACCGGGCGAACGGCCTCACCTTCACGGGCAGCTACGTGAACGGCCGCGGCATCAACGACCTCTACACGAGCCTCTCGGGTGGCGTGACCGCGGGCTCGAGCCGCCTGCCCACCACGGCCGACGCGTCGCTCGTCGGCGAGGTGGCCTACGACGCGAGCGGGTTCCTCCACACCATCGCCTGGTGGTCCTACATCCTCGGGCTCCAGTACTACTTCCCGGGCGATGGCCGCTTCTGGATCTCGGCGAACTACTCGACCATGTACTCGAGCAACATCGACCAGTTCAACAACGGCGTGAGCCCCTACACCATCTTCGACCGCTCGCACTGGCTCGACGGCAACCTCTTCTGGGACGCGACGAACGCGGTGCGGTTCGGGCTCGAGTACGCCTGGTTCCGCCAGTACTTCAACAACGGAAACGCCCAGGCGACGAACAACCGCGTCCAGTTCTCGGCCTGGTTCCTGTTCTAGCGAAGCGCGCCGCATCCACCGGGGAGGCCGGCCCGTGGCGGGCCGGCCTTTCCCTTTGGATCGGCCCGCCGCGCTCGCGAGCGAGTAGAGTGCCTCCATGGCGATCCTTCACCGAAGACCCCGCACCGCCGCCGCGGCCGGCCTCGCCGCGCTCGCGCTCGTCGGCTGCGCGACGATGCGCGCCGCGGAGGCGCGCCACTCCTACCTCCAGGCGAAGCTCGGCCCCTACGTCTTCCCACAGACCTGCATGGAGCTCTGGCCGACGGCGCTGCGCGTCGTGAACTCGAAGGGGTTCCCGGTGGTGGGGGCCGATCGCGAGCGGATCGGCGAGAGCGCGCCCGATTTCCTCTCGAGCGTCATCTCCGACGGGTTCTCGACGCGCACGACGGGCGACGGCGGGCTCGTCGCGGAGACGACCTGGAACCAGAGCGTGGGGACTCGCTACCGCATCGAGGGGACGCCCGAGGGCCCCAAGGGCTGTCGCGTCCGCTACATCGTCATCACGGGAGGCGCCCAGGGCTCCGTGGAGGAGACGGTCGGGCCGGACTGGAGCATGCTCCTCGACCTCGTCGCCGCGGTCGATCCGGCGACGGCGGGCAAGATCGAGGAGGGCGAGCCGAAGGGGTAGGCGCGCTCAGCGGCGCAGCCGTATCCGCGTCGCCGCGTCCCCGCCCTCGTGGTCGTCGGCGGGGCGGAAGTCCGCCACGTAGGGCGAGGCGCCCAGGTGGTCGCGGAGCGCCTGCTTGAGGGCGCCCGTGCCGTGGCCGTGGAGGACGAGACAGTCGTCGGCGCCCTCCGCGAGCAGGCGGTCGAGGAACAGGTCGACCTCGCGCAGGAGCTCCTCGACGCGCATTCCCCGCACGTCCAGACGGCGATCCCGGGCGGAGAGCGGGGCGGCGCGCGCCTCGCGCGCCGCCTCGAGCCTCTCCTCGGTCTTTCGGGCGAAGGCCGGTGCCGGGCCGGCGCGGCCGCGGAGCGGCAGCAGGTCCGACAGCGGCCTGCGGATCCGCAGCGCGCCGAGGCGGACGACGGCCTCCCCGCCGGACACCTCGAGGACCTCCCCCTCCTGGCCGAGCGACGCGACCCGAACGCGCGTCCCCGCCTCGAGAGCCCCTGCGGGCGAGGCCTCGGAGGCGGTCTCGGCCCGGGATTCCGCGACGCGGGCCGCCTGCTCGACGGTCACCGCCCACTCGTCGAGCTGGCGGGCCGCCTCGGTGGCCTTTCGGACCGCCGGTGCGGCCTGGAGCTCGGCGAGCACCCGGCGGACCTCCTCGCGCGCCGCCGCGAGGTCGTTGGCGAGGTCGTAGGCGACGCGCGCCGCCGCCTGTCGCTCGGCCCGGACCGCTGCCTCCTCCCGGCGCCGCGCCGCCTCCTCCCGCTCGTGGGTCGCCTCCCGCTGCTGCCCGAGCGCGGACCGCTCCGCCTCGAGCCTGGCGCGCTCGGCCTCGAGCGCCCGGAGTGCCTCTCCGAGGGCGCCTCCGCGCCCGGCGAGCGCCGCGCGCGCCCGCTCGACGACGCTCTCCGGCAGGCCGACGCGGCGCGCCACCTCGATCGCCGAGGAGCTGCCCGGCGCCCCCAGGTGGAGCTGGAAGGTCGGGGCGAGGCGCACGGGGTCGAACCCCACGCGGGCGTTGGCGAAGCGCGGGTCGGTGAGGGCGAGCGCCTTCAGCTCGTCGAGGTGGGTCGTGACGAGCACGGTCGCCCCGCGGCCGAGGAGGTCCTCGAGGATCGCGGCCGCGAGCGCCGCCCCCTCGCGAGGGTCGGTGTCCGCGGCGATCTCGTCCACGAGCGCGAGGGTCCCCGGACCGGAGTCGAGCGCGATGGCCCGCACCGCCGTCAGGTGCGCGGTGAAGGTGGAGAGGTCGCGCGCCAGGTCTCCGTGCTCCTCCACGGCCGCGCACACGGCGTCGAAGAAGGGGAGGCGGGAGCCCCGGGCCGCCGCGACGGGCAGTCCGGCGCGGAGCATGAGCCCGGACAGGCCCACCGCGGTGATGGCGACGGTCTTGCCGCCCCCGTTCGGCCCGGAGACGACGAGGGCACGCGCCGGGGGGGCGAGCCGCACGTCGCTCGCCACGACCGGCCTTCCCCGAAGCACGAGCAGCGGGTGGCGGAGGTCCCTCAGCGAGAAGCCCTCGGACGGCTCCGTCACCTCCGGTGCCGAGGCGTCGAGGTCCGAGGCGAGGCGGGCCTGGGCCTCGAGGAGGTCGAGGGCGGAGAGCACCTCGAGGTCCCGGGTGAGGTCCGCCGCGCCCGCCCCCACCAGCCCGGAGAGCTCGCGCAGGATGCGCTCCTCCTCCTCCGCGGCCATCGCGTTCGCGATGGCGAGCTCGTTCCCGAGCTCGACCATGCCCTCCGGCTCCACGAAGAGGGTCTGGCCCGACTGCGAGGCGTTGTGGACGATTCCCGGGACCCGTCCCCGGTCGCTCGCCCGCACCGGCAGGACGTAGCGCTCGTTGCGAATCGTGAAGTAGGCGTCGCGCAGGTGACGGGTGAGCGCCTCGTCGCCGAGCAGGGCCTCCACCTCCGCCTTGAGCGCCCGGTGGAGCCCGCGCGATCGCTCCCGGAGCGCGAACAGCGCCGGGGACGCGCGGTCCGAGAGGGCACCCGAGGGCTCGATCGCCGCCTCCACCTCGGAGGCGAGCGACTCCCGGTCGGAGAGCGCCCCGGCGAGCGCCCACATCCGGGGCAGGGCGGAGGCGCGGGCCTCGAGTGCCCGGCGGGTCCTCGCCGCGGCCCGCGAGAGCGACGCGACCTCGCGCAGCTCGAGCGGCGCGAGGACCCCGCCCTTGGCCGCGCGCTCGAGCGCGTCCCCCGCGTCGCCGGCTCCCGAGAGCGGGAGCGACGACCCGTCCTCGGCCAGGGCGCGGCCCTCCGCGATCGCGAGGAGCGCCTGGCGCGCCGCCGCGGGGCCGTCGAGGAAGGGCAGGGCGAGCGCGCGTCGCCGCCCGCCCGGCGTGCGGCAGCGGGCGGCGAGGGCCTCGAGGAGGGCCGGCCAGCCGAGCTCGGCGAGCGTCCGGTCGGCGCGATCGGCGGCCGCCTCGGGTGCGGTCATGCCGGGGCCCTCCCGCGGTTCGAGGCGCCCCCCGGGGTGGCCGACGGCCGATTCGCCGTTCCTCGCATGACGCATCCTCCCGGGCCGGCGGAGTTTGCCACAGCTCCCTGCCGGCGGGGGTACGCTTCGACCGCGCCGCCGCGTAGAATGCCGCCCCAGGGAGGAAGGCATGCGACGCACGCTGGCCGGGGAGCGGCATCTGTCCGTCCTCGCGCTCGTCGCGACGGCCTGCGCCACCGGCTCGCCGGAGGTGAAGGGAGCCGACGCGGCGGGGGCGGACCTCTTGGCGGTGAGCCGGGCCATGGCGCGCGTCGACCTCGGGGCGCCGCCCGGCGGCGAGGCTGCGCCCGCAGAGCCGGCCGTCGTCGCCCGCTACCTCGAGCTGTACGCGGCCCCGCGGGACGAGACGACCTGGGGCGCCTTCCGCGCCCTCGCGGACAAGAACGCGGACGCCCCCTGGGGCTCGCTCGGGATGGCCCGGGTGTACGTCGCCTGGGGCACGCTCGACCAGGCCGATGCCGAGATCGGCCGAGCGCGCGCCATCGACCCCGCGAACTGGATCGCGCTCATCATCCGCGCCGCCGCCGAGGACCGCGCCGGGCTCGTCGCCGACGCCCGGGTCGACTACGAGGAGATCCTGAAGCTCGACCCCGAGAGCCCGGCCGCGAGGCTCGGCCTCGCGCGCATCCTCTTCGCGTCCGGCGACGTGGAGGGGGCCAACCGGGAGGCGGAGCGCTCTCTCGCGGCCCTGCCGGACCAGACCGCTGCGCTCGCGCTCCTCGGCCGCTGCGCTGCGGCGCTCGGCCGCCAGGCGGAGGCCATCGACTACCTTTCCCGGGCGGCGGCCGCCTCGCCTCGCGAGGCCGCGCTCCGGGCCGAGCTCGCCCGCGCCCGGCTCGAGACCGGGGACGCCAACGGCGCGGTCGCCGACTGGCGGGCCGCGCTCAAGCTGGAGGAGAGCCTCGCGTACCTCCGCGGGCTCGAGGCGGCCGCCTCCCGGGCCGAGGACCTCGACGCGGAGATCCAGGCCGCGGCGGGCATCGCGCGCCTCGAGCCCGGCCCCGCGGAGAACTGGCGCCGGCTCGCGACGCTCCGCCTGGAGGTCCGGGACGAGGAGGGCGCCGAAGGCGCCCTGAGGCGCGTGATCGAGCGCGACCCCCAGGACGCGCAGAGCCGGCTCGAGCTGGGACGCATCCTGCTCGCCCGCGGGGAGCCGCTCCTCGCGATGGAGCAGTTCCGGGCGGCCGGGGACGTGGCGCGCGCGGAGCGAGGCGCGCTCGAGCGGCGCCTGCAGGTGTTTCCCGTCGCCGCGGCCGAGCCTCCCCGGATCCAGCGCGTGGTCGCCGAGCGGCTCGGCCGGCTGATTCGGCAGGATGCCTCCCCGACGGCGTCCGGCGTGCTCGTCCTCCGGGTCACGGTGGGGCCGGGGGGCGAGGCGAGCGAGGTGGCGTTCGTCGAGGACACCGTCAACAGCGAGTGGGTGCGCGCGTCGGCGTACTGGAACCTGAAGAATGCAACCTACCCCAACAAGGCGGGGCGCCTCACCCTCCGCTTCAAGATCGGCCCGTCGAAGGTCGTCCAGGCGGCCGGTCGCTGACGTCCGCTCCGGCCTCGAGGTCCTCGCCGGGCTCCGGTACCGGCCGCTTCGCGGCCTCCGGGTCGGGCTCGTGTGCAACCCCACCTCGGTGGACCGGAGGCTCCGGCACGCGGCCGACCTCCTCGCCGCGGCCCCGGGCGTCCGGCTCGCGTCCCTGTTCGGGCCGGAGCACGGCGTCCGCGGCGAGGCCCAGTACATGGAGGCGGTGTCGGACGCCCGCGACCGCAGGACCGGCCTTCCCGCCCACTCCCTGTACGGCCGGACCGCCGAGTCCCTGCGGCCGACCCGGGTGCAGCTCTCCGGGCTCGACGCCCTGTGCTTCGACGTCCAGGACGTGGGCGCCCGGTACTACACGTACCAGTCGACGATGCTCCTCTGCATGGAGGCCGCGGCGGAGGCCGGCCTGCGCTTCCTCGTGCTCGATCGCCCGAACCCGCTCGGCGGTCGGGAGGTCGAGGGGCCGGCGCTGCGGGCGGGCTTCGAGAGCTTCTGTGGGCTGCACGACGTCGCCGTGCGCCACGGCATGACGGTCGGCGAGCTCGCGCTCCTCTACCGCGCCGAGCGGAAGATCAGCGTGGACCTCGCCGTCATCCCCTGCGAGGGGTGGCGCCGTCGCCGTCGCTTCGCAGAGCTCCCGCTGCCGTGGGTCTTCCCGTCCCCGAACATGCCCACGCCGGAGACCGCGCTCGTCTACCCTGGCATGTGCCTCCTCGAGGGCACGAACCTGTCCGAGGGGAGGGGCACGACCCGCCCGTTCCAGGTCTTCGGCGCTCCGTGGCTCGACGCCGATCGCCTCGCCGGCGCGCTCGGCGCGCTCGAGCTGCCGGGCGTCCGATTCCGGCCGCTCCACTTCGTGCCCACCTGGGACAAGCACGCCGGCACCCCCTGCCACGGCGTCGAGCTCGTGGTCCACGACGCCGAGGCGTTCCGGCCGTTCCGCACCGGGATCGCCTGCGTCGTCGAGGCGCGCGGGCAAGCCCCGGAGC
>Ga0335069_10001499_pt1 | contig 37533 bp, 29 predicted proteins | sample Lox_Sample_11_FD_206714 | JGI IMG/M metagenome (GOLD analysis project Ga0335069, IMG submission 206714) | Soil microbial communities from Loxahatchee National Wildlife Refuge, Florida, United States - Lox_Sample_1.1 | ecosystem: Environmental > Terrestrial > Soil > Wetlands | place: USA... | reverse complement strand
AGGCCGAAGCTTCCTTTCCCCAGCGGCCTTATGGCCGTAGGGCACATTCGGTATTAGCCCGAGTTTCCTCGGGTTGTCCCAATCATCGGGGCAGGTTACCCACGTGTTACTCACCCGTTCGCGGCTTTGCCCCGGGCCGAAGCCCGGTTCGTCGCTCCACTTGCATGTGTTAGGCACGCCGCCAGCGTTCGTCCTGAGCCAGGATCAAACTCTCCGTGAAGAACTACTGGGCGACTGGCGAACCAATCACCCTTCACAAAGAGTCGTCAGGGATTACAACCCGTGGTCGGCGGCAACTAGGTGGTGCCGGCGCCACGAGCAAAACCTGGGTCTGTCCCTGGTGGGATCAGACCCTTGCGTCCACACAGGGGAGCCCGATGTACACAGAGGGCTCCGGGACGCAAGACGAGGTCAATCTTGGCACCGTCGATCTGGCCGGCCCGGCGAGGGGCCGATCGTTCGACGGCGTCGAACCTGGACACACTCCTCGACCGAGGGGTCGGTCGAAGTGTGCGCATGCTGTTGAGTTTTCAAAGACCGTCGCACCTCTTCCAGAAGGGGTCTCCTTCTCAGGGGCGCGCCCGGGAGTCCGGAACCGGATCCCGGGGCGGACACATAAGTATAGCGCGCGATCGGGGCACTTGGGAAGAGCTCCGATGACGGCTTCATCGGTCCGCGAGCGGTCGCCGAGGATAGCGTGCCGCCGCCAAATGTGGGGCGCGGGTGCTCGCCACGACGTGCCGAAGTGACCGTGTGCGCGCGACGAGATGTCGAGCGCACGCGCAACGCCTGGCGGTACGCGGAGGCGACCCGCCGACGTGAGACGCGAACGGCCGGCCAGCCCAACCGGCCGGCTGGGCGGCGTTCAAGAAATGACCTGGACCGTGACCGTCCGCGTGCGGGGTCGATCGTCGAAGTCGATCAGGACGAGCTGCTGCCAGGTCCCGAGAGCGAGGCGACCGTCGAGGAGCGGGACCGTCTCGGAGGGGCCGATGACGGCCGCGCGCAGGTGGGCGTGAGCGTTCGAATCGTGGTTGAGCCGGTTGTGCTCGTAGTCGCCGCTGGCAGGGATCAGCCGGTCGAGCAGTGCCTGTAGGTCGCTGATGCCGCCGGGTTCGTACTCCATCGTGGTGATGCCGACCGTCGATCCGGTCGCGAACACGGTGACGATGCCGCGGTCGACCCCGGCTGTACGCACGACGGACTCCACCCCCGGAGTGATGTCGACGATGTGCCCGTTGCCGGGCGTGTCCATCCGCAGCAGCCCGCCATGGACGCTCATCGACCTAGGCAACCCGGACGCGGACGAAGCGGCGCTTGCCCAGCTGGAGGATCTTGCCGTCGAGCGCCGCGGGCTCGACGTCGAGTGAGCCATTCGCGACCGGCCGGCCATCGATCTTCACCCCGCCGTGCGCGAGCGCCCGCCGAGCCTCCGACGTGGACACGCCAAACGCCTGGGCGATCACCGCCGGCAAATGCACGGCGCCGGCACCGTCGAGCGGCCACGACAGCTCTGGCACCTCGACCGGCGCCTCGTGGCGGACGAACTGTCGATCGAACGCTTCCTCGGCGGTGTTCGCCGCGCTGTCGTCGTGGAACCGGGCCACGAGCGCTCGTGCGAGTGCCCGCTTCGCGTCGCGCGGACCGAGCTCGGCCGGCGGCTCTGAGCCGAGTAGTAGCGAATACCACAGTGCGAGCGACTCGTCCGGGATGCTGAGCGTCTTGCCGTACATCTCCCCGGGCGGCTCGGCCACGCCAATGTAGTTGTCGAACGACTTCGACATCTTCCGCACGCCATCGGTGCCCGTCAGCAGCGGCACCGTGAGGATCACCTGTTCGGGCTGGCCGTACGCCCGCTGGATGTCGCGTCCGAGCAGCAGGTTGAACTTCTGGTCGGTCCCTCCGAGCTCGACGTCGGCGTGGATCGCGACTGAGTCGTAACCCTGGAGGAGCGGATACAACAGCTCGAGCACCGAGATCGGCTCACGCGCGCCGAAACGCTTGGCGAAGTCGTCGCGCTCGAGCAGCTGCGCGACCGTCGTCGTCCGCAGCAGGTCGAACAGCTCGGCCATCGACATGTCGAGCCACTCGCTGTTGTGGCGGACCTCGAGTCGCTCGGCACTGAGCACCTTCAACGCCTGTTCCTGGAACGTCCGCGCGTTCGCGTCGATCTCGGCCGGATCGAGCACCGGTCGCGTCGTCGAGCGGCCGCTCGGGTCGCCGACGCGGGCGGTGTAGTCACCGACGATCAACACCACGGTGTGGCCGAGATCCTGGAACTCGCGCAGCTTCTGAAGGACGACCGTGAAGCCAAGGTGGATGTCCGGCGCGGTCGGGTCGATTCCGAGCTTCACGCGGAGCGGACGGCCGAGCGCGAGCTTGCGCTCGAGGCCGCCTTCCGGGAGCGCGTCCACGGCGTTCCGGGCGAGCCATGCCGCGGCCTCGGCCGGGCTCGAATCGCGGCCGAGCGGGCCGGTCGGGGGCGGGGACGGCATCCCGGCCAATGCTAAACTCTCGCCCCCGGCGGGGAGCGCTGCCCGTGCCGTCCGGGCCTCGCGATTCCCTGACAAACGCCACTCGATGAGATGCGTGCCCCGCGCTGGCGTAGCCGGGGACGCAGCTTCGATCGCATGAGCGACGACGACGTTCACAGCCCCCCGTACGGCGACGATCCGCAGGAGCCGATCCCGTTCGCCCCGCCCGGCCGCCGCAGGCGGCCGTGGGACCGATCACGTGCGCCGAACAAGCAGAGTCGCTGGCAGCGGCGGCGCGCACGCCGGCGGGAGCGACCGGCGAAGCCCCGCGTTCGCAAGCTCCGGCTGCTGCTCATCCTGACCGGACTCGGAGCGCTCGCGTTCATCTCGACGGTCTTCGGGATGATGATGGCGGTTGCCTCCGACCTGCCTCAGATCGAAAACAGGCAGGAGTACAAGAAGGAAGCGAACTCGTTCCTGTACGACGATCGATGGCGCCCGATCGGCATCTTCGCGCCGCCGAACAACGTCGTGATCGACAACTACACCGACATCTCGCCGGCGATGCAGGACGCGATCGTCTCGATCGAGGACAAGCGCTTCTGGACCAATCCGGGCGTCGATATTCGCGGTATTGCCCGCGCGTTCGTCGCCGACATCACTGGCGGCGCGCGGCAGGGCGCTTCGACGATCGCGCAGCAGTTCGTCAAGAACGCCCTCGCGCAGCAGAACAACCGAACGATTCTGGAGAAGCTGCGCGAGGCCGCGCTCGCGTACCACCTGACGCGCAAGTGGACGAAGGAGAAGATCCTCACCGAGTACCTGAACTCGATCTACTTCGGCAACGGCGCCTATGGGATCGAGTCGGCCACGCGCGTCTATTTCGGCAAGTTGTACGGGTACAACTCGGTCGCCTCCACGGACACGAGCTCCTCGACGGGGACCACGAGCACGCAAACCGCACCGGGCGGATGCGGCGACGCGGCCGGCCAGCCGAAATGTGCCTTACGACTGACTCCGTGGGACGCGGCGCTGCTTGCGGGGATGGTCGCGTCGCCGACGGCGTTCGATCCGATCGGGCATCCGCAGGCCGCGAAGGACCGGCGCAACCTCGTGCTCCAGGACATGCTCCAGCAGCGCTACATCACCCGCCAGCAATACAACCAGGGGATCACCGAGCCGCTGCCGTCGGCGACTGACATCCAGCAGCCATCCGAACCGACGGCGGCGCCGTACTTCACGAGCTGGCTGCGTCCGCAGATCCTGCTCGCGATCGAAAGGCTCGGCCACGTCTCCCCCGCGGTCGCCGAGTACCGGGCGTACTACGGTGGCCTGAAGATCCGCACGACGCTCGATCTGGACATGCAGAAGGCGGCCGAGCAGGCGATCAGCTCGGAGCTGCCGGCAGGCAGCGGGCTGCCGAGTGCGTCGATGGTCGCAATCGACAACCGGACGGGCGAAGTGAGGGCAATGGTGGGCGGTCCGATCGTCGACGGCCACGAGGACTACGCCCATTACCCGTTCAACCTCGCGACCGAGGGCCACCGCCAACCGGGATCGTCGTTCAAGCCGTTCACGCTCGCCGAGGCGCTGTTGACCGGCGACTACAGCCCGGACTCGGTGATCACCTCCGCGCCGCAGGACTTCATCGTTCCGAACAGCGGCGGCAAGGAGCACTTCATCGTCCACAACTTCGGCAACACGTATTCCGGCGCGCTCAGCCTGACCGCGGCGACGACCTATTCGGACAACACCGTCTACTCGCAGGTCGGAATCCATGTCGGGACGGCGAAGATCGCCCGGCTCGCCAAGCGCATGGGAATCCGCTCGCCCGTCTCCAACAACTACGCGATGATCCTCGGCGGTCTCAAGATCGGCGTCACGCCACTCGACATGGCCCACGCGTACGAGACGTTCGCGACCGGAGGCAACAGGGTCTACAACGCGGTCCTCGGCGCTCCCCACGAGGGGCCGACGGGGATCGCGGAGATCCAGTGCTACGAGGTGTCGTGCAATGGCAGGCGGGACATCGTCGACAAGCCGACGTACAAGCGGATCATTCCGGAATCGATCGCCAGGACGGTCCACGACATCCTTGCGACCGTTGTCGAGTCAGGCACGGGCACGAGCGCGGCGATCCAGGGCGTCGATGTCGTCGGCAAGACCGGCACGACGTCCAACTACGGTGACGCGTGGTTCGTCGGGTGGACGCCGCAGCTCACGGCTGCTGTCTGGGTCGGGTTCCCGAACTCGCTGAAGTCGATGGCGACCGACTACAACGGAGCGCCGGTTGAGGGCGGCACGTACCCGGCGATCATCTGGCAGAGCTTCATGAGTCAGGCGGTGCAGATCCTCGCCAACGAGCAGGCCCACAAGGGGAACACGTCGGGGACGAGCACGACCGGAAACTCGACGGCACACGTGGGCGGCTCGGGATCGGGCGGGTCAGGCTCCGGGACGACCCCGGTGGGCACCGGCACCGCGGCAACCGGCGGTGGTGCCGCTCCCGGCGGGACCGGTGGCGGCGCGGGTGCCGGCACCGCCGGTGGTGGCACCGGCGGCGGTACGGGTGCGACCGGCGGCGGCACGGGTGCGACCGGCGGCGGTACGGGCGCGACCGGCGGCGGCACGGGCGCGACCGGCGGCGGTACAGGTGGCACCGGCGGCGGTGGCGGCACCGGCGGTGGCACGGGTGCGACCGGCGGCGGTGGTGGCACCGGCGGCGGTACGGGTGCGACCGGCGGCGGTGGTGGCACCGGCGGCGGTGGCGGCGGCAGCGGCGGCTCGGGCTCGGGCGGCGCCGGAATCGGCGGCGGCTAGGCGGCGGCTCGGGCTGGGGCGGCTAGGCGGCGGCTCGGGCTGGGGCGGCTAGGCGGCGGCTCGGGCTGGGGCGGCTAGGCGGCGGCTCGGGCTGGGGCGGCTAGCTTGATTCCACGGCATGTGCCCGTTGGCGCTGAGAGTTGGTCTTCGGCCCGGCGTTCGTGTGCAGGCCCGCTGTCGGTCACCGGGCTGAGGATCGTGCGGTGGCGAGCAGGCACCCCGCGCCGGCCGGCATAACGTGAAAAAGTCCGCGCCGCGTTCGACGTTTCGCCCCATAAGCACCGCCACGGTGCTTACGGGGAGAATCGTTGCGGCGAACGCGTCGCTTTTCACGTTGTGCAGGGCCGGGGCCGGGTGGGACCTCGGTTGGATCGCGCCAGGTGGGCAGGGGCGAGACCTCGGTCGGATCGGGCCGGCCGGGCCGGCCGGCCGGTCACGGTCGGAACCTCGGTCGGGATCAGTTCAGAGCGGCTCGGGTCCACACATCGCCGGCGGACTGCTCGCCCCCGCCACAGCTCACCGCGCCCCCGCCACGGCTCACCGTGCACCCGAGCACGCGTGACCACCCGACCGTGGAATCAGTCATCTGGGCACACGCAGCGTTCCTCTCGAACAGCGAGAAGAAGTGGGCGTGCGCAGCTATGAGCTGGGTCCGGCGACCGCCGGCTCGGCGGACGCCACCCGCTTGGAGAGGAACCGGCTCCCGGTCGCGCAGAAGCGCCACGGCAGCTCGGCCGCCTTCGTGATCCCGATCCGGCGGTCAACCGAGACCGCGACATCGCGCCACGTCCGATCCCGCGGCGCGATCGAGATCGGACCATCGAGCAGGTCCACCCCGTTGAGCCCAAGCTCGATCCCCAGCGCCTGGGTCAGCTTGCCCGGCCCGGAGCAGAGCTGCTCAACCCGCTCCACCCCGCGCCGCGCGCGCATCTGATCGATGCCTGACACGGGCTCGAGCGCGCGGATCAGGACGGCCGCGCCCACGCCCTCCGGCTCGCACACCGCGTTCAGCAGCGCGTGGATCCCGTAGGAGCGATACACGTACGCATAGCCCGGGGGCCCGAACAGGGTCCGCGTCCGGGGCGTCAGCCCGACGAACGCATGGCTGGCAGGCTCGGAATCGTGATACGCCTCCGTTTCGACGATCACGCCGGCGCTCCCGTCGTGCGCGACGACGCAGCCGACCAGATCCCGCGCCACCTCGAGCACAGGGCGGTTGTAGAACGACCGCTTCACCGCAGCGCTTCGCGCGCCTGCTCGAGCTGCTCGCGCACGCGCGCGAGGCTCGTGCCCCCCGCCGAGACCTTCGCCTCGAGCCACGCGCCGTCGCGCAGGACGGCATAGAACTCCTCGTCGAGCAGCGGCGACGCCGCGGCCAGTTCGTCGCGGCCCAGACCGGACAGCGGCTTGCCCTGGGAGATCGCAGTGCGCACGAGCCCTGCGACGACGCCGTGCGCCTCGCGGAACGGCATGCCGCGGCGCACGAGCAGATCGGCGATGTCAGTGGCGGCGAGGAACTCGTCCGAGGCGGCAGCCGCAAGGCGCTCGCGCCGGAACGAGATCGAGCTCATCATGCCCTGTGCCGCCGCCAGGCACAGCTCGAGCGTGTCGGCTGCGTCGAACAGGTGCTCCTTGTCCTCCTGCATGTCCTTGTTGTAGGTGAGCGGAAGGCCGTGCATCACCCCGTGGAGCGCCACCAGATGACCCGCAATCCGCGGCGCCTTGGCCCGCAGCAGCTCGGCCGCGTCCGGGTTCTTCTTCTGCGGCATGATCGAGGAGCCGGAGGCCCACGCGTCGGAGACCTCGCAGAAGCCGAACTCCTGGCTCGACCACAGCACGATCTCGGCACCGAGCCGCGACAGATGCGTCGCGCACGTTGCCGCCGCCGCCAGGTAATCAAGGACGAAGTCGCGGTTGGAGACCGCATCGATCGAGTTCGGCGCGACGGTGGAGAACCCGAGCTCGTGCGCCATCAGCGAGCGGTCGGTGTCGAAGTTGACGCCGGCGAGGGCGCCGGCACCCAGCGGCAACGCGCCCGTGGCGACCGCTACCGCCTCGAACCGCGACCGATCCCTCGCCAGCATCCACACGTACGCGAGCAGGTGATGGCTCAGGTACACGGGCTGCGCCCGCTGCAGGTGGGTGTACCCCGGCATCGGCCAATCGAGGTGCTGCTCAGCGAGCCCAATGAGCGTGTCGGCAAGCGCCGACACCCCGCCGATCGCCTCAAATGCGTGCGCGCGGACGAACATCGCAACGTCGGTCGCCACCTGGTCGTTGCGCGAGCGCGCGGTGTGCAGCTTGCCGCCGGCCGGACCGGCAATCTCCGTCACGCGCCGCTCGATCGCCATGTGGATGTCCTCGTCGTCGTCGGCAAACGGGAACGTCCCGTCGCCGAGCTCGCGCTGCACCTGGTCGAGCGCCGCGTGCAGCGCGTCGCGATCCTCCTCGCCGATGATGCCCTGGGCGGCGAGCATCGTCGCGTGAGCGCGCGACTGCTCGAGGTCGTACGGCCCGAGCCGCCAATCGAAGCCGATCGAATCGTTCAGGCGGCGGAAGGCGGCGTGCGGAGGTTCGGCAAACCGGGACGACATGTCCTGATCGATGTTAAGCGTCGCTCTCGAGGACCGCACGCAGCGCCGTGACGACCTGCGCGACCTGACCTTCGGCCATCTGCGGGAAGAACGGCAGCGCGATCGAGCGAGCGGCGACGTCTTCGCACACCGGAAACTCGCCCTCGCGGTGGCCGAACTGCTCGCGGTAGTAGGTCATCAGGTGGACCGCCGGGAAGTACGGCTTGCTCGGGATCCCCCGTGCCGCAAGCGCACGGACGACCGTATCGCGATCGACCGACCGCGGCAACTGCACGACGTACACGAACCATCCCCGGCGGTTGCCGCCGGCGTCGGGGCAGGGCAGACCGAGCCCCTCGACACCGGACAATGCCTCCCGGTACAGATCGGCCACACGCTCCCGTCCGGCCAGCATCGATTCGAGCCGTTCAAGCTGAGCCAGGCCCAACGCGCAGGCGATGTCCGACAGGCGGTAGTTGAAGCCGAGACGGTCGTGGTCGAGCCAGCCCAGGTCGGGCGCGCGTCCCTGGTTGCGCTCGGAGTCGATCCGTTCCTTGAGCGACCCGTCGGCCATCGTCACGATCCCGCCCTCGCCGGTCGTGAGCTGCTTGTTCGCGTAGAAGCCGAACACGGCCGGGTGGCCGCGGCTCCCAACCGCAGCGCCGTCCGGAAACACCGCGCCGAGCGCCTCGCACGCGTCTTCGACGATCGGCAGCCCGAGCCGCTCGAACGCCGGGATATCCGCCGGATATCCAAATACATGCACCGGGAGCAGCGCAGCGGTTCTGTCGGTCACCGCAGCCGCGGCGGCCTCAGGAGACAAATTGAGCGTCACCGGATCGATGTCCGCGAAGACGGGCCGCGCCCGCTCGTAGACAGCGACGTTCGCGCTCGCGACGAACGAGAACGGCGACGTGATCACCTCGCATCCATCGCTCACACCGACGGCGCGCAACGCCAGGTGCAGGCCGGCCGTCCCGCTCGAGACCGCGCTCGCGTATCCCGCGCCGATCCGCTGTGCAAAGGCCTCCTCGAACGCGGGCAGCATCGGCCCCAGCGACAGCCGTCCCGAGCGCAGCACCTCGAGCACCCGCTCCTCCTCCGCCGCGCCCAGCACCGGCTGCGCGAGCGGCACGAACTGAAGGGCGGTCTCGCTCACGACCCGGTCTTCGTCGATGCGGCCGGTCGGCGCCCGACCTGCATGCCGTACTCGAGCGAGTCGACGAGCGCCTCCCACGACGCCTCGATCACGTTCTCGGACACGCCGATCGAGCCCCACACGTCCTCGCCGTCGGAGGCGTCGAGCAGCACCCGCGTGACCGCGCCGGTGCCCTTCGTCTCATCGAGGATCCGCACCTTGAAGTTGACGAGGTCGATCTCGCCGAGGTGCGGGTGGATCTCGACGAGCGCGTCGCGCAGGGCGCGGTCAAGCGCGTTCACGGGGCCGTTGCCCTCGGCGGTGCGAACGTAGCGCTCGCCGTCAACCCAGATCTTGATCGTCGCCTCGGTCTCGACCCTGCCGTCGGCGCGTTTCTCGACGATCGCGCGCCAGGATTCGAGCCGGAACAACGGCTCGTACTCGCCGGTCTCCTTGCGCAGCAGCAGCTCGAATGAGCCATCGGCGGCCTCGTAGTGATAGCCGCGGTGCTCGAGCTCCTTGACCCGCTCGATCACCCGTGCGGCCGACGCATCATCGAGCGCAATTCCGGCATCCCGGGCCCGCGTGTGGACCGTCCCCGTGCCCGATAGCTCGGAGATCAGCACATCACGGCGGTTGCCGACGATCGCGGGGTCGACGTGCTCGAACGTCGCGGGATCAGCAGCGACGCCGGCGACGTGCATCCCGCCCTTGTGCGCGAAGGCATTGCGGCCGACGTACGGCTGGTCGGGATCGGGCGTGAAGTTCAACAGCTCGTCGAAGAAGTGCGCCGCCGAGGTGAGCGAGGCCAGCTGCGAGTCCGTCAGGCACGAATGCCCGAGTTTGAGCTGCAAATTGGGGATGATCGTGACGAGGTTCGCGTTGCCGCAGCGCTCGCCGTAGCCGTTCATCGTGCCCTGGACATGCGTCGCTCCGGCGGCGACGGCAACGAGCGAGTTCGCCACCCCGCACCCCGCGTCGTCGTGGCAATGGATCCCGATGCGCACCCCGTCGCCTCCGAGCGCGCCCACCACCGACGCCATCGTCGCCCCGATCCGGTCGGGGAGCGTCCCGCCGTTCGTGTCGCAGCACACGACCGTCTCGGCCCCGGCCTCGGCCGCCACCCGCAGGCACCGGAGCGCGTACGCCGCGTCATCGGCGAACCCGTCGAAGAAGTGCTCGGCGTCGTAGACGACGCGCTTTCCCTGCCCGACCAGGAACGCGACCGACTCGGCGATCATCCGCAGGTTCTCCTCGCGATCGACCTTGACGACCTTCTCGAGGTGAAGCCCCCACGTCTTGCCGACGAGCGTGCACACCGGCGCGAAGCAGTCGGCGATCACGCGCAGTGCCGGATCGGCGTCGGCGGCGATGCCACGGCGGTGTGTCATCCCGAACGCGGCGACGGCCGCATGGGTGAACTGCTCCCGCCCCAGCAGCTCGAACAGCTCGAGCTCCTTCGGGTTCGAGCTCGGGAAGCCGGCCTCGATCAGGTCGATGCCGAGCTCGTCGAGGCGATGTGCGACGCGCAGCTTCTCCTGCGCGGAGAGCGACATACCCTCCCCCTGCATGCCATCGCGGAGAGTCGTGTCGTAGAGTTGGATTCGGGTCATCTGGTGGCCTCCTGGGACGTCGTGCGGAACGGGCGAACGGTGGGACAGCGATCAGCGCGCAGCGCCGATCGCCCCGGTAATTCGCTTGTTCTGCAGACCTCCGGCCACGCCTATGCAGCCTTTGTCGGCACCTGGACGACGTCGAGCCAGTTCGCGTAGCGCGCGTCGCGCCCGTGCAGTGCATCGTCGAACACGCGCTGGATCTCGCGGGTCATCGGGCCGGGTTCGCCCGCGCCGATCCGGTGATCGTCGATCTCCCTGACCGGCACGAGCTCGGCGGCGGTACCCGTCAGGAACACCTCGTCGGCGAGGTACAGCTCGGCGCGCGCGAGATCGCGCTCCACGACCTCGTAGCCGAGATCGTTCGCGATCTGGATGACGGACTTACGGCTGATGCCGTCGAGAATCCCGGCGGTGTGCGGCGGCGTCACGATCTGGCCGCCCCGCACCGCATAGATGTTCTCGCCGGACCCCTCGCAGACGAACCCGTGATGGTCGAGCAGGATCGACTCCTCATACCCCGCCTTCGAGGCCTCGATCTTCGCCAGGACGCTGTTGAGGTACTGGCCCGACGCTTTTGCGTGCGGGATCAGCGAGTCGTGCGAGATCCGGCGCCAGCTCGAGATCTTCGCGCGGACGCCCTTGCGCTTGCCGTCCTCGCCGAGGTACGCGCCCCACGGCCACACCGCGATCGACACCTCGACCGGCGCGTCAAGCGGGTACAGACCCATCTGGCCATACCCGCGAAACACGATCGGGCGGATGTAGCACTCGCGCAGCTCGTTCGCCGCGATCAGCTCGTGCGTCGCGGCCCGCAGCTCCTCGAGCGTGTACGGGATCGGCATGTAGTACAGCTCGGCCGACTTGAACAGCCGCTCGAGGTGATCGCGATGGCGAAAGATCGCGGTCCCCTGCGGGGTTTCGTACGCGCGCTCCCCCTCGAACACGCCCGTGCCGTAGTGCAGCCCGTGCGTCAGCACGTGGACCTTTGCGTCCTCCCAGGCAACGAGTTCTCCGTTGTGCCAGATGAGGTCCGCTTGTTCCACGACTGCTCCTTAGAGGTTCTTGAGGACGGCTTGGGTGGCCTGCGCCGTCGTGGCGCCACCCCCCAGGTCCGGCGTGCGCAGGCCGTCGGCGAGCGCCTTGTCGACGGCCGATTCTATCGCCGCCGCCTCGCTCTCCATAGCGAGTCCGTGGCGAAGCATGAGCGCCGCCGACAGGAACATCGCGAGCGGATTCGCGGCGCCGGTGCCGGCGATGTCGGGTGCTGACCCGTGCACCGGCTCGAACAATCCAGGACCCTGAGCGCCGAGGGAAGCGCTCGGCAGCATGCCGATCGAGCCGGTCAGCATCGCCGCCTCATCGCTGAGGATGTCGCCGAACATGTTCTCGGTGAGGATCACGTCGAAGTGACGGGGCGCGGCGAGGAGCTGCATCGCGGCGTTGTCGACGAGCAGGTGCTCGAGCTCGATGTGGGGGTACTCATCTCCGTGCAAGGCATGGACAGTCTCCCTCCACAGTCGCGAGGTCTCGAGCACGTTCGCCTTGTCGACGCTCGTCACGCGCGAGCGCGCCGCCCCGAACGCGACGCGCGCGATCCGGACGATCTCCTCGCGCGTGTAGACGCACGCGTCCGAGGCGGAGTCCTTGGTCCTGGTCTTCTCGCCGAAGTAGATCCCGCCGGTCAGCTCCCGCACGACGAGCAGGTCGGTGTGCTCGATCACCTCGAGCTTGAGCGGGCTCGCCCCGTACAGCGCCGGCACCGGCCGCACCGGTCGCAGGTTCGCGAACAGCCCCATGCCCTTGCGCAGACCGAGCAGTCCCTGTTCCGGGCGCGGCTTCGAGGGGTCGGTCGTATCCCACTGCGGCCCACCGACCGCGGCGAGCAGCACGGCATCGGCGCGCCGGCATGCGTCCAACGTGTGGTCGGTCAGGGCGACGCCGTGCGCATCGATCGACGCGCCGCCAAACAGATGCGGCTCGAACTCGAGGTCCGCGACGACGGCCTTCAGCATCTTGACGGCCGGCTCGGTGATCTCCGGGCCGATCCCGTCACCGGGGAGCAGGACGATGTGATGGCTCATGGCGGCCCGTGACGGTACACGAGGTCGGCGCGGCAAGGAGGCCCGCAGCGCTTGACACGTGCAGGAGCGCTCGGAAGACTGCCGGCGAATGGACAGCGGGCGCTGGTGGAGGTGGAGGTGGGGTTCGATGCTCGCGCGCGCATGCGCGGTCGCGGTTGCGCTCGCCGTGTTCGCGGCGCAGGCCGCCTCGGCGAACACGATCCTGCACGTCGATGGCGCGACGGGCACGGACGGGGGCGGCAACACCTGCCAGAGCACCCCGTGCAAGACGATCCAAAACGCAATCACCCAAAGTGAGTCGTTCAACGACCTCGTCACGATCGCGGTGTCCGCCGGCACGTACACCGAGGACCTGTCGCTCGGCGCGCTGGACAGCGGCCTGACGATCACCGGAGCGGGCAGTGGTGCGAACGCCACGGGCAACACGGTGATCACCGGAATTACCGGGAATCCGACGATCAACTCGACGACCGCGAGCTCGCTCGCGCTCAGCCACCTGCGGATCGTCAACCCGCTCGGCGATCCCCAGCCGATCATCAACTCGACCTCGACCGAACTCGGGCTCACCGACGTCGCACTCGACGGCCAGGGCACGGGCGTCGGCATCGACGCCGGGGCCGACATGTCGATGACCGGTGGCTCGATCACGCTCGAGAATGCCGGGGCGGGGGCCGCATTCGTCACGAGCGGGGAGCTGACCGTGTCGGGCACGCCGATCTCGACGAACAGCGGCACGATCCCGGCGATCGTCGGCGCCGGGCCGATCAGCGTGACGAACAGTCCAATCACGATGTCGAATCCCGGCGGCAGCGCCACGGCCGTGCTGGGCGGCCCCGCCCCGATCACCATCGGCGGCTCGCCGATCGACGTGAAGGGCACCGGCGGTGCGATCTCCGCGCCCTTCACGCTGACAATGACGGGCAGCGCGATCACGCTCGAAGGATCAGCGGGCACCACCCCGGCGATCGCCGGTGGGGGCCCCGGTTCGAGCGTCAGCTTCTCCGGAGCGCCGATCGACCTTCAAGGCAAGGCCTCCGCGCTGACAACAACCGGCGCTCCGGTGACGATCAGCGCGGCGAAGATCACGCTCGACAATGGCGCAAACGCCGCTCCAGCCTTGACATTCAGCGGTCGCGACTCGTCGCTGACGAACGTGACGATCAGCGGCGCATGGACAGGACCGGGGGTGCTGGACACGGGCTCGATCAGGATCGTCGACAGCTCGATCACCTCGGGACCCTCGACGACGGCGCCGATGCTCGACGTCAGCGACGGGTCGGCCTCGGGGATCGGCAGCGATCTGTCGATCATCCGGAGCACGCTCGAGGAGCAGTCGACGACGACGCCGGGTGTGATCGCCAACAACATGAATGTCGCCGTCGTGTCATCCGCGCTGCTCGGTGGTCTGTTCGCCTTCGACTTCGAAGTCCTGAACGGAAAGACCCGGAGCGCCACGCTCGCGAGCTCGACCGTCGACGCCGGGATGCTCGGCAGTCGTGACGGCGGCCCGATCCAGTCCGTGCTCGCGCATGCCGACAACACCGCGGGCTCGGTCGCGACCGTCACCGCCGAGGGCTCGATCCTTGTCGAGGCCCCCGCCTCGCGCCGCGTTGGCACGAACGGCACCGCGACCGTGAACTGCTCGGGCACGGAGGTTCCGGGCACGACCCAGGCCGCTGCGGGGACCGACGGCGCGATCAACTGCGCCACCGGGGCGAGCGGGAACACGTCCACGTCCCTGCTCAGCTCGATCTTCGCCAACCCCGCGACCGGCTACGCGCTGAACCCCAGCTGGAGCGGCGTCGACAGCGTGCCCGAGGCCGCGATCTCGCTGCCGGCCCCGTTCAGCGACTCATCGACGGATCTGCTCGGGAATCCACGCGTGGTCAACGGGATCGCCACGTGCCAGCCAGGGGTCCGCGACAAGGGCGCAATCGAGCTGACCGGCCACCAGGGCGTGGTCCCGGCCCCGGCGATCGCCAGCCCGGCCAGCGTGCTCCCCGGCGTCGCCGGGACGTTTACGGGCTCGGCCGCGAACGTCCCGTCGAACGTTCCGCTGACGTTCAGCTGGCATAGCTCCGACGGCGGTTCCGGCAGCGTCGCTCGCCTCACGCACACGTTCGTTCGCCCGGGCAGCTACACGCTGTCGCTGACGGTCACCGGCGCCGCCGGCTGCACCGCGACCAAGTCGGTGTCCGTGCCCGTCCACGGTCTCGACGTCATCACGGTGTTGAAGATCTCGCCGACCGTGTTCGTTGCGGCCGGCTCCGGCCCAAGCGTCACCACCACGGGCAGGCCGCGGAGCGGGACGACGATCTCCTATCGAGGGACCGAGGCCGCGACGACGACGTTCACCGTGCAGCTCGGCAAGCTCGGCCGGATCCGCGGCGGCACCTGTCGCGTGCTCACCGGCAAGCACCTGACGGGCAAGCGCTGCAGGGTGTTCCTGAGCGTCGGCGCATTCAGCCACACCGACACGCCGGGTTCCGTGTCGTTCCACTTCACCGGCCGCCTGCTTGGTCGCAAGCTCCCGCCCGGGGTCTACCGGCTCCGCGCGATTCCGAGCGACCCGGTGGGCAAGGGCACGGCCGTGTTCGCCGGCTTCACGCTCAAGCCGTGAGCGGCGGCGCGGCCGCGTCCTCGAGACTGACCTCAGATCCGTGGGCCGCGAGCGCGGCGAATCGCGTGTCCCCGAGCCGTTGTCGCAGGAGGTCGCGGAGCTCGTCCACGCGACGGCGGATCGGGCGAGAGCCCTCACCGCCGAGCGCGGTGGCAGCCTGCTCGAGCGTGCCCAGCACGCGCGCCGCGTCCTCGTCGCGCGCTTCGGCGACGAGCAGGCCGGCGCGAGCGGCCGCGCAGTAGGCAAGCAGCGCGCGATAGCCGCTGTCGGCGGCAGTCGCCGTCGACTGGGCGAGCAGTTCGTTGGCGCGGTCCAGCTCGCCGCGGTCGATCGCGGCCCAGACCTGGACGATGCGCGTGACCGCCTGCCCGATCGGATGCTCGAGCTCCGCGCCGATCGCGATGCAGCGCGCCGCCTCCGCATTCGCGATGTCGAGCTCGCCCGCGTCGAGCGACAGGTACGCCATCGTGTGCAGGACGCGACCCATCTGCCGGCGATCGCCGACGCGCTCGAACAGACCGAGCGCCTCGGCCAGGCGCCGATGCGTCTCCGTGTAGCCGACATCGTCCTGGTCGGCGCGGGCGGCCACCGCCAGCACCCGTGCACGCATCCAGTCCGCTCCCTCGGTGGGCACGAGCGCCAACGCCTCGCGCGCCAGCGGCTGCGCCTCGGTCGGCTCGCCGGTCTCGAGCCGGAGGTCGGCGGCCATCAACAGGGTTTGCATCAGCAGCGAGGCATCGCCTGAGGCCCGCGCCAGCGACACGCCCTCGTCGAGCAACGAGTGGCCGCGATCCGGCGAGCCCATCACGATCAACGCAAAGCCCGCCTGTGTCAGCGCCCGCGCCCTGAGGTCAGCCGGCGCATTCGGTTCCGCTGCGGCCGCGTCGATGCACCACCGGGCGACCTCACCGAGGCGGTTGCGCACGAAGCCGTACTGACCGAGGGCGGCCGCCATCCTGAGCGCCGACGGGTCGGAACGCGCAAGCGCTCGGCCGATCGCGACGCGGATATTCGCGATGTCCGCGTCGAGCCGGTCGTACGCCGCTCGCTGCCCGGGTCCGTCGGCCTCGTGACCGGCGGACTCGACGATCGACGTGTAATAGCGCAGATGCGCGCCGGCGAGCCCCTCGACCTCGGCCGCGGACTGAAGCTGCTCGCGCGCGAACTCCCGAATCGACTCGAGCAGGAAGTACCGCTCGTCCGACTGCTGGACGAGCGATTTCTCCACGAGGCGCGCGAGCACATCGAGCACGTCGTCCTCGTCGAGCTGCGCATCGCCGCAGATCGCCTCGGCGGCGAGCAGATCGAAGCTGCCCGCGAAGACGGCGAGACGTCGGAGCAGCACCTTCTCGGGCTCCTCGAGGAGGTCGTGACTCCACTCGATCGATCCCCGCAGGGTCTCGTGGTGTGGGAGCGACCCGCGGTACGACCGGCCCACCACCGAGAATCGCCGGTCGAGGCGTGCGGCGATCCGGCCCACGGGAATCGAGGCGGTGCGTGCGGCAGCGAGCTCGATCGCGAGCGGCAGCCCGTCGAGCCGCCGGCAAATCTCGATCACCGCATCTCGGTCGCGCGCGAGATCAAAGCTCCGCGTGACCGCCTGGGCGCGGTCGGCGAACAGCGTGACCGCATCGGACCCGTCGCGCTCGACGTCGGCCGGGCTCGCCGGCACGCCGAGCGGCAGGAGCTGGAAGCGAATCTCCGCCCGCAGACCGAGCGGCTGGCGACTCGTCGCGAGCACGTGGACGTCCGGGCAGTGCCGGAGCAGCCGGTCGGCAAGGCTCGCCACGGCGCCGAGGACGTGCTCGCAGTTGTCCAGGACGAGCAGCAGGCGCTTCGCGATCAGCGCATCCGCCAGGGTCTCGTCGGCGCTGCGCTGAGCCTCCGCGCGCACGCCGAGCGTCGTCGCGACCTCCGGACCGACGGCGTCGCCGCTTCGCAGGCTTGCCAGTTCGACGAGCCACACGCCGTCGGGGAACTGCGAGACGACCCCGAGGACGAGCTCGGCCGCGAGCCGCGTCTTCCCGACCCCGCCCGGGCCGAGGATCGACACGAGCCGGTTGCCGGCGATCAGCGCCTCCAGCTCGCCCACCTCCGAGCGGCGGTTGACGAACCTCGTCGTCTGAGCAGGAACGTTGTGAGCCGCCGCCGGCAGCGTTCGCAACGCTGGGAACTCGGAGGGCAGCTCCGGGTGGCAGAGCTGGTGAAGCTCCGAGGGGGCCGGGAAGTCCTTTAGCCTGTACGCACCGAGCGCCCTGAGCGACGCGCCCGGCGGCAGCCGCTCCGCCGCCACCAGCGCCGTCGCATCGGACACAAGGATCTGCTTGCCGTGACCGGCATCGACGACCCGCGCCGCCCGATGGACGGCGAGTCCGATGTAGTCATCGGACCCGGGCTCGACGTCACCCGTGTGCAGCCCCATCCGCACCGATACCTCGGCGCCCGCCGGCCAGCGGTGCGCACACAGGGCCCGCTGCGCCTCGAGCGCGGCGGCGATCGCGTCGGCCGCGGAGGTGAAGACGCAGAAGAACGCGTCACCCTCGGTTCGGACCTCGGTTCCGCCATGAGCGTCGACCGCCCGCCGGATCATCTCGTTGTGGGCCGCGAGGAGCTCGGCATACGCGCTCCCGACGGCTCGCAGAAGCCGCGTCGACCCCTCGACGTCGGTGAACAGGAACGTCACGACGCCGGATGGCAGGACGCGAGCGAAACCAGTCCCACCGGCCCCTTCCGGGACCGTGCCCCTCAACCCTCTCAGCGGCCGCTCTGACATGAAACCTGGCCCCGAACCACGTCGTTCTCGTCGCGACCGAGGCGACCGGAGGATATCTGGCCGCCTGCACTCACCCGCCGGGTGGCGTCGCGCCGCGCTCCTGCTCGTGGACGTTGCGGCGCGCGAGCGCGAGCGATCGGCACACCTCCTCGATCCACGCCACCGGGATGCCTCGGAGCTCCCCGTCGCGCACGGAGTCCACGAGCTCGCCCCAATCCGCGAAGCCATGGGAGGCGCACACGGACCCGCGGGCCTCGGACAGCCACGGCTCCTCGGGCGGATCTGAGCGCACTGCGCCGGCGCGCTTGACGGCGTGCCAGCGCATCACCTCACCCTCGAGCGACGCGGTCCCGTCGAGCATCGACCACAGCTCGTCCGGCCGGCGCGGCGCGGCGGCGTCGGTTGTGAGGTAGCGCCGGTACCGCCCCGATCCGATCAACCAGCGCGAGAGCTCAGCCCGTAGCCGTGCGGGCGCGTACCCGAGCTGCGGGTCGTGGCCGGTCGCGCGGAGCCGCGCGGCCGGCAGGCGCATGCCGCTCGGTCCTCCCGCTCGTTCGCCAGGAGCGCAAGCCGTCGGCGGCACCCGCGCCAGCTGCTCGACGGCCCGCAGTGCATCCCGCCGCTTGACGTCGTGGCGCTCGCAGATCCGGCGAAGCTCGGGCGTCAGCGGCAGCCGCGCCGCTGCGAAGGCCGCGTCCCAGGTGCGCTGCGAGAAGTGCATGCGCTTGGCGGCGGTGAGCACCGCCGACGCGTCCGCGAGCCCGAGCAGCCGCTCTCGGATCGCGGCCAGTAGGCCGAACCGGATCGACAGCAGGGCGGTCGAGACGGCCGCGAATCGGCGATCGGGATCGACCGCGACGGCGACCTCGTCGTCGCCGGAGATCACGCGCCACCGGTACAGCAGGTACGCCGCGCCGACGCCGAGCATGCCGGCGGGCCAACACTCGGCCGCGCGGATCGCGCCGATGCTGGCCGCGCCGAAGACCTGGGCTCCGCTCCGGAGCACGTCCACGATCTCGGCCGGCCCGGCCGCGCGCCGATGGGCGAACAGGCCGTCGATGATCAGAAACGCGGTGGCGCCGGCGGTGTGGAAGCGCTCGAGGTCGCCGTGCGCGACCGGCGAGGTGACATGCGCCGCCGGCAGCATCTGCCGGACGCGGTCCGGGTCGAGCGACGGTCCCACGAAGACGACGAGCTGACCCGGGGTCGCCGTCACGGGATCAGGCTCCGCAGAAGTCGCAGCGACGGGCGTTTGGACGTCTTTGCGAACGGGGCAGCCGCGCCGGGAACGAGCACCCGGACGACCGGGATCGCCACATCCGGGCGGGCAAGATCGACGACCACGCACGACCGCAGGCCCACCGCCGCGAGCCGCTCGAGCAGCACCAGCAGCCGGTCATACAGATCGTCGCTGAGCTCACCGGCGGGGGTCGGGGCGAACGGGTGAACCGATGACCGCGCGGTGAGACGGCTCACCAGCCCGCGGGCGTCGAGGCCGCCGAAGCCCCCGTCGCGCTCGAACGTATCGCGCGCACCGAGCAGCATCGCGGTGTGTGACTGGACAGCCTCGGACACCGCCCGGAACACGGCGTGTGCCGCGTCGAGGTCGCATCCGAGGCCCGTGAAGCGCTCGGCGCGCCCCTCGCTGCCGGGGAAGGCCCGGTCGGACACGGTGGCCCGGTACACCGGGACACCGACATCGTGGGACAGGTCTCGGATCGTCGTCGTGAGGCCGGCGGCGCGCAGGCGGTCGGTCCATCCCGCGACCCGCGGCTCGAGCGTCGCCGGGTCCAGAATCCGTAGCGACGGCTGCATGTCGCCGTCGCCGTAGCGTCTCGCGAACTGATCGTGTGCATCGGCGTCGCGCTCGATCAGCTCGTACAGCGCGTGCAGCACCGCCTCCGTGTACGTATTGCCGGCGGCGAGCCCGTTCGTGTCGACGCCGGTGCACACGCCCTCGACAGCCGGCGAGATCACGACGTCGAGGGGGACCCACACGTCGTGAGCGTCGTGCAGGTCGTATCCCTCGATCCAGGCGATCTCGCGGTCGGGGCGATAGCCGGTCTCGAACGGCAGGTCGAACGTGCACGGGTCGATGACGCGGTCCGGGTGCTCGCGGCGGAGCTGACGGTAGGTGGCCGTCCGCACGCGCGATCGCTCGACCCGCTCTGCGCTGACGCGCTCGATCGCCTCCATGACGGCGCTGATCCGCGCCGCGAGCGCGGTCGCACCCTTCCCCGCGTGGACCTTCAGGTCGCAGGCGAGCGGCGTGACCGCCCCCCACACGGGCAGGCCAACGTAGTCGAGCGGGGTCGCGTCATACACCCGCGTGACTGGAACACGGTCGATCACGCCCGCGAGCACACGGTCGGTCTCCTCGAGCGGGCGAGCGTGGCCCGCGTCTGTCCTGATCGGCGTCGGGCCCAGCGACCAATCGCCGGTCAACGCCCGGCGGCTACCACCAGGCGGCCCAACCTCGGCCCGACAGTCGCTCGATCAGCTCTTCATCGGAGATCGCGGACCAGTCTTCGGCTTCAAGCTTCGCGCGCTGCTCGTAGTCGAGCTCGATGCCCGCCTCCTCGACCACGTCCGCGGGCGAGTCGCGGAACTGCGCTCGCAGCTCGGCGTCCTCGGCCAAACGGTCGGCAAGGTCTTGTGACTCTTCTTCGCCCATCCGGTGCTCCCCCTTCCACTGGCTCGAGTTTTGGGCAGCCTACCCGCTTGCGCGGATTAACGAGGCGTCGCGGGCCTGCGCGCCACCATGTTGAGCCGGACATACTCGAGCACAAGCGGATGCCCGGCCTGCTCGAGCACGCGATCGATGAACCGCTCGCGCAGGTCATCGGGCAGCGGGTCGAGGTGGCGGACGAGGCAGACCGTGGAGACGAATGGGCGCGGCTCGTCGAGCACGACCCGCTTGGGCTCGAGCCAGCAGCTGATGTCCTCGAAACCGGCGCGCTGCAAGCGCCGTTCGGTCACATCCGCACCGGCATAGTTCCAGGGCTTGCGCCAGTCGGTGAAGTACGGCGCAAACGGCTCCTCGTGGGCGACGCGCTCGGCCAGCACGCGGAACGCGTCGATGTTGCGCAGGCCGCCGCACTGGGCGACGAGCCGCCCACCGGGTGCCAGCGTGCCGTGCAGCCGGGCGAACAGGCGGTCGTGATCGGGGATCCAGTGGAACGTCGCGTTGCTGAAGACGGCGTCGACGGGCTCCGGCAGCTCGAGGCTCACGAGGTCCTGACAGAACACGGTCGCGCGGTCGCCCAGGGCTTCGCGGGCGTGCTCGGCCATCGACGGCGCGACGTCGACGGCGTACACGCGGCCGCGCGGGACGAGGTCGGCGAGCAGCGTGGTCACGCGACCCGAGCCACAGCCCGCGTCGACGACGACCTCGTCGCCGCGCAGCTGGAGCCGCTCGAGCTGCTCGCGCGCCCACGCGAGCTGCGGATCGGAGATCCGGTCGTACGTGGCCGCGTCCCAGTCGCGGGAGGTGCCCGGCTGCGTGCTCATAGCGCCGTCGTGACCGGGCCGGAGCGCTCGCGCTCGTGCTCGAACCGCTCGATTGCATCGTTCTGTTCGAGCGTCAGCGCGATGTCGTCGAGTCCATTGAGGAGCCGGTGCTTGGTCTCGGGATCGATCTCGAAGTGGGCGTTGCCGCCGGGCCAGCGCACCTCCTGCGCGGCGAGGTCGACCTGCGCCTCGCCGGCCTCCGCGATCGCGGCACACGCCGCCGGCGGCAGCTGTACCGGGAGCAGCCCGATCTTCGTGCAGTTCGAGTGGAAGATGTCGGCGAAGCTCGGAGCGATGATTGCCCGGAACCCGTAGTCCTCCAGTGCCCACGGCGCATGCTCGCGGCTCGAGCCGCAGCCGAAGTTGCGCCCGCCCACGAGGATCGGGTTCTTCGGCAGCTCCCACCCCGGCTCCTTCGCCCAGTCGAAGAACAGGTATTCCCCAAAGCCGGTGCGCTCGACGCGCTTGAGGAACTGCTTGGGGATGATCTGGTCGGTGTCGACGTCGTCGCGGTTCAGGACGGACACGCGGCCGGTGATCGTCTCGATCGCTTTCATTTCGCTGAGACCTCCCACTCTCGGATGTCGACAAAGCGGCCCTCGATCGCGGCGGCCGCCGCCATCTGCGGCGAGACGAGATGCGACCGGGCGCCGCGGCCCTGGCGTCCCTCGAAGTTCCGATTCGAGGTCGAGGCGACCCGCTCGCGCGGGGCCGCGATGTCGGGGTTCATGCCCAGGCACATCGAGCAGCCCGCCCCGCGCCAGTCAAAGCCGGCGCGCTTGAAGATCTGATCGAGCCCCTCGCGCTCCGCCTGGAGCTTGACCTGCTGCGAGCCCGGCACGACCATCGCGTAGACGTCGCCGGCCACCTTGCGGCCGTCGACGACCTCGGCGGCCGCGCGCAGATCGCCGATCCGCGAGTTCGTGCACGAGCCGATGAAGACGCGGTCGAGCGTGATCTCCTGGATCGGCGTGCCCGCCTCGAGTCCCATGTACTCGAGCGCGCGCTCATCCTGCTCGGAGGCCGGCTCGGGAACGGACTCGGTGACCGGGACGACCATGCCCGGCGTCGTGCCCCATGTGACCATCGGGCTGATCGCGGCCGCGTCGACGCTGATCTCGCGATCAAAGGTCGCGCCCGCGTCGGTCGCGAGCGAGCGCCACTCGTCGGGAACGGCTGACGGCGCGCCCGGCCGGGTGGGCGGGGACATGATCCACTCGAACGTCGTGTCGTCGGGCGCGATCATCCCGGCCCTGCCGCCGCCCTCGATCGTCATGTTGCAGACCGTCATCCGGCCTTCCATCGACAGCGACTCGATCGCCTCGCCCGCGTACTCGACGACGTGACCGACCGCGCCGGCAACGCCCATCTGGCCGATCGTCGCCAGGATGAGGTCCTTGGCGGTGACGCCGAAGCCGAGCGTGCCGTCGTAGCTGATCCGCATCGACCGCGGCTTGGACTGAACCATGCACTGCGTGGCGAGCACGTGCTCGACCTCGCTCGTGCCGATCCCGAACGCGAGCGCGCCGAACGCGCCGTGCGTCGCGGTGTGCGAATCACCGCACACGATCGTCATGCCGGGCTGGGTGATCCCGAGCTCGGGGCCGATCACGTGCACGATCCCCTGGTGCTCGGAGCCGAGCGAGTACAGCGGGATGCCGAACTCCTCGCAGTTGCGCTCGAGGGTCTGCACCTGCACGCGCGAGAGCTCGTCCTTGATCCGCTGGGCGACGGGCGTGCCGTCCGTCGGCACGTTGTGGTCCGCGGTCGCGACGGTGCGGTCGGGGCGGCGGACCGAGCGACCGGCAAGCCGCAGCCCATCGAACGCCTGCGGGCTCGTCACCTCGTGCACGAGGTGCAGGTCGATGTACAGCAGACCAGGAGCGACCTCGTGCGCCTCCCAGATCTTGTCGAACAGTGTCTGTGGCATTAGCTCCTCCGCAAGCCGGCACTGACCACGGCCAGCAGCACGGCTTCGTCGGTTCCGGGGTTTTCGAAGTGATGGGGCAGGTCGGCGTCGAACGTCACGCAGTCCCCATGTTGCAGTTCGTGGCGCGCGCCGTCGCACACGAGGACCACGGTGCCTGACTCCACGAGCGCCGTCTCGCGGCTGCCCGGCTCGTGCATCGGCGGGTCGCCCGGCCCGCCCGTGACCGCGCCGGGCGCGAGCGTGTGGCGGGAGAGCTCGGCGCGCTGGCCGGGCAGCGGCGGGGTCAGGATCTCGTAGCTGTGCCCGCGGACCCGGCCCGGGTGGGTGGGTCCTCGTCTTCGCTCGCCGCGCCGGACGACCGTCACGGCGCCCTCTTCGTCGAGGCGCAGCAGCTGCGAGAGCCGCAGGTCGAGCCCGGCGGCGATCCGGCCGGCGATCTGGAGCGTCGGGCTCGTCTCCCCTCGCTCGACCTGCGAGAGCATCGGCGCGCTCACGCCGGATCGTTCCGCCAGATCGCGCAGCGACAGGTCCATCGCCTCGCGCAGCGCGCGGACCCGCGGCCCGAGCGGGTCGACGCCGTTACCAGGTTCCGCCGTCGTCGTCATTGGTTGCGTACGTTATCACATACGCTCGTATGCGGTCGCGGTCGGATCCGAACCTGCCGGCACTGCACTAGCCTGGGATCAGCATGCGATCGCGCCCCGACATCCTCGTGCTCGGCGCCGGCGGCGCGCTCGGCGAGGCGTGGATGACGGGCGTGCTCGCCGGGATCGAAGACGCGACCGGCTTTGACCTGCGCCGCTGCGAATACTTCGTCGGCACGTCCGCGGGCGCGATCATCGCCGCGCGCCTTGCGGCTGGGCTATCGCCGCAGCGCCCGCCGGCGACCGGCACCGCGATCGCGCCGCCCGCACCGAGCGCCGGCGAGGCGGATGGGCTGACCAGCACCGCAATCCATGCGGCGCGGTACGCCGGCGAGCTCGCGCTGCTCGCAAGCGCGCCGTTCGCGGCGGCCGCACTCGACGTCGCCGCCCGAGGCGGAGCGCTCGCCCGCGCAGCCGTCCTGCGCAGCCTCCCGCGGCCGGCGCGGACGCTTGATTCGCTGCGCCGCGAGGTCGAGCGCACGGGCGCGCGCTTCGACGGCCGCCTGCGGGTGGTCACGGTCGAGCGCCGGTCCGGCCGGCGCGCGGTGTTCGGCAGCCCGCACGGTCCGAAGGCGAGCGTCGGGCTGGCCGTCGAGGCGTCGTGCGCGGTCCCGTGGCTGTTCGCCCCGGTGACGATCGACGGCCACGAATACGTCGACGGCGGCGTCTGGAGCCCGACGAACCTCGACGCCGCCCCCGCCGGCCGCGACACGCACGTCCTGTGCCTCACGCCGACAGCGGGCGTCACCGGCAGCACCGCGCTGATCGAGCTCGTGCGCAACGTCGGGCGTTCGGCGCTCACGCTCGAGACGCTCGCGCTGCGCCGGCGCGGCGCGGCCGTGCAGACGGTCGCGCCGGACCACGACGCGGCGGCGGCGATCGGCGCGCACCTGATGGACCACCGCCGCCGCGAGCAGGTGCTCGCGGCCGGGTATCGCCAGGGGTTGATGTTGGGGGTTGCGCGCTGAGGCCCTCCCGCTGACCTACGGCGTCCGGACAGGCTCGGCCGCCGCCGTCGCCGCCACGGCCTCGGCCTCACGGCTCACGCTGTCGCGCCGGAGCGCATTCGACAGCGCCCGCACGTATGCCCGGCCCGCGGCCTCGAGGATGTCGGTCGAGACGCCCTGGCCCGATCCGGTGACACCGCCGACCTCGAGCACGACCGAGGTCTCGCCGAGCGCGTCCTGTCCGCCCGTCACGGCATCGACGCGGAACTCGCGGAGCTTGGCGTCGGTCTCGGTGGCGGTGTTGATCGCGCGGAAGATCGCATCGACCGGTCCATCGCCGGTGAACGAGCCGGTGATCTCTTCGCCCTCGGGCGTGCGGATCCCGACCGTCGCATGCGGTGGCCGGCGGGAGGACGCCTCGACGTCGAACCACTCGAGCTGGTAGGTCGGGATCTCCTCGCGCAGCTCATCGGTCAGCAGCGCCTCGAGGTCCATCGCGGTCACCTGCTTCTTCTTGTCCGCGATCTCCTTGAAGCGCTTGAACGCCGTGTTCAGCGTCTGGCCCGTGACGTCATAGCCCAGCTCGGCAAGCGCCTGCTGAAGGGCGTGGCGCCCGGAGTGCTTGCCGAGCACGATCGAGTTGGCCTCGAGCCCGACGGTCGTCGCGTCCATGATCTCGTAGGTCGTGCGCTCCTTCAGCACCCCGTCCTGATGGATCCCGGACTCGTGCGCGAACGCGTTGCGCCCGATGATCGCCTTGTTGGGCTGCACGGGATAGCCCGTCAGCCGTGAGACCAGACGGGAAGTCCGCGCGATCTCCTTCGTCACCGCACCGGTCAGGAGTCCCACATCCGCGCGCCGCGTGTGCAGCAGCATCACGATCTCCTCGAGCGACGCGTTGCCCGCGCGCTCGCCGATCCCGTTGATCGCACATTCAACCTGCCGCGCGCCGGCCAGCAGCCCGGCGAACGAGTTCGCGACCGCGAGTCCCAGATCATCGTGGCAGTGGACGGACAGCACGACGCCGCGCAGATCGGGGACCAGCGCATACAGCTGCTCGAGGTAGGCGGTGTATTCGTGCGGCATCGTGTAGCCGACCGTGTCCGGGATGTTGATCGTGGTGGCGCCCTCGTCGATCGCGATCTGGCACACCTCCGCGGTGAACTCGACGTCCGCACGGGTGGCGTCCATCGGTGAGAACTCGACATCGTCGACGTACTGCTTGGCGTGCGCCACCGCCGCGCGCGCCTGACCCTTGACGTCCTCGCGGGTCGTCTGCAGCTGGTAGCGGATATGGATGTCCGAGGTCGAGATGAACGTGTGAATCCGCGGCCGCGCCGCGTCGCGCACGGCGTTCCAGGCAGCGTCGATGTCGGCCACATGCGTGCGCGCAAGGGCCGCGATGACAGGCCCGTCAACCGTTCGGGCGATCGCCTCCACAGCCTCGAAATCGCCCGGCGAGGTGATTGGGAAGCCGGCCTCAATCACGTCGACGCCCAGCCGCGCGAGCTGCTGAGCGATCTCCAGCTTCTCGTGCGTGTTCAGCGAGATCCCCGGCGACTGCTCGCCGTCGCGCAGCGTCGTATCGAAGATCAGTACTCGATTGGGGTCTTCAGGTGGGGTCATGTCACTCCTCTGTGTCTCGAACTTGGCTTCTTCTCGGTGCTGGTCTCGCGGCTACATGCGGCCGCCGGCGCGCTATTCCCCCCGAAGGGGGAGGAGAAGAAGTCGAAGGTCGAGGCGGAGTGCCATGTTCGCGGTAGCGTAGCAAGTCGCCTGCACGGCGCATGAACTGTTGCGGGCGGGACCTCGGTCGGCCGGCATAACGTGAAAACGTCCGCGCCGGTTTCGACGTTTCTGCACATAAGCACCGCCACGGGGCTTATGTGCAGAAACGTTGCGGCGAAGACGTCTGTTTTCACGTTGTGCCGCGCCGGGGTCGGACGGGACCTCGGTCGGATCGGGCCGGTCAGGCGGGCGGGAAGGCGCCGGGCTCGGTCGGGTCGGTCCAGTTCAGAGCGGGTGGTCGGCTTCGAGCCGGGGCCCGTCCGGCAGAATCGAGCCGGCTACGCCCGCAGCCAGACCGCTGCTCGATCCGCCCTTGAGCGCCGGCTCCCCCGCTTCCGCCGGCTCCACAGGCGCCCGCTCCGCCGGCTCCACAGGCGCCGGCTCCCCCGCATCCGCCGCGACCTCCGCCTCGACCAGCGCGATCAGCGCCACCGTGATCCGGGGATCGAACTGGCCGCCCGCGCCATCGCGCAGCTCGGCGAGCGCGACCTCGTGCGTCAGCGCCTTGCGGTAGATCCGCTCGGTTCGCATCGCGTTCCATGAGTCGCAGCACGTGATGATCCGCGCCTCGAGCGGGATCGCATCGCCCGCGAGCCCGTCGGGATAGCCGCCGCCGTCCCATCGTTCGTGGTGGGATCGGACGATCAGACCGACGTCGCGCATGAAGCCGCCGACCCGGTCGAGCATCCTCTGCCCCACGATCGTGTGGGTCTTGATGATCGCCCATTCCTCCGCGTCGAGCGGACCAGGCTTGTTGATGATCTCCTTGGGAATCGCGATCTTGCCGATGTCGTGCAGCAGCGCGCCGAACTCGAGGTTGCGACGCTGGAGCGCGGTGAGCTCGAGGCGCTCGCCGACCTCGAGCGCCAGCGCCACCACGCTCTTGCAATGCTCGCCGGTGTAGCCGTCGTCGGCTTCGACGACATCACCGAGCACGAGCGCGGTGCCGTGGTATGCGTTGTTGAGCTCGAGTAGGCTCTGCAGGCGCTTGTGGCGCTCGTGCGCGAACCCGGCGAGCACGCCGAGGAGGGGCACGAGCGCGAGCACGGCCCAGGGCGACGTCGTGATGTCCTGCGCGACGACGAGCCCGACCCCCGAGAGCGCGGCGTCGATCGCGTACACCCACATGTCGCGCAGCTGCGAGGCGAGGCTCGCGCCTCTTGCGATCTCAAAGCGCACCGCCGACGCGGAGAAGTCCACGACGAACTGGACCAGGAGCGCGGTGAGCAGCAGCAGCGCGCCGGCGTTGTGCGGCTCGACGCCCGCCAGCGCGAACACGAGTGCCGGTCCGATCGCAAACCAGGCGTTTCCGGGCGTAGTCAGCAACCGCCGCGCTTGGAACCGGCCCCCGAACAGGTCAGGCGTCTGCCCGAGCAGGAGTGCCGCGAGGACCGCGACCGGCACGATCGCGGCCGGTACCGCGAACACGAGCGGCACGAACGCGAGCTGGGTCGGGACCGTGAAACCGAACGGCGTGTCGAACTCGATCATCGTCGCCAGCGCGAGCACCACGATGCACAGCGCGGCGGGCAGCGCCTGAAAGTGCGAGGGCGGGCTGATCGCCCACAGCCCGCTGACAGCCGCGACGAACCCGACGGACATGACGAGCTCGGCCACGCGCTCGCGCGTGGTCATGCCGGCATCGGCTCGCCGAAAGCTGTCCGCGAACAGCTCCTGCTCCTCGACGGTTGGTGCGAAGGACATCCTCTGTGAGTAATCGGCGGCCCGCGCCGGTTGTGAAAGCCCCCACGGGCCCGTCCCCCGGCGACGCGTCGAACATCCGTCCAATTGCCGCTCAAGGTCTGCGATTCGCGCCCGGGTGGCCGATCTCCCGGGTGTAAACCACACTGAAAAGGGCAAACCCGGCGCGAGCCGGGGACGCAAAGCCAGAGGTCTCACAAGGAGTGAGATAGCTCGGCCGCCAGTACACACCATGGAAGGTGCGTACGAATGACTCATTGCCTTCTTCGCCGCCTCAGCCTCGGGCTCGCGATTGCGGCTGTCGCCGCAGCTCCCGCCCAGGCCAAAAAGGCTCCTTCCGCCCAAGCGACGACCACCCCGGTCGACACCTCGATGTGCACCGCCCCGGCGCTCACCCAACCGTTCCTGTTCTGGCAGGACACGAACTGGTACGCATTGGCGCCAGGCCAGACCGCCAATAGCTTCACCGGCACCGGCTGGGTCCTCAGCGGCGGAGCGAAGATCGTCACCATGAAGCTCGCGGACAGCACGACGGGCTCGGTCCTCGATCTGCCCGCCGGCTCACAAGCGGTCAGCCCGACCGTGTGCCTCACCTCCGCCTACCCGAACGCCCGCATGATGGTCAGCAACCTCAGCGGCTCAAACGGCGGCAAGGTCGGGTTCTCGGTGTCCTATGCGGGCACCAGCTCGGCAACCAGCCCCGTACAGACCGGGACGTTCAAGACGACCGGAAATCAGGGCGTCAGCGGCGGATGGGAGCTCTCAGACCCGGTCGCGCTGGCGCCGAGCAGCAGCGCCGGCTGGCAGCCGATGCAGATCACCCTGACGGCAAGCGGGCCGAAGGAGCTCGCGGTCTACAACCTGTACCTAGACCCACGCATGTCGAAGTAAGACGTCGCCGACTCAGGGCCCGGTTCACAGATCGACCCGGACCCTGAGATCCGGTTCGCGCGTGTACAGCGCTTCGATCTCCGCGGCGTATTTCGCGGAGATCGCGCGGCGTCGGAGCTTCATCGTCGGCGTCAGCTCGTCGCCCGCCGGCTGCCAGTCGCGGTCGAGCACCGTGAAGCGCTTGATCTGCTCGACACGGCTCAGGTGCGAGTTCGCGCGCTGCACCCCGGCGGCGATCTCACCCCGCACCGTCGGCTCGCCGGCCATCGCCGCGATCGACGGGTCCGCGAGGCCGTGCGCCGCGGCGAACGCGGCAGCGGCGTCCGGATCGAGCACGATCAGGGCGACGTTGTACGGGCGGCTGTCGCCGATCGCGACCGCCTGCCCGATCAGTGGACTGCCCTGCTTGAGCTGCTGTTCGATATTCGCCGGGGACATGTTCTTGCCGGCGGCATTGATGATCAGCTCCTTGTTGCGATCGATGATTCGCAGGAAGCCGTCGTCGTCGAACCGCCCGACGTCGCCCGTGTGGTAGATCGAGAACGGGGTTGCCCCGAGGTGCATCGCCGCGGTGTCGAGCAGGTGAAACTCCGGGCGGTTGGAGAGCATGAAGCCGACCGTGTCGCCGCGGCGCACGCCGAGCCCGTGGAGGGCGCCGGCGTAGCGCCGCACCCGCTCGCCGTACTCGCCGAACGTGATCGAGAACGCGGGCGAGCAGCGGCATCTGGCCTGATCCGAACTGCACCCTGCATCTCGGCGCCAACATCTATCACGATCCGCGACCGCGCGCACGGGCATGTCCTGTCAGCGTCGTGGCGAATATTCTGCGCGCGTGCTGAGGGGCCCGCGCGCAACGGTGCTGATCACGGGAGCTGCCGGCTTCGTCGGCTCCGCGCTTGCGCGCCGCCTGCGATCAGAGGGTCACCGCGTCCGCGGCCTCGATCTCCGCGCCGCGCCTCGGACCGGCGCAGCGGGCGCGTGGATCACACACGACCTGAGAACGCCGGTGCCGCGAGCCGCCCTCGCGGGCGTCGACGTCGTGATCCACGCCGCCGCGCTGGCGGGAGTCCAGCCGAGCTGGTGTCGCCCGCTGCACTACTGGCAGACGAATGCGCTCGCCACTGCGCTCCTGCGCGTCGCCTGCGAGCGCGCCGGCACTCCGCGCGTGATCGCGCTCTCGAGCATCTCGGTGTACGGCGAAGGGGAGCAACATGGTGAGTGCTCGCCCCCGCATCCGCTGTCCCCGTACGGATGGTCAAAGCTCGCGGCTGAGCGGATGTGGACCGGCTATCCGGACGCCACGGTCGTCCGGCTCAGCAACGTCTACGGCCCCGGGCAGCGGCCGGACATGGCATACGCGACGTTCATTCGCGCGGCCCTCTGCGGCGGTTCGATCACGCTGCGCGACCACGGCAGGCAACGGCGCACGCCGACGTTCATCGACGATTGCGTCGCCGGAATCCTCGCTGCGGCCGCGGGCGGGGCACCGGGGGCGACGTACAACCTCGCGGGCCCCGAGGTTGTCCGGCTCGCCGCGGTTCCGCTGCTGCTCGAGCGCCTGCTCGGGCATTCCGTCCCGGTGCTCAGCGCGCCGGCCGCGCCGGGCGACCCGAGAGATGCGACCGTCTGCATCAACCGAGCGACCCGAGAGCTCCGGTTCGTGCCCCAGGTGGGGATCGTCCAAGGCGTCGCCAGGCAGCTCGAGCACGCCCTCGGCGCCGGCATGCCGGTCGCCGCTACAGCGTGACGGTGCGCCCGGCGAAGAAGCCCTCGCCCGCGACGATCTCGTCGATCACCTCGCGCGGGACGGGTGCGTCGGTCGTGATCGCCATCGCCGCGAGCCGGTCATCGCCGGACTCGGACTCGCTCGCCTCGCGGCCGACCGCCGCCGAGACGATGTTGACGCCGTGTCGGCCGAAGATCGTGCCGACGCGCCCGATCATCCCGGGCACGTCGCGGTAGCGAAACAGCGTCATGTAATCCTCGAGCTGGAGATCGAACCGGTGGCCCCAGGCCTCGAGCAGGTGTGGCCGGTTGCGGCGGCCGATCAGGGTCCCGCCGACGCGCACGCGTCCCTCGCCGCACATCACGACCACGCGCACGAGGTCGTGGTAATCGCGTGCGCTCGAGCGCTTCGTCTCGGAGATCTCGATGCCGCGCTCCTCGGCCATCGACGGGGCGTTGACCTCGTTGACCTCCTCCTCGGTATGACCGCTCAGCACCCCGAGCAGCACCTCGATCGACAACAGGCGCGTGTCGCGCTCGGCGATCCGGCCGAGGAACTCCGTTTGCACGCGATCAATCGAGGAGCCGTCCGCGAGCGCAATCGCGATCCGCCCGAGCGACCGGCACAGCGGCACGAACGGACCGAGCACCTCCATGTCCTCGGCCGGGATTGCGGGAATGTTGACGGCGGTGCTGACGACTCCGCCCGCCAGGGCCGCGACGACCTGCTCGGCGGCTTGGTAGCCGGCGCGGTCGGTCGCCTCCGCGGTCGAGGCGCCGAGGTGCGGGGTGACGATCACGTTCGGGTAGCCGAACAGCGGGTGCTCGGTGACCGGCTCGGAGCGGAACACATCGAGCGCCGCGCCGCCGACCTTGCCCGAGTCAAGCGCCGCCTGCAGGTCCTCATCGACGATCAGCGGACCGCGGGCGACGTTGAGGATGCGCACGCCGTCCTTGCACTTCGCGATCGCTTCGGCGTCGAACCAGCCCTGCGTGTCGGGCGTGTTCGGGAGGTGCAGCGTGATGAAGTCGGCGGCCGCGTAGACGTCGTCGGACGACTGCGCCTTCTCGACGCCCAGTTCGCGATAGCGCTCCGCGCTCACGTACGGGTCGTACGCGATCACGCGCATGCCGAACCCGAGCGCCCGGTGGGCGACGAGCTGCCCGATCCGGCCGAACCCGAGGATTCCGAGCGTCTTCTCGTACAGCTCGATGCCCGAGAACTTCGAGCGCTCCCACTTCCCGCTGGTCAGCGACGCGTGTGCCTGGGGCACGTTGCGCGCGAGCGCAAGCAGCAGCGCCATCGTGTGCTCAGCGGCTGTGATCACGTTCGACTGCGGTGCGTTGGCGACGATGATCCCGCGCTTGGTGGCGGCCGGCACATCGACGTTGTCGACGCCGACGCCGGCCCGGCCGACGGCGCGCAGCCGCGTCGCCCGCTCGATCAGATCGGCGTCGAGCTTCGTCGCGGAACGGATCAGGATGCCGTCGTAGGAGGCGATGTGCTCGGCGAGCTCCTCACGGCTCCAGCCAACCCCGAGGTCGACGTCGAAGTGGCTGCGCAGCAGGTCGATCCCGGAGTCGCCGATCTTCTCGGCGACGAGCACGCGCGGCCTGGGCTCGGTGCCCGCGCTCACGCTTGCCGCTCCAGCACCCAGTCGATGCACGCCGTGAGCGCCTGCACGTCCGCGGGATCGGTTGCCGGAAACATCGCGACCCGCAGCTGGTTGCGACCGAGCTTGCGGTACGGCTCTACGTCGACGATCCCGTTCGCGCGCAGCGTCGCCGCGAGCGCCGCTGCATCGATCTCCTCGTCGAAGTCGATCGTGCCGACGACGAGCGAGCGCTTGGCGGGGTCGGCGACAAACGGGGTGGCATGCGCGTGCGCGCCGGCCCAGCCGTAGAGATGGCCCGACGACGCCGTCGTGCGCGCGACCATCGCGTCGAGACCGCCCTGTCCGAGCATCCAGTCGAGCTGGTCCACCAACAGGAACAAGGTCGCCACCGCCGGCGTGTTGTACGTCTGGTCCTTCACGGAGTTCTCGAGCGCGATGCGGAGCGACAGCGAATCCGGGATCCAACGGCCGCCGGGGCGGTCGCGGTCGATCTCCGCGACGCGCTCGAGCGCTGCCGGGCTCAGCAGCGCGAGCCACAGCCCGCCGTCGGAGGCAAAGCCCTTCTGCGGCGCGAAGTAGTACGCGTCGGCCTGCGTGACGTCGACGGGCAGTCCTCCGGCGCCTGAGGTCGCGTCGATCAACACGAGCGCATCGCCGGCGCCCGGCGGCCGCCGCACCGGCACCATCACGCCGGTCGAGGTCTCGTTGTGGGCCCAGCCCACAACATCACACCCGTCGCCCGCGATCGCCGCGGGATCGGGGGCATCGCCCGGCGGCGCCTCGATCACGACCGGATCTGCCAGAAACGGCGCGCCGCGCGTGCACGCCGCGAACTTCGAGGAAAATTCCCCGTACGCGAGATGCAGAGCCCGATCGCGCACGAGCGCGCTCGCGGCCGCGTCCCAGAAGGCGGTCGTGCCGCCGTTGCCGAGCACGATCTCGTACTCGTCGGGCAGCGAGAACAGCTCGCGGAGCCCGGCCCTGACCCGGCCCACAAGCTGCTTGACGGGCTTCTGCCGGTGCGAGGTTCCCATCACCGTCGCGCCGGCGCTCGCCAGGTGCTCGAGCTGCTCCGGGCGCACGCGGCTCGGTCCCGATCCGAAGCGCCCGTCGGCGGGTTTGAGCTCAGTCGGGATCTCGAGAACGGCCTGCGCCATCGGTGCCCTCGAAGGTAGCGCAGCGGTGCGCCATCGACGCTGTCACTCCTCGAACTCGGTGTCGATCCAGTCCATCTGGGCGCGCAGCTCGCGCCCGACGACCTCGACCTGGTGCCCCCCCTGCTCCTCGCGCATGCGCTTGAAGTTCTCCTGGCCGGCGCGGTTCTCGGCGATCCACTCACGCGCGAAGTCGCCCGATTGGATCTCGCTGAGGATCTGCTTCATCGCGTCGCGCGTCGGCTGGCCGATGATCCGCTTGCCCCGCGTCATGTCGCCGTACTCGGCGGTGTTCGAGATCGAGTAGCGCATGCCGGCGATCCCCTTCTCGTACATCAGGTCGACGATCAGCTTGAGCTCGTGCAGGCACTCGAAGTACGCAAGCCGCGGGTCGTAGCCGGCGTCGACGAGCGTCTCGTACCCCGCGCGGACCAGCTCCGTGACGCCCCCGCACAGCACCGCCTGCTCGCCGAACAGATCGGTCTCGGTCTCGTCTTTGAACGTCGTCTCGATCACGCCGCCGCGCGTGCAGCCGATCCCCTTGGCGTACGCGAGCGCGAGCTCCAGCGCGTTCCCGCTCGCGTTCTGGTGAACGGCGACGAGCCCGGGGACGCCCGAGCCCTCGAGGAACTGCCGGCGAACGAGGTGCCCGGGGCCCTTGGGCGCGACGAGCGCGACGTCGATGTCCGGAGGCGGCGCGACTTCCCCGTAGTGGATCGAGAAGCCGTGGCCGAACATCAACAGGTTGCCGGGGGCGATGCCGTCGCTGACACCGCTCTCCCACACCTGGCGGTGCAGCTCGTCGGGCACGAGCATCATCACGATGTCGCCCTCGCTGGCCGCGTCGGCGGGCTCGACGACGCGCAGTCCGTGCTCGCGCGCCTTCGCGACGCTCGCGGACGACGAGCGCAGCCCGACGACGACCGACACGCCGGAGTCTTGGAGGTTGAGGGCGTGGGCATGACCCTGGGAGCCGTAGCCGATGATCGCGACGGTCTTGCCGTCGAGCTTGTGAAGGTCTGCGTCGTCGTCGTAGAACATGGGAGCGGCAGGCTACATGGCTGCCGCTCCCTGCGCGTACAGACTGCCCTTAGCCGCCGCCGAAGCGCTGGCGCAGCGCCATCACGTCGTTGACGTACTGCTGCGTGTCGGAGAAGAGGCCGTTGCGCTGCACCGACGGCAGGCCCTGGTAGTAGCCGGCTGCGGCCATCGCCGGGTCACCGCCGGTCGCGCTCAGCAGGGAATGGAGCAGCAGCACGCCGCCACGGACGTTGTCGGCCGCGGAGGCCGGCGCCAGCGGCGTCCCGGCCGTGAGCGTGCGCTGGATCCAGTCCCAGGTGCCCGGCATGATCTGCATCACCCCGCGCGCGCCGGCGCTCGAGACGAGGTCGTTGTTGAAGCCGCTCTCCTGCCAACCGATCGCCTCGGCAAGCGAAGGAGCGACGCCGTTGGCACTCGCGATCGAGCCGACCTGCGAGGCGCTGACGGTCTCCGGCGTCGGGTATGGCGGCCCGCCGCCGGATCCGACTGCGGCGGTGCCGACGGGCTGTGATGTGGCTGCGTCGCCGGAGCTCGTGACGGGCGCTGCAGAGCCCGAGGACCCAGACAGCAGCAGCGTCGTGCCGGACAACAGCAGACCGTTCGGGTCGAGGCCGTTGGCAGCCGCGATCGCGGCCACGCTCGTACCGGCATGGGCCGCGATCGCCGAGAGCGTGTCGCCCGGCTGCACGACGTAGGAGCCCGAGGACGGCGAGCTTGTCGTGACCGGTGCCGCGGCCCCGGCAGCGCCGTCGTCGGAGTCGTTGTCGCCGTCGCCGGCCGAGCTCTCGCTCGTGGTCGACCGTGACGAGGACGCGACCGACGTCGACCCGCCGCCGGTCTGTGGCGGGATCATCAGCGTTGATCCCGTGATCAGTTGCGCGTCGGCCGACAGCCCGTTCGCCGCGGCCAGTTGCTGGACACTCAACCCGTCCGCCGCCGCGACCGAGGAGAGCGATTCGCCGGCCGTGACGGTATGTGCGAACGCCGCATACGCGGCGGACGGGGCGGCCAGCATCAGTGCAGCCGCCGCAAACAGGATTGAGAACCTCACATGCATGGTTGGCAGTGTGTGCCCTACACAGGGTTTGTGAAAACTGCTGCAACCTGCTTTTCACGGTGCAAAGTTTCGTTCACGCACTCGCGGCGGCCACGAGCGTCTGACCGGGGAGCACGATGCCCCCGTCGGGCGTCGCGAACGGGACGGCGAGCCGCTCGATCTCGGCCTGGAGCGGGCGCTGTCCGTCCTCGTCGAGCTCGAGGAATACGTCCGCGAACATCGGCGAGAGGTCGAGCGTCTCGTCGACGAAGCGCTCCACGCTCGGGTACGCGCGCTCGATCGTGACGGCCTCGACGACGACGTCGAGAAATCCCGCCGACTCGAGCAGGTCCGCGAGCCGCCCGGGTGCGGCGAGCGCGAACATCCCGGGCGCGTCCGGGTCGGGCGGCCCCGCGAGGCCGCGATCGACGAGCACCCGCCCCGGGATCGTCGCCCACGGGTTGTGCTGCGGCTCGTCCCAGACCGCCAGCGCGATCCGGCCACCCGGCTTGAGCACGCGCCGCGCCTCGCGCGCCGCCGCGTCCGGATCGACGCTCAGCATCACGCCCCAGCGACACAGGATCACGTCGACGCTCGCCGTCTCCAGATCGATCCATTCAAGCTCGAGCTCCGCGAACTCCACGTTCGCGATCCCGAGCTGCGCTGCGCGCGCCCGCGCGATCTCGAGCATCCGCTCCGACGCGTCGCTCGAGATCAGCGTTCCGCCCGGGCGGATCAGCTCGGCCGCGAGGAATCCGGTGTCGCCCGGTCCCGCGGCGAGCTCGAGCACCCGCTCCCCGGGATGCAGCCCGACGCGGTCGATCATCCACATCGACACCGGCATCCCGTGCTCGCGGACGCGCTCGGCGCGCTTGCCCCAGCCGGCGGCCGCCCGGTCCCACCGCTCGCGACTCTCGGCGCGCTGCTCGTCGGCGTTCGAGGCGCTCACTCCGTTCGCTCCGACAGGCGTCGCGTGATCTCGCCGAATGCGCCCTCGATCTGCGTGCTCAGCCGTTGCTGGAAGATCGCGATCAGCGCCTCGGCGGCGATCGGCCGCAGCCGCTGCACGGCCTCTTCAATCTCGGGCCAGCGCTCGGGGGGCATGTCAGCCTGCTGGAAGGGCTTCCACACCTCCTGGAGGAACAGGCGCACGAACGACCGCGAGACCGAGTCGCAGTGACGCTCGATCTCCTCGAGGATCGCCAGCGCGCCGTGGAGCGAGATCCCGCGCCCGACGACCTCTTCGGCGACCGCGAGCAGCGACGGGCTCGGCACCTCGTAGGTGTCCTCGCCGACCGGGACGAGCACCCCGAGCCGCTGCGCCTGCTCGAGCACGGCCGGCGCTTCGGCCGCGCTCACCCGGAACCGGCGCCCGAGCTCGGCGCGCGTGAGCGTCTCGGCCGGCTCGGCGCCGACCTCGGTGACGAGCGCCTCCCGGAACGCGATCAGCCGCTC
>Ga0335069_10001498_pt1 | contig 37575 bp, 24 predicted proteins | sample Lox_Sample_11_FD_206714 | JGI IMG/M metagenome (GOLD analysis project Ga0335069, IMG submission 206714) | Soil microbial communities from Loxahatchee National Wildlife Refuge, Florida, United States - Lox_Sample_1.1 | ecosystem: Environmental > Terrestrial > Soil > Wetlands | place: USA... | reverse complement strand
TGACGGTTATCGCGTACGCTGTCTGGCTTGCGGTCATCGTTGCCCAGTTGGGGCGGGTTTCGCCGGAGTCTGCAAGGTTCGCTTCAACCGCGACGGTAAACTCTACGCGCCACGCGGTTATGTGAACGCGCTCCAGTGCGATCCCATCGAGAAGAAACCCTTCTACCACATCCGGCCCGGCGGGCAAGCACTGAGCTTCGGCATGCTGGGATGCGATCTGCATTGCCCGTACTGCCAGAACTGGGTCACCTCGCAAGCCTTGCGCGATGTCCGATCCTCGCTTCATTTCACCCCGATGCGGCCGCGACAGATCGTCCAAGCAGCCCTCACGCACCGCGCCGACGCGGTGGTGAGCACGTACAACGAGCCGCTGATTACGGCCGAGTGGGCGGTTGAGATTTTTCGCGAGGCGCGCAAAGCGGGATTGCTCACGGGCTTCGTTTCGAACGGGAACGCAACACCGGAAGTTCTGCGCTATCTGCGCCCATGGCTGGATATCTTCAAAATTGACTTGAAGGCGTTCAGCGAGCGCCGGTACCGCCAACTGGGCGGGCGTTTGGCCCCAATACTCGACTCGATTCAACTGATTCACGAAATGGGCTACTGGCTCGAGGTTGTCACTCTGGTCGTACCGGGCTTCAATAACTCGAACGAAGAACTGGCCTCGATGGCGAAGTTCCTGGCGGGGATTTCCGCCGAAATCCCTTGGCACGTCATCGCCTTTCACCGGGACTACCGGATGACATCGCCGGAGAACACAACCGCGGCCGCTCTCATGCGGGCGGCCGAGATTGGGCAAAGCGCGGGTTTGCGATTTGTGTACGCAGGCAATCTGCCGGGCGAAGTGGGGGCATGGGAGGATACCCGATGTCCGGGTTGTTGCGCGACACTGATCCGGCGGTGTGGGTGGCGGATCTTAGAAAATCGAATCAGCGAAAACGGCGCGTGCCCGGAGTGCGCCCGTGCGATTCCAGGCATTTGGACGCGGCCCGCTGTGCCGATTGCCAACGGAGGTATTCCGCTCATTGACAAGCTGTGCGGATGAGCCGTCAGCGCATCTCACTTTACCGCCAGCGTCACCTCATTGCTGAAGTTGACTCCGCCGATTGCAGCTCTCACCGACACTGTGTTTCCGAGCAGGCCGGAAGATGGGATGGTGAACTTCAGCTCCCAAACGCCAACCTGTCCCGGCGCAAGACCGGAGTATTGGACGTCGGCGAAAACGGCGCCGCCTCCCGACCCGCCCAACGCCACACAGACGTAGGAACTTCCTGAGAGGCAGGCGTTGCCGTCGCTTGTGGGCTTGGCGAGGGTGTTGTCCGGGCTGCTCGGCGCCGGCTGGCCGTCCGGCACCGGCGTCTTCACCGGTCCTTGCCCGGTGCCGAAGATTTCTACTGTGCTGCCGAGCGGCGCCGGGTGGCCCGTGCCGTTGATCGATCCATCCTGATTGGTCGCCATGGCTTGCCCGGTGCCCTGCTGGTTCGTCGTAAACAACCCCGGAGCATACTCGGCTACCACTATCGGACCGCCTGCTACGAGTTCTCCGGTGTCGCCCGTTCTGGCTGCGATGCGCTGAATGCCAACCGGCGTCTTGGCGGGCAACACTACCTGGAATTGAGTCGAGGATACCGATACGATCGGTGCCGGCAGCGTGTCGTTCACCGTCAGTACGCGATTCGCGAGCGACATGGGCAGCGCTCCGGTCGTTTTCGCCTTCCCGGTCTTGGTTGCGAGAGCCGAACCGGTCAACGTGCACCAGGAGCCCTGGCCAACCGGTGCGGAACTGCTGGCCGTCGCCGTGTTTTCTACCGTGAGCTGCTTTAAAAACTGCACCACGCGATTGTTGCCTGTGTCGCCGACGTACAACGTATCCTGGCGATCCACAAAGAGTCCTACCGGGCCGATGAGTCCCTCGGGCGTTGCAAGACCGTCGGTGGTGTCCCAATTGGCCGCGGTTCCCGTGACTTTCTGTTGTCCGATCGCTACATACGAGCTGTAAGGCGGGCCTGCGGCGACCAGCAGATTCGCGAGCGAAGGAAACACGGCCACCCGGTTGTTCGCGGTGTCGGAAACGAAGATGTTTCCGCCGCTATCAAGCGCTACATCGAGCGGTGAGTGAAGTCCGGTGGCCGCGCCGCTGCCCACGCTATGGCTGAAATCGGCCTGGCCGAGTACGAGGGACGCTGGCAAGCCAGTTTGCGGTGCGGCATTGGTATTGGGAAATACGACGACACGGTTGGCGCCGAGATCGGCGACGTAGAGGTTGTACGACTTGTCCACGGCCAGACCCTGGGGTGCACTCAACGTCTCGGCCGAAACGGTAGTGGGCAGGGCGGAAGTAGTGAAACTCGCCTGGCCGTAGACGCGGAGCGCGATCGCTCCGGTTTTCGGGCCGCTCGCAAATTCCAGCACGCGGTTATTTCCGCTGTCGGCGACGAAAAGGTCTCCGTTGGGTCCGATCGCGAGACCGGCGGGCGAGGTTAGTGAGCCGGCATTGGCCGTGGTTACGTCTGAGCTCGTGAAATCCGCCTGGCCGAGCACTGCATCGGGGGTGATGCGGCCCGATTGCGCCACCGGGCGCGGATAGTGCAGCACGCGGTTGTTGCCGGAGTCGGCGACGAAGAGATCGCCGTTCGATTCGATCGCGATGCCGCGCGGCGCCGCGAGACCCGTCGCCGAGGGCGTCTGCTTCACGCCGCCATCCACGTTGGCCGCGGCCGTGCCCATATTCGGCTGGCCGATCACGAGATCGGCCGGTTGGCCGCTATGAAAGTGAGCGGAATCCTTCCAAATCAGAATCCGGTTGTTGCTGGTGTCGGATACGTAGAGCGCATACGGCGACTGCGAGTAATCGATGGCAATTTTGTAAGCCGCGTTGATGCTGCCCGGCTTGATCTGGTTGGGACCGTTGCCGGTGAATCCCGTCTGCCCCAGAACGCGCGCGGCCGCGGTCGTACCGGCGGCGAAAAACAACACGCGATTGTTGCCCGAGTCTGCGGCGACGAGATCGCCCTGGGCATCCACTGCGATGCTCTCGATCAGCGCGAGCGAAGTGGCTGAGGTCTCCGGGAATGCACCGGTATCGATCGTGTTGGTAGCGAAATCCGGCTGGCCTACCACGCGCGTCGCCGCGGCACCGGATAACGAACCAGGGGGAAACATCAGTACTCGATTGTCGCCCGGCACTGCGACATATAGATTACCTGCTGCATCCACCGCCACGCCCGACGGACCGGCTAATGACGAGGCCGTCGGTATCGCCGGAAACGCGCGGGTTGTGAACACCGTTTGACCGAAAACGGTAGAGGCGATCGAGGCGGCGGTGACTGGGTTCGCAAACTCGAGAACGCGCGCGTTCAGAAAATCGGCGACGTAAAGATCGCCCTTGGCATCGAAGGTCAGGCCCCACGGATTACTGAACCCGGAGCCGGAAACGGTGCCGCCGCGGTTGGCTTTGACCGAAGTCGCATTAGGTTGTCCTAAAATGATGTCGGCCGCGGGATCGGTGGTGTTGAGGACCGAAGCAGGGAATCGCAGCACACGGTTGTTGCCACTATCCGACACCCAGAGATCTCCCTTGCTGTCGCAAGCGACGGCCCGCGGAACGTTCAGGGTCTTGTTGCCAACGCCGCCTGTGTTCGCTGTGCGCTTGGTAAAGTCCGGCTGCCCGTAGACGGCATCAGGATCCACGTTCGATTGGTTGGCGAAGGGAGCGGCAAACCGGACCACGCGATTGTTTCCCACGTCGGCGACGTAGAGATTACCCGTTAGCGGGTCAACCGCCAGACCGCCGGGGGAGTTCAGGCCCTTCGATCCGATCCCGTTGGGAATCGTAGATTGAAAATTCTGTTGGCCCAGCACCAGCACCGCCGCAGCCCCGTTCTGGAAGCTGGCCACGTTTTCCCATCCGAGAACCCGGTGATTCAAGGTGTCGGACACATATAGATGTCCGCCGCTATCGACCGCCACGCCGGTGGGCGCATTCAGTGTCCCGGGGCCGACCATGTTGAGCGCATTCTGTCGAAGGTCCGACTGCCCCAGGGCCCTGTAAGCGGAAAGAGAGAGGGCGGCATTGGCTGCCAGGCACGGTACCCCGACGGTGGCGGCGAAAGCCAGATAACTGCCGCAGTACATCCATTTATGTGCGTTAAACCACTTCATGCGTCAGACCAGAACGCTCTTTGCACAGTTTATGCCAAAGAGCGCGGGGCCGGGACCGGGTTCTTATTGGGAGTGTCGAAAAAGACCGCGATTCGTCTTATTGTCAAAAACTTTGGGAAAATGGCAGGACACCAGATCAGACCAGCGAATCGGGAGAATTCATTCCGGAGCGAGCCGTGCGAGAGTTGGTAAGTAGGTCGTAATCTTCGATATAGCAGCCTAATCCGAAACCATCGCGCTCATCTTCTACGCGTGCGATCCGAACGCGGCATTGCAGGCGTATGGGCGACTCGTTATAGCCGAAGCTGCCAGCGGGAATGGCGATGATGCATTCCAGCCGTTCACCCATCTGAAACGGCTCCTTGGAGATACAGTAAAACCCATTACTGGTTAGGTTTTCAGTAGTGCTTTCGACCGATGGCGTGGTCACATCACGGAACAGTCGGACTGGCCAATGCAGCGCAATCCGTTTACGCTTACGGCGTTCTTCTATGGCGACCATGACCGGCGTATCCTCAAGCCCCAGTTGAGCTACAATTTCGCTTCCAAACTCTGCTCCGTGAGTTTTGCGCGTAGCCGATGCCACGCGCCGGCTGCGTGTGCGGGAGGTGATCAATGATCCCGGCAGTTGCCAGCTGTCGAAGCCTTTAGCCCGGTTCCCAGTGCTATACGACGCCTGCGATTTAAGGATTTGGCTCGGCGAAGACGTTAGCACTTTTGAAGCCAGTTACATTTCCACAGTTTTTACTCAGGTTACCCCCAGCCGCGGACCGAACCGTATTGTTCCGCACGGCGACGTTGGGCGGCCTCTTAACAAGTGCAACTCGCAGAATCGTCTCAGTTTGTGGGAACTCGGTCCCAAATTTTAGGATAAATCTGCGGCTCTGTAAGGGATTTACCGGACTTGCCGTTCCGTAGATTCCTGTTTATAGCTATAGTTAGCGTGAGGGAAAAAAATTGGAGCAGCGAGTGGAAAATCTTGACAAAAATCAGGATTGCGATATGCTGCTCTCTAACTTTACAGAGCTTAGCCGCGAATTGATGCGCCCAGATGCACATTAAGTTATTGTCAACAGACAAGTTGCTCTATAAGTTGTGCCGCGAAACTCTGACCGGATTCCGTGGGAACGACTGGACCCTGAACCTGGGGGACGCACCGGAGGTGACGTCATTACCGGATCTGGTGATTTGGGACTGCGATTCCGACGTGCCCTTGCCGCGTGAGCTGGATTTCGAGCAAGAGCGCAAGAACCTTTTCCTGGTGTCGCGGAAGAAGATGGCGGGACTGTTGGAGCGGCTGCCCATGGCGGCGGTGGCGATCCTCCTGAAGCCGGTCCAAAAAGCCACTTTGCGGGCGTTTCTTGAACACGCGGTGGAGCGACATGAAAAGAACCACTCGCCGGATGTGGATGCATTACGCGCGGACCGCGATGAGATCCTGCAGTGCCTCTTACATGCCAATCTGAAGCTACAGGAATACGATCAGGACCGCACCAATTTTCTGGCGCGCGCGGTTCACGACTTTCGCGCACCCCTGACGGCGGTGGACGGTTATTGTGGATTGATTCTCGGCCAGCAGTTGGGGCCCATCTCCGAAGAGCAGCAGGAAGTCCTGGAGCGGATGCAGCACTCCATCAAGCGGCTTTCTCGGATGGCTACGGCGATGTTCCAACTCAGCGTGGGCCGGCAAGTGGACCGGCGGCCAAACCTGCAAAAGGGCGATATCGAAGCATGTGTCGATCAGGCCGTGCACGAGATTGGGCCCTTCAGCGACGCCAAGAATATTCGCCTCACCTGGCAGGTGACGCCGCCCGCGCAGCCGCTCTATTTTGATCGCGAACAGATCGAGCAGGTCTTAATCAACCTTCTCGACAATGCATGCAAATTCACTCCCAAGTACGGCACCATTGAGGTCCGAGGCTATCCCTATTTCTGGGAACGGCGTGCCAAATTAAAGACAGCCATTACAAATGGCGAGCGCCGCACCTCCAGGCAGCAGTTGCCGAATGCATTCCGGATCGATATTTGTGATTCGGGTCCGGGCGTACCCTCGGAGAACCTGGAAAAGATCTTCGAGGAGTACACCTCGTATTCCGGCGGTCAGGACCGGTCTGGAGGAGGACTGGGTCTGGCTATTTGTAAGTTGATCCTCAATTCTCATCAAGGTCAAGTGTGGGCCGAATCGAGTGTGACAGGGTCTACGTTCTCTTTCGTTCTCCCCCTGGTGCAACAAGAAGCCCATCTGACATACATGACCGAACCGCCCCACCAAACTATGCAAGCGGGAGCGTGATTCGGAAACCACTTCTGAGGAACTATGCAAACCGTGAATACTGGCAGGACCATTCTGTTAGGTGAGGACGAGCTGGAAGTCCGGAGCTATCTGGAGATGGCGCTGAAATGCCACGGGTACGGCATTGAGTCGGCGCAGGACGGCGAAGAAGTCCTGGGTTGCCTGGAGCGCGATCACGGGCGGATTTCCCTCGTGCTGTTGGATATCATGATGCCGCGCAAAGACGGACTGGAGACGCTGCGCGAGATCCGCCGCCAGAACCGGGACCTGCCGATCATCATGCTCTCTGGCGCCTCTTCTCCGCTCAAAGTGGTGGAAGCCATGAAGAGCGGGGCAACCGATTTCATTCCCAAACCAGTAAGCCATGAGGACTTGTGCAACGCGATTGAAAAAGCGCTGGGGAATGGCGCGATGGATGGCCGCGCGATCCACGGAGTCAGCGATCAGCCGGCGCTGAAGGCGCCAGACGATTGCGCAGTGCGCGTGAAGAGTATTGAACCGTTGCTGAAGCAGGTAGGATCGTCGGAAGTGCCGGTGCTGATTCAAGGCGAAACCGGAGTGGGCAAGGAAGTGATTGCGCGGCAGTTGTGCGCCCAATCGCCGCGCGCCAATAAAGTCTTCCTGAAGCTGAACTGCGCGGCGCTTCCCTCGGAACTGGTAGAGAGCGAACTGTTCGGCTATGAGCGTGGAGCGTTCACCGGAGCGTTCCAGAAGAAGCCCGGAATGTTCGAAATGGCGGATGGCGGGACCATTCTGCTGGATGAGATCGGCGACATGGATTTCAAGCTGCAGGCCAAACTCCTGCAGGTGCTGCAAGACCAGGAATTCCAGCGGTTGGGTGGTAAGGAGACGATCCGGGTGGACGTCCGGGTGATTGCGGCGACACATTGCGACCTGGAGCAGGCGATCGCCGACGGACGCTTTCGCGAAGATTTGTATTACCGTTTGAACGTAGTCACGATTCGCGTGCCACCGCTACGTGAGCGACAGGATGAAATTCTATCGCTGGCCGAGTTCCTGCTGAGGAAGCATGCGCGGCCGGGAACGGCGCCGCTGCCGATTACGCCGTCGCTGCATCAGTCGCTTGTGACGCACCAGTGGCCGGGCAACATCCGCGAGCTCGAGAACGTGATGCGGAAATATTTGGTGGTGCGGGATGCCGAGACGATCATTGGGGACCTTCGCGAGCGCATGCTGCGCAGGGCTTCGCCAGCTTTGGGTTCGCCCGCGCCGAAAGTCCGTGCCGCGAGCGCGGCTGTCGGCGCCGAATACGACGAACCGGTGTCCACTCCGATTTTGAAGCAGGTCAACCGCGCCAAAGAGCAGGCCGAGACTGACGCCATTCTGTCGGCGCTTCACTCCACCCGCTGGAACCGCAAGCAGGCTGCACAGATTCTCAACATCGACTACAAAGCGCTTCTTTACAAGATGAAGAAGCTGTCGATCGAGAACTGAGCGGGCGCCATCCCGTCGACAAGGGCGATGCATGCATCGCCCGTACATTTCGCCTTGACATACGAAGGCATTACTAGTAATGTCTTCGTATATGGCAACGGAACCGCCCAGACCTACTGACGCTGAACTGGAAATTCTGACTGTGCTGTGGAGCCTCGGGCCGGCCACGGTACGCGAAGTGCACGACGTGATCAACCGGCGGCGGCAGGCGCAATACAGCACCATCCTCAAATTCATGCAGATCATGGCTGAGAAAGGCCTGGTGCTGCGCGATGAGAAGGAGCGCGCGCACGTTTACAAGGCGGCGCGGCCGCGGGAGTGGACACAGCGGCAGCTTGCCGGAGACTTGCTGGAGCGAGCTTTCAGCGGGTCGGCGAAGGCGCTGCTGGTGGGGGCGCTCGCGGCGCGCAAGGCCACAAAAGAGGAGCTTGCTGAAATGCGCAAGCTGCTGGACGAGCACCGGAAGGGGGACCAATGAGACTCCTGGAAAGTCTGGTGGGCACTCCGCTGGCCGGTGCCGTCGGATGGACGCTGCTGCATTCTCTATGGGAAGGCGCGATGCTCGCGGCGGCTCTCGGCGCCGTGCTGGTGGCGACGCGATCGCCGCGTATCCGTTATGCCGCGGCGTGCGCGGCGATGCTCGTGATGCTGGGCGCATTCGGAGTCACCTTCGTTCGTATGATGCCGGAAAGCGTACAGCATGCGACGGCCGAGAAGAAGCCGCCATTTCCCACGTGGAGTGCGGCGGCGAACGCGGACGGCGGGAACCCTTCGAGTACGGCGCTGGCGGAAGCCGTGCCATGGCTCGCGCCGGTCTGGATCGCGGGCGTGTGGATCTTCTACCTGCGGCATGTCGCCGGTTGGATCTCGGTGTCGCGCATGCGGCGGCGGGGAGTATGTGGCGTCTCTGAGCATTGGCGGAACAGACTCGCGGACTTGAGCGGGCGATTGCGTCTTACGCGCCCGGTGGTGCTGCTGGAATCCTCGCTGGCGGAGGCACCGATGGTGCTGGGCCACTTCCGGCCGTACATTTTGATGCCCGTGGGATTGTTGGCGGGATTGCCGGTGTCGCAAGTGGAGGCCATCCTGCTGCACGAGCTGGCGCACATCCGCCGGTATGACTACCTGGTGAATGTGTTGCAGCGATCGGTGGAAGGGCTGTTGTTTTATCACCCGGCGGTGTGGTGGATGTCGCGCGTTATGCGCAACGAGCGGGAGAACTGTTGCGACGATCTGGTGGTGGAGATGAGCGGTGATGCGCACGAGTATGCGAGGGCGCTGGCCGCGCTGGAGGAAAATCGCGGGTCCGGCTGCGAGCCGGCTGTGGCGGCAAGAGGAGGCAATCTCGTGAAACGAATTCGTCGTCTGCTTTATCCGAAGGGGCCCAGCGGTGTGTGGACGCCGTTGTGCGCCAGTGCAGTTTTCGTTGCCACCGCGGTGCTGGCCGTCGTGGCGTTACAGGCGGCGCCTGCTCAGGAGGACGCAGCCAAGCTGGAGGCTGAAGCCAAGGCGAAAGCGGAGAAGGCCGATCCGTATCAGCGATGGCTGAATGAAGAGGTGGTGTACATTATTTCCGACGCGGAGCGCGGAGCTTTTCTGAAGTTGGCTACCGATGAGGAACGGGAACACTTCGTCGATCAGTTTTGGGAAGTGCGAAACCCGACGCGAGGTGCGGCAGAGAACGCGTTCAAGGAAGAGCATTATCGGAGAATTGCGTGGGCCAACGAGCATTACCGCACCGCTTCCGGGAGGAAGGGTTGGCAAACCGACCGAGGATATATTTACATTGCCTACGGCCCGCCAGATGAGATCGAGAGTCATCCTTCTGGTGGAAACCCGGCGACTTCGCAGCCGCCGTACCCGTTCGAATACTGGTGGTACAAACATGTAGACGGTGTTGGCGATGCTGTGTCGATCCGGTTTATCGACCGCATGGGAACCGGCGATTTCCATGTTGCGCCGGGAAACGGCAGATAATCCTCAACGCAGGCCTTTCTGTTTGAGATATCCGATCAGTGCGCCGGGGTCGTCGGTGATGATGCCGTCGACTCCGGCCGCAAGCAGCGCATCCCACTGGCGCGGCGTGTTTGCGGTCCAAGGAATAACCAGCAAGTCGGCGTCATGGGCCCCTGTTACTTGGGCGGCGGTCACCAGACCTTGCTCGGGCGCGACGATACGCGTCCCGGCGGTGCGGGCGATGGAAACGAAATCGCCGAGCCGGCCGTCTTCGTAAAGCGCGGCCAGCCGGATTTCCGGGGCAAGCTGCTTCATCGCAATCAGAATGCGGAAATCGAACGACTGCACGATGACCCGCGCGCGGAGGTTGTGGCGATCGATGGATTGCAACAGCACTTGCGCGAAGTAGCCGGGCGGGGGATCGAGCTCGGGGCGGTACATTTTGGCTTCGATGTTGAACAGGAAGCTGCCGCGGCCGGCGAGTGCGAGCACTTCATCAAGTGACGGCATGCGGGCGCCGGGCACGGGTTGCTGTCTAGGGAATTTCGGATTGACGAGCGAGCCGCAATCCCACTCGCGGAGTTCGGCGAACGTCAGCATGCGCACGATGTCGCGGTGGCCGCTGGGGCTGCGGCAAATGGCAAGGTTCAGAATAGGATCGTGCGAGATCACGGGGACGTCGTCTTTGCTGAGCATGACGTCCATCTCGATGGCGTCGGCGCCCTGATCGATGGCGTACTCGAACGCCGGTAGGGTGTTTTCCGGGAGCACGGCACGCGCGCCACGGTGGCCGTGAACCTGGACCGGCATCGCGAGAGACCTCCCGACCTGCTTAGAATATCAGGCGGGGGTGATACCGATGGATTCGAGCACGCGGAGGGAATTCGCACGGAACGCAGCACTGGGGACGATGGCGCTGGCGGCCGGACAAACGAGCGCCGCACAGGGCCGCCCGCCGCTGTGTCTGTTCTCCAAGCATCTGCCCAAACTCAATTACAGCGAGCTGGGCCGTACCGTGAAGCAGATCGGCTTCGATGGAGTGGATCTCACCGTGCGGCCGGAAGGGCACGTTTTGCCGGCACGTGTGGCGGAAGATCTGCCAAGAGCCGTAGAGACGCTGCATGGTGCGGGACTCGCGGTTCCGATGATCACGACGGACCTGACGTCCGCCAACGATCCGGCGGCGCGGACGACCATCGCGACGGCGGCGCGGCTGGGAGTGCCGCGATTCAAGCTCGGTTACTGGCGCTATCTCGACAAGGAATCGATCGAAGCGCGGGTGGCGCAGGTGCGCGGGGACGTCGCGGGGCTTGTGGCGTTGGCGAAGGAGCACGGCATCACGGCGGGTTTCCACAATCATTCCGGGAACAACGTAGGAGCGCCGGTGTGGGACATCCGCTCCATCATCGGCGAGATGGATACGAAATCGATCGGATACTATTTTGATCCCTGCCATGCGACGGCGGAGGGCGGGGAAGGCGGATGGCGGATCGATCTTCGCATGGCGCTTGCGCGCGTCCAGATGGTTGCCATCAAGGATTTCTTTTGGGAGAAATCCGGCGGCAAATGGGAAATGAAGATGTGCCCGCTGGGCCAAGGGATGGTGCGATGGTCCGAGTTCTTCGGAATGCTGGCAGCAGCGCGATTCCAGGGGCCGATTTCCATGCACGCGGAGTATGAACCCGTGGATGAGGCTTCGATCGCGCGTGACTTTGCGTTTTTGAAAAAGCAGGTGGACGCCGCGTATCGAAGCGTATGATGAAAGCTCTCCCAACGGTGCTTATGACGATGGCGATCAGTTCGGCGCAACAAGGCTGGTATCCGCACGAAGGCGGTTTACTCAAATACCGCGTGCAAATTCGTTTCGGTGAGGAGCCGGACACGATGCCGAATGGCTGGAAGTTCGGTCGCGTGTCGGCGGTGGCGACGGATTCGGCGGGCCGGGTTTATGTTTTTCATCGGGGACAGAAAGCGGATCCGATCGTGGTTTTTGATGCGCAGGGGAAATACTTGCGCGCGTGGGGCCGGGGAATGTTCGGCAATCCGCACGCGTTGCGCGTCGATAAAGAGGATCACGTATGGGTGACGGACGCTGGCGATCATCAGGTGATGGAATTCACTAATGAAGGTCAGTTGCTGCGGACTTGGGGCCGGAAGGGCAAGCCGGGGACTGATGCGGAGACGTTCAACCGGCCGACGGATATCGCGTTTGCGCCATCGGGCGATTATTATGTTTCCGACGGCTACGGCAATTCTCGCGTGGTGAAATTCTCGCGCGAGGGCAAGTATCTGCTGAGTTGGGGCAAGCACGGCGCCGGGCCGGGTGAGTTCAACACGCCGCATTCGATTGCGGTGGATTCTCACGGGACGGTTTATGTGAGCGACCGCGAGAACAATCGCATCCAGATTTTTGACGCCGATGGGAAGTTTCTGCGGCAATGGACACACCTTGGCGCCACGCAGAACATTTTCATCACGCCGCAGGATGAGATGTGGATCATCACGCATCGCAACAACATTGAGAACCTCACCTACGACACGCTGGCGGGGCGCATTATGCACGTCGAAATCTCCACAGGCAAAATTCTGGGAGCCATGGAGAGTCCGGGCCACTGGCTGCATGTGACGGCGGCGGGCGAGATTTTCATCGGTAGCCTGACGGGGAATGTGTTCCGGTGGTATCCGGGCTGGCTGGAGCACGGGCTGGGGGTAGAAGAGGGATTGCGGCCGGCGAATTAGAGGGCCCGTCAACTCAAAATACACCAGCGGCACACGGCGGTAAGTCACGCGGCCGACCTCGCGGAATCCACACTTCGCATAAAACTCTTGTGCGCCGGCTTTGGCGTCGTAGGCGTCGACACGAATGGCATCGGCGGGCCATGCACGCGCCACGGCTTCGGCCTGGTTCATGAGCCCGCGGCCGATGCCTTTTCGTTGCACGCCGGGATGGACGGCCATGCTGGTCAGGTAGAGCGGCTTTTTAGCAGGCGTGAAATACGCCGTATCGATGGCCCAAGGTTTCTTCGTCGCCAGGTGCAACGTACCGACGATGCCGTCGTTGGCACGCGCGACCACGACTCGCGAGAACTTCGGTTTTCGCAGTGCTCGCAACACGCCTGCTTCCGTTTGCGCGGAGGACCAGAATCCGCGGCTGAAACGGCCCATGAGATCCTCGGAGGCGGCGGTATGCGGAGCTGCTAGCGCCGGGGCGTCGGATTCAGTTGCGGTGGCGAAAACGAGTTTCATCATCAAGAAAGACTGTTCCTACTATTTCCCATCCACTGTAAACGCCAGCAGCACGTTCCCGGGAATGCCGCCCATGGCGCCGTATCCGGAGTTGACGAACAGCATGCCGCCGGCGAGGACGGCGCCGGGTCCATCGAATGATCCGCCACGGGCGGGTATGCCGTTGACCGCTTGGAAATCTCGCACGGCGTCGCAATCCCAAATAATCTTGCCGCTTTCGGTGGCGTAGGCGCGAAGGTGGCCGTCACTCGACCCGGAAAACACGACGCCGGCGATCACAGTGACTGCGGCAGACTGCGCTGGGCTGCACGGACGGCGATCTCCGCAACCCGGAGGAGCCGCGTGCCAGACGAGTTCGCCATTCCTGAGCCGAACCGCAGAAATACCGCCGCCAATTTCAGGATTCAACTCGAGGCCCGCTGGTCCCACGCGACGGGAAATGTCGGAAACGGCGGCGTAGACGTTTTCGTTGTCCGCCGCCGGACCCCATTGAATACCGCCAAGCGTGCCGCCGCGGCCAACGCGCGTCTGCCATAGAATTTCCCCGGCGCGGTCGGGATCGAGCGCATAGACGATGGCCGATTTTTGTCCCGCAACTAACATGCGCTTGCCGTTCGGCAACTCGACAAGGATGGGGGAAGAACCGAAGTCGAAATCGGGCCCGTTGGCCTCGGGACAATTGGTTTTGTCGGGGCTGGGGCAGGCGAGATTGAAAGCGTCACCGGCGGTTATCTGGCGCGTCCAGAGGATTTTTCCGGAATCCATATCGAGCGCGAGGATCGCATCGGTAGTGGCGGGCGGCGGATCAGAATACGCGTCGCCGGTCGCGGTGTAGAGCACGTGATGGGCGAGGTCGAGCGTCGGCGCGCTCCAGACGGCGGCGCCGGATGGGCTCCAAAGTTGTATGCCGGCCTTGTTCTTGCGCGTGGGGTGCGCGGCTTCAGAAATAGTGTAGGTTTTCCAAATGGTTTTTCCCGTGGCGGCGTCGAGCGCAAGAATGCTCCCACGGAACCGGCAGCATTCGTAAAGCGGGTCGGCGGCGCTGACTTCTTCGGAAGAGGAAACGGGAACAAACAGCCGACCTCCGGCAAGCGCGGGGGCGCCGGTGATGCGCGCTTCGGAATGTTCGTCCGCGCGCGTTTTCCATATCAACTTGCCGCTGCTGGCGCTCACTGCATAAACGTTGGCGTGAATGTCACCGAAGTAGACGGCGTAATCGGAAGCGATCGCACCGATGCTGATGGCGGTGCGGACGGGCGCTTCGGCTTCGAACGTCCAATACGTGCAGCCGGTGGACGCATCTAGAGAATAGACGCGATGGCCGGCGCTGCCTACGAATACGCGGCCGCCACCAACTGCAGGCTGCGCGTACGCCTGAATGTCGCCGGGAAATCCGAAAGCCCATTTCAGCCGCAGCCGGGGGACATCCGCAGACGAGATGCCGGCCTGCGCTGCGGGCTGAAAGCGCCGATTCGAAAGATCGCCGCCCCAGCCAGTCCAGTGAGCAGCGGCTAGTGGGCTGGCGAATGATTTGTTGTCCTCGCAGTACGCCATTTGCGGAATCGGCGCGGAAGGTTCGTGCCCCAGCGGTTTCCCCGCGACGAATTCGGCGATAGCGCGGCGTTCGGGATCGGTTCGCCGCTGGCCCATGATCATCATGGGGCCGCTCTCCAGGGCCAGAAGGATCCGCTCCGGTGAAAAATTGCGCAGCGCGGAGGTCGCGGGCGCACGACCGGCGCCAGAATCGTGGCAGCCGGCGCAGTATTTGTTGTAAAGGGCCTGGCCATCGGGAGCGTTAGCGCCGAAAATTTCGAAGACTAGTAAAAGGAAAATGAAAACGGTGCGAAGCGGCATGAGTTTCAGATGCGAGTGTAGCGCAGAGCGATGTTGCCGCACGCGTTCATGAGCAAACATGCGCCGCGCCAGGTGCCGATCGGTTAAAGTAGGCACCAGCCCAAAATGACACGAACATCCCACGTGCGCTGGTACATATGCGGTCTGCTGTTTTATGCAACCAGCGTGAACTATCTCGACCGGCAGGTACTCGGCCTGCTTAAGCCCGTGCTGTCTCGCGAGCTCGGCTGGCATGAGTCGGATTACGGTTGGGTGGTATTCGCTTTCCAGGGCGCTTATGCGTTGATGATGCCGTTGGCCGGGCGCATTATCGACAGGCTGGGTACGCGGCTCAGCTACACCCTGGCGGTGCTGATATGGAGTATTGCGTCGATGTCGCATGCCCTGGCCCGGAGCGCAATGCAGTTTGCGGCCGCGCGATTTTTGTTAGGCGTGGGAGAAGCCGGAAATTTTCCGGCGGCTATCAAGACCGTCGCCCTCTGGTTCCCGAAGCGTGAACGCGCCCTGGCCACTGGTATCTTCAACAGCGGATCCAATCTCGGCGCGCTCATGGGACCATTCCTGGTTCCCTTCGTTGCGTTACATTTCGGGTGGCGCTTTTCCTTTGTGGCGACGGGCCTGCTGGATTTGTTGTGGATTGCGTTCTGGCTGGCGATTTACCGGCCGCCGCGCGAGCACAAGTGGATCTCCGCCGACGAATTGGCGCTCATTGAATCCGATCAGCCGGAACAAGCGGCGCGTATGATTCCATACGCACGCCTGCTCGGTACACGTGCGGCGTGGGCCTTCCTGCTGGCGAAATTCATTACAGATCCGGTTTGGTGGTTTTATCTTTTTTGGCTGCCCGGTTTTCTCAACCACAAGTATGGCCTCGATCTAAGCCGCCTCGGTCCGCCCCTGATCGTCGTCTACCTGGCGGCCGATGTGGGCTCCATCGGCGGGGGGTGGTTGTCGGGATTGCTTTTGGGACGGGGATACTCGCTAACCCGTGCTCGTAAGACCGCGCTCTTGACTTGCGCCCTCGCCGTTGTGCCGGTTTGTGCGGTGATGTATGCGGGAGCAAACCTCTGGCTGGCCACGGGGCTTGTCGCGCTGGCGTCGGCGGCGCACCAAGGCTGGTCGGCGAATGTGTTCACACTGTCATCCGATATTTTTCCGTCCTCGGCGGTGGGCTCAATTGTGGGGCTCGGGGGCCTGGCAGGCGCGGTCGGCGGGATGTTGATTTCACCGGCCGTCGGTTACTGGTTGGACTATTCGCACGGCTCCTACGGTCCGCTATTTTTCTGCGCCGGCTTCGCCTACCTCTTCGCTTTTCTTGTGATTCATTTACTGCTGCCAAGGCTAGAGCCGGTAGAAGTTTAAAGAAAGAAAATCGAATCTCGAACCTGCCGGCGCTGCGAGATCATCCATAATAGAGATCGCTATGTTGAAATGGCCGGATATCCTGAACCTCGCAAAGAATGGCAACCCGGCGCCCGATCGCCGAGTGGAGAAGGCTGATGCCGAATGGCGAAAGCAATTAAGTCCGGAAGAGTACTACGTGACTCGTCAAGCCGGCACGGAGCGCGCGTTCAGTTCGCAGATGTGTAGCCTGTTCGAGCCGGGGATCTATTCCTGCCTCTGCTGCGGTACCGTCTTGTTCGACGCATCCGAGAAATTTGAGTCCGGAACGGGATGGCCTTCCTTTACGCAGCCCGTCAAGGCCAACGTCATTGCGTATCATTTCGACGGCCCCAGCTTTCTGCAGCGCGTCGAAACCGTATGCAGCACGTGCGACGCCCACCTGGGCCACGTCTTTCCAGACGGCCCTGCGCCTAGCGGGCTCCGGTATTGCATGAACGCAGTGGCTTTGAAAAAGGCGTCGGCCGCGTGATACGGGCCTTCATCTAAGATGTCTGTTCACGCCGATTCGTCGCGTCGAACGCGGTCGCCACGGTCATTCAACAGATCGAATCGTAAAGCCCGGCCTATACATACTGTGAATTCTCTTTCCGTACCAATCGGCTAGATTCCGACCGCACCAAGGGCAGTACCGGGCGCCCATTTCAATGACAACGGATCAAAGGTGTGCTTGGGCTGGCAACAGTGATGGATGGCTCCAAGCCCCTGTCGACAGCTCGAAATTGGAACACAAAGCCCGGGTTTTCGGGATCTTTTTTTGTGACGGCAACACCCATCCCGCGTTTACCAGCACGTGCGTAAGCCGATTGAAAACCAGGGCAGCACCAATCTCGTTTCTGTTTTGATCGAAACATCGGATTTTCCGCCTTCAGAATTATTACTGAGAAAAGGGAGCAATGCCAGAAAGCGCCGCCGTCGAAGCGCTCGATCGCGAATGGACCGAGACGGTGCCGACGGCGATGGTAAACTGACGTGAGGGCCAAAAATGGAATGGAATCGTTCGCAACGGTTCGTAAGCTCCATGGACGTCTCTACGCGAGTTGTTGAAGTAGCAGGATTGCTGGCGTAGCTCAGTTGGTAGAGCATCTGATTTGTAATCAGAGGGTCGGGGGTTCAAGCCCCTCCGCCAGCTCCACAATCTTCCAGTAGCTTAGCTCTAACATTTGCATCGTAAGAGGCATTCTGAAACGGCTCTTAAGATGGCTCGACTTCCCTGCGTCGCATTCTCCGCTCGGCCGCGTAGACTCAGCGATGCAACGCGTCACGTCCCGCGCATCGGGAACATTCGCCAGCGCCTCGGTGGACACCCAAAACCGGCCAGTGATGGACACCTGAAAACCGGCCAGTTGTAAGCCATCAAACCAGCATCCAGGACATTGATTCGACGGGAGAGCACTATCCTCCCTGATCGTGAGCAATGTCTTGAACGAGGAAAAGAAGCAGCAAGTCATAGCATTGGGGCGGCTGGGATGGTCGTTGCGCCGGATTGAAGAGGCCACCGGCGTTCGTCGAGAGACGGCCTCCAGCTACCTGAAAGAGGCCGGAGTGGCCCTGCGACCACCACGTGGTCGACGGGTACACTCAAAACCGGCCAGTCCGGAGAAGGTGACCACCGACTTTGGCGCAGAGTCGGGGGGTGCAACGACACCAGCACCCGCGCCGCAGCCCGGTCGCAGTCCCTCGGCCAGCGCCTGCGAACCTTACCTCGAAGTGATTGAGTTGGCCCTCTCACATGGCCGCAATGCCATGGCGATCTGGCAGGAACTGGTGGATACCTGCGGCTTCGCCGCCGAGTATAAGAGCGTCAACCGTTTCGTTCGGAAGCTTCGTGGAAGCCAATCGCCGGAAGCGTGCGCAGTCATCGAAACTGCACCCGGTGAAGAACTTCAGGTCGACTACGGCACCGGCCCGATGGTGCGCGACCCGCACAGCGGCAAGTACCGACGCACGCGGCTGTTCGTGCTGACTCTCGGTTACAGTCGCAAGTCCGTCCGCTTGCTGGTGTTCCGGTCCAGCTCGCAGATCTGGGCCCAATTGCATGAGAAGGCCTTCCGCCGGCTGGGTGGCTGCACGCGCGTTGTTGTGCTGGATAATCTGCGCGAGGGCGTACTCGCTCCTGACATCTACGATCCCTCGCTCAACCCCCTGTACCGGGATGTGCTACAGCATTACGGCACCGTGCCCCTGCCGTGTCGCGTCGGGCATGCGGATCGAAAGGGGAAGGTGGAGTCAGGCGTAGCTCACGCCCAGAAAACACCGTTGAAGGGCCTTCGCTTCGAAAGCCTCGAGGAAGCCCAGACCTACCTGGATCAATGGGAAGTGCGTTGGGCCGATACGCGCATATACGGCACCACCAAGCGGCAGGTGGCAGCGATGTTCGATGAAGAGCGGCCATTCCTACTGCCGCTGCCCATCGAGCCCTTTCGCTACTACCAATATGGCGAGCGCACCGTACATCTGGATGGCGATCTCGACGATAGCCTCTTCGGTGATCTAAAAGTTTCAGCGCCCGCACGCCCGATGGTAAACGATTACTTAATACGGTGCCTTTCTGAAGCGAATAGTGTTTGAACTAGGCTTGACGCCAAAAAGTGAGCGCTGTTACACTTCGTAATCGATTACAGAAAAGTCACAGGTTGACTACGCTGCCGCGTTGGCAGGAGCTCCGGCTAAAGCCTGGCCGTTACAACCATGATGAAGCGGCGCAGAGATTTCGTAATTACGGTGGGTGCATCGTTTCTCGCGCCGTTCCGCCTCACAGCACAAACTGGAAATAGTCTCGGGCTGGATCCACGTGCCAGGATTCACATGCCGATCGGCATCCCGAATACCCTGGACACTCTGAAGACCTTTGTTGAAGCCGAAGGCAACTTCTCGCCAGGCTTTGGCAGTTACGGCATCTACTTTTGGGTTTTCGATCGACTCACCGGCAAGTTGACTGCACCCACAATGGACGGGATTACGACAGAGCGCGGCCTCAGCGGTCCGGGCTACTTAATCCCTTGGGTGAGATGGACAGCACGTGATGTCGAGGTTATCTCTGAGATCTGCGAGGTTTGCCGGACTTCCGCGGCGGACAATATTTATCTGGTGGGAGCTCGGGTCATTGTCACCAACCGTGGCGCCACGAAGCAGCAGCTATCGCTCTACGTCACGCTGCGTTCGCTGGGTGCAGCTGGCTGGCCCGTGCATCGCCTCGAGGTCAGCGGAACAGATGCACTCCTCGTCGATGGTCATCCGGCTCTCCTGGCTGGTGAACCTCCAACAGCGATCGGCGTCGCAAGCAGCGATGTCGCCGGAGTACTGGCCTTAACTGGGGAGATTTCGGATTCCAGGGTTGCCACTTCACCCAGCGGCGACTGCTCCGGCGCGATGCGGTTCGAGCTCAATCTGACCAGCGGAGGTACTAAAACTCTAGGGTTCATCTGTCCTGTCCTCGCAGGCCGTCGGGCGGCCCGTCACAAGTGGATCGATCTGAGTCAGGATGCAATGGCGGATAGCGCCCAGCTGAATCCATCGGTTGGAGGCATCCTACAGCCGGAACTGGGAGTCGGCTACTACAAGACAATTTCAACGGAAGAGCTCTTTCGCGAGGCTTCCGCTTACTGGAGGAATTTGCTCGGCAGGTTCCGGGTCAAGTTGCCGGATCGCCGGTGGGCAGAAGCAATGACTGCCATCGCGGGTCACGCCGCAATGTGCCTCAACGAAGGCGCACCCGACGTAGCCGTTGTGAATTATAACGTCTTCAATCGTGACGGTGTCTATGTAGCCAATATCATGCAGAAATCGGCTCTGTTTGAACTGGCGGAACAATCCCTGAGTTACTTCCTTTCCCATCCATTCAACGGACGGGTGTATCCCGAGGCGGACAACCCGGGCCAAATTCTCTGGAGCCTTGCTGAACAATGGCGCTTCACAAGGGACCAGAAGTGGCTGGATCGTGTTTATCCCTCGGTGCGCCAACTTGCCGCGATGATCGAATACTACCGGACGACACCTGGACCGCATTGGGTGAGTGCAACCAGTCTCGATTTCGGTAATGTGGTGGCTCCTGAGCAACGCCAGGAACTCGAGCCCGGTAAATGTGATGGCTATAACCCGGCGTATACGGAGGCCTTCGATATTGCGGGTTTGCGGGGAGCCGCGACTCTGGCCGAAGCGCATGGCGCCAGTGAGCAGGCGGCTGGCTGGAACGAACTCGCCGAACGGCTTTTGCGATCTTATGACGCAAAGTTCGGCTCCGCTTTGCCGAAAGGATACGGCAGCTATTGCGTCCTATGGCCCTGCCGTCTTTACCCGCTCGGCTCGGGAAAGGCTCACGAACAATTCAAGGGATTCGGCGAGCAGCATTCCGACAGTTGGCGTTACTTTCCACTCGCCACCGCGCACCAGAGTTTGCTAACCGGGAACCGCGAAGCCGGATATGCGACGGTCCACAACCATCTCCAAGAGGAACAAATGCGTGGCTGGTATCTTCTCGATGAGGGAGGAGGCAGCGGCTCAGGTGGTTGGGACAAAGTGAGAACGAAATGGCCAAGAAGCGTTGATAGGGCCGGCGACGGCAACGACTCTGTGGCGATGCCTCACGGATGGGCGATTGCCGAGTTATGGTTGCTGATGCGTGACTGTCTGTTGTTCGAGGATGAGAATCGTCTGATCCTTCTGCCGGGCATCGCTCCCGAATGGTTCCGCCATCCAGCCGGAATTGTATTTGAGAACCTGCAGACCCATTTCGGCAGTCTTTCATTTTCCTGGAAGCCGGACGGAAATAGAGCCACACTACACATCAGTGGGTCGTGCACACCAGCGGATGGCTTTACGCTACGCCTCGCACCCTCCGTTGCCGTCCGAATGCTTACGGGGGGGCAGTCAGTGCCTGCCGATGCCAACGGCGATTACCGGCTTTCGAGCGATGTGCGCGACATCATCATTGTGTTCGAGAGTTAATAGCGGTTGTCGAATGTCTGTCGATCGTCGAACATCTGGCTCCTCACACGACAAAGGGATGGAGTCAGTGGCAAGAAATGATAACCCAAGTTAATAGACTCTGGGTGCTATGATGCGGGACATGGAACCTTTAGCGCTTTTACAAACGACTCCCGGGGTCTTCCAGGTGGTGGGCACCATCAACTCACTCGTGTTCGGTGTCTTCGTGGCCTGTGTCGTAGCGGCCGTTTTCCTTTTCAGCGTGAACCGGAAGCTAAAACGAATCTGTCAGCTCATCGAGAAGAACAGCGCCCCAACACCAGATTGATTTCATGATCAGAATTCCGGCTTGATGCTGGCCTCGGTTGTGATTGGGGAAGAGACCTGTCGGGCATTCCCGACTAGGCACACGCTACCTTGAACCGACCGCCGTCAGAATCTGCCAAGGCCAACATTGCTGAGATGCTCCGGCACAACGCGAAAGAGGTTGTCGGTTTTGGTAGTGTTGCGTTTGCCCCGGCAGCAACAGCCTCTCGCGGCATGTCCCCGACCATGAATCCTGAGATAGCCAGAATCTGCAAGTGAGGAATCTCATCTCGGATCTGGCGCGTGAGTTCTAGTCCGTCGCTGTCAGGCAGGCTGAGATCGAGCACAACAAGTTCAAATTCTCCATTACGCACTGCAGCCAGAGCGTGACGAGCAGTGCCCACCGCCGTGACGCAATAACCCTCGTTCAAGAGAATCTGAGCGAAGAAACTCTGGATTTCATACTCATCATCCACTAAGAGAATACGTGGCGCGTTTCTCAATGTAAGCTCCCAGGCCCTGCATCCAGGCCAATGATGGGCGACTGTGCGCATGCGGAATGCCAAAGCTTTGCTGTGGAAGGCAAACGATTTATCGGCTAAACGGAGTTATTTACCACGTAAAATCCCCCAAATTCGTGCGCTTATTCGCGCGCATTTTACGCGAAACCCGGCGCGGAGCGTCTTTCTCGCTCAATTCTGGTGCGCAGCGCGCTGCCTTTATCCCGCCGTTGCCGATTTCGCCGTCTCAGCCTTCGGCAGCTTGAAGTACCCCACGAGGGCGATTCCGGCCAGCATCGCAGCGCTCCCGTAATAGAGGTTCGGAATCCCAATCCTTTCCGCTACCGGACCAGCCACAACCATCGAGACCACCTGCGACCCCGCCACCAGCGACATCAGGCAGCTCATTACTCGTCCCAATAATTCGTGCGGCGTCTCGTGCTGGATCAGCGTCGTGGCCGTGATGAAAATCGCGGACGCGCTCAGTCCCAACCCGAGCATTCCCGCGGCCGTAGATCCCATCGTGCCAAACGCCGCCGTGGTCAATACCGCTACGCCCATTCCGCCCAGACCGTAAACCACCAGGTTCTGCTGCGGGATGTGCCGCGCGAACCGCGTGAGCAACTGCGTCCCGATGATCATGCCAATGCCGATCAGGGTATTCAGCACACCGAATACCGCGGACGTCGAGTGCAGCACGTCGCGCACGTAGATCGAGAGCAGCGCGCCGAAGCAGCGCATCGCGAACATCCCCGCCGTCATCGAGAGAATCACAAATGAAATCGTCGGGTGCTTGAAGATGAAGCCGAATCCCTGCCGCATTGAATCGAGCACCGCGCTCGGTTCCGTGCGCAGGGCCGGCCGGTCGATGGTCAGCGTCATTACCAGTGCCGCCGAAAAGAAAAAACTGAAGCTGTCATAGAGGAAACAGGAGTTCGCGCCGGCAACCTGCACCAGTTCTCCGGCGACGCTCGGCGCGACGATCATCGAACCCTGCTGCGCCTGCGACATCAATCCGTTCACGGCCATCAGCCCCGCCATCGGGACCAGCGTGCGCACCGTCACCGATTGCGCCGGAACGAAGAAGGCGGAGACCACGCTCATCGTGAACAGGATGACGTTTAGCACGTACAGGTCGTGCACGAAGACCAGCGCCAGCACCAGCACGCCGCGAATCAGGTCGCTTGCGATCATCGTCCGCTTCAAGTGCCATCGGTCCACGAAGACGCCGGCCAGCGGGCTGACGATCGCCAGCGGCGCCATGAACGATACCAGCACCATCGCCACCTGCGTTGCCGTACCGTGCAGCTGAAACGTCACCACCGCGATGATCGCGAACACCGCCAGAAAGTCCCCGAACACGCTGACAATCTGGGCGATCCACAAGCGCCGCACCGGCCCAAGCCGCAACACGTCACTAAAAGACAGAGGTGTTCCTGATGTGGCCATGCGTGTGAGAATCCCCTTTCCCAAGGTGGTGGGAGACGACAGGGCGGACTAAAATCACCTGTCGTGATATTTCTTACTCAGGCTAACGAATTCGGGCTGGAAAATCGAGCGTTCTGATCCGCGGAAGCTTGACTGAATCTGTCTTCTTATCAGCGCGTTAGACTTCTAGCTGGGCGGGCTGCTATTCTTGAATTGGGTACGGCATCGTGCCCGCTCCCACCCGATCATCGCCGGCTTCTCTTTAAAGTTCGGGCTCGATCTGTTTTCTGCCGAAAAGGCGCGCATCCACGGACCACGCTCCGGGGCCGATCATTGCCAGAGTGAGCGCAAGAATACCCAGGACGACCGGCACCAACGCGCCATCGGGTTGCGCGAAGGCTAACCAGCCCTCCGCGGCGGCGGCCACGACCCCGGCTACAGGCGTCCACAGTCCCGCGATGATGAACAGGCCGGCGGCCGCTCCGAGTATGCCCGATACCGCGACATCATGGCGAGCCGCGAGATGCAAAGAAAAGGTGGCGCGATAGACAAGCCCTCCTCCAGCCAGAAAACGTTGTAGTAAAAGGCCGGCGCCTGGCCAACCGTCGGCAAACGTTGAAAAAAGCCGTTGCAAATAGGTTCCCCCGAAATAGGGTACGCAATCTGTAACGGAAGTAAAACCTACGAAGCTGGTGGCAAGCACTCCCACTTTCGTGGGTTTACAAATCGATAATTCCGCGCTTCAACGCGATAGTGACCGCGTGGGTCCGGTCGTTCGCTTCGAGCTTGGCGAGAATGGTCGTCACGTGGCGTTTCACGGTGTCTTCTCCAATGAACAGCCTTGCACCGATCTCTTTGTTGGCGTTTCCCTTCGCGATCAAAGTCAGCACCTCGATTTCGCGGGCACTTAAAGACTCCTTGCCGGTGTATTCCGCAATTTCAGCCGCCACCTGAGGATGAACCCGCTTTCGCCCGGCATGTACGGCGCGTATCGCATCCAGCAGGTTTTGATTGACGTCTGCCTTCAACAGGTACCCACGAGCTCCGGCGGTCAGTGCCCGCACCACCTGCATGTCGCCCGCGTACGTCGTCAGCACGATGATCCGTGCCTCGGGGAATTCCTGTCGAATCGAGATGGTGGCTTCAATGCCGCTCATGTCGGGCAGTTGCAGGTCCATCAAGGTGACGTCGGGCCGATGCTGTCTATATTGCTTGATGGCTTCGGCTCCCGTGGATGCCTCGGCAACCACCTTCATGTCGTGCTCGGCATTCACTAACCCCACAATGCCTTTCCGCAGAAGCGCATGGTCATCAACCGTCATCACCAGAATCAAACCGGCATTCACTCCTCACCGCTTTTCCGGAACAGCTGAAACCGACGTCGTGCGTGAGATTTGGCATAAGCGACGCGTGCGGGCACCGAGAGCTCCACCTCCGTGCCAGCTCCGGCTTCGGACCAGATGACCAGGCGCCCTCCGATCCGCTTTGCCCGCTCCCGCATTCCCGGCAATCCCCAGTGTCCTTTTACCGTGCCTTCCTGCAGCACTTTTCTGTCTATGCCCTTGCCATCGTCTCGAATGCGCATGCGAAAAAGACGATCGGTAAAACGGATTTCGACTTCGATGCGGCTGGCGCTTGCGTGGCGGAAAGCATTGCGCAACACCTCCCGGCCAATCTGAAATATCTCGTCTTGCAGAACCACCACCAACTCTCGCTGCGGCCCCTCCACCGTAACACGGAAGGCGGGACGGTCACCGTCCGATACCTGGGAACTGGCGATCTCCTGTCCCGCGGTGGTCAACAGATGCTCTAAATCGCTCTGCGGGACTTCGCGGCGCAAATCCTGGATGGCGTCCCTTCCCTCGACGATCGCTTTCTGCGCCGTGCCCATCGCATTATCCAGTGTTGCGAACGCGTCTTCGCGGTGTTTGGAAAAAAGATTCCGGGCCGTCTGGAATTCAAACAGCGCCGCTTGAAAACTCTGCAATAGCGTATCGTGCAGCTCGCGGGCGATGCGCGTCCGCTCGGCGAGCCTCGCCTCGAACTGCCGGGATATCCGATGCACGCGTTGCCGGTAGGCGGCCCAGGCGATGAGAAACAGCACGGCGCCCGCCGCGGCCTGGAATGGCCTCGCGTTCCACCACGGCGGAAGGATCCGGATGCGAAGGGCTACACCGGGCTCGCGCCAAGGCCCGCTCGTGGTCGCTCCCTGTGCGTGGAACGTGTACGTGCCTGGAGGCAGCGTCGTGTAAGTAGCCTGCCTGCGGTCGCTGCCGACTTCGTTCCAATCGCGGTCCAAACCGTCCAGCCGGTAGCGGTACCGATTGGTCGATGGACTCGTATAACTGAGTGCCGCAAAGGTGATGGAGAAGACGTTTTGTTGGTAAGGGAGAATCAAATCGCTGGTGTAGGAGATGGATCTTTGGAGAGGAGAGTGACCCCCGATTTCGACTGGATTGCCAGACAAGCGGAAATCGGTGAGAACGATGGGCGGTGCATACGAGGAATCGACGACCTGGTCCGGGAAGAAGGACGCGCCACCGTTGAACCCCCCGAAGAACATCTCGCCGCTCGGACTTTGGAAGCACGCGCCCCAGCCGGTCAAATTCGGGCCCGGCAACCCGTCAGCCGTTGAGAAACTCGAGAAGGCCCTCCGCCCGGAGTTGAATCGGGCGACGCCATTATTCGTGCTCATCCACAGATTGCCGTGGTTATCTTCCAGTACGCAGCCGACTGCGTTGCCAGGGAGCCCGTCGCGCTCGGTGAAGGCGGCGAACGTACCCGTGTGCGGATCGAATTTATCCAGCCCGTTTTGGGTACCTACCCACATGGTGCCGGACCGATCGAAGTGAACGGCATTCACCCGGTCGTCGCTCAGCGTGCCTGGAAGGCTTCGGTTGTGTTCGTAGCTGATGAACTGCCCGTTTTCGGGATCGAACCGGCGAAGACCTGACGATTCCGTGCCGATCCAGATCTTTCCCTCGCGGTCCTCGGCCAGCGCCAGGCAAAGGACGCTCCTCTGCGGGTCGATCCGATACGTCTTGAAGCGTCCGGTCACCGGGTCGAAGCGATTCACGCCGTCACCGGTGGCGACCCACAACGTTCCTCTGTGGTCGAGGAACTCACGCATGACAATGTCGTTACTCAAGCTGTACGGATCAGCAGGATCGTGTTGGTATGTAGTGAATTTCCCTGTTCGGCGATCGAAACGGTGGAGCCCGTGGCCCCATGTGCCAACCCAGAGATTATTTGAGCGGTCTTCGAAAATCGAGATGACATCCGTGCCGACGGCCGGTCCGCCGGCCCGGTAGGCGGTCATGCGCCCGGTTTTGCGATCCAGCGAGTCGAGGGCTTCTGGAGTGCCAATCCAAACAATACCCTGATGATCTTCGTACAGTGCACCCACAAAGGGCTCAATGGTACTGCCGGGCGGTTTGGGTAGTCTCCTAAAAGGCGGCGGCCTTGTCGGAAGGAAGGCCGGCGCCAATCTTCCTGGGGCCGCCCAGATGTTCCCTACACGATCCAAAAACAGGGCGTCCAGTTTGTTCTGCGGAAGGCTTTCGGCGTCCAGAGGAAGATTGCCGTAGTGAATAAACCGGCCCTGCTCCCGGTCAAGTTTCAGCAAACCCAGTCCGTGTGTCGCAATCCATAGCGTGCCGTTGCGGTCTTCCAGCACTTGGGACACGCGCATCACGGTCGGTTCTTGTTCCGGAAACGTGTAGTGGGTGAGGGTGTTGGTTTCGCGGTCAAGCACCGCTAACGGACTCGGAGAACTCTGAAAAAGCCAGAACATGCCGAAGCGATCCTCAAAGAAATCAAAGCCGTGGGTCGCTTCCGGCAGAAGAATATGTCTCGCGACCTTACCTGCTTTTCGGTCAAATTCGTCCAGGTGCCCGTTACTCGCAACCCAGAACTTGCCCTGCTTATCTTCGCCGCAGTAGGTTAGGTCATTGTTGCTGAGGCTCGAGGGATCGTTCGGGTTAGAGGAATAATGCCGGGTTCGACCCGACGCCGGATCCACCGAGTACAGACCGCCGCGGCAAGTCACCCACAACATGCCGGCCCTGTCTTGCATGATGTGATTGGCGAACGGAATCGGATACCGTCGAAACGTTTCTGTGGTCCGGTCGAACTTGTTTAGGGATTGATCGCATCCGGCCCAAAGCGCGCCATCGCGATCCTTGAAAAGCGCATTTACAACCACGCCATCAAGGCTGTTGGGATTTTCCGGTTCATGAACAAAGACTTTGAAGCTATAGCCGTCGTACCGGTAGAGTCCATAGCGCGTGGCGAACCACATAAAGCCGTCGTCGTCCTGCGCCATGTGATCCACTTTTATCTGCGATACTCCTTGCGTAGTGGAGAGACGTACGAACCGGTTATCCGTCGCGTCCACGATGGGCAACCTGACGGAATGAGAATTGACGCTCACTTCTGATACGGAGCGAGTCTGAGCTATCCTATCGGCCGCGCAAGCGCCAGGAATCGCAAGCACCCACAGCCACACGAATATCCTGAGCCGTGGACCGAGTCGAAAGATTCTTGTCGAACTTCCGGTCATTGCTCTACGCTCGAGAAAAACGGGAATGCAGAGGCAACGATGTGCATACCGGAGGAACGTGTCGGTCAGGATAGCGCCGGATGTCGGATATCGCAAGCTGCGGTGCCAGGTTTTTCCCTTGGCCTTACTGCTGGCGACGGTTTCCTTGACAAAGGAACGCGAAGCGCACACAATGACCGCCGGGCTTATGGAGTTCGTGATGCTTGAGAGCCGCGCAGGCCGCGGCCGCGTCAGGTCTGCGGCGCGCTTCGCGAGGTCGGGTGGCCGGTTTGCCGAGATATTCGCCGATGGCAACGCCGCCGTGCAGCAGATCTCGGATGTTAGGTCAGCGATCTCCGTGATCCGCGGGTCTCACCCGCGTGGCGCGGACTTGATCCTGATCGGGCTGTCCGCAGTCCCAGGACTGAAAGTGATCGAGGATTTATGGGGTGTTACCGTGCTAATTGGTCTTCATCCAACTACGCTCGATTTGTTTTTCGCCCCCGACGCCGGCGATGAAGTGCTCATCGCTTTCGATCAAGGGGCCTTGCGGCCCGCAGGAGTGATTGGGTTTTTGTGGGAGGGCGGAAGCGCTCCAGCCTCTCAGCCTCCCGAGTCCAACTCCACGATGACGAAATCAAGGCTGAACAGCATCCGCCACCTCCGCCGTCTCAACTTGACCTGAGCACTCCATCAGTTGTGTGTTTCCGCCATCCAAATGCTCGACTGCGAGTCCTGGAACCACACTGCCAGACGTCCGCCGGCAACCGATATGCCGCTGTCGGGCCGGGGAATCGGCTGATAGCGGTGAAAATGTTGAACCGCGAATTGCTTGCCTACCGGCCGGTAATCCGGCAGAGAAACGCGCTGTCCCCAGATGCAGCGCGTGCCGTCGCGGGTCGAGAAGAAATAAAGTACGTCTCCCTGCTGCGACCAGCGCAGTCCCCAAATAGCGCCCGCCGTTGGCAAAGCGATCCAGTCTTTGCAACTCTGGCGTGCCTCGGTGATTGGAGCGATGAAGCTTGACGGGCAGCCTTCTGTAGTCGTCGTAGTTGTGACGGCCATCCACCGCCCATCAGGTGATGCCGCTGCTTCCGCCGCCGTTGCTTGCATGGCCGGAAGCAGTGTCCGGCTGGAGCCTGTGACGGCGTTCCACGCCCGAAGGCGCGGCGGAGCGTCCGCGGAGATCAATAACTGTTTGCTGTCCGGCAGCCATTCGACCGGCCTGCCGCAGTTGTCGCAAACCTTGCGCGTCGTGCCGCCATTTGAGTCCCAGAGTTGAATCGCGCCGCGCTGGCTTGTTTGATGGCTGACGTACGCTACGCGCGAACCATCCGGCGAAATCAGTGGCCGCTCCTCCAGCCAGGGATTTGCCGCGATCGCCGTTTCCACGCCACTTCGCAAGTCCCTGATCCAAATGTCGCGATTCCCTAACCGCGTGGAACAGAACGCCAGCTTCGAGCCGTTTGACGACAACTGAGGCGCTCCCTCCGGCACCAGCGAACTATCCTGCGTCAGATGCTCCAGGGTCGCACTCTCCTGATCCGGGAGAGGGAGAAAGCTGGAGATCTGCGGGACGATGTTTTCATTGACGAAGACAATCCGCGCACGGCCGGCATCGAGCAAAGCCACCCGAGGGTAGGTGTGAGCGCCCGGTCCGGAAGTAACCCGTCGGGCGGGGCCGGTTACGCGAAATGTTCTCGGGGATACGGCAAGCTCCCACACGCCGGCCGATTCTTTTTCGCCCGCGGAGAACACAATGTTGTCGCCGAGCCAATCTCCAGCAAGCGGCGGATAGGTTGGATTGCCCAGTTGCTGCTTGCGGAAGACCTCCCTGGCGCCTGTGGCAAATGCTCTGCCACCCTCGAGCGGGAACACCATCCAGTCGAAGTCTGTGTCCCCATTTCTCACTACTGCAAGCAAGTGTTTGCCGTCGGGCGTCCAAATCGGGTAGGTTGCAGGCATCGTTGCCGAATCGAGCACCTGCGCCGGGCCGCCTACTGCTCCGACTGTGTACAGCTTTCCCCCCGGTCCTTCAAAAGCGATCTTGGAACCGTCCGGGGAAAAACGAGGGTTGAATCCCAACCCCGAGATTTTCGTCTCCACCCGGCTGAGTAATGACAGCACGTAGATTCCGCCGCCATCTCGGTCCGACAAAAACACGACTCTAGTGCCATCAGGCGAAATATCGGTCTGGCGGTTCTTGCTGCCGGAATGCGTAAGCTGGACCGGCCCTTCTCCTCCTATCACTTGCGCAAACAGTTCCAGACTTCCCCGGCTGCCGCGGTCGGAAGCAAAAACAACCAGCTTCCCTTCTCGTGAAATGGAGGGAAACGCGGATGTCGCATCGGTGGCAAATGTGAGCCGCGTGAAAGTTGGTGGCGCCGGCGTCGGCGGGCGCGTGTTCCACAGCAACACGATGGCTACCGCTGCGAGAATAGTCAAACCAGCGACAACCCAGTGCAACGTGCGAAACCGGCGGGAGCCGGAAAGCTGCGGCTGCTCGTCCTTACGAACATGAAAAGAAGGAACATATCCCCCTTTTGGAAATTCAATAACCAGGGGGTCAGCCTGTCCTTCCTGTTCGTAATAGCGCTGCAGCCGGTTGCGCAGTTTGCCGGCTTGTACGCGGACAATCGGGTCGATCCTCGGATCAAAGGCATCGCCGCGGCCGAATAGAGTTGTCCCGAGCAGCGATTCCTTCAGGCAACTCGTTTCGCCTTCGATAGTTTTCTCGACGGAGTAGGCAAGAAATCGTCGAAGGCTGTCGGCGTGGACAAACTCCTTGCTTGCAAGAACCTTACTGACATGGTCGCGGATGGCGCCGGGTGGAATCTCCGCACATCGAGCGGCAGTATGTTCCATGTTCTTCACCGAGTAAGTAAGGCTTATTCTATCTCAGGATGGGGTGCCTGGAAGTCATTGACTTCTCAGGCTATTTACGGTAAACGAACCGTAATCGCACCCGAAATTACTTCTTTTTCCAGCGAGACGGGACTATATCAGAATCACACTACTGATGTTCCACGGGTCTCGAGAGGGAAACGAAGCTATGAAATTCTGCAAAAACGCTGCGCTCATTCTGGCGGTGCTCCTGCTGTTCAGCAATTTGGGGCTCGCCCAATCCGCCCTGGGGTCGATTACGGTATTTGTGACGGACCCGCAAGGCGCGTTCATTCCGGGAGCGACGGTTACGCTGTCGGGGGTCGACACAAACGTGAAACGCACGGAAACGACTGGTGCGGAAGGCAGTTATGTCTTCGCGGGCGTGGTTCCCGGTAACTATACAGTGACCGTATCGGTGGCGGGCTTTCGCGAGCTGAGGAGCAGCGTTCTCACCGAAACCGCGGCGCAAACCCAGAGATTCGACGCCAAGCTTGAGATGGGCGAAACTGCGACGACGGTTGAAGTTTCGGCCACCCCGACGGTGATGAACACGGAGAACGCCGAGATTTCCTCGCTGCAAACCGGCCAGGAAGTGCTGGCTGCGCCTACCCAACGAGCCATCATGCAGATGGCGGGGCTAACGCCATCCACGACTTTTGACGGCAGCTCGATCATGATTGGGGGCAATCGCAATAACTTCCTCAACCTCACCATCGACGGCATCCAGACGATGCAAAATGCCTACGGCGGGCAATCGGGGAATTTGACCAACGATCAATCGTACGAATCGATTGCCGAAGTCAAAGTTCTGGAGAGCAATAACTCGGCGGAGTTTCCGGGAGTGGCGACGCTGATGACCACGACCAAGAGCGGCGGCAACGATCTCCATGGCAGCGGCTTCTACACCACCGACAACAGTGCGCTGAACTCAGGTCCGCTTACTCAAGGCTCGGAACGATCGCAGGGCATCGTTGGGCCCCAACTACAGTGGTGGGGTGGAAGCTTGAGCGGGCCGGTCTATATTCCCAAGATTTATCACGGTAGAAACAAGACTTTTTTTCTGGTGACCGAGGAACACCGGACATTCCCACTGGCGGCTGGAAACTCGATTACAGGCACGACGACCGTACCGACAGCGGCATTCGATAAAGGTGATTTCTCAGCGCTGCTGGACCCGAGCAACGGCAGCATCCAGCTCAAGAACCCCTTGAATGGACAGCCGATACCGGGCAACATTTTTTCCAACGCGGGCTTGCAGGTGAATCCGGTCTCAGAAGCGTTTGCGACCAAATACTATCCGGCACCGAACTACACCGGCACTTCCACGAATCCGAACAACTATCTCAACGACTACCGCAATACGACTTTCGGCCCCGAGCATATTGACCGAATCGACGTCCGCATCGACCACAACATCAGTCCTAAAGACGTGATTTCCGGGCGCTTCACTCGGCAGCATGATCCCTGGCAGCGAAGCTATAATGCCCCGGTTCCGGGTTACGGCTTTCTGCAGGTGCGCAACAGCACCAATGATTTCATTTCCGAAACACACACATTCTCGCCGGTGCTGCTGAACGAGTTCCGTCTGGGTTTTGAGCGGGACGCATCCTTCCGAACGCCGAAGCAAGATGGGAACACCTTCCTGCAATCAACAGGGTTAAGCTTGGGAGGCACCACGGTTCCGGCGGGAACGCCCGGTATACCGGACATGGAGATCAGCGGCGGCTTTTTCGATCTCTATCCGAATCCCATTTCCGACAACATCAGCCAGCAGTACGAACTGTTGAACAACCTGAGCTGGCAGAAGGGCCGCCATGCCATCAAGACCGGTGTGCTGGTCCGCTACGGGGATCCGGTGCTCAACACGCAGAACAACCAGTTCGGACAGTACAACTTCAACGGCCAGTACACGGGTTTTGGATTTGCCGACTTTATGCTGGGGTACCCTTCCCAGGTGCGACTGAAAGGGCCTGCGCTGGCACGATACAACCGGAAAACGGATACGGGGCTTTACGTAAACGACACGTGGAGTGTCACGCCAAAGCTGACGCTCACGCTCGGTTTGCGCTGGGAGTACTTCATGCCGTCGGTGGATAACAATGACCGGCGCATCAATTGGGATCCGGCGACGCAAGCGGTGGTGGTGCCGTCGCAGTCGACGCTGCTGTACACCGCAATCCCGCAGGATATTCCAGTAGAGGTTGCGCCGCCTGGATTTCCAGGCCGCTCGCTGATGTACGGCAACTGGAATAACTTCGGCCCTCGCGTCGGCTTCGCGTACCGTGTGCATGACAAGACCGTTGTCCGAGGCGGTTACGGCGTTTACTATGGCGAACTCATTGGCGCCTACCAGGACAACTTTGGGCCGGGCAATCAAGACGTGTTTTCCGCAAACTCGCTACGCTTGAACAACACCACACCGGTTCCGACCCTGCAATTTCCGAACCCGTTCGGCAGCGCTACAACCGGCGTGGGCGTTTGCGCACACGAAGCAGACTGCGGAGATAGCATCACCGGGACCAACCCGCATCTGAAAACGCCGACCATCCAGCAGTGGAATCTTACCGTGGAACGCGACTTGGGCCACTCACTGGTGGGGCGAGTGAGCTATCGCGGATCAATGTCGACGCAGCTTCCGGTGATTTACAACTTGAACCTGCCGCAGGCGAGCACGTCCGATTTAACGAATGTCTACAACTATTCGCATTGGACGGGTGGAAATATCAACTACGAGACCGACGGCGCGATTCAGCGAAGCTCGTCACTCGATGTGATCGTTGACCGGAAATTTGCGCAGGGCGTGCAGTTCCAGGCCGCTTACACGTATACGCACAACATGACCGACAGTTCGGTGAGCGACGGCGAAAGCGGAACGGCTACAGATCCATACGACCGCCACTATGACTGGGGCAACAACACGCTCATACCGCGGCAGAGGTTTGTTCCCACGGTGTTGTGGGACGTTCCTTATGGCCGAGGGCAACACTGGGGATCCGGAACCTCACCGGTTGCGAACGCGGTGCTGGGCGGTTGGGAAGTTTCGGCTTTGGTGGTGATTCAAAGCGGCACCTATTTCTCGCCGACATTCGACGGGAGCTCGTGGCTTCAGGTCCGCAACGGCCAGGCCAACCGGCCGAATTGCACGGGAAGCAACCCCTATACAGGGAATTCCAATTGGTCGTGGGAGAACAATGCGGTGTTTCTGAATGCGGCGGCGTTTTCGGTGCCCACGCCGGGGACCTACGGCAACTGTCCCGCTAACTCTCTGGTTGGGCCCGGGGCATGGACGGGCAACCTGGGATTGCACAAGAGCATTAACCTGACCGAGAAAGTAAAGTTAAAGCTCGAAGGCAATTTCATGAACGTCTTCAATCATCCGAACAAGGCAAATCCGAACCCGGATTTGACCGCTGGTTTCGGGCAAATCACGGGGACGCAAAGCGGAAACCAACTGCTCAACCCGACGGTGACCAACAACAACGGTGAGCGGCACATCTGGGTTGGAGCGCGCGTCACGTTTTAAAGGTACCTTTGATAGTGGCCGGTGGCCGATGGAGCCACCGGCTACCCTGAGGAGCATGCGCCTTTTTCAACCGGCGAGTGAGGACCTGCGCGTGAACCGATTGTGACCCGTTTGGCTATTGTAGTTTTGGCCGGCGTGGCGGCCGGCTCTGCTTGGGCGGAATCTGGCCCTCGCCTTCGCGAAAATCTCAACAAGGGATGGCGGTTCGAACGGCAATCGAACGGCTCCGGGGAACTTGGTTCCTTTGACCGGGAAACGGCGGAAGCCTCCCGCATCGAGCCACGATTCCAGAACGCCAGCCAGGTTTCCTACGACGACTCCGCATGGCAGCGGGTAAACCTTCCGCATACCTGGAACGCTTACGATGTGATGGACGAGTGGCCGGGATACTGGCGCGGCATCGGGTGGTATCGCAAGCATTTCCAGTTGGATTCTGCCTGGCGCAGAAAGCGCCTCTTTTTGGAATTCGAAGGGGTCAGTCTGGTTTCCGAGTTCTGGCTGAACGGCAAAAGTCTTGGCCAGCACAAGGGCGGATACACCGGATTCGAATTCGAGATCACGCGGCTGGCACAATTCGGCAGCCAGGAAAACATCCTCACGGTAAAGGTGGACAACCTGTATCACGATACCGTCCCGCCGACGGTGAAGAGCGATTACAATTTTTACGGCGGCATCTATCGCGGGGTCTGGCTGCGCGTCACCGATCCGGTTTCAATTGTTTCTGTCGATTGGACGACGCCAACGGTGACCGAGGCGAAGGCTGCGCTGCGTATTCGGACGGGCGTTTCGAATCAAAGTCAGAAGGCACAGCGGTTGAGCGTAGTGCACGAACTGCTCGGTCCGGATGGGCGTGTGGCCGATTCGTTTTCGGACGCTCTCGAAATCGCGGCGGGAAATTCGGCGGAGTCAGCGGCGGGTCCGCGAACCATAGCATCGCCGCGGCTCTGGTCGCCGGACACGCCCAACGTGTACACGATTCGCACAACGGTTCGCGAAGGTGCGCGGGTACTGGACAATGTGGAAACGCCGCTCGGGTTCCGCTGGTTTCGCTTCGATCCACAAGCGGGCTTCTTTCTGAACGGCAAGCGTGTCCAGATTCAGGGAACTAACTGGCACCAGTCGTATCCTGGGATGGGCAATGCTCTGCCGAATTCACGCCACTGGAAGGACCTGACGTTTATTCGCGAGATGGGCGCGAACTTCTGGCGGACTTCGCATTATCCGCACGCTCCGGCGACCATGGAAGCCTCTGACCGGCTAGGGCTGATGGTGTGGGAGGAACTGCCCGTCAATAAAGAATTGGGCAACGCGGACGAGTACATCGTCAACGTGGCGCAAATGGCCCGCGAGATGATCGCGAGGGACCGCAATCATCCGTCGGTTCTGCTGTGGGGCATCGCGGGCGAGATCAACGCGCCCGCGGACATTTCGAAACGCGTGGTGGAGAGTGTGGCGAAGCTCTACCGCGAGCTTGACCCCAGCCGTCCGGTAGTGATGCACGCGCCGCGCGGCGAAGAGATCGCCGCACTGGTGGATGTGGTGGGCGAGGACGCGAGCGGCGAGACCGATGAACAGCACCGCGCGCATCCGGAGCGGAGCTTCATGGTTGGCGAGTACGCCGCGGCTCTGATGGGGCGTGGGATTTACGGCGGTGGGCCGAACAGCGAGGAACTGGCTTGTGCGCGGCACGAGAAACATCTGGCCGAGATCAATCGCAGGCCTTGGATAGCCGGCGGCTGCATCTGGCACCAGTTCGACTATGCTGGCGAAAGCTACGACATGGTCACGCCTCACGTGACAGCGTTCGGAATGGCGGACATCTGGCGGATTCCGAAAGATGTTTATTATTTCTATCAAAGCCAGTGGAGTTCCAAGCCGATGGTGCACATCGTGGGACACTGGACCTGGCCGGGGCAAGAAGGCAAAATGCGTACGGTGAAAGTCTACAGCAACGCCGGCCGCGTGGAGCTGTATCTGAACGGCAAGGCGCTTGGCACTACGGCGCCAGACCAGGCGCAAGGGCTCACGCATCCGCCGCAAGTATGGCGTGTGCCTTACCAACCAGGAGTTTTGAGAGCAGTGTGCCACGCCGAGGGAAGGGAACTGGCGGACGAGCGGAAGACAGCAGGTTCAGCCGTGAAGATCGTGCTCGAGACGGACGCGGAGAAGCTGGTTTCCGGAGACGCGGAGAGCCTGGCTTACATTACTGCGTACGTGACGGACGCGAATGGGACCGTTGTGCCGGATGCGGCACAGGCGATCAGCTTCACGCTTTACGGCACGGGCGAGCTGTTGCCACAAACCTGGCTGGGGCACGGAACCGGGCTGACGTGGAACGCAGTCGGCGGAATGACGAGAATCGCTTTGCGCGCGACGGAGCGGTCGGGCCACGCGGTGGTCAGCGCCTATTCGCCAGGACTGCGCATGGGGCGAGTGAGTGTGGACATCACTGGTCCAGGCAAGCCTGACGAGATGGAGTATAAGGAATTTGGGAAGAACTGAATGCGACCGCTTGCACTGCTGTTGTTAGCGCCGCTCGCGGGCCTTGCCGGGACTGCTACGGTGCGCGTGGACCATCGTGTTTTTCCGGATCTCGAAGAAATGGACGGCAACTGGGCGGCGCTGCTGGCGGCGAGCGATGGGAAAGTATATGCCGGGCTCGCCAATCACGGCGGCGGCGGGCACCTTACCTGGTACGACTCCAAGACCGGAGTCATGCACGATGCGGGCAACCTGACGGAGCTTTGCGGGGAAAGCGCGTTGCGGCGCGGGCCTCAGTCGAAGATCCACGCGAAGTTCGGCGAAGGCAAGGATGGGCGCATCTACTTTGGCACGCACGGCGGGCTGTGGTGGAACTATGCTCGCTTTGCCACGAAGGAAGGCTATCCCGGCGCGCACTGGATGGCATTCGATCCGAAGACGAGTCGCGTGGAAGATTTCGGGCTGGGCGTGCCGAACGAAGGCATCAACACGGGCGCATACGATCCGCTGTTCAACCGGATTTACGGCTTGACGCATCCGCGCGGACATTTGGTGTACTACGACGTTGCGGCGCGCAAGAGCGTGGACCTGGGGCGCATCAACAACTGGGAATCGATCT
>Ga0335069_10001496_pt1 | contig 37693 bp, 34 predicted proteins | sample Lox_Sample_11_FD_206714 | JGI IMG/M metagenome (GOLD analysis project Ga0335069, IMG submission 206714) | Soil microbial communities from Loxahatchee National Wildlife Refuge, Florida, United States - Lox_Sample_1.1 | ecosystem: Environmental > Terrestrial > Soil > Wetlands | place: USA... | reverse complement strand
GTGGGTCTTGATCAGCCCGAACCGGAACCGCAGGGCCGGCTTGCGCTCCACATCGATCAGCCAGACATAGGGCAGGAGGCCCGAGACCTGGAATACATCCACGATCTCGCGGGTCGGCATGCGGCCACTGGCCTTGATCTTCACCCAGTAGTGGAGGAGGCGGCGGATCTTCGGGGCCGGGTTCTGCTCGAAGATCGGCGTGATCCCCGAGACGACGACCGGCTCGAACTCCGAGGCCTGCCAGGGATTGCGCCTGGTCGTCCGCCGCGCACGGTTGAAATGAGGGAATACCAGCATGTGCCCCCGTGCCTGTTTATAAGCACGGCGGGCGGGCCGGGGCAACTCGGCGCAAGCCGGAGCCCTCTTCGGGTGGGGTCAATCAGGCAGAGATGCTGACGCCGCCGCCTTGCAGCAGCTGAAGGGCGACCGCGCCGGAGCTGCTTCCACCGCCGGCCGAGGCGTTCTGGCCGTCGACGATCGCCAGATATTTCTGCACGAACTGGACGGCGAACGCGGTCGGCTTGGACGGCAACCCCACGTCGGCCGCCGACGTCCCTTGCTGCTTCTGCAGGGCGGTGATGTTGGTCTGGGTGACGCTGGTCGCGAACTGGACCTGGTTCACGTAGCCATTCAGGGTGTCGAGGATATTGTTCGCGCCGAAGGCCGCGTTGTTCAACGCCGCCATCGCGCCGCTCGTGTCGTTGGGATCGCTCGGCAGAAGCTGGCTGCCGGCATCCAGAACCTGGGTGACCTGGCTGTTGAAATCCAGAGGCGTGAGCGAGAGCGTCTGCGAGGTCGAGCTGACGGTGAGGTTGATTGCGGATTGCGTCGCGTCCAGCAGGTTCGTGCCGCCTTTCGCCGCCTGCTTCACGACGCCGGCCATCCCGGTGACGAGCTGGCGGTACTGGTTGTCCACGGCGGCGCGCGGATCGATCGTGTTGGCGGCGAGGGTGAACGTCTGGCTGTCGATGCCGAGCTGGGTGCTGGTATTGGCCAGCGCGGTCTGGATGCTACCCGTGATGTCGGAGAGCACCGAGTTCGCATTGGCGATTGATGTCACGTCGAGGTTCTGCAGCGGTGTCAGGACGTTCGACACGAGGTCGCTGGTGTGGGCCTGGACGTCGTAGCTGCCGCCTGTGTCGATGCTGTAGCTGTAATAGCCGGGTGTCGAACCCGGGTTGGATTCGAGCAGGTTGTCGACCTTTGGGTTCGTCGTCTGCGTGATGGCGTTCGTGAGCTGCGTCATCAGGCTCGAATACTGCGCCTGCAGCGACGTATGGTCGGCGGTGTTCGACAGCTGCTTGGCCTGCTGTGCGATGCCCTGGATCTGGCCCAGGAGCTGGTTGATCGTGGTCATGCGCGAACCGGCATCGGCGACCGATTGCGAGCCCTGGTACAGCTGCGCGGTGTCGTAGGTGCCGGCCCATTGCGGCACCGCCGCGATCGCCTTCTGGAAGTTGGTCGCGTCGGTGTTGACCGACGTGTTGACGATGCTCGACGCGCTCTGGGCGCTGGTGAGCGCTGCCTGGGCCGCCTGGATGTTGGCGGTATCCATCGAGGTCGAGATCGCCTGGAACGCGGCGTTCGCGGCGTTCAGCTGCGCCTGGAACGAGGATGAGCTGCCGAGGTTCTGCGCGTTGACCGCCGTCTGGTCGCCGTTCGAATCGTACGTCGCCGTGAGCTGCCCCGACATCGAGCCGTCGAGGAGGTTGACGCCCGTGTAGCCGGTGCCGCCGGTGCCGTTGTCGAACTGGTACGTGGCACCGGAGATGGCGGTTTGGATCTGGTTGGTGAGCGTCGAGAATTGCGCCTGCAGCGTGGTGATCGACGTCGTGTTGGTGGAGCTGCCGGCCTGCTGGATGAGCTGCTGCAGCTGCGCGATGTTGGCGGTGACGGTGCCGAGTGCGCTCTGCGCATTCGACAAGAGGGCCTGCTGCTCGACGAGCACCGGCGCCGCCGCCTGCTGGACCGGAATCTCGGCCGCGTACTGGCCGCTCGGATCCTGGATGGTCGCGAGATTCGCATAGGCCTTCTGGATCGACGTGATCTGATCGACGACCGACTGCGCCGCACTCTGGGCGGCGGTCGCCGTCGCGTTCGCGGAGCTCAGCTTGGTGAGATCGCTTTTCGCGGCGGTGAGTGCCGACGACGACGTCGAACTCGAACTCGTCGACGAGCCGCTGGTCTCGAAGAGCTTGATGTTGACCTTCGAGTTGACCAGGCGGGCCTCGTCCTGCACCGGCTGGTTTGCGATCTCTGCTGGAAGTCCGGTCGTCGTCTCGAAGACGTCGCGCAGCACCGGGTCACCCAGGATGCTGTAGGCGTTGGTGATGCTGCCGACGTTGCGCAGGAAGTAGGCCGCGTTGTGCAGGGCCGGGTTGACGCTGTCCAGGGAGTTCTCATAGGCGTTCGTCAGATACCGGTTGACCACGTCGCTGATCACCGCGCCACTGGAAAAATTCACCATGCCGGCCTGGGCGAAGTCGAACTCCCCGGCCATTTGCTTGTAGCGCGGGTCGAGCAACGTGTTGGCCAGCGAGGTTCTCTGCGTGATGTCGCTCTCGAGGACCTGCTTGATGAGGGCCGGCTCGTTGGCATTGGCCTGCAGCCCGAATGCCGTGGTGATGAAGGTCAGGAGCTTCGGATCCTGCACGAGTTGATCGACGCTCTTGATCTTGCCGATATTGGCTTCGTAGTACTGGACGGCCTGTTGGACCGTCGACTGCTTGGAATAGGTCGCGATCTTCTGGTTTTCGTTCGCGACATACGGCTGGTAGCCGGCCTGTGCGGAGAGGGTCGGGGCACTAGACGACGACGAGATGCTGCCGCCTAGCAGCGACAGCCCGATGCTCGCCATGTTGCTCGAGGTGATGGTCGAGATGCCGGTCATGATCGTATCGGCGTCGCTCGGCTTTGGGTCAGGCGGCCACGGCGGCGATTTGCGACGGTTGCGCCATCGACGTCTGCAGCTTCACGAGCATGGAGAGCAGCTGCTCCATGTTCTGCTGGTTTTGCAGGGCGCCGGTCGCTGCCGGGCCGCCGGGGGACGCACTCGCGGAGCCGCCGGAGCCGGCCGGTTCGGTCAGCGTGAGGGTGGTGCCGTCGGCATAGGTCAAGGTCGTGGTGGTCGACCCGTCGGCGTTGGTCGTCACCTGCGAATTGGCGCCGTCGGCGGTCTGGCCACCCATGAGAGCGCTGAGCGGATCGCCGCTGCCGGCCCCGCCGTCGCTTCCTTCGGCGGTCCCGCCTGTGCCGCCCAGGTGGTGATGGTGGTGGTGACCGTCGGCTTTCTGCAGCGCCGAGGCGAGCTGGTTCTCGCCGATCGAACCGTTGCCGCCGGAGATCTTGTTGAAGAGGGCGTCCGCCTGGGCGGTGGTGCCGCCGGCGGCGGTCACGGCCTTCTCCAGCTCGGCCTGGCTGATCACGCCGTCGCCGTCGGCATCGATGCTGTTGAAGAGACTTTGGGCGGCGTTCGAGGAGCCCGTCGTACCCGCCTGTGACGCGGTGCTCTGCGGCGCGGATTGCTGCTCCTGCATCGAGATGAAGATGAACAACGAGTTCGGGTTGAGAGCAGCCGACGAACCGCCGGTGACACCGTTGTTCTGGGGCGTGCCGCTCGAAAGCGCGGACGAGGAAGAGGGCGAGGGGCTCGCAGAGGACGACGTGCCCGGCGCGCCGCTGGCCGCGGCGGTGCCGTGCGCGTAGCGCTGCTGCAGCGCCCACAGCAGGGACAGCGGATTATTCCCGAGCGTGCTGATGCTGGTCACGGCGAAGTCCTCGATCACAAGCTCACGGCCGCCGATTGTCGGCATGGTCGCTGCGGACCGATACCGGCCCGCAGATCGAGAGGCTTCTCCTCAAGGGCATTAGACGAAAGCGGGCGGCACCTCCTGCGCAAAATGTTTGGCGTTCGACCCGGCAATTTTTGCCGGGCGTTGCGTCCAGTCCCGCCATTTCTTGCCCAGCGGCGGCAGCGCCGGGCGCGCAAACGCCAGCAAAAATCGCGGTTTAGCGTGGCATGCCGGTTGCTGACCAAAGGTTGGCAGCAACACCGGACCTGAACCGCCATGCCGCTCGACTCACTGGACGTTGAAGACGACGACACAGCACTCATGGCGCGGATCGCCGCGGGCGACCGCAAGGCGTTCCAGCGGTTCACGCGCCGGCACGACGCGAGATGCCTGGCCGTGGCGCGGCGCGTGCTCGGCAACACGAGCGACGCCGAGGAGGTCGTGCAGGAGGCGCTGCTGCGGGTGTGGGAGCATGCCGCCGAGTGGCGCGGCAGCACCGCGCAGGTGACGACCTGGCTGTACCGGATCGTCCTCAACCTCGCGATCGATCGGAAGCGCAAGCGGTCCCCCGTCTTCGTCCCGGTCGAGGATGGCCCGGTGATGGTCGATCCGACGCCGAGCGCGCACTTGGTGCTCGAGGGGCGCGAGCTCGAGAGCTATATCGCGAAGGAGATCCCGGAGCTTCCGGCACGCCAGCGCGATGCGCTGTCGCTGTGTTATTTCGAAGGGCTGAGCTGTGCCGAGGCGGCCGCCGCGATGAAGGTCTCGGTGTCCGCCATGGAGGCACTGCTGGTGCGGGCCCGGCGGACGCTGCGCGACCGCCTGACTGCGTGGGATTCGCGGCGCGCCCTGGCGAGCTCCGCCGCGTGACCGCAAGAATCCGGGCGGCAATCTCCGCCTGATTGGGTATGGTGGGCGCCATGCCGCGCCACCCGCACCACATCGCCCTCAAGAAACTGGCCGCCAACGATCCGCATATCGCGGCCGCCCTGACCAAGATCGGCCTGCCGCCGCCGCGCAGCCGGCCGCCCGGCTTCGAAAGCCTGGCCCGGATCATTGTGGGGCAGCAGGTATCGGTCGCGGCCGCGGCGTCGATCTGGGACCGTCTGACGACCGGCATCGCCCCGTTCACGCCGGAGAACGTCGCACGGCGCAGCATCGACGAGCTGCGGACCTTCGGGCTGTCGCGGCAGAAGGCGACTTACATCTCCGCGCTGGCCGCCGACCTCGCCACGAGGAGGCTCGACCTCGAGGTGATTCACGCGCTCGACGACGCGGCGGCAATCGCCGAGCTGATGAAGATCAAGGGCTTCGGCCGCTGGAGTGCCGAGGTCTATCTGCTGTTCTCGCTCGGCCGACCGGACATCTTTCCCTCGGGCGACCTCGGGCTCGCGGTGGCGATGCAGCGGCTGAAGCGGCTGCGCAAGCGCCCGGATCCGAAACGGCTGATCAAGCTGACCGAGGCGTGGCGGCCGCACCGTGGGGCCGCGGCTTTTTTCCTGTGGCATTTCCTGCACAACGCGCCGCTCGGCCCGTCTAAGTAACCTGGCCCAAGAAGCAGGTGTTTAACTAAAGATTCACCTTACCTAACGCACCATCGGTCATACCCGGGCGACCCTGTGGTCGCGAGGCTGTAATAAGGACCGATGGAGTCCTCCAAAATCGATCGGCGGCCAGCTGGCGCGCTGCGCCTGGCAGCTGGGCCGATCCTGACATTGGCCGCAATTGCGGCGATCGAGATCATCGACCGTCTGGTCATCGTGATCCCGAATCCCGCCGTGCTGTACCTGACGGCGGTCATATTCGCGGCCTACTATTCGGGCCTTGTCTCGGCGCTGGTCAGCGCCGGCCTGACGCTTCTCTATGCCGCGGTGTTCTTCTCGGATCCCGGGCATCTCTTCCACTACGCGCCTGACAACCTGATGCGCGTCGCGGTACTGGCGATCAGCACGCCCGCCACGGCTCTGATGGTCGGGCTGCTGCAGCGCCGGAACGAGCGGATCTATGGCCTGCAGATCGAACGCGACCGCGCCGACGCCGCCAACCGCGTGAAAAGCGAATTCGTCGCCAGCATGAGCCATGAGCTGCGGACGCCGCTCAACGGCATCCTGGGCTTCACCGAGCTTCTCGAACGGCGTTATTTCGGTGAGCTCAATCCCAAGCAGCTCGAATACGTGTCCAACATCCGGCTCGCCGCCGGCCATCAGCTGGCGCTGGTCAACGATCTGCTCGACCTCGCGAAGATCGAGGCCGGCCGGATGGATCTGGATGAAGACCAGATCCTGGTGCGCGAGGAGCTCCAGGCAAGCCTGCGCCTGATCGAAGCGCGGGCCCGGGAAGCCCGCCTCACGTTGGCGGTCGAGGCTCCGGCCGGCGTGGTGCTGCAAGCGGACCGGCGGCGCGTGCGCCAGATCATGATCAACCTGTTGTCGAACGCGGTGAAGTTCGCGCCCTATGGCGGCCGCGTCACGGTGCGCACCGCAGCCAAATTGGGCGAAGGGCTGCAGTTCTCGGTCGCCAACAGCGGCCCCGCCATGTCGGACGCCGACATCGAGCGGGTGCTGAAGCCGTATGAGCAGGCGGACAGCATGGTGGCACCCAACCACGAGGGTACCGGCCTTGGGCTGCCGATCTCAAAGCATCTGGCCGAATTGCACGGGGGCTCGATGAACATCACGAGCCGAAAAGGCGAGGGGACCACGATCACCGTGCGCTTTCCCCCGCGGCGCCTGCTCGCCGCGTAGCCGGCCGTGTGGCTGGCCCTAGCCGGTCTTGACGTCGAAGCCAGCCGCCCGCAGATCCGCCGGCCCGCCCTTCATACTCGCGACATTCGTGACGCCTGCGGCGTGGACCGCCACGGCGGCGCGGGCCGCGCGCGCTCCGACCGCACAGAAGAAGATGACTTTCTTCGCCCCGGCGGCAGCTTTGACGCGCTCAAGGTCGAACGCCGACATTGGAACGAGCGGAACCTCGGGGATGCTTTCGCGGGCATGCTCGGCCGGCTCGCGGACATCGACCAGGACGGCCTCGCCGGCATCGACCAGGGATTTGGCGGCTTGAGCATTGAGCTCCTGGATTTGTGCCATGCGCGGTTCGGCCTCTCGAATAGGTGACGTTGGATATTGGGAATGGAATATTAGTAATGTTTAATATAGCGTCGCAAGCGGTACCGCGGGAGTTTCATGCCGGATAATGAACCTGAGGTCACGGGCTTCTTCGACCCGGCGACGAGTTCGATCTCCTACCTCATCGCCGACCCGGCGACCGGAACCGCGGCGATCGTCGATCCGGTCCTCGACTTCGACCCCAAGGCGGCCCGGACGTCCACGACAACGGCAGACCGTATCGCGCAGGCCGCGGCGGCGCGGCGCGTCGAGTGGATCCTCGAGACGCACACGCACGCCGATCATCTCTCGGCCGCCTCGTACCTGAAGCGGAAGCTGGGTTCCCGGATCGGCATCGGCGCCCAGGTCACCGAAGTCCAGAAGACCTGGGAGCGACTGCTCAACCTCGGCGCTGACTTCCGCACCGACGGCTCGCAGTTCGATCACCTCTTCGTCGAGGGCGAGCAGTTTCGCTTGGGCAGCCTTGCGGTGACCGTGTGGCACACGCCCGGACATACGCCGGCCTGCGTCACCTATGTGGTGAAGGGCGGCCGGGGACCCGCGTGCGCCTTCGTCGGCGATACGCTGTTCATGCCCGACTACGGCACGGCGCGCGCCGATTTCCCAGGCGGCGACGCGCGGCGCCTGTTCCAGTCGATCCGCCGCATCCTGTCGCTGCCCCCGGACACGCGGATCTTCGTGGCGCATGACTATCAGCCGGGGGGCCGGCCGGTCGCGTTCGAGACCACGGTTGCCGAGCAGCGGCGGTCGAACCTGCACGTCAAGGACGGCGTCGATGCGGACGAGTTCGCGGCGTTCCGCACCACGCGCGACAAGACGCTGGGGCAGCCGACGTTGCTGCTGCCGGCGATCCAGGTGAACATCCGAGCCGGCGCCTTGCCACCGCCGGACGAGACCGGTACGTCGTACCTGAAGATTCCGCTGAACCGCCTCTGACATGACGGACGACGACCCGAAGCCTCCGGCCCCGCGCCTGGGCCAGGACGCACGAAGCGAAGCGGCCCGGCGGCGCGCCCGGCAGGCGGCGGCGCTGCGCGAAAACCTGCGCCGCCGGAAGGCGCGCGACCGCGCCCGTGACGATCGGACAGGCCGCCGGGACGAAAGCTAGTGGCGGCTTGTGACCATTGTCCTAACTGGTACCATGGTGCCACGGATCCGCCTGCCAATAGCCTGGATTTGGACGGTATTTCCCTGTATTGAGGCGCCGGCGCGGGGGCGTGTCGTGACGACGAGTACGGGTCCATGGACAAAATCTGCATACGCGGCGGCAAGCCCCTGAACGGCTCGATCCAGATCGGCGGGGCCAAGAACGCCGCCCTCCCGCTGATGACGGCCAGCCTCCTCACCGAGGAGACGCTCACCCTCTCGAACCTGCCGCATCTCGCCGACATCACGACGCTGGCCAATCTCCTGGTGCAGCTCGGGGTGTCGCTGCACATGGACGGCGGCAACGGCAATGGCGGCCATGCCGGGCGCGTGCTGTCGCTGACCGCGCGCGACATCGCCAGCACCGTCGCCCCCTACGACCTCGTGCGCAAGATGCGCGCCTCGGTGCTCGTGCTGGGCCCGCTGGTGGCGCGCGCGGGGAAAGCGCGGGTGTCGCTGCCCGGTGGCTGCGCCATCGGCACCCGTCCGGTCGATCTGCACCTCAAAGGGCTGCAGCAGCTGGGTGCGGCTATCGAGCTCAGCGAAGGCTACATCGAGGCGGTGGCGCCGCACGGCTTGAGTGGGGCTGAGATCGTGTTCCCGCTGGTCTCGGTGGGGGCTACCGAGAACCTCATGATGGCCGCGACCCTGGCGCGCGGCGAGACCGTGCTGTCGAATGCCGCCCGCGAGCCCGAGGTGATCGATCTCGCGCACTGTCTGGTGGCCATGGGTGCCGACATCGATGGCATCGGGACCGACACCTTGCGCATCCGCGGAGTTTCTCGCCTGCATGGCGCGCAGCACGCGGTGATTCCGGACCGCATCGAGACCGGCACGTTCGCGATGGCCGCAGCGATCACCGGCGGAGACGTCGAACTGGTGGGGGCCCGCTCGGATCTCATGACGGCGGCCCTCGATGCGTTGCGGGGGGCGGGTGCCGCCGTGACCGCCACCGACAAGGGTATCCGGGTCCAGCGCTCCAACGGACCTTTGGTCGGCACCGACGTCATGACCGAGCCGTTCCCGGGCTTCCCGACCGATCTCCAGGCCCAGATGATGGCCCTGTTGACCACCGCCGAGGGTGCCTCGATGATCACCGAAACGATCTTCGAGAACCGCTTCATGCACGTTCCGGAGTTGCGCCGGATGGGGGCCAACATAAATCTACATGGCCCCTCGGCGATGGTGCGGGGCGTGCGCAAGCTGACCGGAGCACCGGTCATGGCGACCGACCTCAGGGCGTCCGTCAGCTTGGTGCTGGCGGGCCTCGCGGCCGAGGGCGAGACAGTCGTGAACCGGGTTTACCACCTCGATCGCGGCTACGAGCGGCTCGAGGAAAAGCTGGCGGCATGCGGTGCCGACATCGAGCGGGTGAGGGAGGCCAACGCGTGACTTCGCGTCTCAAATTGCGAGCCGAGGACGGCGACGACCTCAAGGTCATCGCCGCCTGTCTTCAGGATGCGCTTATCCCGCTGTCGGACATCCACTACGTCGACGGCGAGCGCCGGCTGATCATGGTCGCCAACCGCTTCCGCTGGGAGAACTGCCCGGACCTGCCCGAGGCTCCCCCGGGCGACGCGGACGGCCTCGAGTGCTCCAACTACGAGCGGGTGAATTGCGGCATTCTGTTCGACAACGTGACGGCCGTGCGCCGCCGCGGGCTCGACCAGCGCGACCGCGGCCGGATTCTCGAACTCTTAACCATGAACATCGAAACTGGCGACAACGGGCGTATGGCGGTCACCATGCTGTTTGCCGGCGGTGCAGCCATTCGCCTGGAAGGCGCCAACATCAAGTGCCGGATCAGCGATATCGGCGAGCCCTGGCCCACCCAGTTCCGCCCGAACCATCCGACCGACGACGCGACCGCCTGATTTCGCTCTTCCGTGCCGGAAGCTGACGCCGGCCACGGGTATGCCGGACCGGAGATTTTGCGTGAGTGCGAACGACAAGCTGATTTTCGCCGTTCCCAATGGACGCATCCTGACCGAGGTGATGCCGTTGCTGCGCGCCGCCGGCATCGAGCCCGAACCCGAGTTCGACGATCCGGACAGCCGCAAGCTGCAGTTTTCGACCAACGACCCTTCGCTCGACATCATCCGCACGCGCGCGTTCGACATCGCGACGTTCGTCGCCTTCGGTGCGGCCCACCTTGGCGTGGCCGGAAACGACGTGCTGATGGAGTTCGACTTCGCCGAGATCTACGCGCCGCTCGATCTCGGCATCGGACAGTGCCGCATCTCGGTCGCCGAGCCGGTCGAGCTCGCGGGCCGTGACGACCCGCGGAGCTGGAGCCACGTGCGCGTCGCCACCAAGTACCCCAACATCGCGCGACGCTACTTCGCCTCGCGCGGGGTACAGGCGGAGTGCATCAAGCTCAACGGCGCGGTCGAACTGGCGCCCAAGCTCGGATTGTGCCAGCGCATCGTCGACCTGGTGTCCACCGGCACGACGTTGAAGGCCAACGGGCTGGTCGAGGTCGAGCATATCGCCGACATCACCTCGCGCCTGGTCGTGAACCGCATCGCACTCAAGACGCGGCACGACGAGGTGGCGCCGTGGATCGGGCGCATATCCGAGACCGCCCGTGCCGCGTAACGGCACCACGGAGACGGGTCCCCGGCGGCTCGTCAGCACGGCACCGGATTTCGCCGAGCGGTTCGCGGCCCTGCTGGCGGCGCGCGACGCCGAGGCGGCCAACGTCGATTCCGTGGTGGCCGCGATCCTCGAGGACGTCCGGAGGCGTGGCGACGCCGCGGTCGTCGAGTACACCAACCGCTTCGACCGGGTGAGTCTGACGCCTGAGCGGCTGCGCGTCGCGCGCGCCGAGATCGACCAGGCGCTCGCGGCCGTACCCGCGAAGACGGTTGCCGCCCTCAATCTCGCGGCACGGCGCATCCGCGACTATCACCGTCGGCAGATGCCCAAGGGGCTTTCCTACCGCGATGCGGCGGGCTTGCGTCTCGGCGCCCGCTGGACGCCGATCGCAGCTGCCGGGCTTTACGTGCCCGGGGGCACTGCTGCCTATCCGAGCTCGGTGCTGATGAACGCGATCCCGGCCAAGGTCGCGGGCGTGCGCAGGCTCGTGGTGACCGTGCCGGCACCCGACGGCAAGCTCAACCCGCTGGTGCTCGCAGCCGCGCGGATCGCCGGCGTCGATGAGATTTACCGGATCGGCGGCGCGCAGGCCGTCGCGGCACTCGCCTACGGGACCGCGACCATCGCCGCGGTCGACAAGATCACCGGCCCTGGCAACGCCTACGTGGCCGCCGCCAAGCGCATGGTGTTCGGCGTGGTCGGGATCGATCTGATCGCCGGCCCGTCCGAGGTGGTGATCGTGGCGGACACGCAGACCGATCCGCGCTGGATCGCGGCTGACTTGCTGGCGCAGGCGGAGCACGATGCGGCGGCCCAGTCGGTCCTGATCACGGACAACGCCGGATTTGCCGACGCCGTCGCGGCGGCGGTCGAGGTAGAGCTGCGCACCTTGCCACGCGCTGCGATCGCTGCCGAGAGCTGGCGCCGGCATGGCGCCATCATCGTCGTCCGCAAGCTCGGCGAGGCGGCAGCACTGATCGACCGGCTGGCGCCCGAGCACCTGCAGCTCGCGGTGAAGAGACCCGAGGCCCTGGCCAAGGCGGTGCGGCACGCGGGGGCGATCTTCCTCGGCCGCCATGCGCCCGAGGCGCTGGGCGACTACCTGGCCGGTCCCAACCACGTGCTTCCCACCTCCGGCACGGCGCGGTTTTCGTCGGGCCTGGGCGTGTTCGATTTCCTCAAGCGAACGTCGCTGATCGGCTGCGAGCCGGCCGGCCTCGCGCGGCTGGGGCCCGCGACCATGGCGCTCGCTGAGGCCGAAGGGCTCGAGGCGCACCGGCGCTCGATCGCCGTACGGCTCGAAAAGCCGCGTCGCTGACGACGGGTGCCGTGGGCGATCCGCGCCAACGAATCACCAAGATCGAGCTCGACGAGCGCACGGTCGTGCGCCGCAACCCCGACGTCGAGCACGAGCGGGCCGTGGCGATCTTCGATCTGCTGGAGGAGAACAGCTTCGCGCCTGTGGGGGAGTTCACCGGGCCGTACGAGCTTCACCTCGCGATCGAAGAGAACCGGCTGATCTTCGACATCAGGGCGGAGGGCGGGAGCGAGCTCCACAAGCTGCAGCTCCCGCTGACGCCGTTCCGCGGCATCGTCAAAGACTACTTCACCATCTGCGAGAGCTATTACACCGCGATCAAGCGGTCGAGCCCGAGTCAGATCGAAGCGCTCGACATGGGCCGCCGCGCGGTCCACGACGAGGGATCGGAGCTTCTGCGCGAGCGCCTCGACGGCAAGATCGAGCTCGACAAGAACACGGCCCGCCGCCTGTTCACCCTCATCTGCGTCCTTCACATCCGCGGCTAGGATTGAGCGATGGGGGGCCGGCCCGGCAGTGTCTTGTTCGCCTGCACGATGAACGCGGTGCGCTCGCCGATGGCTGAGGCACTCCTCAAGCATCTTCACGGAAAGCGGATCTATGTCGATTCGGTGGGGCTCAAATCGGCGCCGCTGGACCCGTTCGTCGTCGAGGTGATGGCAGAGCTCGGCATCGACCTCAGGCGCCATCACGCCAAGACGTTCGAGGATCTGGCGGATTCATCCTTCGACGTGATCATCACCCTGGCGCCCGAGGCACAGCATCGCGCAATCGAGATGACGCGGACCATGGCCTGCGACGTGGAGTATTGGCCGACCTTCGACCCGACCCTGGTCGAAGGAAGCCGCGAGGTCCGTCTGGCCGCATATCGCGACGTGCGCGACCAGCTGCTCCACCGCATCCGCGAGCGCTTCCCGGTCGGCGATCAGGAAACATCTTGACCTCTGCCGGGCTCGGGACCATTTTGGCCCCGTTTTCAATCACCTGCGGCGGGGCAATGGCCAAGGAAGATTTGATCGAGTTTCCGGGGGTTGTGACGGAATTGCTGCCGAATGCCATGTTTCGGGTCAAGCTTGAGAACAATCACGAAGTGCTGGCCCATACGTCGGGCAAGATGCGCAAGAACCGTATTCGCGTGCTGGCCGGGGATCGGGTCAATGTTGAGATGACCCCCTACGATCTCACCAAGGGCCGCATCACGTTCCGCTTCAAATAGGCTTCGGACCCGGCCTTATCTACAGGACCGGGCGGCCCACATGTCCTCACTATCCGCTCCTGCGCGGTCGAGCCCCGAGGGGCCCTCGCCGGCGGCGGCAACTCCACCGTTGGTCCTGGCCTCGGCATCGCCGCGGCGCCGCGAACTCCTGGCGCAGATCGGGCTCGTGCCCGCGGAGATCGACCCGCCGTCGATCGATGAAACACCCGCGCGCGGCGAGCTGCCGCCGGGCCTCGCCAAACGGCTGGCGCGGGCCAAGGCGGCGGCCGCGGCGGTGCGCCACCCCGGCATGACGGTGCTCGCAGCCGACACGGTGGTTGCCTGCGGCCGGCGCATTCTGCCCAAGGCCGAAACCGAGGCCGAGGCCCGCGCCTGCCTTGCTCTTCTGTCCGGACGGCGTCATCGGGTGTACGGCGGCGTGTGCGTGATCGCCTCCGACGGCCGTGCTGCCGTGCGGCTCGTGATCACCGCCGTCGTGTTCCGGCGCCTTACCGATATCGATATCGGCCGTTACGTCGCCAGCGGCGAATGGCACGGCAAGGCCGGCGGTTATGCGATCCAGGGCCGGGCCGCGGCGTTCGTCCGCGCCATCAACGGTTCGTACACCAACGTCGTCGGTCTCGACCTCTTCACGGCCGCCAATCTGCTGCGCGGCATCGGCTTCCCGGTCTGACCTGCGCGTCATGAGCAGTGCCGCCGACGAAATCCTCGTTGAGTGCCGAGCCGACACCTTGCGCGCCGCCGCATTGGTCAAGGGCGAGCTGATCGAGCTCGTGACCGAGCCGCTACGGTCGCAGGGCGCGCCCGGCAGCATCTATGTCGGGCGCGTGCTCGGCCGCGCGCCCGCCATGCGGGCCGTCTTCGTCGAGATCGGGCTCGCGCGGCCGGCGCTGCTCGACGTCGACGGCGAGCTGCCGCAGGAGGGGACGGTGGTCCCGGTGCAAGTCGTGGAGGCGGCTTTCGCCGACAAGGGAGCGCGCGTCAGCCGCCGCCTGGCTCTCGAAGGGCGCTACGCGGTCCTGCTTCCCACCGGGAAGGGTGTCGCGGTGTCGCGGCGGATCACGGCGGCCAAACAGCGGCGGCGGCTCCAGGATGCGGCGGCCGAGCTCAAACGCCCACGCGAAGGCCTGATCGTCCGTGCGGCCGCGATGGCCAGCACGGAGGGCCTCGCGGCCGAAATCAACGCCTTGCGCGGCCGCTGGGACCACATCCAAGCCACGCTGGCGGAGACGACGCCGCCCGCGTGCGTGTTCGACACCGGCGACGGGATGGCCCGGCTGCTTCGCCGGTTCATCACCCAGGACGTTCCGAGGTTTGCGTTCGACGATCGCATGCTCGGCCAGCGCGCACGCGCGACGGCGGAGCGCCTGTTCGGCGTGACGCCGGAGATCGAGATCGAACGCGAGGCGGGGCGGCTGTTCGACCGGTACGGCATCGGCGATATCCTGGCCAGCGTCGACGTTCCGGTGATTCGTCTGCCGTCGGGCGGCCGTCTGGCGATCGAACGGACGGCGGCGGTCACCGCGATCGACGTCGACACCGCGGAAGGGACGGCTCTTGGCGCCGACGCCGGCCTGCGTGTGGACCTCGAGGCAGCCGCCGAGGTCGGCCGCCAGATCCGGCTGCGGGACATCGGCGGCGTAATCGTGGTCGATTTCGTGCGGCTGAAGGACCGCGCGCAGCGGGGGCGGGTCGAGGCGGTGTTGCGGCGTGCGGTGGCCCCCGACCGGATCACGGTCCAGCTTCTCGGCTGGACGGCGGCGGGATTGTTCGAGATGATCCGGCCGCGCGGGCGCGCGGTAGGTTCACTGGATTGAGGGGGCGCCCGACCGAGGGCATCCACGTGAGCGAGAAGCTGGTCCATTTCTCCGAGCACCGGCGGCCGCGGCGCCGCAAATGTCCGATCTGCGGCCGGCCGCCGCTCGCCCAGAACGAGCCGTTCTGCTCGAAACGCTGCGCCGATGAGGACCTGCGCCGCTGGCTGACCGGCGGCTACCGCATCCCGACGAAAGAGGTCCCGGAGCCGGACGGCGAGGGTGAGGGCGGGTAGGGTTCGTGCTCCCCATGATCACGATCCGCGCCGCCAAGACCGTCATGGTCGCCGCCATCGCGCTGTTCGCCAGCCTGGTCGCGTTCGGCAACCTTACGGACTATCAGACGAACTTCGCGTTCGTGCAGCATGTGCTGGCGATGGATACGATCTTCCCGTCCTCGACGATCAAATACCGCGCGATCACCGACCCGGCTCTGCATCGTGTGGCGTATGCGCTCATCATCACGGCGGAAGCCGCGGTGGCGGCGCTGTGCTGGGCCGGTGCCGCCGTTCTGGTCGGCCGGATCCGCTCCGACGCCGCCACATTCAACCGGGCCAAGGCGGTGGCCGTGGCCGGGCTGACCTTGGGGTTCCTGCTCTGGCAAGTCGGTTTCATGTCCATCGGCGGGGAATGGTTCGGGATGTGGATGTCCTCGCAATGGAACGGCGTCGAAAGTGCGTTCCGCTTCGTGGTCGCGATCGGCGTGGTGCTGATCTTTCTGGCGATGCCGGACGCGGAGCTGTGACCTAAGGCAGCATCCGCTGCCACACGTTCGCGATGACGGGCTCGCGGAGTGCGAGCTCCAGGAGGTAGAGCACGCAGCCGACGGCAGCACCGACCAGGGTCCCGGTGAAGCGGACATATTGAAGGTCGGCGCCGAGGGCGAGCTCCATCCGCTGGACGAGGACCTTCTCGTCCCACCGGTGGACGACATCGGCCACGAAGCGGGCAAGCTCGCCACGCCAAGGCACGACACTGAGCACGGCGTGCTCGATCGACGCGTTGAGCCGCGCCCGAATGCCATCGTCGGCGAGCAGCGATTGGCCAGCCGAGGTGAGGACGTTGGCGAGACCGGCGCGGGCGTAGTCGGGGTCGGCGGTCACGTCGCCCAGAACCGCATCGCGGATCTGGTCCCAGGCCGAGCCGAGCCACTGTTGCATCTCGGGCCGGTCGAGAAGGTCGCGCTTGGCCGTCTCGATCTTGGCCCGGTATTCGGGCGAGATGGCGAGCTCGTCGGCGAGGGTCGTGACCGCGTCAAGGGCGCGACGGCGCATCACGCTGTCGGCACTCTGCAGCTCGTCGAGCACCTCGCCCAGCCCGTTGAGGATGGCGCGCGCGATACGCTTGTTCACCGCGGCGGGAATCCACCACCGGCGGCGCGGCCCTTCTGCCGCTGCCTGCTCGATCTCGGACGCGTTGCGGTCGAGGAACTCGCGGCCGAGTTTGAGGGCGCGGTCGAGGACCGCCCCGTGGTAGCCGCCCGCCGTGAGAAGCCGAAGGGCCAGGGCCAGTACCGGTGCGGCATCGATGTCGCGCAGCCGCATGCCCAGCGCTTTGGCTGTGAAGGCGCGAAGCTCGGCGTCATCGAGCGCCGCCACGGCGTAAGGGAGCATGCGCACTACTTGGTCCGCCGCCATCGTGGAGTTGTCGGGTTCGGAGAGCCAGGTGGCGAGGCGTTGGGCCGCATCGAAGGCGCGCAGCTTGCCCGACAGCAGCTCGTTGGTCAGAAAGTGACGTTCGAGGAAGGCCCCGAGGCCTTCGCCGATGCGGTTCTTGTTGCGCGGAACGATGGCGGTGTGCGGGATCGGCAGGCCAAGCGGGCGCCGGAACAGCGCGGTGACAGCAAACCAGTCGGCGAGCCCGCCGACCACGCCCGCCTCGGCGGCAGCATGGGCGAGGGACGTCCAGACAGTCGGCTCGGCCACCAGCCCCGTGCCAATGACAATCGCCGCCATCGTGAGCAGCAGCCCGGTCGCCACGGCGCGGGTGCGCCGCAGTGCCTGCCGCTGCCGGGCCTCCAGATCGTCAGGTTCGGCCGCCATATCCCTATATATGGCGGCGACCCGCTAAGAGACGATCACTTTAGAGGCGCGCCGCCCGGCTGGGACAGCCACACCCAGGCGTCCTTGTTGGCGTCGTAGGTGGTCACGGTCGATGCATCCGGGCCCAGGCCGCGCTCGGGATATTTCTTGAAGTCGTAGATGCCGTCCACGCCCGCGAAGTCGGTCAAATTCGCGATGTAGTCGCGGAGCTGTGCGGCCGTGGCTTTGGTGCCGAGCTTGCGCAAGCCGGCGACCACGATCAGCCCGGCATCCCATGACGTCCCGACCATGTTGTCGGCCTTGAGCTTGTGCTCCTTCAGGATCGCGTACATGTCCTGCTGGGCTTTCTCGATGCGCGGGTCGAGCTTGAGCACACCCTCATGCTCGGGGTAGAGCGCCGAGGCAAGAACGAGCTGCTTCGGCAGGAAGCTCTTCCACTGCTGCATGGCGGTGAACACCTGGTTGCCGCTCGTCGGCGCCACCGGGATATCGAGGCCAGCCTGCACCATGCCTTTGAAGACGGTCGCGGCCGGAGCACCGGTGGTCCACGCGATCATGGCCTGCGCGCCCGACGCTTTGATCTTCTCGATCTGCGCCGCCACCGATACGTCGGTCGGATTGAAGTGCTCCGCGATGAGCTTCTGCATCACGCCCTTGTTCTCGGGATACTCGAGCACGGTGTCGATCGATTTGTCGCCGTCCTGGCCGCTGGCGTCGGTCGTCTCGAGCGTGGCGATCTTGGTCCAGCCTTTCATCCGGTAATAGCGCACGACAGCGGCGATCTGGTCGATCGAGGACGAGCTCGAAGAAAAGGTGTAGCCGCCCGCCTGCGGATGGATCGCGGGCGACAGGCAATAGTGAACGGGGCCGTTCTTCATCAGCGGCGCCATGGCGAGGCACATGCCGACGAGCGAAGAACCCATCACGACCGACGGATGCGAGGACAAGGCGCTGTTGGTCAGCTGCACCGCCACCTGCGGGCTCGTCTGGTCGTCGTGGAACACGAACTCGAGGGGCTGGCCCTGGAGGCCGCCGTTCTTGTTCACGTATTCGGCGAGTGCTGTCAGCGTATCCTTCTGGCCCTGGCCGACGAAGGCGGCAAGCCCGGTCAGTGGCACAACGACGTTGACCTTGTAAGGATCGGCGGCATGTGCCGAAGGCTCCCACGCGGCCGTTATCAGGGCGACAGCCGCCGCCATGGAGAGTCCGCGCGTCCATTTGCCGGTGATGTGCATTCTCGACGTTCCTCCCGTTCGAATTGGCGCCAATTCGTCCACAGCCCGTGCCAAGAAGCAAGCCTCTTGGGCGGCCGCTCAGGGCTCCCGGATCAGATGAACCGCTGCCGGGTCGATATCCACCGTGACGGCCTGATGGGGATGGAGATGGCGTTCGCTCACGGTGCGCCGAAGCAGGTGCGCGGTCAGCGGGAACCCGCAGTCGAGCGTCAGCCGGACCAGCGGGCCGGCGCTCGCCATGGCCACGATCAGACCGGGAAATTCGCGCAGGCTCGCAGCGCCGCCGGGCTGGCGCACGTCGACCGCGTCGGCGGGCAGACAGAGGAGGACCTCGTCTTCCGCGTTCAAGGACTCGTTCCCGGGCGGCACCTCGAGACGCTGCCCACCGACATAGACGCTGTATCCGCCCGCGTGACGCGCCAGGATCGTTCCCGCGAGGATGTTCTCGACCCCGAGAAACTCCGCCACAAACCGGTTCTTGGGCCGCTGAAAGACCTCTGACGGCGTGCCAGACTGGACGATCTCGCCCTCCCACATGACCGCGATTTTGTCCGCGAGCGCCACTGCGTCGAGATGATCGTGCGTCACGAACAAGGCGGGAATGCGCGCGTCGCGGATGAACTGCCGGAGCTCCTCGCGCAGCGTGTCGCTCGTGCGGGTGTCGATCGCCGCAAATGGCTCATCCAGCAGGAAGACATCGGGCTCCGTAATAAGGCTGCGTGCGAGGGCTGTCCGCTGCTTCTCCCCCGGGCTCAGGGTGTCCGGCAGGCGGTCGGCGACGCCCTCGAGGCGAAAACGTGCCAGCAGCGGCGCGATCTCGCCTGATCCCCGTTGACGCCTCCGGATGTGCAGGCCGAACGAGATGTTTTCAGCCGCGGTGAGATGCGGGAACAAACCGAAATTCTGCAGGATGAAGCCCACGTGACGCTGCTCGGGCGGCTTCGTGGTGACCTCACGCCCGCTGATGACCACGCGTCCCGCGGCCGGCCGGTGGAACCCGGCGATGGTTTCGAGGAGGACCGACTTGCCGGCCCCGTTTGGCCCGAGGATGACGCCGATTTCGCCAGCGTCGAGCGACAGGCTGATGTCGAGCAGCGCGAACTCGCCGAGCTCCAAGGTGAGCTGCTCGACGGCGACGTCGCTCATCGGCCGAGTCCGGACGTATGGCCGCGCCCGTAGGCAAGCCAGCGCAGGAGCAGGAATAGAGCCAACGATACGGCCAGGAGCAGGAGCGCCATCCCTGTCGCCTCCTCGAGACCGAAGCGGATGAAGAGCTCGTAGATCTTCACCGGTGCCGTCATCGGGTAATAGACGAGGATCACGACCGCGCCGAATTCGGCGATCGCGCGCGCAAACGTGAGGGTGAGGCCGGTCATGATCCCGCGCCAGGCGAGCGGCAGCGTGACCCGGTAAAGCGCGTGCCAGGGTCCCAGGCCAAGGGTGCGCGCCACCTGCTCGAGCCGCGGGTCGACCGCCTCGAACCCTAGCCGCGCAGAGTTGACCGTGTAGGGAACGGAGACGAACAGCATCGCGACCACGACACCGGCCAATGTGCCCCAGAACTGCAAGCCAACGGCGTCCGCAGCAGCGCCGATCAGGCCCTGGCGTCCGAACACGAACAAGAGCGCGATGCCTGCGACCGTGTGCGGGACGGCGAGAGGGACGTCCACCACGGCGGAGACGAAGGTCTTTCCCGCGAACGACGTGCGTGCCAGCACATAGCCGAGCGGAACGCCGAAGAAGGCCGCGCACAAGGTGGCGAGCGCCGCACCGGCGAGGCTGAGGCCGATCGCATCGAGCACGTCGCGCGAGCTTGCGACCTGTGCCAATGCGGTCGGGCTCTGGCCCGCCGTGAGGGCCAGCAGCGGCAGCAGAATGAATGCCAGCAGGATGCCGCCGAGGACGAAGCTGAGCGCCAGCGCCCCATGCGGCCGCGCGGGCGATCTGGCAGACCGAGTCTGCACGCGGGCGCTCAGTGGAGCCTGGCAGACGTGCCGGGACTCAAGAGCCAGGGGCTCAAGATTCGGAGGCTCAGGAGCCTGGCCACGGCTTCACAAGCGGGTGCAGGTCGGGCGGCACACTGTCCGCGTTCACCGCATAAGCGGGGGTGAACGCTCCAAACCCATTGGCGGCGAGGATCCGCTGGCCTTCGGGGCCGAGCAGCATCGCGATGTATTTCCGTGCCCAGTCGGCGTGATGCGCGACGCTCGGGATGGTGATGGCGTAGACGATGGGTTTACCGCTGAGATCGCCGTTCTTCGTGTGTGCCACACCCTGCTCATAGAATTTGGCATGCGCCGGATCGCTGAGGTTGATCTCGGCCGGCAGCTCGAGAAATTTCAGATGATGCTGCAGCGCGTCCGAGCGATAGATGGCGAGGTAGTCGATCTGGCCGATCTGCAACGCGGAGATCAGCGCCGTCTCGGTATCGCGCAGGTTCTTCGGCGACGCGTTGGCCAGGATCTTCGTCGAGAGCTGGGGGTCCTTGTAGAACCGTGATGCCAGGTCGAGCATCTGGACGGTCTGATACCCCGACGGGTCGGTGTCGGGATCGGACCGGCCGATCTCGACGCCCGGGCGCGCCAGCACCTGGTACCAGTTCTGGGGCGTGAGCTCCTGCGCGTACTTGCTCTTGTCGGTGTAGACGAACGTGATCGCGTTGCGCGCGAACCCCACATACCAGGTCGTCAGGCCGGGCTTGCCATCGCCGGCGAACAGATATTTCGGGATCACGCTGTAGTCGGCGACGGCCAGGATATCGGCGTCCTGGTGCAGCTCGGTGATCTGCTTGGCCATCTTCACGCTGCCGCCGAACTGCGGCTGCACCTCGACCTCGGAATATTTCTTCTGGAAGGCCTCGTCGAGCGCCCGGAACGGAACCGCAAGCGTGCCAGCCGCGAACACGGTGAGCTTCACCGAGTCTGCGGCGTGGGCGGAGGGGGAGATGGCCATGATCAGAACCCCGAGCAACGGCGCGATGATCTGCTGGATAGAGGTCGGGTGTTGATTCATCGCGTCCTCGGTGAATTTGTACGAATTTATGCGTTTTATGCCATTTCGCGCCGAAAAAGGCAAAGAGCCCGGGCAAGGCTCTTTGTGGCGTTGGAACCGGGGTCAGGGGCTGTTGTAAATGACGGTGCCGAGGGTGGCCGTGTCGTAACCGCCCATGTCCTTCGCACGGGTCCGGAACCGGGCCGAGCGTGCGAAGTCCAGCAGCGTCTGGAACGGCGGCTCGAAATAGTCGCGGCGCCGCAGGACAAGGTCATAGCGCTCGCGCGCCAGCGGCACGAAATCGAGCCCGTGCTGGCGGGCGACCGTCTCGATGGCGATGCCGGCGTCCGCCTTGCCTTCGGCGATCGCGAGCGCGAGATCGCTCTCGGACAGTGCCGGCTTGCCGAGCCGCGCGAGCGCGTCCGGCGACAGCTTCTTCTCGCGGAGGAGGTGGCCAAGGAGGATCTGGCTGCCCGATTCCGGTTGGCGCTCGATGACCTTGATGCGCCGGTTTGCCAGGTCGCCGACATCGCGAAGCCCATGTGGATTGCCCGCGGCAACCACGAGGCCCTGCCGCCGCCACGCCCACTCGATGGCGACGACATCGAGCCCGGCGGGCGCCGACTTCAGCAGCGGCACGTTGTACGCGCCGCTTGCGTCGTCGAGCACATGAAGCCCGCAGACCTGCGCCTCGCCGGCGCAGAGCCGCTTGAATCCGTCGAGGCTGCCGCCAGGCATCAGGGCGAAGCCACAGCGGGATTCGCGCAGCGCCCATTCGAGCAACGGATCGTGGCTGCCGGCGACCACGCGGGGGGCTGCGGCGGAATTCTGCGGCGCCGGGAGGCCGCCTGGAAACTCCGTGCTCTTGGCGAGCCAGAGGTCGATCAGATCCCGCGGAAAGAGATATTTGCCGGTCACCCGCGTGCACGGAATGCCGCCGTCGCGCACGAGCTCGTAGACTTTTCGCTCCTTGATTCGCAGATATTCCGCGACTTCCCTGGTGCTCATCAGCTCTGGCACGACCGCGCGTCTCCGCCGTTTCTCCCGGTGCAGACTACAGTGGCACGGCACGACAGCGCTATACTTGGCGATCCAGCGGAGGAGAGGAACGCTCATGCACAAGAGCTCGAACCGGATCCGGACGTCGCATGTTGGCCGGCTGCCCACGCCCAAGGGCTGGGAGGACGTCCCGGCCCGCCTCGCCGGTGGTGACATCACCAGTGCCGAGGAGCTCTCGGCCATGGTCGTGCCGGCGATCGCGGACATCGTCGAGACCCAGGCCCGCATCGGCATCGACTGCGTGAACGACGGCGAGTTCTGGACATCGCGCAGCAGCTTCTCGCATCTCACGACGCATTTCGGCGGGCTTGAGACCCGGGCTCTCAAGCCCGGTGAGCCGGCCACGACGCGCCATTCGACGCGCGAGCGTGACGAGTTTCACGACTTCTACGACGACATGGACAAGCTCGGGACGTTGTTTTTCGTGCCGGGCGAAAAGCCCATGCCGCCGATGCGGCAGCGCGTTGTCGCACGCGCGCCGATCACCTGGCGGGGCAAGGACGCAATGGCGCGCCAGCTCGAGACGTTCAAGGCCGCGCTCGCGCGCTCGAAGACTCCGGTGGACGAAGCCTTCGTCGCCGTGCTCGCGCCGGGCTGGCTCGACCACTTCATCTTCAACGAGTACTACAAGACCGAGGAGGAGTTCATCTTCGCGCTCGCAGAGGCATTGCGCGAGGAGTATCGCGCGGTCGTTGCGGCGGGGTTCGTCCTCCAGATCGACGACCCCGGGCTCCCCGATTCATGGGACATGATCAAGCCCGCCCCGACCGTGGAGGCGTATCGCCGATTTGCCAAGCTGCGGGTCGATGCGCTCAATCACGCGCTGGCCGGCATCCCGGAGGAGCGCGTCCGCCACCATCTGTGCTGGGGAAGCTGGCACGGCCCGCACACCCACGATTTGCCGTTCGAGCACATCGTCGATCTGGTGCTCCAGGTGAAGGCGCAGACCTATTCCTTCGAAGCGGGCAACGTGCGCCACGAGCACGAATGGCGCGTGTGGCAGGACGTGAAGCTCCCGGCCGGCAAGATGCTGATGCCCGGCGTGGTCAGCCACGCGACCAACCTCGTCGAGCATCCGCAGCTCGTGGCCGACCGCCTCGTCCGCTACGCCTCGATCGTCGGGCGCGAGAACGTGATTGCCGGCACCGATTGCGGCCTCGGCGGCCGGGTGCACGGCGAATTGGCCTGGGCCAAGCTCGGGGCCCTCGTCGAGGGCGCCCGGCTGGCGACGAAGCAGCTCTGGTCCTAGATCACGGGTTCTTCGCGAGACCCTCGGCGATCTGCAGATGCTTTCTTGAGGTCGGGGAGGGTTCTTTTACGGCCACGACGATGCGCTCTACGCGGCGGTGCGCTTCCTTCGACGCGGTCGAGCGGGTGGAGCAGCTCCTCGCGGCGCCGAAAGCCGTCGAGATCGAAGCGCCGCAGATCTAACCGATCGTCAGCGTGGAACGCTGCCGCCGCCGCTCTTGTGATAGATGTTGTAGTCGTTCTTGAAGAGCTCGGTCACGACGGCGCCGACCAGCTCCTGGAAGCGGGGGTCCTGCGGGTCCGTGATGGCGGACGCCCGGCCGCTCGCTTCGGTCACCAGGCGGTCGCCGTAGCAGTATTCTCCGAGGACCTCGGTCCGCCCGGATGGCACGCCCGCCTGCGGCGTGTTGAGATTCTGGCAAAGGCTCTGGCCACCCATGGTCGGGCCGCCGAAGCTGAGGACGACGGTATAGCCGTTCCAGTCGGCCGGATTCGGGCCGGTGCCGAACTTGTATTGGCCGCTCTGGTAACGGGACTGCAGTGCATCGACGACCGTCTGCGGCGGGAACGGGCTGTTGCGGACGATGACCGAGTTGACACCGCTTTGCGCCTGCGTCTGCACGTAGAACGATCCGGTATAGCCGGGATTGATTTCGGACCGCGTGACAGTGACGGAATCACAGCCATACAGCAGCGACGACGCGGTCACCGCGAGGATCGGGATCAAGGACGGTTTCGACATGCAGCGCCTCCTCCAGGCAGACTCTTAGTATGCACCGGAGAAGAATTCCGCACCGGCGCATCCAGATCAAGTTTGCGTGTAGAGCCTTACGCACTACTTACGCCCAGCGTACACCGGGCTTACGCCACCCTCTCAGACTCTTCGGGACCGCACGGCGCGGATGGGTCAGGATCTCGAATCCGTCGCCGCGTTCCGGCCAGGCCGGCTCCTCGATACCGCAGCATCGACCCGCATCCAACGGCCGGGCGGCTTTACCTCGTCTCGCGCGGAACGATCATCTTCGGGTCGACCAGGCGGCCGCGCTCGATGACGGTCTTGCCGTCGAGCATCACGGTACAGTCGCGCATCGGCACGTCGTAGTGGCCGCGGGTCGTGCGGTTGCCGCCGCCTTGGGTGTTGGGGCCCGTCGAGAACAGGAAATTGCCGGGAAACACCCGAGCTGCCGCGCGGTTGCGTTCGGGCTCGGCGCTGTTGAGCCCCATCCAGTACCAGCGCGCCTGCGGGTTCATGCCCCAGCCGAGATGCGACACGGCGAACGGGTCGCGGTCGGCTTCGTTCTCCTGGCCGTCGGCGAGCCAGTCGCGCATGAGCTTGGCGTCGAGCCCGCCCTCGATGTTGGTGATGTGGCCCTCGCGGATCTCGAGCCGGATCGGGTCGCTCACGAACCGGCAATAGGGAAGGATGATGATGTCGCCGGGCTGGATGACGACGGTACCGGTGGCGCTGCCCTCGTTGGGGAAGGTATGGACGTGGCCGGCGCCCCAGTGGTCGAAGTGTCCGGGTTCGTCGGCATAGCCCCATTGGGTCATCACGGGGTATTCGCCGCAGGTCCAGGTAAGGTCCGTTCCGGCGTCCGACACCACGCGGACTTTCTTCGTCTTACGGTAGAGCCCTTCGGCGTATTTCATCGCCTCCTTGAGCCCGGGCGGCGACATCAGCTGGTCGAGATCGTCGGGCGCGTCGATGATCATGAGGACGCGCACCTTCTTGTCCATGACCGTCTTGAGCCAACGCGAGAACAGCGGAACATGGAAGATCACGATCAAGTCGGCGCAGGACAGCGCCTCGAGAGTTCCCTTGCACTTGCCGATCGTCGGCACGCCCACTTTGGTCCAGCCGGGGATCGAGTTGACGCACATTTCGTACGCGTCGGCGCCGAGCTCGTCGGCGGCGGCGAAGGCAGCTTCGATGTATTCGCGGCGCGTGCCGAGGTCGGACACCAGCGCGATGGTCTCCCCGGGCTTCACCCGGCACAGGTCGAGCTCGCGCCGGTACAGCATCGCGAGCTTGGCGGGATTGACCTCGGTCGAGCGGATCGCGGCTTGCATCATGGGGGTCACCGTAGAAGGGGACAGGGCACCCCGATTATGAAGCGGTCCTGGGCCGGCGTCTTCGTCGAAACGCTGCGAGCTTCGAGGGCGGGCGAACCCGGACGTCAGACGAGCGCGGGCCTTTTGGCCGTCGTCGTGGCTTGGACGTTCACGAAGCGATAGCTTTGCGCGAGCCATTCGCGCCGCTCCGCGCTCGCGAACTTCCACAGGAACTGGTCGATCCAGTTTCCACAGGAACTGGTCGATCCAGTAATGGGCCAACGTGAGGGCCGTCGTCGTCGCGATGGCCAGTCTCATGATCTGGTGGGCGCCGACACGTTGGCTGAACGTCCACAGGGCCACGCCGATCGCAAGCCAGATCGAGAATACGGCGAACGGCGCCAGGGCGCGCAAGCCCGGCCGGCCACGCGCCCGGCCCGCGGCATGAAACGCCACGAACACGGAGATATTGGACGCCATGCGCGACCAGCCAGCTGCTGAACAGTTGGTCACAGAGCGACCCTGTGGTCAGGCCCCTGAAATTAGTTTAGATATAAAATAATTGGGCGCGGCCGGTCGCGGCCGTGCCCGCGCGATCACGACATGAACCGGTATGTGGAAACCGCCGGACCGTCTCGTTCATAAGCCGTCTCTTGGCCGCGTCCCCGCTCGCGACGAGGCTGGCGCGTCCCGTCTGTTTTCGCCCATTGCCGTCGGCCCGGTCCAGTTGGCCCAGCGGACCTGGGTGCCGGCAATGGTGCCGTGGCGCGCCACTGAAGACGGCGTTGTGACAGACGACGTCGTCGATTGGTATGCGCGATTTGCGCGCGGACAGCCCGGTGCCATCGTCGTCGAAGCAACAGGGATCAGGGACGTGCCGAGCGGGCCGCTCCTGCGCGCCGGACACGACCGCTTTCTCCCGGGGCTGCGGCGCCTCGTCGATGCCGTCCGGCATGCGAGCGGCGGGCGTACGAAGCTGTTCATCCAGTTGATCGACTTCCTGGCGATCCGCCGGCGTCCGGACCCGGTAAAATACCTGCAGCAGTTCCTCCAGGTCTCGGACGAGCATCGCAGGGCGTTGGGCCTGAGCGGTGCCGATGAGGGGGAAGTGCGCCGCCGGCTCACGGCGCTAGCTCCGGCGGAGCTGGAACAAGTTCTGACGTCGCGGGAGCTCGAGGCCCTCAGGTTCGGAGCCCGCGAGCGCGTGACCGATATCGAGCACGAGCACATTCGCAACCTGCCGCAGGTCCTTCCGGGCCTGTTCGCCGATGCGGCCGAGCGCGCCCGCGCCGCCGGGTTTGACGGCATCGAACTCCACTATGCTCACGCCTACACGATGGCGTCCTTTCTCTCGGCCACCAACACTCGTCCGGACCGATACGGCGGATCGCTGGACAACCGTGTGCGGCTGCCGCTGGAGGTCTATCGTACGGTGCGCCGGCGCGTGGGCGACGACTTCGTGGTTGGATGCAGGTTCCTCGCCGAGGAGTGCATCCCCGAAGGGAGCGGGGTGGAGGACGCGACCTATTTCGGCGTCCGGTTCGCGCAGGCGGGCATGGATTTCCTGTCCACGTCGCGCGGCGGGAAGTTCGACGACGCGAAACAGCCCAGCGTCGGAGAGGCGGCGTACCCCTACACCGGCCCCAGCGGCTATGAGTGCATGCCGCAGCACATCTCCGACAAGCGTGGGCCGTTCGGCCGCAATGTCGGCCCCACCGCGGCGATCCGCCGGGCGGTGCGCGCGGCCGGTTGCGAGACCCCGATCGTGTGCGCTGGTGGTATCCATAATTTCGAGACGGCGGAGCGGCTGCTCGCCGAGGGCGTCTGCGACATCATCGGCGCGGCACGCCAGTCGCTCGCCGACCCCGACTGGTTCCTGAAGATTTCGCTGGGCCTGGGCGCCAGCGTTCGGCTCTGCGAGTACACGAACTACTGCGAAGGGCTCGACCAGAAGCACAAGATGGTCACGTGCAAGCTCTGGGACAAAATCGATCGTGAGTCGCCCGGGGTCAAAAAAAGTCCTGACGGCAAGCGCCGGACGACGGCCCCCGACTGGCAGCCAGCCCGGGGCGGATGATCGATCAGGGCAAGGGCTTCCAGCTCGAATCCGGATCGTACAGGGTCATCTCGCGCGCAAGAGCGGCGGTCTGAGGGCCCAGGTCTTTCTGGTACACAACGTCATCATGATTGACGATGAACGTCATGACGCCTGACACTCCATATTGCGCCGGGAACGCGACCAGCGCGAAGCCACCGATCATGTGCCCGTTCAGCACGTACGCATAGGCGCCGCCCTTTGCGGCCGGGCCTTGTGCTTTCAGGATCCGGTAGTAGTAGCCGTGGAAGGGCTGGGGTCCTCTTTTTTTCGCCGTGGCGCTGTAGCCTTCGGCCTGCGCCCGCACCATCAGCGGGCCGATCGGGCTTTCCTGCTCGCCCGCCGTCTCCGGCCAATACAGCCCATCGTGCTTGCCGGGGCTGCTCAGGAATTTCTGCGCGTATTCGATGTACCCATCGCGGTTGCGGTCTTTTTCCGCATACTCGCGCTGGGCGTCGACATAGGCGCGGCAGACGTCGATGGTGAAGAGCTCGTTGGCACCGATGCGCCGGGCGACGATCTCATCGGCACCAGCAGCCGCATCGAACTGCCAGGCGGCGCCGTGCTTGACGACCGGGAACGGGAACGGCCAATCGTCCTGCCCGACCTCGAGGACGACCCGGTCGTCGCCGCTACGCTCGAGGCTGTTCTTCTCATCGTAGGCGCTGACGAACTTGCGGCGAGCCTGGGCGTCCGCCACCGCGTCGCCGGAGCTGATCAGCGCCTGGCTGCTTGGACCGAGGATCGCCAGCATGTCGCTGGTCCGGCCCGCGCGAACGGCAGCAACCAAGGCCGCGATCGCCTGCTCGGGCGTCGCGAATGTCCTTTGTGCGGCGGCGGTGGCGGGGAGCGGCACAACCAGCGCGACCGACATGGCCACGAGAATGGACCCGACGATCGTCCCGAGCATCCGATGCCATCTGCCGACTCTATCCATGGGCGCCTCGTGCCATCGTAATCCTTCCGGCATCAGCGACGTCCACCGCGCCCGCCACCGCCACCGGCGCGCGCCCCGCCGCCAGCGCGGCCTCCGCCATTCGATTGGAACGATCGCTGGCTGGCGCGTCCGCGATCGGCTTGCGCGCGGACCTGGCCGCCGTTGCCCATGCCGCCGAACGCCGAGGGCTGCCGCGAGCCGCTGCCAGCCTGCCGCTGACCGCTGCCACTGAGCCCCTGGCCGCGGTTCGACACCTGACCTCTCTGCGCGTCGCCACCGCCGGGCCGCTGACCGCTGCCGCTAATCCCCTGGCCGCGGTTTGCGACCTGGCCGCGCTGCGCGCCGCCGTTGCCGAGCTGCCCGCCGCTCTGGCCGCCGGCGTAGCCGCGGGACTCGCGGCTCGCCGTGGGTGTCACCCGCGGACGCTGCTGAAAGTTCTGACGCGAGCCCGGATCGCGATACGCCACGCCGCCGCGATGTCCGGGATCGTGCTGCCAATTCCTCTGGTCCGCCGGCAGCTGGGTGGCGCGGTTGTTGCGGATGTTTTCGCGGTTGATGTTGTTGTAGCGCTCCGAATTGATATTGATGCTGCCGCCATTCCAGTCGGAATTGCAGCAATCCGTCAGCGCCGCGATCGACGCCACCCCGAGCCCGAACATGAGACCCGTCCCTAAAGCGTAGCCGGGATAATAGGCCGGCGGAGGCGGATAATAGGGCGGCGGGTAGGCGGGATAGGGCCACGTCCCATAGACCACGGTCGGATTGTAGGCCGGCACATAGACCGTCTGGGGATTGGTCGGCTGGATCACAATGGTGTCGCCGCCTTGGTTGATGACGGTCTGCTGCTCATTCGTCTGCAGCGAGCCGGCACCCTCCGCGCGCTTCCGCAGTCGTTGCACCGACGCCATCACATCGGCTTGCTGGGCCAGGACGGCGTCGCCCAGCCGCTGCGTCCAAGAAAGTTGTTCGCTCATCATCTTCAGGACCTGCGGATAGGGTGCGAGCGTCTTGACGCTGGGATCCCAGGTCTGACTTTGGAGTGCGGCGGCGAGCTGATCGCCCTCGAGAGCCGCGTTAGCCGGATCCGATACCCAGCGCTCCGCCTGGACGATCTCGAGCGGATAGGTGGAGGCGACCAAGATTTGTGACAGCAGCTGGTCGGGATAAAGCGCAATCGGCGCCGTCATCTGGTCGATCTCTTCGGCGCTGAACGTCGGCTGGCCGGGGGCCTGCGGGGCAGCCGCCGGCGGGATAGCCGCAGCGGGCGGCTGCCCGGCTTGACCGAGGACGGCGGCCGGATCGGCCACCGAGACGGCCAGCACCGACGCGATGACGCGAACGATTGTTGTTTTCACGGCAAAATTCTGGCCAGGCAAGGGCCGGCTGGATATCGATTCTGCGCACATAACCGATGCTGACTGCATGGCCGCGGGCGACCGGCCGGATCGGCAGGACTGCGTCACGTTGCGCAGAAGCGATAGCGACTTACCGCCCAATATCGTCTGCTGAATGGCCTTGACTTGCGACGCACGGCGTCTGGGCGGTTACGCGTCGCCGCGTGCTTCACGGGGCAAGTCTGAAAAAATTCGAGACGAGAAAGGATCACATCATGAGGAAGTTTTTGTCGATTACTGCGATCGGCGCGGCCGCGCTGATCCTGGGAGCCTGCCAGACCGAACTGCAGAAGGCGGAACAGCAGCCGATGCCGCAGCAGACCGGGGCAGGAACGCCCTTCACGCAAAGCCTGAACAAGTACTATCGGGAGGCCGCCGAATCGCAATGGGTCGGCCAGACCGATTTCATCTCTTCCGAGCATCTGGCGAAGAAAGCGCAGGCCACGGGCACGGGGCAGGCGGTGCCGATCGATTCGATCGAGGTCGAGGGTCGCGCGGTCAAGAAGAACGGCGAGCTCACGATCACGCGTAAACGGTTCATGGTCGCGATGGGCCGTGGCGCGGCGACCAAGGTCCCCGATCAAACGGCGCGTGCGCAGGTTGCGTACGACTGCTGGCTGGCGGAGGCGTCGGACCCGGTCGTCGCGGTTGAAAGCAAGTGGCTCGACAAGAAGGTCCGGAACTGCCGCACCGACTTCTACGAGGCCATGGCCATCGTCGACGCGGCGACGAAACCGCGCGACAAGTTCGTCGTTTACTTCGATAATGACAGCGCTCAAATCGGCGAAAACGCGCGGCTGACGCTCCAAGAAGCCGCGCAGACCGCGCGCAGTGAAGCGGTCAACGAGGTCAAGGTCAGCATCGTCGGCAACGCGGACCGTACCGGGAAGCCGGCCCACAACCAGATGCTGTCCGAGAAGCGGGCCAAGGAGGTTCAAGACAGCCTCCTGCAGGGTGGCGTGAACCAGGCTCTGATCGCGGCCGTCGAAGGCCGTGGCGAGGAAAACCCCGTGGTCCCGACGGCGGACGGCGTTGCCGAGCCGCAGAACCGGAACACGATCATCACGTTGCAGTGGCCGCCGCAGCCCGAATGATCATCTGACTCGGCACCTGACGGGCGCGCCCTTGTGGCGCGCCCGTTTTGTTTTGGGGGGCGCTCGTGCCGGTCGGGTGCTCCGCGCCGGGCATTCTTGCAGGCTTCCGATAGAGAGCCGTCGACGCTCCCGCATGATGGCGCGAGGCACCGAATCCGCCACACTTGCGCCGGGAGGACGCCCGCGTCGATGGACTTCGTGCAAGCCTTTCCCGTCGCGATCATCGACGACGACTATGACGGCAAGCAGGCGGCCAGCCGCGGCATGCGCATGCTCGCCGAGGCGATCGAGAAGGAAGGATTTCGCGTCGTGGCTGGCCTCAGCTACGAGGACGCCCGGCGCCTCGTCAACGTCTTCAATACCGAATCCTGCTGGCTGATCTCGGTCGACGGCGCCGAGGCCAACGAAACACGCTGGCAGGTTCTGGAGCATGTCCTGGCGGCAAAGCGCGGCCGCAACGACCGGCTGCCGATCTTCCTGTTCGGCGACCAGCTGACCGCCGAGCAGGTCCCGGCGGCCATTCTCAAACACGCCAACGCGTTCATGAGGCTGTTCGAGGACTCGTTCGAGTTCATCGCGCGCGCGATCGTCCGCGCGGCGCAACTCTATCTGGAACGTCTCCCGCCGCCGATGTTCAGGGCGCTGATGGATTACACGCTGCATCCCCGGTATTCCTGGCATACGCCCGGTCACGGCGGCGGCGTGGCCTTTCGCAAGAGTCCGGTCGGCCAGCTCTTCTACCAGTTCTTCGGCGAGAACATGCTGCGCTCGGACATCTCGGTTTCGGTCGGTGACGTCGGCTCGCTGCTCGACCATACGGGCCCGATCGCCGCCGGCGAACGCAATTCGGCGCGGATCTTCGGATCGGATGAGACGTTGTTCGTCGTCGGCGGAACCTCCACCGCGAACAAAATCGTGTGGCATGGAACGGTCAGCCGCAACGACCTCGTGCTCTGCGACCGCAACTGCCACAAATCCATCCTGCACTCGCTGGTCATGACGGGTGCGACGCCGGTCTACCTGGTCCCGTCGCGCAACGGGCTCGGCATCATCGGGCCCATTTCGCGCGACCAGTTCACGCAGAAATCGATCCGCCAGAAGATCGCCGCAAGCGCGCTGGCCAAGCAGTCGAACGGCAGGGTGCGGCTGATGGTGATGACCAATTCCACGTATGACGGGCTCTGTTACAACGTGGACGCGATCAAGCAGACGCTCGGCGATTCGGTGGACGTCCTCCACTTCGACGAAGCTTGGTACGCCTACGCCAATTTTCACCCCTTCTACGACGGCTATCACGCGGTCTCGTCGGCAAAGCCCGCGCGCTCGCCGCACGCGATCACGTTCGCCACCCAATCCACGCACAAGCTTCTCGCGGCCCTCTCGCAGGCGTCCATGATCCACGTGCAGCACGGCGAGGCGAAGAGGCTCGACATGGCGCGCTTCAACGAGGCGTTCATGATGCACACCTCGACCTCACCCCAGTACGGGATCATCGCCTCGTGTGACGTCGCGGCGGCAATGATGGAGCAGCCGGCCGGGCAGGCCCTGGTTCAGGAGACGATCGACGAGGCGCTGGCCTTCCGCCGCGCAATGGCCGCGGTGAAAAAGCAGGACAAGAGCGGATCCTGGTGGTTCGAGGTGTGGCAGCCCGACGCCATGGCCGAACGCCCGGTCGACAAGACGTCGGCGTGGGTGCTGAAGCCTGGCGACAAATGGCACGGGTTCGAAGGGCTTGCCGAGAACCACGTGCTGGTCGACCCGATCAAGGTGACGATCCTGTCGCCCGGCCTGTCGGCCAACGGCAGCATGCGGCCGCAAGGCATCCCGGCGGCGGTGGTCACTAAATTCCTGTCGTCGCGGCGGATCGAGATCGAGAAGACCGGCCTGTACTCCTTCCTGGTCCTGTTTTCGATGGGTATCACGCGCGGCAAATGGAGCACGCTCGTCACCGAGCTGATCAACTTCAAGGACCTCTACGACGCGAACGCACCTCTGTCGCGCGTCCTGCCGGCGCTGGCCGAAGCCCATCCCGAGGCCTACGGCAAGACGGGACTCAAGGACTTATGCGACCAGATCCACCGTGTCTATCGCGAAGACGACTTGCCGAAGGCGCAGCGGGACATGTACACGACCGTGCCCGAGATGGCGCTGCGGCCGGCCGACGCCTACGAGCGGCTGGTGCGCGGGCAGGTGGAGAGCGTCGAGATCGACAAGCTCGGCGGCCGGACGCTCGCCGTGATGCTGGTCCCTTATCCTCCGGGGATCCCGCTGATCATGCCCGGCGAGCGTATCACGCCGTCGACCAAGTCGATCCAGGACTACCTGCTGTACGCGCGCGACTTCGACCGGAAGTTCCCCGGATTTGAGACCGACATCCACGGCTTGCGGTTCGAGCCGACGCCCTCCGGACGACGCTATCTCGTGGACTGCGTCAAGCAGGAGAGCGGCCGATGATTCCCCGCGACATCCCGCCGCCGACAATCCCGATCCCGTTCCACAAGCTGCTCAAGGTAGTGGCGATCGTCGACAAGGAGAACGCGCAGGTCAAAGAGCTCCTGGCGCAGATCAGCGGCGAGGGGTTCGAAATCGAGGTAAGCGACAGCTTCGATCGCGACGTGGACGAAGATGCGGCCGTCGGCGCCTACATCGCCATGATCGATGGCGAGCGCCAGGAGCGCGCCCGCAAACTGGGCCGCGCCGTGCGTGCCATCGGCTTTCGAACGCCGCTGTGGGCGCTGGCCGATTCGCGCCGGATCGCCGACCTCGCGGTCTTCAACCTCACCGGCGAGGTCGACGGCTATATCTATCTCGGCCAGCAAACGCCCACCTATTATGCCAAGCAGGTCGTGGCGAGCGTGGTGCATTACGGCCTGTCGCTGCTTCCGCCGTTCTTCGGCGGGCTCATGGCTTACGACAGCGAGGCGAACATCACGTTCGCCTGTCCGGGCCATCAGGGCGGGCAGTTCTATCGCAAGGCGCCGGCCGGGCAACTCTTCTTCAAGCACTTCGGCGAGAGACTGTTCCGCAACGACCTGTGCAACGCCGATGTCGGCCTCGGCGACCTGCTCATCCACGAGGGGGCGGCCGCCGAGGCTCAGAAGCACGCCGCGCGGATCTTCGGCGCCGACCGGACGTACTTCGTGCTGAACGGCACCAGCACCTCCAACAAAGTCGTGACGAATGCGGTCCTGCGCCGCGGGGATCTCGTCCTCTTCGACCGCAACAATCACAAGTCGCTCCACCAGGGCGCTCTTGTGCAGGCCGGGGCCATCCCGATCTTCCTGCCGACCTCGCGCAACTCGTTCGGCATGATCGGGGCCGTCGACTGGGACGCGTGGGACGAAGAGTACCTGCGCGACCAGATCCGCGCGAACCCGCTGGTGAAGGACCGTCAGCGCGCGAAGGCGGAGCGGCCGTTCCGCCTCGCCTGCATCCAGCTCGCAACCTATGACGGCACGATCTACAACGTCCGCAAGGTCCTGGAAAAGATCGGCCATCTCTGCGATTACGTGCTCTGGGACGAGGCGTGGATCGGCTACAACGCCTTCCATCCGCTGTTCGAGAACCATAGCCCGATGCGGCTGGAGAAACTGGGCCCGCAGATGGCGGGCCTGTTCTCCACGCAGTCCGTCCACAAGCAAGGTGCCGGCTTCTCCCAAGCCTCGCAGATCCACAAGCGCGATGAACATATCAAAGGCCAGAAGCGGTTCATCGAGCACAAGCGGTTCAACGAATCGTTCCTGATCAACGCCTCGACGTCGCCATTCTATCCGCTGTTCGCCTCGCTCGACGTGAACGCCAAGATCCACGAGGGCAGGGGTGGCGAGATGCTGTGGGACCGCTGCATCGAAATCGCCATCGAGGCCCGCAAGAAATTTCGTGAGTTCGGCCGCTATTACGCGAAGACCGGGCGCACGTCAGAGGAGAAATGGTTCTTCGACCCATTCGTCCCCGACGTGGTGACGATCCGCGGCTCGAAGTTCACCAAAGACGCGAAGGATGTCCCGTGGGAGGACATCCCGACCGACGTGATCAAGCGCGAGCAGCAATGCTGGAACTTCCATCCCGAAAGCGCTTGGCACGGCTATGCCGGCTACACGCAAGGCTACGCGATGGTGGATCCCAACAAGCTGTCGCTGCTGACGCCCGGCATCGACCGCAAGACCGGCGAGTACCTGAGCTTCGGCGTGCCGGCCACGGTCGTCGCCAACTATCTGCGCGAGCAGCGTGTCGTGCCGGAAAAATGCGACCTCAACAGCATCCTGTTCCTGATGACCCCGGCCGAGGACGAAAGCAAGCTCAACACGCTGATCGCCAAGCTCGTGAAGTTCAAGAATTTCTGGGATAGCGACGCCCCGCTTACCGAGGTTCTGCCGACGATTGCCGCGAAACATGGCGAGCGCTACGCGGGGTACACGTTGCGGCGGATCTGCAATGAGATGCACGAGTTCTACCGCAAAGCGAACGTCAAGGAGCTGCAGCGGCTGTGTTTCCGGGCGGCGAGCTTCCCCGAGCTCGCGATGTCGCCGCAGGATGCCTATGAGGCGCTCGTCGCCAACGAGGTCGATTACGTGCCCCTCGATAAGGCCAAGGGGCGCATCGCCGCCACGCTTGCGCTGATCTACCCGCCCGGCATCGGCGTCATCGTCCCCGGCGAGCGCTGGGACAGCAAGGCGCAGCCGATGATCGACTATTTCCTGGCGTTCCAGGAATCGTTCAACCGCTTCCCTGGATTCAACTACGAAGTGCAGGGCGTCTATCAGGAACGGATCGACGGCCGCATCACATTCCACACCTACGTCGTCCGCGAGTGAATCGCGGCACTCGAGGATGAACGTCCAGGAGGAACGCCCATGAATGACCAGGCAAAGAAAGCGACGGCGGTGGAGGGGCAGGCGCAGATCAAACGGATGAACCTCATGCAGCTCACGTTCATCGTGGCGGTGAACATGATGGGCTCAGGGATCATCATGCTGCCGACCAACATGGCGCAGGTCGGCGCGATCTCGCTGTTGTCCTGGATCGTGACGGCGCTGGGCTCGATGGCGATCGCCTACGGGTTTGCGCAGGCCGGTTTGTTCAACACCCGCTCCGGAGGCCTCGCCGCCTATGCCGAGGACGCGTACGGCCGCTCCGGCTATTTCCTGACATTCTTCCTCTACTTCATCTCCATCGCGGTCGGAAACGTGGCGATTGCGATCTCCGCGGTCGGCTACCTGGCCCATTTCTTTCCGTGGCTGTCGTCGACGCCGGTGTCGACATGCATCGGGGTGATCGGCCTCTTGTGGCTCACCACGGTCGCGAATTTCGGAGGACCCAGCGTGACCGGCCGCATCGGCTCGTTCACGGTGTGGGGCGTCATCCTCCCGGTGGGCTTGCTGTCCGTGTTCGGCTGGTTCTGGTTCAAGCCCGACGTGTTCGCGGCCGCCTGGAATCCGAAGGGACTGGGCCTGTTCGAGGGCATGGGCTCAAGCATCTCGCTGACGCTGTGGGCCTTTCTCGGCATGGAATCGGCAGCCCAGAACTCGGACGCCGTCGAGGACCCGAAGCGCAACGTGCCGCTCGCCTGCATGTTCGGCACGCTGGGTGCGGCCGTGATCTATGTACTGTCGACCACCGCCATACAGGGAATCGTCCCGAACGCCGATCTGGCCGCTTCGACCGGGCCCTTTGGACTGGCCTTTGAACATATGTTCAGCCCCGCGATCGGCGGCGTCGTCATGGTGCTGGCCGCGATCGCCTGCGTCGGTTCGCTGCTGGGCTGGCAATTCACCTTCGCCCAGACCGGCAAGTCGGCGGCGGACGAGCGCATGTTTCCCGGCGTGTTCGCGAAAGTGACGAGTGCCGGGGCGCCGATTGCCGGGATGGTCATCCTCTGTATCGCGCAATCGCTGCTCGCCCTGTCCACGATCTCGCCCAGCCTCAGCGAGCAGTTCTCGGTCCTGGTGAACCTCACGGTCGTGATCAACGTGATCCCTTACGTGATCGCGCTTTCGGCGCTGATGGCGATGATGCACGACGCGGGCGTGACCGGTGCGTTGTTCTGGCGCAACTCGCTGATCGCTCTCGTCGCCATGGTCTACAGCATCTACGCCATCTACACCTCCGGGAAGGACGCGGTCATGGGCGGCATGATGGTCGTGGGCGTGGGCTTCGTGATCTGGGGCCTCATTGCGTCGCGGTTTGCGCCGAACCGGCTGCTTGTGAGCGGCGCCCGAGGAACCGGTCTCGCGAAGGTCGCAGCAATGCTCCTCACCACAGGGCTGTCGCTTGCTCTGTCGATGCCAGCGGCGGCCGGCACGCTGGACCGCGTTCGCTCGAGCGGTAAGCTCTCGCTCGGGTATCGCGCCGATGCGCGACCCCTCTCGTATCGGGACGAGTCCGGGACGGCCGTCGGCTATGCCGTGGCCTTGTGCCAGAAAATCGCCGACCAGCTGAAGGCCGACCTCAAGCTTCCGGCGCTGAAGACCGAGTGGGTGCCGGTCACGCTGTCCGACCGCTTCGCGGTGGTGCAGCAGGGCAAGGTCGACCTTTCGTG
>Ga0335069_10001495_pt1 | contig 37738 bp, 27 predicted proteins | sample Lox_Sample_11_FD_206714 | JGI IMG/M metagenome (GOLD analysis project Ga0335069, IMG submission 206714) | Soil microbial communities from Loxahatchee National Wildlife Refuge, Florida, United States - Lox_Sample_1.1 | ecosystem: Environmental > Terrestrial > Soil > Wetlands | place: USA... | reverse complement strand
TCACCGTGGTGTCCATGAGTTTGTCGCTCATTGCCGTGTTTGTACCGATCCTGTTCATGGGCGGCATCGTGGGCCGGCTGTTCCACGAATTTGCCGCGACTTTAGTAGCCGCCATTGCCATTTCTCTAGTGATTTCGCTGACTGTTACGCCGACGATGTGCGCCTACGTTCTGACTTCGACTCGCGACGAAAAGCATGGGCGGGTGTATCGGATGAGTGAAAAGGCGTTTGACTTTCTGTTGTCGGGATATCGACGCTCGTTGGCTTGGGCGCTTCGGCATCCGGCGATCATCTTCAGCCTTTTTCTCGCGACGTTTGTACTGAACGGAGTGCTGCTGGTTCGGGTTCCCAAGGGCTTCTTTCCGATTCAGGACACCGGCACGATCATGGGCGGTTTTCAGGGGCCGCAGGATGCTTCGTTTCAGTCCATGCGGTCGTCGCTGATCGAAATCGAGAAGGTCATCCAGACCGATCCAGCAGTTTCGGTGGTCTCTGGCTTTACGGGGGGACAGGGCGGACCCGGGGGAGGAAGCATCAACTCCGGATTTCTGTTTGTGATTCTCAAGCCACTTTCCGAACGAAAGGTCAGCGCCGCCGACGTGCTGAATCGCTTGCGGCCGAAACTCAACGCTCTCCCAGGGGCTTCCACTTATCTGCAGCCTGCACAGGACCTGACGGTCGGCGGCCGCCAGAGCAATGCCGCTTACCAGTATCAGATTTCCTCGGACACGGTCGAAGACTTGAGCACCTGGGGACCAAAACTCTACGAGCAGATGCGCCACATGCCCTCGCTGAGAGATGTAACAACTGACCAGCAGGATCGAGGTCTGCAAATGCTCCTCGAATACGATCGCACCACGTCGGCGAGGCTGGGCATCACGCCGAGGATGATCAACAACTCTTTGTATTACGAATTTGGCGAGTCGCAGGTCTCCACCATCTACAGTCCCATAAACCAGTACTACGTGATCCTCTCCGCGGCCCCGCAATTCCTGGATAACCCCGCTTCGCTGAACTCTACGTTTGTGCATGCCTCGGGCAGCGGTTCGGTTCCGCTGTCGGCCATCGCGCACACAAAAGCATCGACTTCGCCTTTGGCGGTCAACCACTCGTCCTTCTTTCCGTCCGTTACGATTGCCTTCAACCTTGCGCCGGGAGTCGCTCTCGGCCAGGCAACCGCTGATATCCAACGGTTACAGCAAAAGATGGGTATGCCGTCTTCCATTCGCGGGCAGTTTGCGGGTACCGCGGAAGCCTTCCAGAAGTCTGTTTCGTCGGAGCCATTTCTGATTCTTGGGGCATTGCTGGCCATCTATATCGTTCTCGGCATTCTCTACGAGAGCTTGATTCATCCGATCACGATACTCACTACGCTTCCTTCTGCCAGCGTCGGTGCGTTCCTCTCCCTTATCGTATTCCACAGCGAATTTGACGTGATCTCCTTCATCGGAATCATCCTGCTTGTTGGTATCGTGAAGAAAAACGCCATCATGATGATCGATTTTGCGTTGCAGGCGGAACGCGAGCAGGGCATGAGCACGCGCGATTCCATCTTCGAAGCCAGCTTGCTTCGTTTCCGACCGATTCTGATGACGACCTTCGCCGCGATCTTGGGAGCGCTTCCGCTCGCTTTCGGACGCGGAACCGGGGCAGAACTGCGGCATCCACTTGGCATTGCTGTGGTCGGAGGTCTAGTTTTCAGTCAGATTCTTACGCTCTACAGCACACCCGTCATCTACCTGTATTTCGATCGCATCGCGCAAAAGTTCAAGCGCGACACGAGAAATGCTCAACTCACTCAGGAGCCCGGCAATGCAACAGCGTAAGGAGCCATCTATGAACTGCGCCCCACTTTTTTCACTTCGCCGCTCCCTCCGGTTCGTAATGGTCTGCGGTACGCTGGCCCTGGCCGGATGCACCGTCGGGCCTAAGTACAAGCCGCCCGTTACATCAGCACCAGCATCATTTAAAGAGGTTGCGCCCCAGCAAAGCCCCGATGGGACACTCTGGAAGGCGGCAACGCCGCAGGATGCAGCATCTCGAGGGAACTGGTGGGAAATTTACAACGAGCCTGAACTCAACGAACTCGAGAATAAACTGAACTCCTCGAATCAAACCATTGCGCAGTCCTACCAGAATTTCATGGCTGCACGTGCACTCGTTCGACAAGCGCGGTCCAATTACTATCCGACGATCGGCACCAATCCTTCCTACACTCGTTCGCGCAACTCCGTCAGTTTGGTGGGAGACCACGGAAATCCGAACAGCAATAATTTCGACCTTCCATTCAGCGTTTCCTGGGAGCCAGACGTTTGGGGCAAAGTGCGTAGCACGGTCCGGCAGTATGCGAACCAGGCACAGGCCAGCGCTGCCGACCTGGCCAACGTGAGACTCTCCCAACAGGCAAACCTCGCGGTGTTCTATTTCGAACTCCGAGGTCAGGACTCGCTGATCGCGCTATATCAGCAAACAGTGGATGCCTACAGCAAGTCTCTGAATCTTACGAAGACGCGCAATGCCACCGGCATTGACAGTGCACAAGACGTAGCACAGGCAAATCTCAATCTGCAGACAGCCCAATCGACACTTATTAATCTGAGAATCGCCAGGGCGCAGTTCGAGCATGCCATCGCGGTCCTGATTGGTGAGCCTGCGCCCTCGTTTTCATTGCCGGTACGGGAACTCACGACCTCCGCTCCCGTAGTTCCAGCAGGTGTTCCTTCCGAATTGTTAGAACGGAGGCCAGACATTGCTGCAGCTGAACGGACGATGTCAGCCGCAAACGCTTTGATCGATGTGCAGACCGCCGCATTCTATCCATCATTCAGCATTTCGGCCACGGCTGGATTCCAGAGCAACAAAATTGGAGATTGGCTCACGTGGCCCAGCCGCTTTTTCTCGATCGGTCCGTCCGCGTCTTACACAATCTTCGACGCAGGCGCACGTCGCGCAGTTCTCGCAAACTACAAAGCGCAGTACGAAGCTGATGCGGCTGGATACCGGCAAACGGTGCTGACAGCATTTCAGCAGACCGAGGACTCCCTGGCAGCCCAACATTACCTCGCAGATCAACTAAAGCAACAACAAGCCGCAATCGACGCGGCACAGAAGTATCTCGACCTCGCCAATGTGCGCTTCCGTTCCGGAATCGATTCCTATCTCAATGTGTACACCGCCCAGACATCTCTGCTCACGCAGCAACAAACCTTTATCGATCTGAGAGTGTCCCAGATGACGAGCAACGTACAACTCATCGAGGCGCTCGGGGGCGGATGGAATGTCGATCAAATTCCGTCGGAGAAGCAAGTCGCGGCCAAGTAGGCAACGCCATAAAAAGCGGTTCAGGCAGGCCAGAGTCAAGTGATTGCTGTTTCCTATGCCAAGGTGAGAGGTCAGGAATGACGGGCGAGCATCCGTCGCTGGATGTAACAAGAGAAAAACTCATTGAAGCGGCAGGCGAGGTATTTGCGGAGGTCGGCTTCCACAACGCAACTGTCCGGGAGATCTGTGCGCGAGCGGGAACCAATATAGCCGCGGTGAACTATTACTTCGGCGAAAAGCTGGGCCTCTACAGTGAGGTTCTGAAGTCCTCCATCTTGGCGCAACAGGCGGACGCACTGGTTTCCAGTGAGGTGCTAGCGTCCGATGCGCGGGGAGCGTTGGAGGCACTGATACGCGAGTGGCTTGAGACGTTACGTGCGGGCGGCAGGTCGGCCTGGTACCCACGTATTATGGCGCATGAAATGGCGCAGCCCACTCTGGCGCTCGATCTTGTAGCTGAGGCAATGAGCGTCAACTATCTCCGATTTCGCGCGCTTGTAGGCAAAGTGATTGGACACGGCCCGGACGACGCACGCACACGCATGTGCGTCCATAGTGTAGTCGGGCAGATTCTGCATTACATGCAGGCTCGCCCAATGCTCGCGCGCTTGTGGCCCGACTTGATCCTCGAAGACGAGGAGCAGCGCAGGGCGGTTGCGGACCACATTGTGGAATTCTCACTAACTGCCATGGAAACCCTCGCCCACAAAAGGCACGACCATGCAGAAGAAAGCGAGGAATGACTAGGTGTCGCGAAATGCCTGTCACATGAACGTTACAGCTTATTGGGTTAAACTGTGTCCCGAATCTTGCTCTGTTCTCTTAAGATCAGCATGGCTATCAAAGAGGAAGGCGCTGTACGCAGTTTGGGTATCCAACGCAGAACACTCCTCTCTCGGATGAAGGAATTCGAAATCGAGCCGAGACACTATGCCTGACATTAACAGTGGCAACCCCAAAGTTTCGGATCGCGTAACAACGTCACCTCTCTGGTTTCGTGTGGCAACAGTACTGCTTGCCGCTGCCATTTTTGTTGCTGATACAGCTACGGACTTTGAAGTCTCCGTTTCCGTGCTTTACGTGATCGTTGTTCTGATGGCAAGCCGATTCTTGCATCGCCGCGGCACGGTATATGTGGCCGTCGCATGTGTGGGATTAGCAGTGGTCAGTGCAATTTTGACGCCGCCCCAGGGCAAGGCTTTCACGGGTGTCGCCAATACTTTAATCAGCGTTGCAGCTATCGCCGTAACGACCTTTCTTGTATTGCACAGCCAAGCAAGGGAACTGCTGCTCAGAGAACAAATTGAGGAACGGAAACGCGCAGAGGAAGGCCTGCGGGCTAGTGAAGGCCGTTTCCGGATGCTTGTGGATCACGCGGCTGATTTAATCCTCTTGCGCACGGAGGACGGAAAGCTTGTCGACGTAAACCAGCATGCGTGCGAGAAATTGGGCTACACCCGGGATGAGCTTATCGGAATGACACCCCGCGACATTGTTGACCCGAATGAGGACCCGGCTCACTTTCGATCGGTCGGCGAGCGACTGAATGCAGGGGAGGTCTTTTCCTTCGAGTCTGGTTTTCTACGGAAAGATGGGAGCGTCTTTCCCGCCGAGGTTCGCGTCCGACCGTTCTCACAAGGCAACCAACGGTTCTTCCTAGCCATAGCGAGGGACATTACCGAGCGTAAGCAGGCTGAAGAAAGAATCAGGCAGCAGGAGATAGAGCAGCGACAAGTCTTGGAATTTGCGCCGCAGTTGGTGGCTGTTTTTGGACCAGACCGAAAACGCCTCTACGCCAACCGGCCCTCGCTCGACTATCTAGGTTTGTCTCTTGAGGAATGGCAAGGCATATCTGATCCCTTGTGGTTTTTTCATCCAGATGACCGAGAACGGCTGACCAAAGATGTGTACACCGAAGAGCGAAGCGATGTTCCGCATGAGTTCGAAGCACGATTTCGTGGAAAAGACGGAACGCATCGATGGTTTTTGTTCCGCGATAATCCGCTCCGTGACGAACAGGGCCGCATCCAACGTTGGTATCTTTCGGCGACCGATATCGAAGATCGCAAGCGCGCGGAGGAACAGCTAAGGAGCACTGCAGACGAATTGCAGCGGGTGATGGCCTCGATTTCTGACTGCCTCTGGAGCGCCGAGATAGACGAAAATTGGAAATGGACCTACCGGCATTACTCACCGGCAGTGGAGAAGATTACGGGCCGTCCGCCTTCGTTCTTTGTGCATGACCCGGCTACTTGGATCGGTCTGGTCCACCCGGACGATAGAGAGCAAATACTTAAGGATTTCCAGCTACTGGCATCCGGACAATCGGAACACGAGGAAGGCGAGTATCGCATTCTCCGCCCCGACGGGGAAATTCGCTGGGTCCGTGATTCGGCCACCGTTACTCGATCAGGACAGCGTTTGCGCATCGACGGTGTGGTCAGCGACATCACGGATCGCAAGCGCGCCGAACAAGAGCGAAACAAATTGCACGAATTAGAGGCAACACTCTCACACATCAACCGCGTTAGCGTTATGGGCGAGATGACAGCATCGATCGCGCATGAAATCAACCAGCCGCTTTCCGGTGTTGTGAGTAATGGCAGTGCCTGTCTGCGTTGGCTTTCGGGAGAACCTCCGAATTTGGAGGAAGCCAGGGAGGCTGCTCGCCGAATTGTTCGTGATGGAAAAAGGGCCGGCGAGATCATCGCCAGAGTGCGGGCGCTTGTCAGGAAAACAGCAGCGCCAAGGACCAAGCTGGATCTGAACGAGACCATAAAGGAAATCATTTCCCTGGTTACCGACGAAGCAAAAAAGAGGAGGATTACGGTCCGAACTGAGTTTGCAGATGACCTCGCTCCAGTTCTTGGCGATCGCGTGCAATTGCAGCAGGTAGTGCTCAATATCGTGATGAACGCAATGGACGCGATGACTGATACTGCTTCTAGGCTGCTCGTGATCGTTACCCACAGCGATGCGGCCGGACAAGTGCAGGTGGCAGTCAGGGACACAGGAGCCGGGTTTGATCCTGACGCTACGGAAAAGATTTTCGAGCCGTTTTACAGCACAAAATCGGACGGAATGGGTATGGGACTTTCGATCAGCCGTTCGATCATCCAAAGTCATGGAGGTAGGTTATCCGTTGCCGCGAATGAGGGAGCGGGAGTGACGGTTCAATTCACGATTCCAGAGTTCAAGGTTGGAGCAAGTCTTGACAGAACGTGACGCAATTGTTGCGATTGTAGATGATGACCCGGCCATTCGCGAAGGTGTAAGCGGCCTGTTGCGATCTGCGGGGTGGCGGGTCGAAACATTTGGGTCAGCCGAAGAATTCCTGGGCCGTCCCAACGTTGACACGCCAAGTTGCTTGTTGCTGGACTTACAGCTTCCGGAACTTAGCGGCCTGGATCTGCAAAAATGGTTGACCGAAGCCAAGCTGGATATACCGATAGTGTTTATCACCGGGCACGGCAACATTCCGGCCTCGGTGCAAGCGATCAAAGCTGGTGCCGTGGAATTTCTCACTAAGCCGTTCGACGAGCAGCAGCTTTTCCATGCAATTTCGGAAGCCGTAGAAGTTGACCGCGGCGCACGAGAGCATCGCGCGGAGTTGCGCCAGCTACGAGTGCGTTACGACTCGTTGACTCCACGCGAACAGGAAGTAATGCGAGAGGTGGTCTCGGGCTTGCTGAATAAGCAGGTCGCTTCCGAATTGGACATCAGCGAGTTCACGGTCAAAGTGCATCGCGGGCAGGTAATGCGGAAAATGCATGCCGACTCACTAGCAGACCTCGTGAGAATGGCCGAGAAGCTCGGAATTCGTTCTTCGAAAAACTCCTAAACCTCTCCCTACGAAGGAGATAGCCACTACGCCCAAGGTGTAATAGACCTTGCCCTCAGATGCTAGTTAAAAAGAACGGATGCAACCTCTTGTCGCCGTAGTGGACGATGACTTTTCGGTCCGCGAATCGCTCCAGAGTCTGATGCGTTCCGCCGGATTCAACGTGCAGGTGTTTGGTTCAGCCGAAGAATTCCTCAGTTCACCTCATCTAAGCCAGGCCAACTGCCTGGTAGCGGACGTTCGCACGCCTGGAATCAGCGGACCCGAACTTCATCAACATCTGATCGCCAAAGGTCATAAATTGCCGGTTATCTTCATCACTGCGCATGCGTCGGACCAGGAAACCCGAGAAAGAGCGTTATCCGACGGAGCGGTGGCCTATCTGATCAAGCCATTCGAGGAGGCCGAATTGCTTGATGCGGTTCACAAAGGTCTGAGATCGAATTCAAGACAAGACAATTGAGCAAGGAGAGGTTTTATGACTCATACTGGCGGTCTTGTTTACGTGGTGGATGACGACGCGTCGGTGCGAGAGGGATTAGCAAGTCTGGTTTCCTCGGCCGGACTGACGGCTAAAACCTTGGCTTCAGCGCAGGAATTCTTGGCGATTCCGCGACCAGATGCTCCGAGTTGTTTGATTCTTGACGTAAATTTGCCCGGACTAAGTGGAATTGAGTTGCAGCAGGAGCTTGTCCGAGATGGTGTCCAGATCCCAGTCATCTTCCTGACCGGCCACGGCGACATCCCAATGACCGTACGGGCGCTCAAGGCAGGTGCCACGGATTTTCTAACCAAACCCGTTGATGATGAACTTCTCTTGAACGCCATCTGGCAGTGCATCACCTCCCAGCAGACGTCTGATTCTTTAATTGGAGTCGAAGATGAGTTCATCGATGAGAGCATTTACGTCGAGGAGGAAGTTCCGAGCCACAGCGGTTTTGAGCAAATCATCGGCAGGAGTGCCTCACTTCAGCGCGTTCTCAAAATGGTCGAAACCGTGGCGCCCGGTGACTCTACCGTTCTACTGTTGGGTGAGACCGGGACCGGAAAGGAATTGATTGCTCGCGCTATCCATCAACACAGCCAGCGCGAAAACAGAGCTTTTGTAAAACTGAACTGCGCGGCCATTCCCACTGGCCTGCTCGAAAGCGAGCTATTCGGCCATGAACGCGGTGCCTTTACGGGGGCAATCGCGCAGAAGATCGGGCGACTGGAACTGGCTGACCAGGGGACACTTTTCTTGGACGAAGTCGGCGACATTCCCTTCGAAATCCAGCCGAAGCTGCTGCGCGCCTTACAGGAGCGGGAGTTTGAGCGCTTGGGCAGCACCCAGACGCGCAAAGTGAACGTCCGCCTGATAGCAGCGACGAATCGCAATCTGGAAAAAATGGTGGCCGATCGCGAATTCCGGACCGATTTGTATTACAGGCTGAACGTATTCCCCATTCGAATACCACCATTGCGGGAGCGCAAAGAAGACATTCCTTTGTTGGTGAACCATTTTGCGCAAAAGTTCGCAAAGCATATGCATAAGAATATCGAAGTGATTCCTACCCAGGTAATGAAGGGACTGACGAGTTGGGAATGGCCTGGCAACATTCGGGAACTGGAAAACTTCATTGAACGCGCCGTGATTCTAACGCGCGGTAAGTTGCTCGAAGCCCCGCTGGAAGAATTGCGCAAGCTGGACGATGGTGAACCCGCGATCGCCGCTGTCGCTTACGATCAGGAAGAGATCAGCCGAATCGTTAAGGAAACTTTAAAAGCCCTCCACGGCGGTAAGGATCTCGATGACGAGCATGCCAGGAGACAGCGTGAAGAAATCGTGCACGCGCTGATAGAAAGCAAGGGACGCGTGGGCGGAGCTGACGGAGCTGCTGTCCGCTTGGGCATCAATCGCACCAGTCTTCTCTACCGAATCAAGAAGTTTGGTATTCATCCCCGGCAATATACGCAGGGGGATTGAGCCTCTGAAAATACGCTTCTGAACAGGACCGACTCGCAACTGTCAGTCCTGACTTCGACAGTCTTGACTCTCCCGACTCCCGCATTCCCATTTCGCACTGAAAATTCAGGTAGTTACGATTCACAGGTTTGGCATAGGCATTGCCCTGAAGGGAGGAAAGGTTCGACATTCGTTTTGGGAGCTGCGAGCAATGGTGGCGATCAGCCTTGCACGAAAGAACGAAGAAGATCAACAGCACACTATCACTTGGGGTGCGACAGCTACGGAAGATGCGCTTGTGGATGCGGCAAAAGAGGGGGACGAATCCGCATTTGAAACGCTCGTTAAACGATACCGGCCCAGAATCTTCGCGCTTGCACTGCGCTACACGCGCGTGCCGGAAGACGCCGAAGACGTGGTACAAGAAACCTTTAAAAAAGCGCTCGTTTCCCTGTGCAGATTCGAAGGGAAATCTGCCTTCTCCACCTGGTTGACGCGCATCGCCATCAATGAGGCACTCATGTTGCTCCGTCGAGGTCGTGCGCTTCGCGAGGTACCCATCGATGAGTCGAGCAACGAAGAAGATACAAAAGTGAGCCTGGACATAGCCGATCCAACTCCCAACCCCGAAGCCAGGTACTTGCAGAGAGAAGGGGCCCAACTTTTAGCTAGGGCCTTGAGCGAGTTGACGCCAGGAGTGCGAACAGCAATCCAGTTGAGAGAACTCCGTGAGCTGACCTCGCAAGAAACCGCTCGGCGAATGGGTCTCACGGTGAGTGCGATTAAAGCGCGGATATTCCATGGCAAAAGAAAGCTGCGGGTGGAACTGACGCGCTGCATGGATTCCCGGAGCCGAGACAATGGAAGATGCCTTTGCAATTCTTGAAGACCCAACGGTGGCCCTTATTTGAGATAAGTGCGAACGATTTGAATCATGTCTTCATCGGCTTCTTCCGAGGATTTCGAATTCTTTGGCATGTGGTTGAGGATGTGGTCTTCCATGATGCGGAGGATCCGTATTACCTCCTTTCGCCTCGCAGTTGAGAGTTGAGAAGAGGTCGGAGGAAAAAATGCTTTGGCATCACTTTGCAATTCGATTGGGATTAGCTCTGGTTCTCGGAGCGTTTATCGGGGCCGAACGACAATGGCGGCAGCGGATGGCCGGGCTGAGGACAAACGCTTTGGTGGCGGCAGGTGCGGCGATGTTTGTCACGCTCTCGGCACTTGCCACTCGGCCGGACGATAGCTTTCGCATTGCGGGACAAGTTGTGTCTGGAATCGGTTTCCTGGGCGCGGGGGTAATCCTGCGCAATGGGCTGAACATCACGGGCCTGAACACTGCGGCAACGCTGTGGTGTTCGGCTGCGATCGGGACACTGGCCGGATATGGCATGTATGGATCCGCGGTCACAGGTGCGGTCGCCGTAATCGCGGCGAATATCTGCCTGCGGCCCATTGGTAAGGCACTGAACCGCGGAACGGGCACGGCGGATGCGGACATCACCTATCTGTTTCGGATTACAGCCCGCGCGGACCAGGAAGCGCACATGCGCGCCCTCTTGCTTCACTCCATTGGCGGGCAGCCGCTGCTCCTCAAGTCTCTAAAGAGCGATGACATTGAGCATACGGACAAGGTCGAGGTGCACGCCATCTTGACCAGCATGGGCAGGCAAAACACACTGCTCGAGCAAATTGTTGGCCGATTGAGTCTCGAACCCGGCGTCAGTGGGGTCAGTTGGGAGATTGTGGCTGAACAGGAATAAAGAGAGGAGGAACAACTAGTTCCGCCCTGGCTGCAATCCGGTCGAGCATACCGCTGAAAATCCACAGATGTAAGGGATAGAGCGCGTACCAATAGAGAAGCCCTGCTAATCCAGCAGGATCAAAAATAGCGGTTTGCCGAATAACGGAGCCTCGGCTGTTTGCTTCAACCTCAAACTGAAGCCACGCGCGGCCGGGGACCTTCATTTCAGCGACTAGACTTAGGCGACGGTCCGGCTCCATGGTCTCCACACGCCAGAAATCAAGGACATCGCCAGCGGCCAATGTGTGAGGATCGCGACGGCCACGGCGCAATCCCACGCCACCTACAACGAGATCCAAGGCTCCTCTAAGCCACCACAGGAAATTAGCGTAGTACCAACCATTCAAACCTCCTATCCGCTGGATCGGAGCAAAAGCGGAAGCGGGGGGAACCGACACTTGGACAGTCCTGGAATCCACTAACCTCGTCCCAAACTGCACTCCACCCCAAGACGGTGGCTTTCCACTCGAGGAGAGGGCGTCGGACCAACGAGTCAGCGCGAATTCCTGGTCTTCGTTGTGAAGCGCTCTCTCTATCGCTTCTTTTAATCCTCTCGGCTTGACCCTGAACGTCGTGAATGCCGACGGGTCGCGCACCAAAGTTGGATTGCGCATGCTGTCGACAAGCTTGCGTCCCACGCGAGCATAGATAGGAGTGACCAGACCCAACCACAAACTCGAGAGACGCGGCGTCAAAACCGGGACCGAGATCATCCATCGCCGGAGACCACACTGGCGCGCATACTCCTGCATAATTTCGCCGTAGCTGACTTGGTCGGTGCCTCCGATTTCGAATACCGACCCCTCGCTTGCTGGCAAATCGAGTGCTTCCATGAGGTAAGCAATCACATCCTCGACCGCTATAGGTTGGGCTTTGACGTTAACCCAGCGTGGGCAAATCATGACCGGCAAGCGCTGCACCAACGCACGAATCATTTCAAATGAGAGACTTCCTGAACCAATCACGATGGATGCGCGAAATTCAATGAGTGGGATTCCAGAACTCCTCAGGATATCGGCAACTTCGTGACGACTCCGCAAATGTGCAGATAAAGGCTTGTCTTGGTCACCCAAGCCACCCAAGTAAATGATGCGCTGTATCCCAGACTCGCGTGCAATATCAGCGAAATTTTGTGCAGCCTGGCGATCTTCCTGCTCAAACTGACCTGGGGAGCCCATGGAGTGAACCAGGTAGTAGGCCGTGTGAACTCCAGTCAAGGCAACGGCAAGCGAGCCACGGTCCAGGCAATCTGCTTTAATAACTTCGGTGGTGCTGGCAACTCTGGGTTGAAGAAAATCAGGGCGCCGCGCGAGGCAACGAACAGGCCAACCAGTTTGCTCGAGCGCTTTAAGAAGGCGCCCTCCGATGTAGCCTGAGGCTCCCGTCAACAGGACGAGCGAGCGCTTAACATCGTCCATTGGGATCTCCTCATTCGACCTAAAAAACCGGCAATTCCGATACTAGCATCCCCAGAGACGACTTGCTTTCTAGCGAAACGGAAATGAGAACCCAGAAAAAAAGCCAGTTATTCGTGACTCTACTTGCTACTAGTTTTGGCTGATTTGAGGGTGTTCTATCTCTCGCAGAATCTGGCGACTCTGGGAAATTAAAAATGTGCGTTGAAAACAAGAGACATACCAGCGCTCACCAACCCCTCACCTCCCTCTCACCAACGGAGGCTTCAATCCCCCCTCTCCGCCACAGCACAAATCATCAATAAACATGCGGCCTTTTGCGCCTTGCTACTACTTTTTTGATGATTACCATAATTAAACTAGCTACACGTAAACATCACTGATCGCGCTCTTTCCGCTCCCTGTCTAGGCAGCCTCGACTTTCAAAAGGAAAAACTAAGCTGAGCAACGCTCCTGCTCCAAATCTTCGGGTTCACGTCATTTATAGAGCTCGGCGGTCGCGAGAACGGTGGAGCTGATCTGTCCTCGCCCCACGCTTTGCTGCATTCCCCCCGTCACCAGCACCGAGCCGCCATTCAGAAGCGAGGCGGTGTGAAAGAAACGCGATCCATCGAATCCCAATCCACCCGCTAGCCCCCCCGTAGTCGAGAAACTCTTACTGGCGGGATCATAGAGCTCCGCACTACCTAGTGAGGTGGGCACTGGCTTCCCATTAAATTTCTGCAGATTTTCGGCCCCGCCCACGATGAGCACTGTTCCGTCATTGAGCGTGGTCGCGGTGTGATCACCGCGCGCGGTTGCCATGCTGCCTGTCGTCGGGGTGAAAGTTCCGGTGTTTGGGTCGAACAGCTCGGCTGTCGCAAGCGCATCCACACCTGCAAATCCTCCCGTCACGAGGACTGTTCCGTCGACGAGCAGAGTCGCGCTCTGGTTGGAGCGCGCTGTCAACATGTTGCCAGCACTAGAAGTAAAACTCTCCTTAGTTGGATCGAAAATCTCCGCGGTCGCTAAGCTCCCGGCGTTATTTCTACCTCCGGTCACAAGTACGTTGCCGCTCTTGAGAAGCGTTGCTGTTTGTCCCGCACGTGCGGCTTTCATATTGCTCGTCGTCACAAACGTTCCTGCAGTCGGATCGAATAACTCTGCTGTGGAAATGGAATCCCCACTACTTCCGACACCTCCGGATAGTAGTACTCTGCCGTCATCCAGCAGCGTGGCGGTGTGGAACAGTCGCGCGTCAACCATGTTGCCCTTTGTTGGCGTGAAGATCCCGGTAGTTGGATCGAAGAGTTCGGCAGATGCTAGCGCCTGGCTATTGGTTTGCATGCCACCTGTAATCAGTACTTGGCCGTTCTTAAGGAGCGTTGCGGTGTGCCATACACGTGGGGTCCCCATACTGTTTGCGGTCGTGAAAGTCCCGCTGGTTGTATCGAACATCTCACCGGAAGCGAGGGCTTCTGCCTTGCTGTCGTTCCCTCCTACAACGAGTATTTTCCCAGAGCTGAGTACCGTCGCCGTATGCCCCTCGCGCTCGGTTCCCATGCTGCCGGTGATTGAAAATCCGTGCAATCCAATCTGGATTGTGAAAGCTTGTGGGGCAGAGTCTTGGCCAAGCGAATCCTTTACCTGCAGCGTTATGGGGAAGGACGATGTTGCCGGCATTGTCGGAGTGCCCATCAGTTCTCCCGTTACGTTGTTGAAGGTCAGGCCCGATGGCAGCGCACCAGTTTCAGTCCAGGTAAATGGCGACTGTCCTCCACTTGCCACGGTAAATGCAAAGTAATATGTCACGTTTGCCGCACCAACCGTTGGCGCAGGCGATGTGCTAATTACCGGTGCTGCCGTCGTACTCACGATGATCGAGCTTGAGCTGCCGGTAATCGAGGCTGTGAACGTGTCGGTTGCCGTGATTGTCTCGCTTGGCGGTGTTTTCAGCGTTACGTTGAATGTTCCTGTTCCATTGGTCAACGACGAACTCACAGGTAAAACCGCCTGTGCGTCGCTGCTCGTGATGTGTACAGTTCCGGTGTAAGCGGTAGCCACGTTCCCGAAAGTGTCGAGAGCGTCTACCGTCACACTGTAGGCCGCTCCAACGAGCGCGCTATTCTGGCCGATCAGAGAGAAGCGTGTCGCCGCGCCTGCACTGACGTTCAGGGTGCCGGAAGCGCCCGTGAGTGTGTTATTCGCCGCGTCGGTTGCGGTGATCGTCTCGCGTGAGGCGGTCTTGAGCGTTACAGAAAAGCTTCCCGTCCCATTGAGCAAGCTTGCCGAAGTTGGCAGTGCCGCCTGGGCGTCACTACTGGTAAACCGCACTGGCCCGGTATAACTGGTCACTACCTTGTTCGAGGTGTCGAGCGCCGTCACAGTAACATTGAAAGCTGTCCCGGCGGTGGGGGTTGAAGTGGTCGCAACTACGGAAAGGTGACTTGCTACAACCGCAGGTGTAGTGCTCCCGCCGCCGCAAGCACTGAGGAAGTACAAGCTGCAACTTAAGATTACAAGCAGTAGAAATCTTTTCACGATGTCCCCCCAATATCGAATTTGTTGTCTACCAACAGCCGCCACGAACTTTAGATTTTTGACTTCCATGCCCGCTCCTTGGGGCCCGTCGCTTCTGTCCCGCAGAATTCCGGGACCGATTCACGCTCTTTGTAGACTTTGGCCTAGTTCGTTGACTTGAATGCGAAGCCTCGGTGCTTGTGGACGAAATGTTTGCGGAGTGCAGCCGACTGTTCCGGTGTCAGTGGATCCTGCACAATTTGAGTTGAGCTTTGTAGGGTAGCAGCGGCATTGGCCTGGAGCGACTCGCTCGCACTGGCAGCGTCGCTGGAATCGGCAGGCAAAGGGATCAATAAGAAAGCGTGCGTATCGCCGTTCCCTAGCAGGGCGAGTCCTGCGATCTCTCCGCCCTCCCCGATAAACTGCGCCTCGTTCAGATGCAGGTCTGAGCCAGCCGGAACAAAGATGTTCAGGTCAATCGCCGGGCCGCCATTCTCCCAGAGAAACGCATGGTGTGAATCCACCGAACAGGAAAAAGACTCGCCCACAATTTGGCCGCTGGAGTTGATGCTTTGCGCGTTGCTGCACCCGTCGCCGGCGACACTCCCAAGATCGATCATTTTGCCGTTGTGCCACAGGAATCCGTCATATGCCGCATCATTAGCGATGGAGGATATGCCTACGACATCTCCTTTCTCGTTCACCCAGTTTGCGCCGCCGTACGTCCCACCAAGGGTGCCAAGGTCGCGCAGCACCCCCCGCTCCCAGAGGAAGGGATGGGCGGTTTGGTCCCCCGGCAAGTCAGAAGAGCCGACAACCTGTCCTCGATTGTTCAGCCCACTCGGGCTTCCCCAAAAACCTCCGAAGGTTCCGAGATCTATCATTCGGCCGTTTTCCCAAAGGAATGGAGCTATCGTGGGATATCCGGTAGTGGGGTTAATAACCGAGTCCGTTAATGCAAATCCGACGATCTGGCCTCGCTCATTTATGAGGGCACCGGCAGACTGGGTTCCGTTTCCCAACACTCCCAGATCTTTCATCTTGCCGTCCTGCCACAATGTCGCACACCATTGGGTTGGCGAAGGAAGACCCGCTACCCCTGCGAAGTTGAAGGGATCGGGAATGTCGTTCTCCGCGGCGCCGGCGATCTGATTGCGGTCGTTGATAGCGCCAGCGATGCTGAAACTTCCGCCGAAAGTTCCGAGGTTTATGACTCTACCGTTCGCCCATGCAGTCGCTGCCCAGGACTCTAAACCCGTTTGAGGATCGATCGACCCGTTCGAGGAGGCGCCGACTACCACTCCTCGAGAATTGATCGCATTGGGGAAGCTGCTTGCTCCACCGGCAAGGGTTCCCAAATCGGTCAGGACATTTTTGTACCATTTGAATGCGTGTATGGTGGCGCCACCGGAGAGCGGATCAAAGACGGTCGTCTCCGCCCCGCCCACAACCGCGCCATCTTTGTTGATGACCACGCTATCGCTATTGACGTTGCTGTTGGCACCGCCGAATGTGCCAAGGTCCACAAACCTGTATTGGTGATGGGCTGGCTTTAGTCTCTGCTCTCCTGCTTGCTGTTGCGCAGACAATGAAACTGCGATCGCCGAGACTGCAATCAGAGCAACTATTGCGGCCCTGCTCATATATTGAATGCCCATTTTTGATTCCTCTCTCTAACGTGCGTGGCGAATGTGCGCTAGGCGATGGAAGACTGCAATGCAGCGGAGGTGAATTGGTTCTGGCATAGTTGTCACACGCCGAATCCGTTGAGCCGATGAGGCTTATTCCGTTAATGGCAAAGTTCCCGCCTATGCCGAACTGCTTTGTTGCACCCAGCCCTTAGTGATAAAGTCTGCACTGAGACCACTTTGGAACCCACCCGCTCACCCGAGGTAGTTCGGTTTGGCGCCTTTGAGCTGGACCTGCGGACACGTGAACTGCGGAAAGAGGGCCTGAGCACAGGGCTGCCGGAACAATCCATCAAGATTCTTGCCCTGCTTCTAGAGAAGCCAGGTGAGATGGTGTTGCGGGAAGAGATTCGCAAGAAGCTCTGGCCCAACGACACAGTTGTAGAGTTCGACCACAGCATCAACGCCGCGATCAAGCGATTGCGTCAAGCGCTCGGCGACTCCGCCGACAATCCGAAGTACATCGAAACTCTTGCGCGGCGTGGCTACCGCTGGATGGTGCCGGTACAGCGGGAAGGGCAAGCGCCTCTGCAGCTGCCAGCCACACCAGTTACTCCGCCGGAGATGGCCTCAGACACCCAAAACCTGATTGGCAAGAAAGTTTCCCACTACAGAGTTCTGGAAGTCCTCGGTGGCGGGGGAATGGGAGTGGTATACAAGGCGGAGGACCTGAAATTGGGTCGGCGTGTTGCCTTGAAGTTTCTCCCGGAAGAAGTGGCGAGTGATCCGGGTGCACTGAAACGCTTTGAGTCCGAAGCACGTGCGGCTTCAGCCCTCAATCATCCCAACATCTGCACGATTTATGAGGTCGAAGAACACGAAGCGCGGCCCTTCCTTGTCATGGAGCTATTGGAGGGCCAGACGCTCCGCGACCTGATCGTTACAGAGGTCCCCGGGAAGCCCGCGCTGGCACTCACGAAGTTGCTCGATATTTCCGTTCAGATCACAGCGGGGTTGGAGGCGGCACATCGGCAGGGCATCATCCACCGCGACATCAAACCCGCAAATATTTTCGTTACCAGCCAAGGCCAGGCTAAGATTCTCGATTTCGGCTTAGCAAAGTTGTTTCTCACAGAAGCCAGGACGGCCGAATCTTCGACTATGGATGGTAGTGATGCAGAATCGCCCCGAGAGCAAAATCTAGAAACCGAATCGCTCACGGCCTCAAGCCCCTTCCTGAGTCGAACCGGAGTGGCCATGGGCACGGCGGGTTACATGTCGCCGGAACAAGTCCGAGGCGAAAAATTGGATGCCAGGACGGATCTCTTCTCCTTTGGCTTGGTGCTTTTTGAGATGGCAACGGGTCAACGGCCATTCTCGGGTGACAGCGGGGCCGCTCTTCATAATGCAATTCTCGGGCATGATCCGACGCCGGCAAGGCGACTGAATCCGACTCTTCCGGAGAAACTCGAAGCAATTATTAGTAAAGCACTTGAAAAGGATCGGTCCGTGCGTTACCAGTCCGCGCATGAAATACACGCCGAGCTCGAACAGTTGGCACATCACGTTTCTTCCCCAACCAAAGCAATCCGTTGGTTGACCGGCTCTATCGGCGCAGTTGGTTTACTCGCACTCAGCGGCACGATTTATTGGCGCTCAAATCGTCCGACTTCCCCATCGCCTGCCATAAAGTTGCGGCAACTCACCGGTAACTCGGTTGAGGCCCGGGTGACCAGCGGCGCCATTTCACCGGATGGCAAGATTCTCGCCTACACGGATTCGCACGGCCTATATTTCAAACAACTCGCTACCGGCGAAATTCATAAAACCGATGCCCCAGAGGGACGTTCGGCGAACTTGTCTTTGGTGTGCTGGTTTCCGGACAGCTCGAGAATTCTCGTTAATTCCGACGCGCTGGGTGTGGACAACGGTGGATGGAGTTCAGGAGATTCCACGATCTGGACATATTCTGTTTTTGGTGGTCCACCTCACAAAATTCGAAGTAATGCAATCGGCTGGTCTGTGTCCCCCGATGGATCTCTGATTGCCTTCGGCACAAAAAAGACCAGATACGGCAATCGCGAAACCTGGGTGATGCAGTCGGATGGAGAGCAAGCGCGAAAGATCCTGGAAACCGACGAGGACAGTGCTCTTGTCGGACTGAATTGGTTCGAAGATGGTCAGCGAGTTGCCTACCTCAAAGTGGGCAGCCCGGATGAGGGCCTTCAGACCCGCGCGCTTGCAGGTGGGCCGGTGACTACCCTCACTCCGACTTCGCAATTACAAAAAACTGTGAGCTTTGGCTGGTCACCGAACGGCCGAATGATTTTGGCCATAGAGGAGGAGAGCGTGTTCGGGGTCACCTGCAATCTTTGGGGGGCCATGTTAAGTGCGCAGAGCGGGCAATTCATTCAAGAGCCGAAACGGCTCACAACTTGGAGTGGCTTCTGCGAAGATAACCCAACCCTGACCGCGGATGGAAAACAACTCTCATTTCTGAAGTGGGCATCTCATATGACCATCTCTGTCGCGGACCTGGACGCCGGTAGGACTCGCCTCTCAGAATCAAGGCACTTTACCCTTACGGAGAGCAAGGACATGCCAACGGACTGGACGTCGGATAGCAGTGCCGTTATTTTTGCCTCGAATAGGTCAGGTCAGTTTGGGATTTATAAACAGTCTCTGTCAGCGATTGACGCAGAGCAGTTGGTTGCAGGAAATCCTGGTTTGGGAAATCCGAGAGTGAGCGCGGATGGAAATTGGGTCATCTATCAGCAATCTTTGAAGCCGGAAGATCCCTCCTCTCTTCAAGAAATCCGACGAGTTTCCATAAATGGTGGAACTTCGTACCTCGTTGGTACGGCGCGGCCCGGGGGTGTATTACTCCGAGCCAGATCTCCTTCAAACCTCTGTGCTATCGCTGAGCCGACGGAAGATCGCAAACGGATGATTGTCACCGCATTGGACCCGATCAAGGGCCGCGGTCCAGAACTGATCCGATTCGATCTCGACTCGAGCACAGAAGACGCCCGGTACCTCGATCTCGCGCCCGACGGAAGCCGGCTTGCCGTCATTCGGGGCGGTGAACTACCACTGCAGATCTTATCCCTACGGGGAGAACCCCCAAGAGAGATCAAATTAAAGGATTGGAAGAATCTAACAACCGTAGATTGGGATGGGGACGGAAAAGGCTTGTTTGTCTCGAGCCGTGGGACAGGGGGAGCCATACTTCTCCATGTTGATCTAGATGGGAACTCGCAGATTTTGCGCAGAAATCCTGAGTATTACTCGACACACGGAGTACCCTCCCCTGACGGCCGCCACATCGCCATGCTGGATCAGCCTTTGGATGGCAACATGTGGCTGGTGGAAAACTTCTAGGAGAGGTTTCCTGTGTCTGTGTTGTGCCGTTGAATCCGTCTTCAAACTAATTCTTAGAACCGAATCTGCACTTTCAATTGAATCATTCTCATGGTGATGTCGCCTCCGCGCGCCGCGCCCAGAATGCCTGTGGGCGGTTGTTCCAAGTAAAAGATCCTGCCGAGATTGGTGTCAGCCGCGTTGTTGGTTGGGAGCCCGAAATTCGGATGATTGAAAAGATTGAAGAATTGGAACCCTATACCTAGCGTACCTTGCTCCCAGTGCGGCAGCTTCGTGTTCTTCATGATGGCTAAGTCGGTATTGAAGTAGCTTGGTCCACGAAACTGATTCCGTCCCTGAGCATGGTTTACAAGGGATCCATTGCATGGGCCAGTCGTGCCTGGCAGGTTTCCGGAATTGAACCCCGTCTCGCAGCCCGATTGTATGAAGCGAGCACCCGGATTCGGCGTCCCGTCCGCTAATCCTTGCAGTGGCTGGCAAGGATTTGTCGGGTTCGTAAAGGCCGCGGCCTTGCCGCACGAACCGCCAGCGCCAAGATTGCTGACGGGCACAGCGTAAATTGCACCGTAATAATTATTCGTGACTAGGCTTGCGGACTTGGCATAGTCGAATACAGTGTAAGGAAATCCAGTGCGGGCAAAAATCGTTCCTGACACCTGCCACCCCTTCACTAGATAATCGGAGCCATGCCCGCGCAGGATCGTTTTCAGCGGAAGCTCCCACACATAGCTGGCGTTGAAAGAGTGACGCACATCGTAATCTGCCGGACCGTAGCTTCCTCGGAGATTGTGCGGATCCTGGGGGGTTGGCGAGCTTCCATAAGTAAAGGGGACCCACCCACCGTTAGAGACTTCATCGAAAGCATGACCGAACGTGTAGTTGGCCTGAAACATCCCTTGCCCCCAACGAGTGAAACGTTGCTGGAAGGATGCAATCATCCCGTTATAGTTGGACACGGCGTTTGTATTGAATTCGGTCACATTGCTAAATCGCGAATCGGCGCAAGGAAGAACTGGCGGACTTGTACACAGTCCGGTCGGAAGACTGCCGAACCCAAATGCGTTTGCCGAGGAATTCAAAACCAATTGATGGAGGCCGTGATGCCCGGCGTAGCCAATACTGAAGGTTGTGCTACTGCCAAACGCCTGTTGCAATTCAAAGCTCCAGCGTTGGTATTGTGGGGAGTGCATACGACTGTCTGGCACACTCATGCCGGGTGGCAAGAAGTTTGGAACCGAAGCCTGAATTTGCGCGAGCGTCTCACCATGGCTGAAGGCACTCAGAAATCCCGCATTGGAAGCGGCTGCATCTTTGAACAGACTAGTGGTCTCAGCGGGAGCAAGGTTTCCTCCGACAGCGGTAAAGGTATTCAAGAGCGGAGAGTTACTGGAGAGGAATGTCGCCAAGTTGCCCGGCAATGGATCATAGAAAATACCTATTCCTCCGCGAAGCACAGTATTGTGCGAGACACCAATCGGTTGCCACGCAAAACTGAATCGCGGCGACCACAAGATGCGGTCCGAGTTCTCATAAGCTTGTTTCTGATTGGTCAAGATCGCCTGATTGTACGGCTGATCGGGATTGTGGCTCACGGATGCAAACGATCCGGCCATCCGTGCAAAGCAGCGGCTCTTGCACTCCGGGTTGGACGGATGTTCCGTGCGAAGCGTGAACGTCAGGGTCAGGTTTGACCGTGCGCGCCACTCGTCTTGTCCGTACAACGCGAGGCTGAAGAAAGAAATCCGCTGAGAGGACTGCGAGGTGAAGGATTGGGTTAATAGTGAATAGTCCATTCCGGGAGTGGCAGTATCCGTACCTCCCTGGAAAAAAGCATCAAGCGTCTGAGGGACCAATATTCCTGCGGCGTTGTACGTATACTCCTTGCTGGTCCAATAGATTCGTTCGAGGTTCCCACCAAGCCCGAACTTGTGATTGCCATGGGTCTTCACGAAATCGTCTGAAATCTGATACTGCGTAGCGGCTATCTCCAGGGGAGCAGAATCCCAGGAATTCGCCTGCCCTAAATTCAAAAATGTGCCTGGCGTATAGTACAAGGTCGTTGGAAAAGCGGCATGCGCTTTCGCAGAATCCCGCAGTGCGGTGTCAGACAGGTTATAACTTCCTGCCAGAAGAAATTGATTAGCTGCTAGCGGGCCAAAGGCATGTGTTTCGACAAGTTGCCCTTGCCACCATTGCTGCGTGGAAAGGGCGTCGAAGACGGGATTGATGGGGTCGGTCGAAATGGATGCACTCCCATGGTCGTACTGGAGTTGAATAAAGGCACGGTCGTTGCTGGCCACATTCCAATCGACTCGCCCTGAGAAGAGGCTGTCCTGGTTTGGAACTCCGCGATTCTCAGCCAGTACAACGGCGCAGGGCACGGCAAATCCCAATCCACTGCTCTTATCTGAAAATCCAGTGCATCCGAGTGGATCGGCCAAGTTGCTGGGAATAGGGAACCGTCGCCCTGGAGCGCTGTCATAAAGATTGAATATCTGATTGTAGAATTTCGAGGAAGCAGAGTTCTGCCCAAATTTACTTTCAATGTTTGCCAGAGTCGCGGTCTCAAACTGAGGAGTCGGAACAGTTCCAACAAATTGCTGAGGTATATCCACCCGGATACCTTCGGTATCGAAGAAGAAAAAAAGTTTGTCCTTCCTGATTGGGCCGCCCAGGGATCCTGCCCACTGATTTGCGATATCGAAGGGACGGGGCAGCAGAAGGGCGTTGTTAAACCAGTCATTCGCATTGAACACACGGCCGTTCCAATAGAACTGCGCGTTGCCGTGATAGTGATTGCTTCCGGACTTGGTGATGTAATTTATATTCGCACCTGCGGCTCCGCCGAACTGCCCGGAGTATCCGATGCTCACGACCGTTGCTTCCTGAATCTGGTTCTGACCCAAGAGCAAGAGGAGCTCGCCGATCATATTCAAGTTAATGCTACTGTCGTTGTCGTTCATCCCGTTGATCGTGAACAGATTTGAGGTCCCCGGCATTCCCAGACTCGAAAAGTTGGTGCCCCCTTGAATGTCAGTGGACATCACAACGCCTGGGGCGGTTTGCGCTATGTATGTCAGGTCATTCCCGGGGTTCGGGACCTCTGAGATCTCTTTTTGGCTGATGGTGGTGGAGAAGTCGCCATTTTCCGCCTGGACCAGCGGAGCCTCTCCCATCACCTTTATTGTCGTACTTGCCTTCGCAAGTTCGAGCGTGACGTTGGCCGTCACCGGCGGCCCCAGAGGAATATTCACTGCCCGGTTGTCCTGTCGAAATCCATCCCGCGTCACCGTTAAGAAGTACCTTCCCGGTGCCAGAAAGGAGAATTGATAAGCCCCATCGTGATCGGTTCTTGCCGATTGGCTTGTCCCCTTGGTGTTGTCCTTAATCTCGACTACCGCGGCAGGGATAACCGAGTGGCTGGTATCGGTTACAACCCCGGTCAATCCCCCAGATGTCGTTGTTTGGGCGCATGAATTGTGGATCGACCAGAAAACAAAAGTGAGGATAGCCAAGAGCCGGATTGGGAGCTTCCATCGCGTCAAAAGGCACCGTCAATTCCGGCAAAGTTTTCTCTTGGGCTTCGCGAACTAGGAACTGACGCCAATACTACTCTGTTAACTCGCTGCAAGCTCCAACTAATTGCGGTTAGCTAGCCAAGCTTGGGTCACTCCGTTACGTCCTAAAAACAAAGGACCGCGTCGTTTGACTTGCAGAGAGTCTACTGACGACACATCGCAAACAAAGCATGTCTCACGTCATGTAAGTTGGAATTGAGCGAATGCTGCAGTTTTCTTGAGACGATGGAGACTTGGAAATTGGACAAATATGGACTACTGGGAATGAGGGGCTCACTGCATTGCGCCTTGACAAAATATAACACTATTGTTATAAATTGATAGCTATGAAACCACAGGAACTCAGGTCGGCGCGCCTCAACAAGGGTTGGACACAAACCCAGGCTGCGGCTCATCTGGGGATGACACAAGCCTATTTGAACTTCCTCGAAAACGGTAAAAGAAGGCTCACACCCGTGCTAGTTCGTAAGGCCGCTTCGGTCTACGGGCTCTCGCCGGAGGTTCTTCCGGTCGCCGACGTTTTCTTGCCGGTTCAGACGGACGATCAAAAATTGACAGAGATGCTCGCGAAACTCGGATATCCAGGCTTCTCATATCTTCGTGCTCACACCCTGAAGAAACATCCCTTCGAGGTATTGCTTACAGCTTTGGCGCAAAAGAATCTTGATGGACGCGTCGCCGAAGCCTTGCCGTGGGTGGCCATGAAATATGTCCAAGTGGATCCCTGGCTCCTGGAGAACGCCCGAAAATTCAGTCTTCAAAACAAACTAGGCTTTGTCGTCACAATGGCGCGACAGTTGGCGGAAAAACATAACAATGACGCTAGATCGAAAGAGCTGAGGCAACTCGAAAACGCTCTCGACGATAGCCGTTTAGCGAAAGAGGATGTCTTCTATCGCCCACTTCGCACAGAGAGCGAAGGGGAATGGCTGAGGAAGAATCGAACAGAAGACGCAGTGTACTGGAATCTGCTAACAGATATGAGGCTGGAGCACCTTCAATATGCCAAGTAAGAAAGAGGGCGACGAACTTCCTTCGCCGTGGAGCGAATTTCTAAGCAAACTCGACGAGTCTCTGAATGAACCACTCGAGCTACATTGCATTGGTGGGTTTGTTTTGGTTTATTTTTACGGCTATCCGCGAACAACGGGCGATATCGACTACTGCTCTGCCGTGCCCGCGAATCTCAACCTTGAGGAAGTAGCGGGAGAAGGTTCACCCCTTCATAAGAAATATGGAGTCTGGCTCCATCGGGTAGCTGTCGCGAACCTTCCCGAAGAATACCAAGCCAGGTTGACGGAGATGGTGCCAGGTGAATTCAGTCATCTCAAATTGCTTGTGCCAGACCCTTACGATTGCATTTTGTCGAAACTAGAGCGCGGAAGTGGAAAAGATAGGGATGATGCCGACTACTTGTTCCGGTCTCAGAAACTCAACGCGAAACTGCTTCGCGAACGATACGAGAAGGAACTTCGACACAACCTGATCGGAAATGTCGAGTGGCACGATGGTACTCTGAAGCTATGGATTGAGATTTTCGAAGCCCCACGTTAAGTTTTTGACTCGTCCTGCCTAATGACGGCACGGTACCCAATTCTCATCATGTTCTCATCATGTCCTCATCTCTGAACTTTCAAGAGCCCTAGACTCCTCTGTGTCTGCTATCGATACAGAAATGAACTTATAGGAGGAACGAAATGTCAGAGAAGAGTGCTACTACTTACACCGTCTTGCACCTGCGCTTCAAGTTGCGGGTACCGCCAGATGACTTACTTGCGCACAGCCGAGAGGCCGCAACCGTCATTGCCTCGGTAAAAGGTCTGATCTGGAAGATATGGGTCTTTCAGAAGGAGGAGCTCGAGATGGGAGGCTTCTATCTGTTTGCCGACCGCAAAAGTGCCGAGGCGTACCTGAACCACCCGGTAATCCAAGCCGTGCGCAGCAATCCTGCCGTAATATCCACCCAATCCCAGCTATGGAATATTGAGAGTACTCTCTCGGCTCTCACGCGGGCTCCACTTTGGGATATTAGCGCGCAAGATTCAGAACCAGCCATCCTGCTGGCAGGAGGTCGGTAATGCAGAGTCCAAATTCAGAGCCCGTCAGGGAAAACATGCAGGAGAGAATCGAGCAGTTCGCCGGTCAGGTGGTAACCGATCTCGCAGCTGCCATGGCTGGTGTCATGACCAACATCGGACACAAGCTCGGGCTTTACCAAGCCATGGCAGAGAGTGGCCCCATCCACTCAGAGGAACTGGCGCGTTGCACGGCCACCGATGCGCGCTCCGTGCGGGAGTGGCTTAATGGGCAGGTCGCCGGAGGATATGTGCTGTTCAACAGTAAGACCAACCAGTACTCACTGCCACCTGAACACGCTTTTGTATTGGCGAATCCGGATAGTCCGGCATTTCTTCCACCGGCTTTCGACGTGGCGGCCTCGTTGTGGCACGACGAGGACCAAATCCTCACTGCTTTCCTCTCGGGCAAGGGACTTGGCTGGCACGAACACGATTGCCGGCTCTTCTCCGGAACGGAGGCTTTTTTCCGCAATGGCTACCGAGCGCATCTGACGCAAACCTGGATTCCGTCTCTCAACGGCATTCAGGAGCAGCTAATTAAGGGTGGGCGCGTAGCCGACCTCGGCTGCGGGCACGGCGCCTCGGTCATCCTCATGGCGCAGGCATTTCCGAAGTCGAAGTTTGTCGGAATTGACTACCATGAATCTTCGATTGCTGTGGCAAAGGAAAGAGCGAAGCAGGCCGGAGTGGCCGATCAGACTCGGTTTGAGCTGGGAACCCCGAGGGTGCTTGCAAGCAGTCAGGAAAAATTCGACCTTGTCTGCTTCATGGATTCACTCCACGACATGGGTGATCCTCTGGAAGCTGTCTGGGCTTCCCGGCAGGCCATGACTCCTTCCGGCGCGCTCATGCTCGTAGAACCATTCGCAAAGGATCGGTTGGAGGAAAATGTTGGCCCCGTAGCAAGGATGTACTACTCCGCTTCCGCGGGTCTTTGTACCCAGAACGCACTGTCGCAGGGAGGCCGCTATTCGCTAGGAGCGCAGGCCGGCGCTACGCAGTTGCTTGCAATCCTCAAAGAGGCGGGTTTCCGGAGCGCGAGGGTGGCCATAGAAACTCCGTTCAACCTGATCCTCGAAGCCCGCCCCTGAACCATCATTCAGCTCCGTGCGGGGAGCGCAGATTTAAGCTGGTGGCCGATAACGGTAGCCAACTCCCCGCACGGTCTCGAGCACATTCCGGTGCGCTCCCAACTTCTGTCGGACGGAGCGCACCACCGTCTCAATTACGTTACTGGTTGAAGCTTCCTTTCCGTATCCCCAGACCGCCTCTACCAGTTCGTAGCGAGCCACAGCCCTGTTCGGCCTGGCCACCAGATAGGTGAACAGCCCGAACTCAAGCGGGGTCAGGCCAATTCGGCTTCCGTTCACCACTAACTCCCGCGCTTGCTCATCCAGTAATGGGGAGTTACTAGCAGGCTTGCCTGCTGCCATGCCGGTTTCCTGCGCAAGTAGATTCCCCAGCCAGCCATCTACGGAGTCCACTCCCATGTCGAGACGAAACGTGTGATGCAAAACTCTGTCGAGCACCGGCTGGCCTTCATCCGCCAAGCGGAATCCCAATTGCTCGAAGGAACGACGATACAACTCCGCGTCGCAATAGCAGGTATAAACCCAGCGCAGCCGCGGACGCAGTTCCAAATAGGTACGTTTAATGTCGAGCCAGAAAGCCGCCTGACCAGCTGACGGACCTTCGCCCGTGTCGCGATCCAACGTACGCCGCAGCCACAGAGCGGCGGCCTTATCTTCCAAACGCGGTAGGTCCTTGGCCCAGCTTGCGGCAAGCGGGTCTTTCCCAATCACATTTTTGTGGACCTTCGATGCCACAATTGCCTGGTAGAAACCTTGCACTCCGCCCTGTTCATCCCGCATGACAAAAAAGGAGTCTGGATGGTAGTGCCACCATTGCTCCAGCGCTTGACGCGACTCTGGTCCATCGAACTTGTGAATAATCTCAGAAATTGCTGCCTCATCGTCGGCGCGGGCTGGTTCGACGGAAATCGGGCTCTCCATCGTTGGAAAAAAACCTTCGCGTAGGTTCTCGTTTTCAAGCAGGTAGAGTACGTCCGCGGTGCAACGCCAATAGTCGGATCGCGGTGCCTGCCTGTATTGGTCACGCACGACCTGCGAAGCTGCGCGACGGTACGTCTGGTATCGCGCCGGATCACTGGACTTGAGAGCTGCCGTCACCGGCACGCGAACGGCTTCATGCACCACCAGTCCGTGTGGACCTGCGCTAACAAATGGCAGCTCACGCAGACGATCCAATGCCTTGTCGGTTGGGATATGCGGCAGCATAGCCGCCAGTAGCGGTGCGGTGGCCGTTCGGACCAGGCACGCGGCCTGTATGATCTGCATGCTTTCGGAATCGGCATCCTCCAGAAAGAGAGCCGCCATATGCTCCAATACTTGATGACCAGCAGCCGCTCTCGCATGCACCTGCCCGCCGGAAGAATAGAGTGCCAATCCCAGGGAAAGTGCCAGAGGATGTCCACGTGTAACTCGATTTAACTCCCGAGCACCGTCCTCCGGAACGCCGTTTGAGGTCAGATACTCCAAAGCGACTTCCGGAGAAAATGTTTCTACGAGCATGGAGTCAAATAGACCTCTCCACTCCGGGGCAATGCGCCACGCTGGCCGGGGAGGCTCGCGGCTGGACAAAATTGTGCGCACACTGTCGCCGAGCGAGGGCAGAAAAATCTGCCTCAACCAAGAGTCAAGCAGGCGGAAAGACTCGTAGCTGTCGAGGACCAGGAGAGTGCGCTTGGCTCCTTTCGACAATCTGGTTGCTACCAGCTTGGAATTTTCGGACTCCGACGCACCGATTTCCCTGCATATCGCTCGACACAACGCCGCCGGGGAAGGCTCGCACCAACGGCCGTCGATCCGCACCACGAAAGCGGCCCTTCCAATACGTGCGGCCAGCGCATTCAGCAGGTGAGTTTTTCCTATGCCCGGGATGCCCTGAATGTGCATTACCAGGGGTTGATCTCCTAAGGCAAAAACCTGCAAGCGCTCGAGCTCGGCGCGACGGCTCGCCAGCGCTTCAAGCGCACGCCGTTCCAATCTGTCTCCTAGGGGCATGGCCACAGTTTATCCTGTCTTAATCGTCGAGGTGTCGCGGCCATCTGTAGTACGGAGCCATTTCTTTTGGCGGTCAGACCGTCACCGGCCAATAGTTGCGAAAGCGGAAGATCTCCCGAAAGCGGAGCCTCAGATACACCGGCACTCCTATCCTGGTGGCCTCCAGAGAGGCGAACTTGGCACCCGACATCAACCCAGCCCGGACTGCGGAAATTGTGGCCAGTCGTCCGTAGCCACACCCTCGTGATTCAGGGCGTGTTGCAACCCACCCAATCCAAGCGACGCCATTCTTGAGCATCGTCAATGCCGTAGACACGGGCAAACCGTCCACATAGACGACAAATGCAGAAGTATGAGGCGCCAAAACGGTCGCAGGATCCCGAAAAATCGAAAGCACAAGATCATAGCAACCCGGGGCCTCGTCCCGGAATCCTTGCGCGGCGATTTCTCTAAAATCTTGAAAGCACTGCACATTCTCTACACGACGGACTTCTACTCCAGGAAGCAATTGCGGCGCTTCGGGGGGCTCATGAAGTACCATTCCGAGTAACTCCGCTGAGAATCGCATGTCCGATTGCATAGCGAGAGCAAGAAGGTCGTCATCATCTTTTTCCCGAATCCAAAACTCGTATTTGTGGCCAAGGTCCCCAAAAAAAGTGGCAGCGCGGCCAAAAGCCTCTGCCGCGGTCACGTATCCGGTGCGTAGGGCGCTGTTAACAAATATGGGGCACGGGTGTGTTCCGGAAACGAGCAGGAGCCCATCCTCCTCCAGAATCTTTCCGCCGCAGCGCAGGGCGGTTTCTTTCAGCACTTCAGCGAGACATCGGTGTGCGAGTCTTGCAACTTCTGTCTGACTCAATGAAGGACTCCTTGAGTGGAAATGCTAATGGCCATGGATGAGGAGAAGCACCTCATGCCTGGTCGCTCGAAGCAGCATCCGGTGGCATCGCACTCGGTGCGTCAGAGAAGTGAGCGGCGTTGTGCCGGCGGCGCCAGAAGAAGAGGGTCACGCCCGTGATCACGGATAATACGACAAGTAGGAGTGGGCCTTGGAAACTCCGCCAATCCCGCAAGGTCGCTCTCAACACGAAAATGTTTACAAGGAACGGCGTGATACAGACATACGCCAGTCCCATCCATCCTCCGGGAACACTGAAACTTCCGGGTGAAACCTCGCCTCGAAATCGCACCACAAGAAGTGCGAGGAATTCCAATGTCAGCGCACCTGTGTAGAGGATGCATTGGAGGACTACGAGCCCGAGAAAATTCAGAGAGGCCAAAAGCGCCGTAAGCACACAGAAGAGAATCACGGCCTCGCGGGGCACGCCGTCGTGACTGACGCTTGCGAATCTTCGAGGAAGCCAGCCATCCTCCGCGAGAACGAAAGGAAGCCGTGAAACGTACAACAATTGCGCGTTGAAAAGAGCCCAAGCGGATACAAGACCTGCCGCTGCAATGAGACTTCCCAACCAACCGCCCCCAATCAAGCGGGAAATGATGGGCCACCCGGCATCGGTGTTCCAATCTGTCGGACTCGAAGTGACACTGATACCCGCGATCACCGGGAGAAGGTAAGCCAGAAGGACGATAACAAGCGCTATAGCAATCGCCCGTGGATAATTCTTTTGAGGCTGATCGACCTCCGCCGCATACGTAGACACGTTGTCCCAACCGGAGTAGTTGAAGACGATTGTGGAAAGCGCCACCAGCCAGGCACCGGCGCGGGCGGAATGCATATCCTCCCTAAGCAAGTGCATCACCGGCGTGAAACCGGTACCTCGCTGAAGCCAGACAAGAACCAGCATTGCGAAAGCACCGAGTACAAAAATTGTGGAGAACTTTGAAGAGCGGCCGACGTCTCGGGCTCCTCTAAGATTTACGATCATCGCCGTGACCGTGACCAACACTGCAACCAGCCAGCGAAGGGCCGGTCCAAATCCGGGATGGGAGGCATCGGAAGAAGTGGCCAGGGCCGGGAAGAAAAACGTCAGATAGCCAACGAACAACACCGGAAACGTAGCCATCAGCACCAGCGAATAGGACATCGACCACCAGGCTTCTTGAACTGCCCAGAATGGACCCAATGTTCTTCGCACCCAAATGTAGTAGCCACCTTCCTCGGGCATTCGGGTGGAGAGTTCGGCGACCATCAGGGCAATCGGGAGGCTCCAGACAAAGGGAGTGACAACAATCATGACCACGGCCCAACCGGGTCCAACGCCACTAACGAGTGGCTCGATGCCGAACGCCCCACCGCAGGTGGTAAAGAACGCGACGCAAACCAAAGCAAACAGCGTAAGACGTCGCTCCCGCGGAAGCCGGAAGGATCCGCCGTCAGTCATACCATGAGTTCCCATAGCAGTTTCGACCCACAGCTTCACAGTTCATTTGTCACGAGTCATCATCGCCTTGCAGACTCGGGCGATTTCTCCAACGTGGCGATGATCGGTGCCACAACACCCTCCGAGCACGTTGATGTGCGGATGCCGACGAAGTAGCTGACCGTAGTGCGCCGCCAATTCCTGAGGGTCGCCAGCATCGAGGTCGGAGGTTTCATTTAGCTCCACATGGCTGAGTTCGGAGGCATTGGCGCGAACTCCTCTTAAGCGCCGGATCCAAGGCTCGCTCGTTGCAAGGGCAGCATCAAAATGAGTCGGATGAGCGCAGTTGATCATGAAGTAGGCGGCTGTCCTATCTGTTGCGTTGTCGACAGACTCAACCGCTTGTCGCAAGCCTTGGCCTGTTGGTAGACAGCCATCAGTTTCCAACGTGAACGAGATGACGACAGGCAACCCCGCTGCGCGGGAGGCGCGAACAATCCCGATGGCTTCCGGTATATTTGTAATCGTGAGCGCCGTAACGAGATCGGCATCCGTCGTTCGAAACCAGCTGATTTGCTCGCTGTGATAAGACTCCGCCTCGATCTCACTCATGACTTGACCTGGGTCATACCCGTCTCCCCGGGGGACCCACGCATCCGCTAATGACCATTTGCGAGTGAGGCACTTCGAATGTCTCGCGCAACTCGTGCATAAGAGCGACTGCCGAGCGATTGGCGTCGGCAAGGGCGACTTTCGAATAGCCCAGCTTTTCGCCCCAATCAGGATTGGCTCGCCAAGTCGGACTCTCCAGAACAAATCCAAGTCCGTTCGCGCATGCGATTGAGGCGTAGCTGCGGTAATAGTTGCGCAGAGCTTCCGTTCCGCCCTTGTCCTTCAGCAGATGAAACGCCGCGAAATGAGGCAGGTCGATCTTGTCGTGAAAGATCAGCGTGGTCTCGAGTCCGCCATCTGTTAGAAAAATTCGACCATCGAGCTGCGGCAAGTGATGTCTGTATTTCGTCATGACTTAGTTCCGACTTCCATTCAGCTTTTCGATTTGACCGCTGGGCTGCGCGGAGCCCCGGAGTTTACTGTCGGGGTCTTCGAACCAGGACATTAGATGGAGATCCAAGTCCAGCAAGGCGTGGCTCAAGCTGTAGTCCAGGTAATTGGCGTTGGAGAAGACAATGGCGCCGACGTGAGTTTCGGGATTGAAAAAGAAAGCCGAGACGTTGACGCGATCCGAACCATCGTGTCCCCACAGTTGCCGTCCGCGCAAATCCTCGGGGCCGAGCAGTCCGAAGCCTTGCACCCAGCCGTCCAAATTCCTATAACCTGAGGGTGAGCACATCAGATCGACGCTGGATGGGTTGAGAATTTTTGCCCCGTCCAGAATTCCGCGGTTCTGGAACATCATCATCAGGCGTGCATAATCTGTCGCGGTCGTGTGGATTCCTTCCACGGGATAGTCCGAATAGGAAATCTGATTGTCGGCGACCGTGCCGGAAGGGGGCTTGTGTTCGAGAAAGGTCCGCAGGAGGATGTGGGCAAACGTTCCGTCTGGCTTCCTTTCGGTGACGTATCCGACAGTTAAGCGATCCGCTGGCAAGGGCGCCAGAAAATAGCCTGTGCCGTTCATCTTCAGTGGAGCAAGAATCGCTTGCTGCACATAACGGGCAAACGATTCGTGCACGATGTTTTCCAGTGCGAAAGCGGCAAGCGCAATGCCGTCATTCGTGTAGATGCGCTCCGACCCGGGCTTTCCTATCCGGTACAAATTCGAAGCGTAGTACCGGCCATTCATTTCAAATCTGTTTTTCACATAGTCCTCGAAAGTTTCCGGAGCATCTTTGCCGTACACGCATCTGGCATCGTCGGAAACCTGATCCATGTCGTCAATGCTGGACGTATGTGTCAGGAGCATCCGCCAGGTGATGGGAACATCCGGCCAGCGCGGATTGCGCACCGGAAACGGGAGGTATTTGTCGATGTCGTCGTCGAGCGAAAGCTTCCCTTTCTCCATCTGTTGCAGGACAGCTACGGCAACTAGGATTTTGGATGTGGAGGCGATGTGGATGATCGAGTCATTGCGCATGGGGCGGCGCGGGCCGGGCACATCGAGAACAGCATCTCCGTACGCTCCTGACCAGACGATCTTGCCGTCCTTTACAACGACCGCCTGTAATCCAGGCATCCCGGCGTTCGCCATAAGTTGCCACACGAGAGCGTCGAGCCTCGTGGTAGAGGCACGGGGCGGTGCTGAATCATTTGAGCCTGTTTGCGCTGAAGCCGGCGCTAACGCCACGGCCACCAGAATCGCGAGTGACATCCACCTCAACAGATACCTCACATGTTGATGCATGATTTTCCTCTACCAATCCTTCACCGGGTTTGCCCCGTGGGTTGCCGGGATATAGATCGAAGCCACTGCGTCGGCGATCTTGAGAGTGTCGCAGTGGGATTCGCTGAGATTGTTCATGACAATGATCGTGATGCGGTCGTCCACATATCGGGAAATACTGACAAAAACATCTTCGCCACCGCCGGTGTGCCAGATCACCCGATGTCCATTTGCGTTATTCAATTGCCAACCGAAGCCGTACGGGAAGGTTCTGCCAGAGTTGAGCTTAACTGGCGTCCACATCTGATCGAGACTGCTTTGTTTCAGGATCTTCTCGGTGTAGAGCGCGCCATCCCACTTCGCCAGGTCCAGCACGTTGGTGAGGATTCCTCCATCCGCGTTTGACCACAGGGAAGGAGCAACCCAGGGCGCATGCTGCAACTCTCCATGCATCATGGTGTAGCCTTCGGCGCGATTGGGAATGATGTCCGCGTAGCTGTAAAGCCGCGTGGCGTTCATGCCTAGAGGGTCAAAAATGTGCTGGCGGAGGAACTCGAAGTAAGGAATGCCTGTGACGCGATGGATCAGAAACCCAAGCAATTCATAGCCGACGTTGCAATAGTCCCATTTTTCGCCTGGTGGAAAGTCCAGCGGGAGCTTCACGTAAAGCCGGACGAGCTCATCTTCCGTGTAATCGTGGCGGACATCGATGATCGCTTTGCTACTGTATGCGTTGAGGTCAAGGTCCTCCCAGATATCGTGAATGCCGGAGGTATGACTCAGCAGGTTGCGGATGGTAATGGGTTTCCACGTGGGCGGGGCCTCATGAAAATACTTCGCGACGCTGTCCTCTAGCGAGACTTTGCCTTGTTCGACCAATAGCATCACAGCCGTGGCAGTGAACTGCTTCGCAAGGGAGGCTGCGGCAAAAATCGTTTGCGGCGTTACCGGAACATGGAGCTCCATATTCGCGATCCCATAACCAGTTGCTTTGATGATCATGCCGTCGCGCACCACGGCGAGGCTCGTGCCGGGTATTTGTTGTTGCTCACGCAGGCCGACGACTGCGGCGTCAGTCTTCTTTGATAAGGAATCATTCTCTCCGGCAGTGGTCGATGTTTCGATCCTTGCAGGCGTTCTGGCGATATCACAGGTAGACGCGACTGGTGGTGCCTGGTCCGCGTGGGCGGTGAAGTCGGTGGTAGAAGCCACTTGCGACCGACGTATTGCACAACTCATTCCGCCAATGATGTGCCACCCATTTACGCTTTTGCGCCAGGTATGAGTGATTCGGTATGTGAATGAAGAGGATTCGTCGCTTTCTGGCCAGAAATAGTAAGTAATAGCGACATCGCCGAACACGACGATTGATTCGGGTTTGGGAAAAACGCTGGATTGAAGAACCGATGGTTGGGAGCTGTGAAAATCCTCGTCAACAGATTGTTCAATATCTTGCTTACGAACCGGATGCTCGTCGTAGTCAGGCCACCCGACAAACCGGTCGTCCCACAAGAACATGTAACTTTTCGAATCCTTCGACTGCAAATACCGAAAGTAATCTTGCTCCTTATTCCAAACCTCGGCTTGTTCGGGTGTTAACTTCAGGTCAGAAGATTCACCGTTTTTGGCCTGACGAGCTTGCGCGAACGCGGCCAGATGATTCGCTCCCGGGCCAACCCAAAGAAAAGAGGAGGCGAGGGTCGCAACGCAGAAGCGAGATAGCGCGGGTCGCATGAGTGGTCTCCTTCTAGCCACTGCCTGTTAGTCGGAATTCTCAAACCAAGACAACAGATGAAGGTCCAGATCGCTCACCGCATAAACCAGTGAGAAATCCGGATAGTTACCGTTGACGAAAGCGATTGCGCCAACATGAGTTTCGGGATTGAAATAGAAAGCCGCGGAGCAGGAATGATCCTCACCGGCGTGACCCCACACTTGGCGACCACGCAGGTCCTTGGGCCCGAATATTCCGAGGCCTTGCGTCCAGCCGTCTGGCGTACAGAATCCAGTCGGCGTCATCATCAGGCCGACGCTCGTTTCGCTGAGGATACGTGAGCCATCGAGGGTGCCTTTGTTTAGAAACATCATCAGCAGCCGCGCATAATCTGTGGCGGTTGTGTAGATTCGTCCAGCGGGATACTCAGGAAAGGAAATCTGATTGTCGCTGATGTTCCCGGAGGGCGGCTTGTGCTCCAGAAACGTCTGCTGGAGCAAGTATGAGAACTTGCCATTCGGCTCCCGCTCGACGACATATCCCACGGATAAGCGATCAACCGGCAAGGGAGCCAGGAAATAGCTGGTGTCGTGCATCTTGAGCGGAGAAAAAATTTCGCGTTTAACGTAGTCGGCAAACGATTCATGCAAGATGTTTTCAAGCGCTAAAGCGGCAAGATCAATGCCGTCATTCGAATAGATACGTTCCGTTCCGGGCTTTCCTATCCGGTACAGATTGGGACTGTGATAACGGCCACCCGCTTCAAATCTGTTTTTTGCATAGTCCTCGAAAGTTTCGGGGTCATCTTTTCCGTAGAAGTACGTGGAATCGTAAATAGCCGGATCGATCTCGTCGATACTCGACGTGTGCGTTAAGAGCATTCTCCAGGTGATCGGAGTGTCGGGCCAGTGCGGATTGCGAACACGGAAGGGAAGGTGTGGATTGATGTCGTCGTCCAGCGAGAATTTCCCTTTTTCGACCAGCTGCATGACGGCGATAGCCACGAGGATTTTCGCCGTGGATCCGGTCGCGTTAAAGTTCTCATCGCGCATGGGGCGGCGCGGGCCGGGCACATCGAGAACAGCATCTCCGTACGCACCTGACCACACGATCTTGCCGTCCTTTACAACCACCGCCTGAATTCCCGGCGCCCCGGATTGCCCCCTGAGTTGGTCGATGAACATATCCAGATCCCTCCGAGTCGTAGAACTGGACAGTCTGTGATCAGGCTTGACCTGTGCAATGGCCGGGGGGATAACCACCGAACACCATACGGCCACAATAAACAATCCCTGCCACGTGGTTCGATTCATATTCATCTCTCAATCCTCGAGTGAGCATTCGTACTGGCCGACTTCCCTCGCAGTGCGGGGACGTCGCGCGACAAGGAAGTGGCTGGCACCTTTCCTGAGCCGCAACAAAGAAAAGTTGTGAACGAAACACGCGAAGCGGGGACTACGTTCGAAGGACCGAATGGAGGACGAACAGACTTCTGCTAAGGAGCGAACAGTCCCAGGGAACTGCTGACGCGGACTGCCGCAAAGTAAGACGAATCACAGGCTTTAGGAAGAAGGACAGGCCCTGTCTGACGGAACTCTGGGGCTGGATGCTTTTCGAAAGGCGCGGAGATCGGAGTGTGTAATCGTTCGACGTGTCGTTTGTCAGAGTGAGTTGCTCGGGGAGTTCAGAAACCAACACTGCACAGATAAGCGCGCACGTCAGCGCATAAAAGAGAAAACGAGCAATTCTCGACTTGGAGCGAACCATTGCTTCATCTCCAAAGCAATTGTGGGTTTGTACAAGATTCATACGATAATGGCAAGTGTTAATTCCAGCCGGTATAAAACGCAGCGATCCAGAAAACAGTCTTGGTAACTTTCATTGCGTCCTTAACTCCTGTGTGAGTCGAATGGAGTTCTTTCTAGGCATCTCGATGGTCATCTCTATGAACAAGGTCAGTGGAAAATGCGGGAAGGCAGACCGCGACATACTCTGCGCCATCCGGGCTTGGAGTGCTATAGGAAACCCATTCGCCTTTGCGCGCTACGAAAGCCTGGCCAGCATTTACATTAATGACGGCGGCTCGCGTGCGAACTTGGAGAAGGCCGCTCAAGACAAGGGTGTGTTCATCAAAATCTGGAGTTTGGCCCGGCTCGCTCCAGCCCGATGGACTAACCATTCGGGCGATACTTAGCGCCTCAACTCCGGAATTCAAACGACCGACGTACTCGGCGATCTGTTTGGGCTTATTTCCTGCCGCCATTATGATTCGAGGTTGAGCGATCAGATCTGCCATGAATGCGTCCTCTCCTTTCTGTTGGGGTCGATTTGTTGGATTCTCTTGGGGTGAGCTCCTTCTGCTCTAGTTGGGACGGGTTTCTTGAGCTGACGCCGCTATATTGTTCCGGTGAATCAGGTTGAAAATGGCGGATCCCAAGCAGAATCCAACAACGCCACAACGATGCCTCCTGTTAACTGGTACTTGCTCCTTTGTATGCCGTGCGCTTTGTAAACATTCACCCCAGGCTCCTCGTTAAAATCGTATGACGCAGCTCAACATCTACCACCTGTCCGATGCGAGCAACGATGCTAGGAACGGCTTCGACATCCGATTGAGTGGTATGAAAGTTCACGATGCAAGCGCGCAGAAGATAATGCCCGTCTACTACGGCATTGGAGACAAATGTCTCGCCGCCGCGCTGAACCCGATCAAGCAGCTCACGGTTGATCGCATCCAGATAGAGTTCGACTTTCGCATCCCCCAACTTCAGCCGAAGATCGCGAGGCAC
>Ga0335069_10001494_pt1 | contig 37742 bp, 49 predicted proteins | sample Lox_Sample_11_FD_206714 | JGI IMG/M metagenome (GOLD analysis project Ga0335069, IMG submission 206714) | Soil microbial communities from Loxahatchee National Wildlife Refuge, Florida, United States - Lox_Sample_1.1 | ecosystem: Environmental > Terrestrial > Soil > Wetlands | place: USA... | reverse complement strand
GTCGCGTTGGAGTGGATGTACAAATCTCCACCGATCGTTTCTAGTTTATCAGCACTCAACGTCGCGCTGGAGTAGATGTACAAATATCCACCGATCGTTTCTAGTTTATCAGCACTCAACGTCGCGTTGGAGTGGATGCACAAATCTCCACCGATCGTTTCTAGTTTCGGCAACGTCGCGTTGGAGTGGATGTACAAATATCCACCGATCGTTTCTAGTTTCGGCAACGTCGCGTTGGAGTGGATGTACAAATTTCCACCGATCGTTTCTAGTTTATCAGCACTCAACGTCGCGTTGGAGTGGATGTACAAATCTCCACCGATCGTTTCTAGTTTATCGACATTCAGCGTCGCGTTGGAGTGGATGCACAAATCTCCACCGACTTTTTTCAAATTCTTAGCTTTAAATTTAACTCCAGTTTCTATGGTTAAAGATCCCGTAATGTCTTCGAAATCAACTTCCATGTCGTCCGATACAATTAAGTCGCCTATTTTTATTTTCATTCTATTAGCTCCTTTGAAAGCGTCTTCGTAATTAGAAATATTCATGTTACTTTTTCCAATTCTCTAATTGCTGCCGTTGCGATATCCATGGCCTCTGCCGCGATATAATCAGGCCCACGACATGCTATTGGATTTGCACAAAGTCCTTGCATTGCAATCGCCATAAAATATTCTAGCTTTGTTAGTCCTTGTTGTGCAAAGGCTTGGTCTTCATTAAATTTATTTTCTGAATGTGGCCTTGGAAATGCTGCTTGTGTTCTGGTAGTCATCGTCTCACCGTTAATTCACTTTCTTCATAAATCCGAACTCCTGGAATTTCTCTGGTTCCCGAAAGGATGGATTTGCGAATTGCAACTTCATCAGGAATTAAAAACATTCTTGGCAAATCTTTGATCGACATTATTTCGAATTTCCAAGTTTTGCGCATTCCCTTGGTTCTCGATGTTTCGAGCTCGGCCAGTTGTTTTTTTATTTCTTTTTCTCGTTGTTGTTTTTCACGTTCGGCAGCGGCTAAATTAATAGCTCTTTGTTTTTCAGCCGCTTCTTCTCTAAGTCTGGCAGCTTCTTTTGCAGCCTCCAATTCTTTTTGTTTAGCTTCGGCGGCTAGTCGTTTTTCTTCTTTGTCTGACTTTCCAAATAGCTCCTCTAATTCTTTGCGCTCTTTTTCTTCTGCAGCAAATTTGGCTCTAAGCTCGCTTTGGATGCGTTTTTCTTCGGCAATTCTGGCGGCACGTTCTTCTGCCTCTTTTTTCTGACGCTTAAGTTCAATCGCCGTTTCTTTTGCAATGCGCTCTTCTTCAATGCGCCTAGCTTCTGCTTGTCGTATCTTTTCTTGTTCAAATTCAAACTTAGCAATACCATCTTTAATTGATCGTTCTGCATCGGCAAGCGGTGCTAGCAATTGCTTGGCATACGCATTGATCTCTTTTACGATATCATTGTGCGGCGTCACCAGCTCTACTCGCTTATCTTCTACCATCTTCGTGTATGTTTTGACCTGTTTTACTGTGTCCAATGCGGATTTAGCAGTATTTAGATCAGTTACCTTGATTTCCTTAATTGGAGCCAAAAATATTTTTACATCGGCCACTAGTTTATCGAATTTTACGAGTTCGTTGTTCATTTTATACACCATCTCTTTCTTGCAGATCTTGGTTCATCATAAAAAGAAGCTCTTTCATTTCATCGACAGTTAATTGTGCTGTGGGTTTTTCAAACTGTTGAAGCACGTTTGTCGCAAATTGTTCATTGGTCCATCCAAGGGCTTTTTTGACGGCATTGATTTCTTTGCCAAGCTCGATTCGGCCATCCTGAGAGGGCTTTGAAATCGGAATCGGTTGTGCGGATTCTGTTGGTTTTTGTTTTGTTTTTTCTTCTGCGATTATTCCGCTTAGTTTTGTTGCTCTGTTTTCAGGGACATGTTCTGCAGTGGTTTCAATGAAAGACCCGTTTTGTTGTTCGCCACGCTCTGCCGCCTCATCAAGACCGATTGCATTTTGAAGTTCGATCGAAACCGGAGAATATTTGAACAAACGTCTAACCACTGATTTTTTAGCCATTGCTTCGTAATCGGTTTCCCAGGGACCGGACTCTGCTGCCTTTGATCTTTTTCGTGTAGATTCGATCTCTTTCTTCTCCATCACATCAAATATTTTTCCACCACTCTTCAAAAACACTATCGCATAAACATGAGTTAGCTTCTGGCCGTTGGCTTCGAGATCAGGAATGTGTTCAATTTTTTCTTCCGTTCCATATTGGAAAAAGAATTTATCACCTTCATAAACAGCCCTGGCCACAACTCTATCGACATGTGGAGATCGATATGAAAGATCCATCATTCCTCGATATCCGACAATAAATTGAACATCGGTTTGGCCTGTTTTTTTATTTTTAAATGGCACAAGGTAAGAATGTCCAAGCGCTCCGCCTGGCTCTAAACCAAGCTGTGCTGTCTGGATTATTGCGCCGATAAAACTTGTCTGAGAGCATTCGAGAAGTACAGGATTTTTCCTGGCCTCTGTCATTGCGATACGAAGCAGCCGATCCGCAGTTAAATGCTTTGGAAGCGCTGCCTCGATTTGGGCTTTGTTTAGATTTAAAATGTTTTGAAGGGTTTCAGTTTTTTTCTCTATAACGGCTGTGTTTTCGGTTGTCATATGTTCTCCTAATATCTTGGTAATGTTCTAATGGTTGTTATTTCTTGGTTATATGAAGGCCATTTTTGATCCTTATATGCGGCGGCAAAACTTTCTTTTAATGGCAAAAATTCACGACGAGCTACGTCTAAATCTTGTTCGTCGATAGTCACTACGCGCACGCCTATGTTATCGCCGACAAAACGAGGCTCTTCAACAAATACGTGAGCAAAAACTTGTACGGGCCTGCCCATTACAATACCAATTCCGTCTTCGTAAAATGCCGCTGACCAATCGTATTTCATTTTTCTAATTTGACATTGGAGTTCAAAATCAATAAGTTTTGAAAAATACTTAATGTCCGAAACGATCATGTTTTTTTCGATAAAGTAGTCAGCCCTACATCTACACAGAGCTCCTGTCTCTGGGTCTGCCCAATAAAATGAACGCTCAGCAACGCCGCCTTGAAATAAAACACCAGCCTGTGGATGTGCCAAAATAGCATCAGACATTAAAACAACTTTTTTATATTCCTCTGGCTTGCAAACTATTTTACCTTCTGCCTCAGCCGATTCCACCTCTGCCTTAACAAGCTTAGATCCGCGGTGTCCTTCAATAAAAACAACGGTGTCTTCAAATAGCTTTGGCTCTAATACCCGCATGTGAGTAAGTGTTCCGATAATTTCTTGTTCAAATGGTTTGTTGCGACTTGCCTTGTAATGCGCGGGTGACAAAGCGAGTTCTTTTAAGCCACTAGATGATAGTTGATCTCCGGCGTGATATAGATTCATTGGTAAATTATCTATAAAATATGGTTTCATTTTTGTTCCTTTCGATCGTGTTTCCATTTTTTTTGATCTTTGAGGGAATTTTCAAGCGATTTAGCGAGGTCGCTAGTAACAAGTTTTTTAAGAAGTTCGCCATCGATAGATCCAATGTCTTTGTCTGGATCATATGGATCGGAACCAGCTAACTGATGTGCGTCGAAATAGTCTATTATTTCAGGTTTGTTTTGCGCCATGAAGTACTGCCTTTTAAAACCCGCACGCAATAAGTGCTTGGCGCTGTGTGCTGATGTAAAAATATCAACTCATCGCGTGCGGTGTGACCAATGCCTTACGAGTTGCCTTGATCAATGTCTTATAGTTTTTGCTGCCAAGCCAAGCGGATATAAGACTATGATTTTAAGTTGGCAAGGAAAAAATATTTGATCTTAGTTTTTTTCTTTGATTGTAGCCGCGGACAACCTCGGCGTTGCACTGTTTACACCGTGACTGGTAAGACTGCTTTATTAAGGGCGCATTTTTTGTGCCAAAGTTTTGACGTTTTACATAAAATTGGTCGGTCGATTTTAATTGAAAGCAGTTTGAGCATTTTTTCATTGCGCATCCTCAATCAGCTGCTTAACAAGCGCCCTTAGTACAGATGATGGCGATCTGTCAAGACTTTGACACACATTTTTAAATAAAATGTAGTCTTCTTTAAGTAGTGTAAAAGATGTAGTTTTATAGTTTTTGCCGCGGGGTTCCTTAGTTGTCTTTAAAAGAATTTTTTCGGTGTACTTCATTTTGAATGCCTTATTTTTTTAAGTGCAGTACGGGCTCGATTTAGTGTCGAATATTCACAGAATTCGCCTATGGTTGTTACATTCCCGGTCTTAAAATCAGCCTTCCGGATCGTATAGCGGCACTGATCAGTGATTAGTTGTTTTTCGCTGGAAATAAAATACCCAGAGATACAGTCAAAGTCTAAAATACGAGAGTTAAAAAACCGCATAGTTCCCTTGTCGAACCAATGAAGTCCTTTGGCTGCATTCAATTGTTTAAATTCTTTAAGTCGCATCATATTTCACCTCTTCAAAAACGCATCGGCATGACGGCGCCGACCAAATCGGAGTTAATATCCTGTTCTTTTAAAATAAGAATCGGATCAAGCTTTGATTTTGCAAACCCATAACCAAGTCTAATAAGTGGCACATAAGATGGATCTACATAGATTTGAAAACTTTGGTCTTCCCTTGTTTCTTCGTCTATTTTTTGAATGAAGAAGTAATACGCGTGTATGGCGTTGCCAACGAATTTAACCCCGGCTGGCGTATCTATGATCGGTAAGTATTCATCTCGTTTTGGAATGACTCGGGTTATGTCGCCGCTGTATTCCTTTGGGAACCCCGTAGGTCCATCATAATAAGCGCCATTGCGTAAGCAAAGCAGCTGCTGGAGTTGTTTCGAGACTGGGCAATCAATTCGTTTTTGAATCGAATTTCGAGCGACAATCCAATGGCCGTTTGAAAAATAATCGTCTGTTATGTAAAGACGGTCTGATTTATTGATTTTAAATTTGGGCTCAAGTTTCATTTGGTTTCCTTTCAAAATGGACAATCTTCAGCACTTTGCATTGATTTATTGTTTTTATTTCGCATCCAATCATATGCCTCGATCGGGATTACGTTCGAGTAGTGGCAAACAATCTCGTAAAACATGTTGCGCTCTGCGTCTTCAATGGCCTGGTCAAGTTCGCGTTGATCAGGGTTGATTAGGTGTATGGCGATACGGCTTTCACAATATGGTATGCCTGTGTGCGTTATTTTAAGGCGTAGTTTTCGTTTTGCCATATCACACATCCTCGTTTTCGTCGTCGATATCGCATGAGTCATAGTCTAATCCCTCACACTCCATAAAGGACTCATTGTCTGTGGCGTCGAAGTTATCTTTAAATTCTCGTTGCACACATCCATCAATCGGATCGTCGAGATGTACATAGTTCCAGAGCTCTAATTGCTGTTTTGAGAACTTAGTCTCGTATATTCCGTTGTCTGCTCGAACAGTTTTAAGCATGGCCAATGACAACGTGGTGAATATGGCGAAAAATATTAAAAACTTGATTTTGCGTCGTGTTAACATAGTAACCTCGGTTTAGTTGTTTGGGGGTGCCATCCATGGCCTTGAGTGAACTACTTAGACACTTTCAAGCCGTTGAACTGCTCGTTCTCAAAGTTTGAAAGTTTGTTTTTTGGGCATGCCTTGAATGTGAGCTTATTGGTTAGGATCTCACAGCGCGTATGCGTTACTTCAGTCCGTTTTCCAGTCGCAACGATATAACGTACAGCCATAGCCTTGGATGTAAATACCTTATCACCCACGGTCCAGCTTTCACCGCCTTGGTCTGCTTTGGCTACAATCGATCCAAGCAATAAAATAGCGAATATGATCTTCTTCATGACAAAATACCTCGTAAATAGCATCATGCCGTATTAAGTCCTCAATGACGAAATAATGCATTGCAACGCATGTACCAACTTATGACGCGTGATATTATTCGAATAATCAATATCCAAAACAAAACATGTTGTAGAACTTCTAGACAACGCTGTAAAACTTATGCATCCTCAAATCAATGAAGTACCAAGAACATAACCGAAGTCTTAAATTCATGACCATTGAACCAAGTAAGCAGGATGATATACTACGCCTTGCAGCAAATGGGACACCCATAGCACAAATTGAGAAACTATGTGATATCTCTTGGGAAACTATAGCGAGATTTGCTATAAAAGACCCTTTATTTGCAAAAAAATGGACTGAAAACCGCTCTATAGGGGCAGACAAGATAGCAGACCAGTTGCTTACTGTATATGACGAGGCGCAAACCGTAGCAGATGCCATGATAGCAAGAGGAAGATCAGAGAATATCCGTACAATCGTTGGTTGGCGTAATCCTGCTCGATATGGCCCCAAGCTTAATGTAGAGGTAAGCCATACAATAGACCTAACCAAAGCACTGGAGCAGGCTGATACACGCTTATTTGGTGCCCTAAATAACACAGTGCAAGAGATCCCGCCCGTGGAGAAAGTAGCCCCTGCACTGCATTATATGAGCTCATTTGAAGAACGTGAGAAGATTAGAGAGATGGCCGAAATGGGTGCGGAAAGGTACAAGAGCGAGATAATCGATGCAGTAGAGGTTCCTAAAAGAGCTGAACCCAAGGCCATAACATTACCAAATGAAGAGCCTATAAACGATCCTGGTGCGTCTGGTTACTACGGCGATAAGGTAGGTTGTCTTAACACTGCTACTGGAATAGGTCCAGATATTAACACTGTGAGTAAAGACTATGATTATGGCTTAGAGCTTGGTGAAGACACGGAAACAGTTTCAGAGGAAGGCGAAGACTTCGAGGGATTGCTTTGATAACTTCGGAAATCAATAGAAACAAGGCATATCTTAAGGCGGGGGATGGTAGGGGGAGGGGGGGCGCTTTTCAGCCGGTACTCTATAGCCTTAGGTTTCCCTCCCATTTTCTATTTTTTTTTCTTATAGCGTTCCATTGTTCTTCTGCGCTGTGTTGTTCTGAAGTGATTACAGAAAATTTTCATCTTTATGAATTTGGTAGTCGGTACTTTGAAGATATGCCTGATGATGTTACGGATTGGCGAGTACTTGATGAAGTTTTGAAGGAAAGCATGGAGGGTCACGATTTTGAAACAAAGTGATGCGCTTTCATCTGGGATACCGATTGAGCAAACCCAGAAAATACTCGAGCGTATGCTTCATCCTAGTGTGCGTGATAACCCGCTTAATTTCGTTCTTTATGCTTTTCCATGGGGGGCTAAGGGAACAAGGCTTGAGAAGTATAAGGGACCGGCTGCGTGGCAAGTCAAGATATTGACGGAGATCGCAGAACACATTGCTGAGAATAAGGCTAGGGTGCTGCGAGGTGAAACGCCCACTGTTTATCGTCTGGCGGTGGCATCAGGACGTGGAATTGGGAAGTCAGCACTTGTGGCATGGCTTTCGCTTTGGATGCTTAGCTGCCATCCTGGATCGACTACACAGCTATCAGCGAATACCGATGATCAGCTGACATCGAAGACGTTTGCGGAAATCGGGAAATGGCACACCTTGGCAATAAATGGGTACTGGTTTGATCGAATCACGAAGAAGCTAATGCCATCGGCTTGGTTTGCAAAAGCATTAAAAGACCAGCTTAAGATCGATGAGACCTATTACTATGCACATGGTGTTTTGTGGGATGAGGACAATCCGGCGGCATTTGCAGGTATCCATTCGGATGTTGGGGTTATGCTGATATTTGACGAAGCCTCCGGTATTCCGACACCGATTTGGAAAGAATCCGATGGTTTTTTTACCGAAAAGACTCTTTATCGGTTCTGGATCGTGTTTTCTAACCCACGTCGAAACTCTGGCGCGTTTTATGATTGCTTTAACGAACACCGTGAGTTTTGGCGAACTCAAAATATTGATGCAATGCAGATAGAAACTGAGTATTCTGATAAAGAGCTTTACCTAGGAATTATTGCAAAATATGGGGAGAATAGTGATGAAGCCAAAATTCATGTATTTGGTCAGTTCCCAAACCAATCCGAACGCCAGTTTATGCCAAGAGGACTTGTCACAGAGGCTCGCTATCGTAGCTCTGAACGATCCGATGACTCCGCGGCTTTGGTCATGGGATGCGACCCAGCTAGATATGGAACCGATGCGACCGTTATACGGTTTCGACGTGGTCGCGATGCCAGAGTAATTCCTCCGATTGAAATGCTTGGCAAAGATAACATGTATGTTGCAAACAAGTGTGCTGAACTCATTGACGAGTACAATCCAGATGGTGTTTTTATTGATGCTGGTGCTGGAGCAGGTATTATCGATCGCTTAAAGGAAATGGGATACCGTGTTTTTGAGGTTGGATTTGGCACAGCTTCTACCGATGCCCAATACTGGGATCATCGCACCGAACTTTGGGGGCGTATGCGAGAATGGCTATCCGGGGGTATGATTGATGCAAACGCCAAACTTTTGACAGATCTTTGTGCGCCGGAGTGGTCTCCGTTTGGAAAAGAAGATAAGATAAAATTAGAGAGCAAGGAGCAGATGAAAAAACGAGGCATAAAATCCCCCGACCACGCAGATGCCCTTGCTCTTACCTTTCATTGTAAAATTGCCAGAAAAGACTTAACATCGGCAAAAGGTAGTAGATCAAGACGTCCAAGAATTGCACAAGGCTTGGATTACAACATTTTCGGGGATAAAAAATAATGTCAGGTGTTTCGCCAAATATTACTGGAGCAGGTATTGGTGCCGGAGAAGGCGCATTGGTTGGTACTCTTTTATTTCCAGGAATTGGAACCGCAATTGGTGCTGGACTTGGGGCCGCAGTTGGTGGACTTGAAGGTGGTAATATTTCCAAACTCTTAAATCCAGCGCCTCCTGAACAAAAAAAACCAATTACACAGCCCGCTACCCCAGCATTAGCGTCTACAACAGCAATTCAATCCGAACTTGCTAGAGAACAAAATGCAAGATCTACGGCATCTGTGCTGACCACACCAAGTGGACTTACTGATGAACCCACAACTACTTCAAGTCTTTTGACAGGAGCATGACATGGATGGTGTAAATAATTTTCAGCCACCGACAATTAAAGGATCTCAACATCAATCCCAAGAAGATGATGAAACGGCTTCGACTTTGATTTTGGAATGGCAATATCTATTTGGTCTTCGCGGAAACTGGGCGTCGCATTGGACAGAAATTGCACAACGAATATTTCCGATGGAATCCTGGCTTTTTCAAAACTTCTCTCAGCTCAATCAAATGGGAGACAAACGAAATTTTGAAGTCTATGACTCAACCGGAGTTGTAGCTCTTCAGCGATTTGGAGCAATATTAGACTCACTTCTTACTCCAAGAGATCAATTCTGGCATCAGCTACGAGCTTCTGATGACGACATCAACAAGGATCGAGCGGTAAAACTTTGGTTTGAAAATACGACAAAAAAACTTTTCCACTACAGATATGCGCCAAATGCAAACTTTGCCTCACAAAACCAGGGTCAATACCTATCCCTTGGAGCATATGGAACTGGGCTAAACTTTATCGATGACTTTGCCGGACGAAAAGGAATCAGATATAAACACGTCCATCTTGGTGAATGCTATCTCCAAGAAAACCATCAAGGACTTATTGATTCCGTGTGCAGACACTTTATGCTTACCGCGCGTCAGGCATATATTTGGTTTGGTGATAGCTGCCCTGAAAATATCACCTCGATCATGAATAGATTTCCAGAGCGTCAGTTTTTTTTCCTTCACTGGGTTAAGCCAAGGCTTGATCAAGATCCTGAGCGAAAAGACTATAAGGGAATGCCATTTGTATCGTATTACGTTTCTATTGAAGGGCGAAAACTTTGTTGGCCAAAAGGTGGATATAAAGAAGGTGGTTACCGAACATTTCCTTACGCTGTATCACGCTATTTCCAGGCACCCAATGAAACTTATGGCCGTTCTCCTGCTATGGATATTTTGCCTGCACTTAAAACTCTTAATGAACAAAAAAAGACAATGCTTAAGCAAGGGCACAGAGTTACTGATCCAGTATTACTCGCAGCAAATGATGGCATCATCGATGGTTTCTCACTACTTCCAGGTGCTATCAACGCTGGCGGCATATCGGAAGATGGACGTCTCCTTGTTCAGCCACTACCTACAGGCAATGTCCAGGCTGGTAAAGAATTGATGGATGATGAGAGAAATCTCATCAATGACACTTTTTTGATTTCTTTGTTTCAGGTTCTTACCGAAAACCCAGAAATGACTGCGACCGAGGTTCTGGAAAGAACCAGAGAAAAAGGAATTTTGTTGGCGCCAACCATTGGAAGGCAACAGTCAGAATATCTTGGACCAATGATTGATCGTGAACTTGACATTTTGTCACGACAGGGCCTTATCGATCCAATGCCAGGACTTCTTAAAGAAGCAAAAGGCGAATATAAGATCATCTATGACTCTCCGATTTCAAGAACTATGAAAGCTGAATGGGCAGCCGGTGCTCAGCGAACAGTTGAGGCTTTGATGGCAGTTGCAAATGCTACTGGAGATAATTCGTATCTCGACTATATTGACTTTGACAAAGCAGCTCCTGAGATGGCAGAAATATTTGGTACACCACAGGCTTGGATTAGATCAGCAAAGGATGTTATGAAAATAAAGGTTATGCGTGCAAAACAACAACAAGTAGAGCAAGCGATTCAAGCCGCTCCCGCTGCTGCTGCGATGGTTAAAGCTCATGTGGCATCTGGTGGAAAGCTTGCTCCACAAAAGCAAAATCAAGGTAATCCAGGAGCTATGAATCAGTGATTGAGGCACCACAGTCAAAGATTGAGGACGATATTAAAAAACTTCAACAAGCATATGCCAGGGTTTTTGAGACAAACTCTCAGTTTGTTAATATGGTAGTAGAAGACTTAAAAAGATTTTGTCGCGCCGATCAAACAACCTTTCATCCAGATGCAAGAGTTCATGCAGTATTAGAGGGAAGACGCGAAGTTTATCTTCGAATAAATGAATATGCTAGATGCAGTTATGATGAACTTAAACAAAGAATTATTTTTAGAGCAAGTGAAGAAAAAAAACATAAAAAATAAAAATGGAACTTTTTCCAGAGGAGAAAACACATGAGCACAGCAACAACATTGACACCACAAGCTGCTGGAACCGGACAAGGATCAGGCACTGCAGGTTCTGCCACGACTGGATCAACACTGATGGGATCTGCCCAAGCTGCTACGACTGGAGGGCAAGGAAACGAAACTCCTACTGCCGTAAACTCAGGCGCAAGTACAGGAGATTGGCTGGGTGGATTAAGCGAAGATTTAAAGGGATATGTCGGAAATAAAGGCTGGAAATCTCCGGCAGATTTAGTTGAATCATACCGTGGAGCTGAAAAACTTCTTGGAGTTCCAAAAGATAGAGTCTTAAAACTTCCAGAAAAATTTTATGACGAAAAAGGAAAATTAACTTCGGAAGGTCGTGCGATCCGAGAAAGCCTTGGCGCACCAAAAGAAGCTAAGGACTACAATTTGGTGGCACCAAAAGAAGGTGCTGATCCAAAATTGTTAGATCATTTCAGAGGTGTTTTTCATGAACTTGGATTACCAAAAGCAGATGCAGAAAAAATTACTTCATCTTGGAATGATTATATCGCATCACAAACTACATCAGCAAAAGAAGCTGCGAGTGCAACAATAAAAAACCAACAACAAGCTCTTGCAAAAGATTGGGGGGCTGCATACGAACAAAATCTTACAATTGCAAAAGAAGCGATTCGAACCATGGGAGTTAAAGCAGAAGAAGTTACTGCGCTTGAATCAATTCTTGGCCATGATCGTGCGGCAAAACTTTTTCATCAGCTTGGTAAACAAGTGGGTGAGGCACCATATATTGGTGGTCAAAGACCAGATGCTCTTCTTGAGCCTGTGAATGCCAAGGCACAGATTAAAGAGTTGATTTCAGACAAGGATTTTGCAAATCGATTACAAAGCGGTGACCGAGAAGCTGCTGCAAAATGGAAGCGCTTGCATGAACAGGCATATCCTGGTCAGGTTAATATTTAAAAAAGTTCTTGCATGATGAAAAATATCATGCACAATTGATTTTAAGTTCGATAACCCACTGGGCCGAACAGACAGAAGGGAAAGACCTCGGTTGAGCTAAACCTTAAATAGCTGCAAGATCGGCCCCCAAAAGGACAAGCCATCTAGGAAAACAAACATTGGTTTATTTCTAGGAGGCTATCTCATGGCTGGTGTCAATAGTGGCATACCACTTTTTTATGTCGAGCAGTTTAGCTCGAACATCCAATTAAAACTTCAACAAAAGGGCTCAAGGCTTCGTGAAGCCGTGATGAGCGGAAATCATGTTGGTTCGCAGGCATCACCTGTTGACCAATTTGGCGCCATCAACGCAAACCTTGTTGAAGGCCGATATCAACCGATCGTAATCACAGATGCACCGACTGATCGTCGTTGGGTGTTTCCAAATGATTACGACTTGGGTCAGCTTTTGGATAGCTTCGACAAACTTCGTTTGTTGATCGATCCAATGTCAAGTTACGTGACAAACGCTGTTTATGCTCTTGGTCGTGCGATTGACCAGCAAATTATTCAGGGTTTGACTGGCACAAACTACACCGGAAACAATGGTGGAACCGCAGTAACTCTGCCTTCCTCACAAGTTGTAACGGTGGCACAGGGCGCTTCTTCAAGCACAAACCTTACGGTTGCAAAACTTCGTTATGCAAAACGTATTTTGATGCAAAACGAAGTCGACCTCGATGCAGACCAAATCTTCTGCGCAATTAACGCAGCAAACCACGATTCTCTGCTTCAAGAAGTTCAAGTGATCAGCGATGAATTCAATGATCACCCAGTGCTTGTTGAGGGCAAGATCACAAGATTCCTTGGAATAGACTTCATCCACACAGAGTTGTTGAATACAGGAACCGATGATCTCGGCGGAACTTCAACGGCTGTTCCTTTGTGGGCAAAGTCTGGTGCCTATTGTGGTTTGTGGCAGGACATCATGACTGATGTGAGTCAGCGAAAAGATCTTCGCTCGCTCCCATATCAGGCATACGTCATGGGAACATTTGGCGCCACACGCCTTGAAGAGAAAAAAGTTGTTCAAATTTGGGCTCATTAATTTTAGGAGAATAAAAAATGGCTGTTCAAAGTGCAAAATCGACCTTAATTACAAACCGAGATGCTACTCCTAAGGTTTTAACCGACAACCTGGTGTCTGGTGGGGAGTTTAAAGAATCTGAAGGTTTCGTTCAAAGCGTGACAAACGCAGATAGTGCTGGATCAATTTACCGACTATGCACCGTGCCTTCACGAGCACGGGTTAGTTCGGTTCTGATCCAAAATGGTGCCTTTGGTGGCGCTGCTGCTGTAAACGTAGGTGTTTACTGGCCAGACTATCAACCATTTCCGATCGCACCATATGGGCAACATCCGATGCCATCTGACGCAGGAACTGCGATTTCAGCAGCATTCTTTGCTTCGGCTCTTTCGGTTGTGGGTGCAGGTGGTCCAACGGATATCATCAATCAGTCTGGAACCAACACCATTGCATTGCAAGAGCAACCTCTTTGGCAGGCAATCGGTTTGTCGGCTGATCCAGGAATGGATCTTGATATCTGTGTCACGGTTTCGACGGCCATTGCTTCACAGCAATATATTGGTCTAAAAGTTCGGTATCAATCGTAATAAGGGAGTCAAATGGCAACCATTCTTTACGGTGCAAATGTTGGTTATACGCTGGATCAAGTTGTGGAAACACAACCTGGTCCGGCTGTAACAGCTAACAATGTCGAGCTAAATGTGAATCTTGCAAATACAGTTACTGATTCTGGTGCATCTCGCGGTGTTTACCGAGAAGAGGTTTTGATTATTTTGAATCTTTTCATGCAAAAAATTATCAGAGATAACTGGCCTCCTGTGGTCGGTGAAGAATAATGTCGGCAATTGCTGGGATTCGATTAGTTACAAACTACTCAAGTGGTTCTCCAGCTACACAACAGCCAGAGGCTAATCAACCCGCATTTGTTGGTGGTCATGCGGCTCTTGTTATTACCGCGACATCATATCCAACGACAACAAAACTTCAATTTGTACCAAGAAGTGGTGTAGCAATAGATATTGTCACCATAACAACAAATGGCGTCTATATTCTAGATTTGCCTTCTGGCCAGTATCAGCTTTTTATGAACGCAGGAACTGCAACTGCAATGTACGCAGATCTTGTCACAGTGCCTTATAGCTAATATGATGGAGGTTAAATGGGTAGTACAACAACCAAAACTTCTATCTGTAATCGAGCACTTCAGCTTTTAGGATATCAACCGATAAGCTCTCTGCAGGCCAATGATCGTGGCGCCAGAGCTATGAATCGTGCGTATCAACCAACTCTTGAAAGTGTTTTAAGAGAAAACTATTGGAGCTTCTCAATTCAAAGAGTGATTGTTCCAGCTTCTGCAATAAAGCCAGCATTTGGAAAAAGAAATTATTTCCCACTTCCCGGTGATTTTTTGATGTTAGCTCCGCCAGATCAGAATCCAAACTATACATTTGGAGCAGTTCCAGTTCCTCCAGTACAACCAAACTCAGGACTTCAATACAATGATTGGCAAATAGAACAAATGGGCGCTGATCAAGGGCTGGCCATTGCAACAAATTCACCATCGCCATTAATGTTTAGGTATGTTAGTAACGACATACAAGAAAATTCATTTGATTCCTGTTTTGCAGAGGCTCTTTCGGCAAGACTTGCAATTGAAACCTGTGAAGAGCTTACTCAAAGCAATACAAAGCTTGCAGCGCTTGGTCAGATTTATAAGGAAATCATGGCAAAGGCAAAACAACGAAATTCATTTGAGGAACAACCAGTACAGCCTCCGATTGATTCCTACATTCTAGTGAGGATGTAACCATGCCAAAGGCTGCGGTACTTCAGTCTAGCTTTTCCTCTGGTGTGGTAAGCCCGCTTTATTTTGGTCAGGCAGATAATCCAAGATACAAAAAAGGTCTTCAAAGTGGTCTAAACGCGCTTCCACTTTTGCAGGGTCCAATTGTTCGAAGACCTGGAACAAAATTTTGTGCGCAGTCAAAGCTTTCAACACCTCCTATTTTAATCCCGTTTCAATTTTCCGAAACCCAAGCATATATGCTGGAATTTGGAAATCAGTATGTCAGATTTTATGCAAATAATGGGCAGCTAGTGACCGTTGGCTCTTCTTATAAAGTGGTTGGTAACCCAACGTATGGGCCACAATATTTGGATCAATTTGCAAGACCAATTGGTCTTTTTTATGCCTCTAGAGCAACGCTTTCTTTGCAGCAAGGTGAGTTCAATTTTATCACCACAGCATCTATAGCAAATGGAACAATTTTAGAAATTCAAACACCATATCTTCAGGCAGATCTTGCAGATATTCGGTACGCTCAAAATGCAGATACTCTTTATTTATTTCACCCAAAGTACGTACCATATAAACTTCAAAGGCAAACACAAACAGCTTGGAAACTTTCCGAATGCACATTTCAGGATGGACCATATTTTCCTTTACAAACTTATCAGAATATAGGCGACAGCACTAACGTAGTGGTGGATCAGTTTACGCTTGCTGGCGGTAACTACGTAAATATTGTACCAGCAACAATAAGTGGGGCAGTAACGGACCCCGGTGGTTCTGGTCAAATTCAGATAACCACTAGTGCTGCACATGGATATCAAACGGGACAGAGTATTTTTATCAGCGGAATAGTTGGTACTACAGAGGCAAACAATTGGGACTCGGTGACACTTCCTGCGGCGCCAGTTGTTTCTTGGCAAATCATAGTTACCTCTACAACAACATTTTTGTTAGTGGCATCTACTTTTACTAATGCATATGTTTCTGGTGGAAACTCTAGAATAGCCTTATTTGCGACGTCAGCATTGGCACAAAAGTTAACCGGAGTATTGATACCAGATGCTGGCAGAATAATGGGATTTGTTGTTGGAACTGTTAGATTCTATGGATATCTCGCAAGCTTTGAAAATGCAGCAAAGGCATTAATAAACTTTCCTCTTGGTGGTCTTAATGGTGTCGTATTAAATACAGTCGCAACAACTTGGCAACTTGGTGTATATTCTCCTGGATTTGGATTTCCAAGATGTGGAACATTTCATCAGGATAGACTTGTTTTGGGTGGTGCTGGCGGAGCCCCACAAGAAGTGGACGGCAGTGAAGTTGGAAATTATGAAAACTTTGCACCATCTGATCCAGCAACGCTGAATGTAACAGATAAAAATGCATTTTCATTTCAACTAAACTCAACCGATCTAAATTCTATCCAGTGGATGTCTTCTACAGCTCAGGGACTTCTGGCTGCTACCTATGTTTCTGAATGGGTAATGACACCATCTTCTACAAGTGATGCGCTTACTCCAACAAACTTCAATGCTCAGCAGACATCGTTTTTTGGAAGTTCTTCCATCAATCCAGTGAAGATTGGAAATGGAACTCTTTATGTTCAAAGGGCGGGACGAAAAATAAGAGAAATGAGTTTCTTTTTTGCGGCAGGAACATTTAGGTCAATAGATTTGACTGAACTTTCAGAGCAAATAGCCATTCCATCAGTTACTGTTTTGGCAGTTACAAAAGAAACACATCCAATAATTTGGGCCGTAAGATCAGATGGTGCATTGATTTCTATGATTTACAACAGAGATGACCTTTCACTTATCGCCGGATGGATGCCACATCATCTTGGCGGTAGATCTGATGCATCTGGAACAATCCCGGCCGCACTTTCAATTGCATCTATCCCCGCTCCGGACCTTACATTTGATCAACTTTGGATTGTTGTAAAAAGATACATCAATGGATCTACCGTAAATTGCATCGAATACATGACAAAGATTTTTGATGACTCTGTGTCACAGGACGATGCCTTCCAATTGGACTGCGGTGGAACATTTTATAGTCCATACACGATCACAAATATAACTGCAGCAGTTCCTGCTGTTGTAAACATAAGTGTTCCGGTGCCATTTAGTAATGGTGATCATATTACCATAAATGATGTTGTTGGTGTTTCAAAAACGCTAACCGATTCTAATGGAAACCAAACAACCACAAGTGTAGTAAATGGGAATCAATTTATAATTCAGGGCATCTCTGGTAACACGTTTCAGCTTTTTGATTTTGAAGGAAATCCCATCTCAACACTTCCAGTTGATCCTAGTGATGGTGGAATTGTAAGCCCATATGTTTCTGGTGGACAGGCAGCAAAACTAGTTACAACAATTTCTGGTATTGCCTGGCTTGAAAATGAAACTATTTCAGCTCTTTTAGATGGTGGGATTTGTGGAAACCTTGTTGTAAGTAATTCTGGTTCGGTAACTCTTCCATTTCCTGCCGCAAAAGTTCAACTTGGATACGGTTTTAAATCTCAGATTCAACTCCTAAGGCCGGATGCCGGATCTCCGGATGGCACATCAATTGGAAAAACAAGAAGAACTACAAGACTTGCAGCGCAACTATATAGAACCGGCGATTTGTCTCTTGGCACTAGTTTTAATAATTTGATTCCTGTTCAATTTTCACAAGCAGATGTTGACCAGGCAGACAAAGCAATGCCACTATTTTCCGGAATGATAAGAGAAGGATTAGAAAGTGCCTATGATTTCGATAGTCAGCCATGCATTGAAATGAACTCGGCCCTTCCTGGGTGCATTCAATCTTTGACTTCATTTATGGAGGAGTTCGATGTTTGAGAAGGTAGCCTTTAAAAGAGGACATCTTAGTGAGATGCTTAATCAAAAATCAAACTCTGATAATGTTGAATTTTTTAAAACAGTTGACTTCGATGTTCTTGAAAAACTTTCATCAATTACTGGTATGATAAATGGAAAACCAGTTGTGTGTGGTGGAATAGTGCCATATTGGAATGGAAGAGGATATCTTTGGACTGTTTTTGATGAAAACTCAAAAGAGTACTTTGTTCCTATTTTTAGAGGAATTAAGTCATTTTTAAATGATGTTGCGCCATTTTATAATAGGCTTGAAATTGCGGTTCCATGTAATTTCGAAATCGGAATACGTAGAGCAAAAATGCTTGGATTTATAACCGAATGTGAACGCGCTATAAAATTTTTACCAAATGGCGAAGATTGTAGTCTTATGGTTTATCTGGGGGGCAGATAATGGCCGGTGCAATGCCTGCAGTAAGTTCAATCGGAGGATTGGTTAGTGCTGGTGGCTCACTTTTAAAGGGTCGCATGACCGCCAATACTTTAAATGCTCAGGCAGAAATGCAACGCGTTCAAGCCGAGGAAGCGCTTCAGGCTGGACAATACAATGCATTTAGACAGGAATTGGTTGCTAAACAAGCGCTTGGTAGGGCAGCCGCTGCGTACGGTGCCGCCGGTATAACATCTGGATCTACCTCTGCACAATCTGTTTTAATGGCCGGAGCAATGAACGCTGAGCTCGATCGTCAAAATATTATTCATGGATCTGAAATAAACGCAATAAACCATGAAAACCAGGCGTCACTAGATGAATTTGGTGGAAACTCTGCTCTTGAAGGAAGTTATTTTTCAGCGATTGGCAGTGTTCTTGGTGGCAGTTCATCTCTTGCTGGGGGCATACTTACCAGCGGAACTGGTTCAGAAAATCCAACGTCAATGACTTCTGCTGATCTTACTTCTTCTGAAAACGATGCTCTTAAAACAAATTTGAATAGATTAAACCCATCATTATTAGGTGAGCAAGAAGGGTTAGGCATGTAATGGCTAGAATACAAGAATATTTACCAGAACAATCCGCTGCTGAACCACAAGGCGGCGCCAGCGCAAATCTAAATGTTGTTGATCGTTTTGGAGAAGGCGTTGAACAGCTAGGTAGGGGAATTACTGAAACCGCCAATGTTTTAGAAAATAGGGCTTCCATGATGGAGGCCGCTGACGCACAAGAGCAGGTTGCTGGAACAAAGGCAGATTTTTTTAATAGAGTTCAGGACGAAACAAAGCGCGGAATTTTGGATCAAAATACGCTCTTAGATGATTATGACAACTGGGCAAGTGATGCTGGATCTAAGTTTAGCACACCTCGCGGCAGAGCTGAATTTGAACGCGCATCGGGCAGAACCAGAGGTTCTTTAATCCGTTGGGCAGCACAAGGTAGTGCGCAAATTGCTGGAGCAAACGAAGTAGCGTCCCATACCAATGCAATGAATATTTCATCAAATATTGTAATGCAAGATCCATCTCCAGGAACTTTTGCAAACGAGATGGGTGCCCTTGATGAAAAATACAATGGATACGAAAATGACCCAAACATGAATAAAAATCCTGCTCAACTTCAGGCAATGAAAAAGCAGGACCAGACTCTATTAGCTGATTCCATGGTAAAAGGTGTGATGCAAAAAAGCTTTGATGCCGTGGTAAGTGATATGGTTTCAAGCGGTGGTAAATTAGATCCAAGAGATCCTAGGTATAATGCTGTCGAAGGTCTTTTAAATCATGTCGACCCAGATACAGGTAAAAACTTTCTTGATGATTATCTTAATGCTGATCAAAAGGCGGCCCTAATAAAGCAATCTAGGGCAAACTTTAATGCTGCACAAACCGAAGGTAATCGTGTTTTAGATGTTCAAAAAATTCAGAACGAAGCTGCGATACAGAATTGGCAAACAAGTATTGTTCCAAAAATGGCTGCTGGAACTCTTTCTACAAAAGAAATTATTTCTGGTGCTCAAAAGCTTGGTATGACAATGGAAGCAACTCAAGCAATGCTTAAATCAAATGCTGAAATAGCAAGGCTTGCTGCAAAAGGACAAACTTCGACACCACCAACTGTTTATAACGATATAAATTCAAGAATTTTAAATGGTCAGATATCTTCACCGGAAGAACTCATGAAACAGACATCTCGTGGTTTGACTGGCGATGATTATAAGACAATGCTTACAATGCTTGATAAAACACCACAAGGAAGAGCAAATCTTTCAAACGAAAAATCATTAATAGAATTTGCAAAAGAAAAAATAAACTCTGCCAATGGCGGACAAAAATATGCTGGTGGTGAGCTTCAATTAATGCAGTTTACAAATGCATTGCAGCAAGCAAAACAAAGTGCGGTTAACAATGGAAAGTCTGTTGATTCTGTTTTGAATCCTAGTTCGCCTGACTTTTTTGGAAAAAACATTCAACAATATATGCAAACACCTGCTGATATTATAAAGCAAAAAGCAGACGAAATAAGAGGACAATACAACATACAAGGTTCTCAGGAAACCAAACAACAGGGTACAACTGAAAAGACAGTTAATCGGCCAAGAATTATGAAAGGTCCAGACGGGATTATGAGGCAGAGGAATGATTCTGATGGAAAATGGTATCCGGTAAAGGAAAATAAATAATGGCAGATGTCCTAACAGACCAGCAGATGGGTTCTTCTGGTGAAGCACTTACTGATGCACAGATGGAATCGCCAAAGCCGGATGCAATGACGGATGAGCAAATGGGAATAGTTCCTTCGGCATCTCCAGAACCAGACATGTCTGCAACCAAGAATTATATACAAAAAAATTTAGACGCGCACAAAGTTTATTCTTCGTCACAAGAAAAGTCTGGAGCAACACAAAACAAATCTTATGCAGATAATTTTATGTCAGCGTTTATTGCTGGAATTCAAGGTTCTACTTCTGGACTAATTATTCATGGAGCACCAACAACAATTCTTCCTGAGAATGCATCACGCGCCATGCGCGTAATGAGCCAGACAGGACAAATGATTGGTGATGCTCCTCAATTTTTGGCAGCAAGCGTTGCTGCCGGTGGTCCAGAAACACCAATAGGGATGGGGGCAGGATTTGGTGCCGTTCAAGCTATCAGAAAGTTTTTAATGGATCACTATGAAAAAGGTGACATAAAAAATGCATCAGATTTTGTTGATAGGCTTGTGGGTTCGGGATGGGAATATACAAAAGGAATGATAACAGGAGTTGCAACCGCAGCAACTGGTGGCGCCGCAGAAACTATTACAGAGGGTTTTGCTGGTCCGGCACTAACTACTGCTGCAAAAACCGCAGCAGAGCTTGGATCAATGACAACCATTGGATCTGCACTAGAAGGACATTTGCCGCATTTTGATGATTTTTTAGATGGAGCACTTGTTCTTGGCGGTATACATGGAATTGTTCATGTTGTACCAAAACTTCGTAACATTCATTCAGAGACAGGACAAACACCTGCAGATGTTGTTACTGCGGCATCACAAGACGTTCAGCTTAAACAAGACATTTTGGCTGGCGATAACTCAACACCAAAAGAAGCACAACCAACAGACTTGAGGATTACGCCGTCTGAAAAAGATGTGGCACCAACAAAAGAAGGTGAGACTCCAACAAAGGAGTTAACTGGTGAGCCTCCAAAAGTTGAACTAGTTCCAAAGGAAGATGTTGGTAAAATACCTCCCATTGATTCTGCCGAAAGATCTCCGGAGGCAAAAGAGATTCTAGATAAAATTGGAATCAGTGAAGAGCCCAAAAATAAAGAATTTGGCCAAAAATTTGATGATTGGTATGCCAGAAATCAGGACTACTTAGACCCACTATATTCAGCGCTAAAAGAAGCAAAGGCAAACGGTGCTGAAATAAGTGCGAAAGATGATGCTTATCAAAAGGGAAGAAGATTTGCCGCACACACAGACACAGTCAGATCATTTGCTGAATTTGGAACCAGAGATGGAATTACAAATGAAATAAATGGCGAGGGACTAAATGCCATATTTAAAGACATTCCAGATGGTGACATAAATGGATATCGAGCTTATGGTATCGCTAAACGAGCGCTAGAACTAGACGACCGAAAGATAACACCATACTCTGATTTTGATAGAGAAAAAGCGCAAAAAGTTGTTGATGAAGGACAGGATAAGTTTGAAGAAATAAATCAGAGAAGAGTCGATTTTGAAAATAGAGTTCTTGATTTTGCAAATGCTAAAGGACTTATTAGCGATGATTCGTTGTCTGCCATAAAAGAGGCAAATCAAAATCACATACCACTAAATAGAGTTCAAGATCCTGACTTTTATACAGGAAAAGTTCGCGGTGGATCGGCTATTAAAAAAATTTATGGGTCTGATTTAAATATTCTAGACCCAATACTACAGACCTACAAAAACACTGAGTCTATTATCAAAAAAGCAATGATAAATGACATCAGAAACTCGTTTGTTGATTCTATGCGTGATGGAAAACTTTTAGAAGAAGGCGGAGAAGAAAATCCCGATGCATATCTTACAGAAGTAAAAAAAACCATGCTACCAAGGGAGGTCTCTTCTGAAGAAATTGTTTCCGCGTTAAAAAAACAAGGAATTGAAGGAATTGATCCGGATGCATTTAATATTTTTAGACCTGAGTCCACATATTTAAAAGATAATCAAATTCAAATAATGGTTGATGGAAAACCAAAGATTTACGAAGGAGCACCAGGAGTTATCGATTCATTAAAGAGAATGGACGGGGACTTCACATCAATTGATGCCTGGAGCAAGGTAATGCGAACATTCGCAAACATGACCAGGGTTGGTGTAGTTGTAAATCCAGGCTTTGCTTTGTCTCACTTTTTTAGATCTCAAATAATGGCTGGTGTTTATTCAAAAACTGGAATGATACCATTTTTTGATTCGGCCATGGTTTTAAAAGAATTGATTGGAAAGGAAAGCAAGGATTATCAAGACTGGGTTTATCATGGCGGCGCATCTTCATCGTTTATGCGACTAGACGATTCTTATATGAAAGACAACGTAATAGAGAGTTCTGAAAAAGAGGCACCAATACATGGTCTAGCATGGAATGCAGTCCATACTGCCATGGAAGCCACAGAAGGATTTATTCGACTCACTGACAATGCATCTAGATTTGCTGAATATAAGAAATCTATAGCGCAAGGAACTTCACCGGAGGAAGCTGCGTTTAGATCTAGAGAAGTTGTTCCTGATTATCAAAAGGTTGGTCTTCAGAGGTCTGCGCTTAGAACTGGGGTCGCATTTATTGGTGCCCACATAAATTCACTGGATAGAATGGCACAGGCGTTTCAAGAAGATCCAAAAAGTACTATCGCGAAGTTAAGCGCATTAACCGCTGTTTCTGCAATGTTATATGCGGCAAACAAAGACGATGAAGCGATTCAATCACAGCCAAACTGGATGAAGGATCAATACTGGCTTTTCAATGTAACAAAATTAATTGGCGGTGAATCTGGTCCAGAAAAACCAGCCACAATTCTAAGGTTACCAAAACCATGGGCTCCAGGAATTTTATTTGGATCTGGAGCAGAGGTTGCTCTTGATTCTTATTTCAAGGAAAATCCGAATAGATTTAAAGATTTTGTAAATACATTTCAAAAATCAATTATTCCAGAACCAATTCCAAATATAATTCAGCCTGTCCTAGAGCAATGGAGAAACAAAAATAACTTTACCGGAAGGCCGCTTGTAAATGAGGGTCTGGAAAAAGAACTTCCAGAAATGCAATATAAGCCATACACAAGCAATGCGGCAAAACAGATAGCCAAAATTATCGGATACGTCCCATATGTCAGAGACATTGGTCCAGAAGGATCAAATGTTCCATTGCAATCGCCTATTGTTATAGAAAATTATATTCATGCATGGGGAGGAACTGCCGGAGGATGGGCGCTTAAAACAGCAGATGCTCTTATCAACCAAGAAAAAAGAAATGAGATAGACAAGTCTTCGGCGTCTCAAGAAGAAAAAAACAAACGGCTTGAGGCTCTTAATTCTGATAAAGCGGAGCCGTGGCAGGACTCTCCGGTTCTTCATTCATTTTTGGTTCGATATCCGTCATTTAATACGCAATATTCTCAAGACTTTTATGATGCAAAAAAAGAAGCAGATAGAGCAATGGAAACATATAAGATGGCTGCCAAGAATGGTGACATTGAGGCTGCTCAGAAAATAGCAAACGAGCATCCTGACTTTCAATTAAATCTGAACGAAATTTCAAAAGGCATGGCAACTGCAAGAAAGACTTATCAAATTATACAGGATGATCCGAAAATGCCTGCAATTGAAAAAAGGCAGCTATTGGACACCATACTTTTTCAGTATGGATCTATAGCAAAACAAGGAAGTCAAATGATTTCTGATTTTAAAAAGCGCAATAGTGGTACACTAAATCAGGGGGAATAAATGGGTGTTTCATCAGTAACAAATAGAGTAGTTGTTGCCGGGGACGGAGTGTCAACTTCTTTCTCATTCCCATATTATTTTTTCAGACAGGCTGATTTAATCGTTTACAAATATGACACTATTGCCGGTGGAATAACCGGCCCATATGTTTTAAATACTGACTACACCATCTCTGGAACACCAAATTACCAGGGTCTTTATGCGAGCGGCGGAACTGTTGTTTTTTCATCTTATGTTCCGCTGATTACAGATATAATTATTGTAATTAGATCGCCAATTCAGCAACAAAATTTTGCATTGTTGCAGGGTGGAACAATTTCATCGTCTGCACTTGTAGAACAATTTGATTACGTCACTCTCTTGATTCAAAGATTGCAGGATGAGGTTTCTCGGTGTGTCCAACTTGCAGATGGTGATGGCGCATCTTTTTCAATGCAATTGCCTGGTAATCTGTCTTTATTTCCTGGATATTTTCCAATTATAAATCCTGCCGGAAACGGTTGGATTTTATCAGACAGTGCTGGGATTGGTGGTGGTGGAACCGTAACTAGCGTTGCCCTTTCGCTTCCTGTCAGTTTGTTTTCTGTTTCTGGATCTCCGGTAACAGGAGCCGGAACACTAACTGGATCGCTTACAACGCAAACAGCAAATCTTGTTTTTGCTGGGCCAACGTCTGGTCCGGCTGGTGCGCCAACATTCAGACCTCTTGTTGCGGCTGATCTTCCTGCCGGATCTCCGGTGGTTGTTTATAACGGTGGTGATGCCAACTATGCGATACCAGCGGACGCAGGATATGTACGAAGCGGCACTGTTCTTACTGCAAACAGAGCGTACACTCTTCCTCCGGCGGTTGTGGTTGGACAATCCATAACTATTAAAAATCTGAAGTCACAGACATTCAATATTGTTGTTTTTGGAAATGGTGTCGATACAGTAGAAACTGCTGCAAGCGTTACACTGAATCCTGGGAATTCGGTTCAATTTACTGTTGGCGTAAGTGGACAGTGGGATGCAAACTAATATGAGGTGCTCAATGAATAAAATATTTGCTTTGATTTTTTTATTAATCGGATCTATGGCATTTGGTCAGTACTATCCAAACACTGCATCACCAAACTATAAGGCACCCACTCTAAGCGTTGGAACGCTCCCATCTTCTGGGAATGTTGTTGGTGATCTGAGATTAGAAACAACCGGGTTCGGTCTTTATGTGTGGAATGGGACATCGTGGCTTCTTGAGGCAACAGCTGCTGGTGGTGTAGTAACAAGCGTTGGGCTTTCTCTAACTGGTCCTCTTTTTACAGTGTCCGGATCTCCGGTAACAGGAGCCGGAACTCTGACAGGCACAATAAATACTCAAGCCAATAATACAGTATTTGCTGGCCCAACATCTGGTGGCCCACTTGCACCGACATTTAGACTTCTTACTGCAGCAGACATTCCTGCGCTTTCATATCAACCTGTGTTATCTACGTCGTCTGCTCCTGCGCATCAATTTGGAACAGGGTTTACCGCACCAAACACATTTACTTACGCTCAACCAGCATTTTCAGACATTTCTGGTACTGCGACCACGGCCCAAGGTGGAACTAATCACGGCGATTATACTGCAGGAAGCGTCCCCTTTGCCGGAGCCGGCGGAACAACCCTGACGGAAGATAACACAAACTTTTTTTATGATTCTACAAATAAAAATTTAAAAATTAATAATGGTCAGGTTCAAACTGATTATGTCGATCCATTTGCTAGAAACGCTATTTGGGCTTATCAAACAGATCAAACCATAGAATTGGGATCGTGGCAATCGGATGGAATGCCATTCAATATAAATTCGGAAGGTATTATTGTTTATGCCGATGAACAATTGACATCAACTCCCATTTCTGCGTCGCATGGGTCTTATGCCAGAATTAAAGGAGGTCGCTTCGGTTTATTTTCAGTTGAAAGCACTTTGCCGTATTATGCTGGTGGGGCTTATTGGTTTAGAACAGACCCAACACAAATGTATTATAAGGATAATTCTGGAAACACTACCTTCAGTGTCCAGCGCACAAATGGCAACACCGTAATTGGTGGAACAGCTCAAGTTAAAAGCCTTGGAGCAGGTTACGTAAAAAGTGATGCCTCTGGAAATTTAAGTTCATCTGCAATCGCTGCTGCTGATATTCCTCTTTCTGTAAATAAGGTTTATGTAGACTTTATAAGTGGGAGTGATTCTGGAACCGGATCATCTCAGAGCCCGTGGAAAACACTTCAACATGCGTGTAGCACTATCTCTCCTACAATTAATCAACCATATACCATTGAGATTTCTGGCGGTAATAACGACAGTGATGCCGGTCCTATTACTTGTCCGGCTAATATCAATATAGTTTCAGATTATTCGATTCAGTTAAATCAGAGCCTTACCATTTCTGGTGGGGTTACAAATGACACTGTTTCTGCAACTAACATTCTTTTTCAAACCTTAACTTGGATCAGAAATGATGCTACACAAATACAATTAACATTAAACAACTGTGCTTCTTCTGGATTAATCGACTTCGAACAACAGGGGGTGGGTTCTTCTAACTCGTCTCTTTTTATAAATGGTGGCGGATTAAGTGGTGGAGCAACAGTTCAGGCTGAGCAGTCCACTATTTTAGCGCGCGCAATTTACGGAACATTGACATTTAAAGATTCTGGAAACAGTGCCTTTGCCACAATAACTGGGGCTGATTTATATACTACTGCCATTGATGTTTCTGGTGGTTTTTTCTTAGAGCTTTCTGGAAATATTTCTGACATTGGATATTCTATTGTTGGGCATACAACAGGTAGCGGAACTCCAACTATTTTAAGTGATTCTGGAAGTCTTCCTGCGATTGGTAGCATTACTGGAGCCTATTCTTTAAGCCTTACTTCTTTATCTCCATATGTTTCTTATTCGCCAACAACTCCTGGTAACTGGTCTCCGTCGCCAACAACAGTATCGGCTGCATTGGATCAACTAGCGGCAAGAACTCCTCCCTCTGGATTTGTATCTAGTATTTCAATTGCAAACGCAAACGGATTTGCTGGATCATCTTCCGGCGGAACCACTCCAACTTTAACCATTTCAACATCAGTAACGGGTCTTCTTAAGGGAAATGGAACAGCAATAGGTGCGGCATCTTCTGGAACCGATTATCAGGCTCCAATTAGCACTTCTAGCGCACCAGCAAATCAATTTTGTACTGGATTTACGGCACCAAATACATTCACGTATGCCCAACCATCTTTTACAAATATTTCTGGATCTCCGAGTACATTGCAACTTGCTGAGTCGGTTAGTTCAAAATCGTCAAACTACACGGTATTACTTACTGACCGAAACATGCTAGGAGACGCATCAGGAGGATCATTTACATTTACCCTTCCATCTGCGGCATCAGCAAATTCTGGTGGCAAAAGCTACGTTTTTTATTTTAAGAAAATTGATTCTTCTGCAAACACGGTTAGTATTTCTTCGTCCGACTTAATAGATGGCTTGGCAACTCAAGTGTTGTCGACTCAATATAACAGCATTACAGTAATTTCAGATGGGAGCACATATTATGTTAAATAAACTTTTGGTAATCCTTTTAAGCTTTTTAATAGCGCCTGCCCAAGCTGGGTATTTTGGAGAGCTTAGTCAGCCAGCAAATAAAGTTATGGCCGGTCCAACATCTGGTGGATCTGCTCCGGTAACATTTAGATCATTGGTTGCTGCAGATATTCCCGCCCTTTCATACCAATCAACGCTAAGTACTTCAAGCGCACCGTCTCATCAATACTGCACTGGTTTTACATCTCCAAATACATTTACATATGCACAGCCATCGTTTTCGGACTTAACCGGTTCTGCAACAGCATCTCAAATGCTTGGCCTAACAAGCGCTCATTTTTATGTTGGCAATGGATCAAATCAACCAGCCGATGTTGCAATGTCCGGAGATGCTACGCTAGCAAACACTGGTGCTTTAACTCTTGCAAATACAGCAGTAACAGCCGGATCATACACAAATACCAATTTAACTGTAGACGCCAAGGGTCGGATTACCGCTGCATCAAATGGTTCTGGTGCAGCAGGCCCTCGATCAGAGGTAACTCTTTATGCCGGAAATGGATATGGATCTACAAACACAAAAATTCGTCGATTCACAACCACTCTTATCAATACTGGATCGGATATCACATATGCCGATAGTGCGACGGATGGTGCTAGTTTTACAATAAATACAGCTGGAGTTTATTGCATGAGCTATGGCGATGCAAATACAGGTGGTCTTGCTTATGTTGGTATTTCTTTAAATTCTTCGCAGCTGACTACATCCATTCAAAGCATTAACGCAGCAGACATGGTGGCTGTTGCCCTAACGGGAAATTCTAGCTTTGATGGTCCAAACGTTATGTCAAATTGCAAAATATTGGCGGTCAATGATGTGATTAGGGCACATACTGATTCAAATGCTAACGACACATCTGGGCTTGCTAGATTTACAATTACTATGGTCAGTAAATAGGAGGTATCTTGTTTCTTGAGGCACTGGAGCCTTATATAGACCAAGATTGTCTTGTGGGGGACAGACCAAATCCATCGGTCAATTCGTCTGGAAATCCAATTTTATTAGGAGCAATTGCTTTAATAATTGCAGAACAAAATAAAGAATCCAGCTCAGTTGTTTCTAAGATAGAAAATGGCATTACTCGATTACAAAGACCAGATGGAATGATCGCTCACAAGGCCAATTCATATGATCAAGTTACGAAAGATGATTTGATTTCTTTTTATTGCGCATCTCTTTTTTCTGGGTATCCTTGGACGGCCAGAAACCTGACCAGCTTTGGATACAGAAATAATTGGATAATGAACAATACCAAGACATTCTATTTTAGTTCGGTTTCACTTACCTGGAACATCGCATTTTATAAGCTTTGCTCCGGACAAATAATTAATGCCGTGGAGCACGCATCTCTTGTTTTTGAGATAATATCTGACGCTCTTTTTAATGAAGAAAATGCATCTGATAAACAGCTTATTTGGATAAAGATAAAAAGTGTTGGTGATCGAAGTATCTTTTTGAGACTTGCATCAAAAATATGGTATTTTCGCATAAGAAGAACCTATGGTTCGGTAAAGCGGTTGCTTTCGAAATATCATGGCGAGAATCATCCTTTCGCCATATACTGTAAAGAGTAGTGGGGGAAAGTGTTTTATGTCACAAATGACGCAGTTTGTTTTAGATCATTTGCCTTTGCATTTTCTTGGCAGCCTATTCATAATGATTATCGGATGGGGTGCCAAATCTTTGAGTGATCTTTCGAAGAACGTCCAAAGTTTGAACACACAAATTGCGGTTATTATCGAAAAAATAAATAGTCATGAACATCGTATTCACAAATTAGAAAAGAGGAAATAAAATGCTTACATTTTTACAAGCTCATTCAGGGATTATTTTTGGAATTCTTTATGGTATTTGCGAGCTCCTGGCCAACAATAGCTCGATCGAATCAAACAGCGTTTTTCAATTGATCATGAGTTTTTTCAAGTCAAAACAAGGATCGTAAGATGTCTTGGCTTGCTACGCTCATTGCTGATATCGCCATCATGTTGATAAAGTCACTTGGTGGCGATTTAAGCGATTATCTTAAACAAAAGGAAGCGGAGGCTAAAAGTCAGGCTGCAAACGCAGCTGAGGCTAATGCGAGCGTTTCTGATCTAAAGAAAGCAACAACCGGTGAAGACATTGAGAAAGCAGCTCACGATGCGTTCGATAAAACGTAATGAAGCGTGGTATCTGCTTTGTATTTTCCTGCTTTTACTTGCCGGGTGTAAAAATAATGTTCCGCGTCCAAATACCAACATCTGTTTAAATAATGTCCCAAAACTTGAGCAGGAATGTTACAATCTTCAGGCTGATTACGATTCTGATGGGAATTTAAAACCAGATGCTCATCCGCTGATCATCGTATATCCAAGTGCTGAGGCCATGCTGCTAGCACTAAACAAAGGATTTTCTACTGATCCTCAGGGCTGGGCAAATCTTAAGGCTTATCTTCGAGATCTAAGGGATTAATTTTATGAATCGAGACAGCTTAAGAGGTCTTTTGATCAAAGACGAGGGGTTAGAGTTAAGGCCATATTTTGATTGCTGTGGTAAGTTTTTTCGTGATTGCAAATGCGAACATCAAGGAAAACTAACCATCGGAACCGGGAGAAACATCGAAGACGTTGGGATTTCTGATCAGGAAGCCGGTTTTTTGCTTGAGAATGACATGAGCAAGGTTGTTTCGTATTGCCGAGAGGCTTACCCATGGTTTAACGGATTAGACGATTCTAGACAAAATGTGGTGGCCTCAATGGTATTTAACATGGGTCCGATGAAGTTTTCGGAATTCAAGAAAATGATAGCTGCTGTTTCAGCAAAAGATTTTTCTGAAGCATCGAATCAAATGCTGCAAAGCGCATGGGCCGGTCAAGTTGGTGAGCGCGCCGTGGAACTCGCCGATATGATGCGAGTTGGTGACACTTTTCACTGACTACTTCTTTTTGTATTTGAATTTTTCCAAATGTTTGAGTGGATGATCCGTCATTTTGTGTGCTGGCATTGGGCTATGTTCAACGGATTTATGGTCCATTTTTGGACTCATTGGAGTCTTTGGTTTGTTCATTTTTTCGCTCATATGGTGTTCTTGGCTTGGTTTTTCATTCCGGCGTTCTTTCGCAGATTCCTTTTCTTCCGATTCCTTGCCAATATATTCTTTTCCAGATGCCATAAGATAGTCTCCTTGATTTTATTGTATCACGATCTAGAAATTACTTCTTTTTATGTTTCATTTTTTCAAATGTGAGCGCAAGACGAGCTTGGTGACCAACTTTTCCTGGTTTTTTAGCCGCTTCAACAATTTTCTCATGCGGAATGTGCTCGCCCTCTGGAATACCCAGACTTTTATGTAACCCACCCTTATGAATACCTGCTTTCTGAATCCATTTCTTGCCCATATTATCCCTCCATCGCTTCAATTTCATCAGCACGTTGAATATGACAGTTTGCTAAAAGCTCAAAAGCTGTTGCATAAACTTGAGCCTCTGGTCCATTGCCTTGGCAACACTCCTTAAGCTTCTCAAGCTTTGCATATGCATCTCTTTGTGCCGCCTCTACCCTGGCCTTAGCACTTCGGTGTGATTTGATTGCATTTACAAGATTGATTTCCTGCGCTTTTGTGATTTCCATTACTTGGTCTCCTTTATTGGTTTGACATTTTTGGCCTGCATTTCTCTTTCAACTTCTTCCATTTTATCTAAGGAAAGTTTGGCTATATGAATTTTTTCTATCATTGAAAGAGCTGAGTTTATCGCAATTCCTTCGATAGTTAGCTTATTTTTCAATAAATGAAGCTTTCCGTCTGGTGACATCAAAAAAGAATTTGAACTAAGCCCAGAAAGCGCGTGAGCCGCGTAAAATTTTAAATCCTGAAGGCTAATTTGATCCATCTTGTTTTTCCTCTGTTGTTTCAAGTTTTGAATTGCAATATTGCACAAATGGTTCATAAAAATCAGCCGCTAGTTCGCTGCATTTTTTAACCCCAAATTTTGCTAGACATTCTTCGGCTCCAGCACGTCCTTCTTTAAGATATACAGCATGAAGGGCTTTGATTATCGGAGATTGCTCCTCTTGTTGTTGGATCTTTTCATCTTCGGCAGCTTTTTCTTCACGTATTTTTTTATTTCGCTCTTGCGCGCGCCTCGAATTTTCTGCATCACGTTCCTTCATTGCTGGAGTTCTTAGCTCTTTTATTTCTGGACCCTTAACTATTGTGTTAGCGCTCATGTTCAATGGTTTATCAAGACGTGCCATCAAACGTTGTCCAGCTGCCTTTACCAATCCATCGTCTATGTCCTGCAAAGAAGATCCTTCGATAGTCAGATTTAAAACAAATTTTACTTCACTCACATTAGCTCCCTTGGAAGTTCGTCCGGTTCACCACGAAGACGCCATTTCATAGCAGATCGTAGAAGCTCCATTAGCTTCATGTCTAGTGGTTCTTTCAAACAAAAGTTTTTTATATAAACACTTTCTTGCTGCTCAGTACCAAATAGTTGATCAACCGCTCTTACATTTGTTCCTATGTCCATGTGTTGTTCTATGAAAAATGCTCTGCTTGAGGATTGTAAGTTTAGACCAAACCCAGCTTTTATATTTAAAATAATTATCGGTCTTTTCCCGCTGATAAATGCTTTTTCAGCTCTTTCTATGTTTATCGGCCTAGATCCCGGATGCAGCAATGTGGGTCTAAATTTATGAAGAAAAATTTTTACACCAGTCATTACTGAATGGCTAAGTCCAAAAATAATGCATCGATCGAATTCGCCAGAGTACAATCCTGAGGCTATATAGGCGCTTGCTTGTTCTACTTTTTCCAGAGCTTGATAGCGCATAATTCTGTTGAATGTTGTCTCAACTGTTGCGCTTTGTTTTTTTTCATTTTCAATTCTTGCAGCATAAAGAGGCTGTCTTCGCCTTAGATATCTATCGAGCCTATTGTACTCCATGTTTAAAATATGCTCTAGTTCTTGTTTGGTGTGCCCAGGAAGATTGTATTTTATAAATCCTTTATCCAAATCCAATAGAACTCGTCCCTTTTCCACCTGTTGAGTCGATAGGAAAATCTTAGGTCTCGTTCGTAGCATCCGATAATTCTTTAGTTATTTTTTCTTTTTAGCTTTTCGTTGAACCGCGTAAGCAATTGCTACGGCTTGTTTAATTGGCTTTCCCGCCCTTACTTCCGTTCTGATGTTTTGTTTCAACGCTTTCTTCGACTTCCCTTTGTTCAGTGGCATTTGCTTCTTCTCCTGTTTGATTTTTAGTCCATTCTGATTTCAAATCTTTGTGCATTTTCAAGACATATTTTTTGATCTCTGGTTTCAAAGTATCAACATCCCCAGATTGATTTGCAGCAAAAAAAGTCAAATACTCTCTCCATGGACCTTTTGGCTTCATTTTCGCAATTTGTTTCATAAAACCAATCATGCCTATATTTGTTTCGTTGTCAGTAATCAATTCACGAATGGTTTGTTTTGAATTTCTAGGAAGAACTCTGTGTGGTGGGCAGGGCTGCTTCGCTGGTCTTGGTGCGTTTAATGCGTCCATTTTGTTTTCTCCTGAATGAATATTGAATCCATGCTTTTACTTTGTCAACTCTTTAACAGGAACAATTGTTTCGCTGATATAAAATACATCGCCCTTTTTCTTCCAAACTTCCATGGGCAATGGTCCATAAAACTTCCACAGTCGTTTATTTCTTCCCCAGCTTTGGGTTTCAAAACCTTTCATATCTGCATAGCGTTGTGATCCATCTTTGAATTCTAGCAACCAATCTGGAATCACTCGTATCTTTGCATCGGTCAATAAAACATTTGGTTGAACTTTTAAAATTTTAAGATAGCCAACTTTTTCAAGCATTTGAAAATAAAGACAGCAGTCGCGCTCTGCTCCGCTCATATGGCTATGCAATCCGCAATGTGATCGAACCGCATTAGTTCTAGGACTCTTTTTTGTTTTACCTCGAAGCTGATGTTCTTTTGTCAAACAATCAGACCAGCGTTTAGTCATTTTCGAACTCAAAAGTCTCTTTGCATGAGAAACAAAAATATTGTGGACCTCTTCCAATCAAAACCAATGGTCCATCGACAATATCACGCCACACTATCTTTCTAAATAAACACGTTCTTGGAAAATAATCCAAACAAGAAGCGCACTGAATGGTTACAACTCTTTTTCTGCCGCCCATATTTAAATCCTCACAGTATTTTTATCTAACCAATCTTTGTAAACTTTTTCTATGTACAATACTCCCCAGACTTCCATCAATTCTTTGAGTTCTTGATCTTTTTTTTCTTTGACCATTCCATGAACTACTTCACCAAGAGGCACACACTTGTTTTCTCTTTTTGTTCTCCATCTGTTTTGGTCTGTCATGTGGATATTCAACCCCTTAATGCATTGATTGTCTTTGAGTTCAGATTCCCTTGCAAGGCACACGTTTCCAACCAAGAAAATAAGATGATTAAATCCTATCCTCAGGCTGAAACATGAGCCATAGCATTGCCTGTCTTTTGAGACGAGTTCCCAAGCTTTGACACAGGATTTCGGATGACGAACCTAATCCCACTAGAGCGACTGTTTATAGGGCCTTCGCATTGCCCCACCGATCACGCCCGCTCAAAAGATCTTTTTCAAGACCCTGTTTCCAACGTGTGCATATAAAGACCTCACCGCATTAATGCAACAATCACGAATGGCGCAGCGTTGTTTGAATCTCCTCGCGCTATCCGAAAAAAAACAGGGGGACCAGACAAAGAAAGTATCCACAGTCCGTGTCCGAAGTCCCCCCAGCAGTATCCGTCCAGGTCCAGGATATGCAACTCAAACTTTTTGAATATGAACTGTGGATAGCAATAAACTAATAAACCGAACATTTGTACATTGGCAATATTTATTTTTAAAAAATTTTAGAAACAAGCCCAATGGCAGATCCCCACAACTCAGTTTTTACATATTTAGAACTACTCCGATATTTTTCTGATGCATCTGCGATCTTTGTCATGCAATCAATTTGCCCGCTTCCGCATACGATGCAATACCAGAATGCGTCTTGAGTGTCCCACTTGTATCCACACTTTCGACACGTATAAAGCCTTATAGTGGTCAAACCATAGCTCCTTGATAGTTACGGTACAAAACTTCGAATAATCAATTCTGAGCGATTCTGGAGCATTTTAGAGGCATTTGATGCCTCTTGCGAATCGATCCATTCTTCGAGCAACTTATTGGTTTTATCTTTGAGTGGCCTACCCTTTAAGAACCTGAACAGAGTGCTTTTGCTCACGCCAGATTCTTCGGCGACCTGGATTGTTGTTTTATTGAACCTTGTCATTGCTTTGCGCAACGTGTATATGCTGATCATTTTACTTCCTCATATGATTCTTCAAAAATATCTGCTAACATTTTGTCTCCTCCTGCGGAATGCTCACATTAATTTTAAATCCTGTTTGCTTTGACATCGCGTCGCCAACTTGCTTTGCAACATTGAGCATCTCAGGAACATTCTTCACAGCTCTTGGTATCACAAACTTAGCCTCAAAAACAGGTTCTTCGAATACTTCATCAGGTATTGTCATGCTGATTTTCAGCGCGATCTCATCTTCGTTGATTGTTGGTTTTTTTGCAAATGCATCTGCTCGCGCGAACTGTGTGCGTCCATATCTCTTTTTTGCTATTATTTTAATCCAAAAATTAGCTTCCATTTGTCCTCCGGTTGTTTTTATAAATTAATACCCATCAATCTTTCGAACGCCTTTTTCGCTTGGAGCGGAACAACAGCATTGCCCAATCCTTTAAGGCGGTGTGATCTATTGTGTACCCCATCAGCCACTCGACCCACTGCGGGTTCAGCTTCCCACCAGCTTGAGTCAGAAGTGTTTGAGAGTTTCTTGTAAAACTCGATTGGCTTTTCCCGTTGTCCTTCCAGTCCCGCGCGCAAGGGGTTGACCATCTCTTTACTGCTGCCGGTAATCCATTCCTCGAGTTGTTGATATCGAAATTTCCGCCCTTCTCCGCATCGTTTGCTTTTGGTGTCGGCCAAAGATTTTTTCTTGCCATTGTATTCAACGATGGTTTGGATATCCCATTTTTGTTCCTTGTTCCGTAGTCTGTCGCCATTGGCGTGGGCAAGTAAGAACCAGCGTTCGCGTAAGTGTGGGGCTCCAACCTCTGCGGCTGATACAATCGTCCATCTACAATCGTACCCCAGCGCAGTGAACTCCAAGAGAATTCGATCAAGCCCTCGAACAGTGATAGCTGGGACATTTTCCAGGAAAACGAATCTTGGTCGAAGCTCGCGACATAGTCGTATGATTTCGAAAAATAATCCACTCCGCTTTCCTTCCAAGCCTTTTCCATGTCCTGCAATACTGATGTCCTGGCACGGGAATCCGCCGTAGATGATGTCCAATCCCATGGGAAGATGCGCTCGGCGAATAGTGCATACGTCGTCCCAAATGGGTGCGATGGGCAATCTTCTTTCTGACATACGTGACAGAAGAACTGACTGGGCGTATCGATCACTTTCACAATAGGCGATTGGCCGGACCCAATTGTGTAGAACGATGGTGAGTCCTCCAATTCCGCTAAATAAATCCAAGCCATTTAACACCCATTCACCATAAACATCAATTCCACCTTCATCTTGCCCGATGAGTTTTGACTCTCGTTTTGTGCAAATCTTATTTAAAAATAGAATCTCCAAGAGAATAGAGAGCATAAATAAAAAATACTAAAAGCGGCAAAACAAGGAACAAAAAAATACTAAAAGCCGCAGCGCCCACCGACATCTTGTCACCTTCTACTTGAGTAGAAAGAGACCCTATTACATACCACACCGGCAATAGCATGCCCAAAAAAGCACAGCTTGCTATGAATCCTATTATAATTTTAAATATTACTTTCATTCCCCAAACTCTTTCAGTGCTTCTTTGCAAATCGATCTAATATATTTTGCGTATGGAAAATCACCCTTGCGATTTTTTATATTTTCCAACGCTTCTTCATATTTTTCTATCTGCTCGATCAGCGCGATTATTTTTTCTGGGCTGCATGCTGCGTGAAATAGCGCTTTATTTGAGTATCCATTATCACACTTTTTATTAGAAAAAGCCGACGGTCGAGACATCGCCTTTTCCGCAAGCCTCTTGATTTCATCACGTTCGATTTTGGTCATTTAGATCTCCTTCCTCTAAAAAGGAAGTCTCGAAAACTACAAGACTCGATTAACTTTAAAAAACTTCCTAAATTCTTGATTTCCGTACTTTCCATCTGTGAGTTCAATTACTTTTGAGACCGTTAAGTTTTTCGGTATCTCTATAGATTCGCAGAAATTTTTAACTCCAAACTCACACGCTCCAGTGATGGCTCGATAGGCATGAATCGCATCATCAACCGAAATCGTTGTCGTGACCATCCATTTCCTGAATTTAGATGTGTCTCGATCGGTAAGTTTATAGCGCAGAGATTTAATTGCTTTTTGGATGGTTTCACCGTGTGCGAATTGTTCATTGCGCTGAACAACAAACGAAATTTTCAATTTGCCGACTATAATTATTTTAAAAATAATTAGATCCTTTATTTTTTTTCGAGAAATAAACCATGACAAAATGCCGTCAACCTTAATTAGACCATTCTTTTTAAAAGATAATGTTAGGGCTTTTTCACAAGTTATTTTAGCGGTTTTATCATTTTTATTTATTAAGTTTGGAGCACTCAACGTCGCGCTGGAGTAGATGTACAAATATCCACCGATCGTTTCTAGTTTCGGCAACGTCGCGTTGGAGTGGATGTACAAATCTCCACCGATCGTTTCTAGTTTATCAGCACTCAACGTCGCGTTGGAGTGGATGTACAAATATCCACCGATCGTTTCTAGTTTCGGCAACGTCGCGTTGGAGTGGATGTACAAATCTCCACCGATCGTTTCTAGTTT
>Ga0335069_10001493_pt1 | contig 37757 bp, 36 predicted proteins | sample Lox_Sample_11_FD_206714 | JGI IMG/M metagenome (GOLD analysis project Ga0335069, IMG submission 206714) | Soil microbial communities from Loxahatchee National Wildlife Refuge, Florida, United States - Lox_Sample_1.1 | ecosystem: Environmental > Terrestrial > Soil > Wetlands | place: USA... | reverse complement strand
CGCGTGCCGGCTCAGCACGCGCCAGCGGCGCTCAGGGTCGCGCGGGAAGAAGCTTTCGCCCTTGTGCAGGGTGTCGAGATATTCGCAGATCACCACCGAATCGTAGAGGATCTGGCCGTCGTCGGTCTCGAGCGTGGGGATGCGGCCGAGCGGGTTGGTGCGCATCAGGTCGAGATGCGGCTCGCCCATCACGACGGTGGTCGGCACCAGCTCGAGCCGGTCGACGAGGCCCATCTCGTGGGCGCAGACCATCACCTTGCGCACGAACGGCGAGCGCGTCGACCACCGCAACCGCATGACTTGCATCCTCCCGCCTGTGTTGCGGGCACGATAAACGCCGCGGCGCCGTTAGGCAACGCGCCCCGGTCGTCGCGCCCGCTCAGCCCGGCAGCAGGACGAGCCCGGCGCGGTCGTGTCCGGCGAGGATCTCGACGCTCTGCCCGGCGGCCACGCGGATGGGGCGGGGAAAGGTGTGCAGGACCTGCTGCCAGCCGCCCGCCGTCGTCGTCTCCGGCGGGTTGGTGAAGGTCGTCTCGGCGTCCAGCTCGACGCGCATCCATTGCACGATGCCGACCGCCACGCCATCCGCGCTTGCGCGCAACGGCCGCCGCTCGAGGACGGGTGGATGCGCGGTTGCGGTCAGGTCGAAGGTGACGAGGTCGTGATCCGCCGACAGGCGCGTCCACGGTGGTGAGAACCCGATGATAGGAAGGCGTGGCGCCGACAGTGCCGTGAAGGCAGAAAGGTCGAACCCCGAGATCGTGCCGGCGAACGCCATCTCCTCCAGCGCGGCACCGCCGGCGAGGCATCCGACCGCCGTCACGCCCCGCGGAATCACCGCTGCCCCCGGCTTCACGAGGCGGCTCAGCGCGTCCTCGAACGTCGCGAGAACGCCTTCCGTCAGCACGCTGTTGGACAGGATTTCCGAGACGAGCACATCCGCCGGCTGATCGAGATCGGCGCCCACGGCGAGGTCGGTCGATTTCTTCGTGACCACCCGGATGCGCTCGCCGAACCCGTTCGTCTCGACGATCTGCCGCGCGATCGCGGCGATGGGGGCCACCAGCTCGCACGTGACGACGGAGGCCGCCCCGGCGCGTGCCGCCATCATCGACAAGAGGCCGCTGCCCGTGCCGATGTCGAGCACGCGGGCAGCCGGGCCGTGTGCCGCCACGGCGCGGCGGATGGCGCGCTCGAACGCCTCGTTGCGCGGCGCATCGTTCATCATCGGCACGTGCCAGGCCGGCACCACGGCGGTCGCTGCCAGGCGCATGCGATGGCGCAGCAGCGGAACGTCCGGCCAGCGGTCGACGGCGCGCAGCAGCACGGTCAGGGCCTCCTCGGGGCGTCCGGCGTCGGTCAGCGCCACGCCAAGGTTGGCCGCGACGTCGGGGTCGTCAGGCGCGCGGGCGGCCGCGGCGGAAAACGCGTCGACCGCCTCATCTACCCGGCCCAACCGCAACAGCAGCGAGCCGACGGTCGAGAGCGCCAGCACGTCATCGGGGTGAGCTTGCGCGATGGCCTGCCACCGCGAGAGCGCGACCTCCAGGCGCCCGTCTTCGTTGGCCAGGGCTGCGAGCAGACGCTCCGCCTCGGCCTTGCGATGGCCGCGCGCGGCGACCTCGAGATAAAGCCGCTCGGCCTCGGCCAGGCGGCCGTTGTAGTGATGCGAGACCGCCTCGCGGAACAGCTCGGCGACCGGGATCTCCGGCATCAGCGGCCGCCGTTCATCCGAGCGGCTCGATCGCGAGCTGGCCGGCCAGCTTGTCGAGCGAGCGGCGCAGGGCCGCCGGCATCGGGATGCCGTTCTTCGAGCGGTCCTGGCGCTTGTGGGAGCTCTGCTCGCCCGGCAACCAGATGCGCTCCACGCCGGGCAGGCGCTTGGCCCCGCGCATGGTGCGCACGACCTCGTCCACGTTGCGCTTGAACGCCGTGACGTCGCCGAAGGCCTCGACCGAGATCGCCATGATCGCCTGGCCGGTGTTCGTCGGCGTCGACTCGTCGTTGTTGAAATCGATGGTGCTGCGGCCCATCGCGGCACCGTTCAAGGTGCCGGCGAGAAGACCGAACATCAGCGCGAGGCCGTAGCCCTTGTAGCCGCCGATGGGCGTGAGGAACCCCTCGTCGGCCCTGTTGGGATCGGTCAGCGGCTTGCCGTCGCGGCCGATCATCCACCCTTCGGGGATCGTCTCGCCGCGCTGGGCGGCCGTCTTGATCTTGCCGTAGGCCGCAACGGTCGTCGCCATGTCGAGGATGACCGGCGGCTCGGCCAAAGTCGGGACCGCGATCGCGATGGGGTTGGTCGATAGCAGCATCTCGGCCCCGCCCCATGGCGGCAGGTGGTTCGCGTTGCCGACGGCGAGATAGAGGCCGATCATGTCATGCTGCAGCGGCATCGACGCATACAGCGAGGCGGGGCCGGCGTGGTTGCTCATCCGGGCGCCGACCCAGGCGACGCCGGTCTTTTTCGCCTTCTCGATCGCGGCCTCGGCGGCAAAGCGCATGACGAGGTGGCCCATCCCGTTGTCGCCGTCGACGAGGGCGGTTGAGTCGCGCTCCTCGACGATGCGGATGTTCGGCCTGGTGTTGACGCCGCCGGCCTGGATGCGCCGCACATAGGAGGGCAGGCGGAACACGCCGTGCCCGTCGGAGCCGTTGAGATCGGCGCGCACCATGAGCTCGGCGACGGCGGCGGCGTCCTCGGCCGGCAGGCCTGCCTTTTCGAAGGCGGTCGCCATGAATGTCTGCAGCCGGGCGGCCGCAACGCGTGTGGTGTCTTGGTCGAGAGTCATGCCGTCGCCTCCGCGGTACGTCGGTTCGCGCAATTCCCGTTCTTGTATCACAGACGGCGAGTTTGTAGCTTGAGGCCGTGTCTTTGCGAACAACCAGGAGACGCGGGTGAGGGGCAGGGCCACCAAGCGGATCGGGCTCGCCATCATCGGCGGCGGGCGGGTCGGACTGTTCCGTGGCGAGGTGGCGGCGCGTCATCCCGCTGTCGACTGGATCGGCCTCGCCGAGATCAAGCACAACCGCGGCGGCGACGTGGCTGCGAAGATCGAGGCCGATTTCGTCACGACGGATTACCGCGAGCTTCTCAAGCGGCCGGAGGTCACGGCGGTGATCGTCGCGACCGACGAGCATCTGCACGTCGAGCCGGTGCTCGCCGCGGTCGAGCGCGGCTTCCCCATGATGATCGAGAAGCCGCTGGCGACGCAGCTTGCCGAGTCCGAGCGTGTGTTGAAGGCGATCCAGGCGGCGAAGGTCGACGCCGTCGTCGGATACACCCAACGCTTCCGCCGCCGCTGGCTCGCGGCCAAGGAAAAGGTCAGGAGCGGCGCTCTGGGCGAGGTGACGCTCGTGACGTCGCGCGCGTTCATGAACCGCCTGGTTGCGATCGACAATTATCGCCGCACCGACAAGCCGGAGACCATCTCGCCCATGGTGATCTCGGGCACGCATGCGCTCGACATCGTCATGTGGATGATGGAGGGCAAGACGCCCGTCGAAGCCTACGCGCGCTCGGTCGACAAGGTGCTGGGGCCCGAATACCGGGGGATCGACGCCACGGCCGGCATGATCACGATGAGCGACGGCAGCGTCTATCACTACAGCATCTCCTGGGGACTGCCGGTGACCTGGCCGGCGGCGGTCTACAGTCTCGAGGTCGGCGTCAACGGGACAACGGGGGTGCTGACCATCGACGACACGCACCGGGACATCGTGCTGGCGGTGAGCGCGCCGCAATCCGAAGGCTACGCGCCGGACAAGACGCGGCTGGTCGATTTCATGGGCAGCTATCCGCCGGGCGACATGGCGCTGGGCGAGCTGCGCGGGCCGATGCGCGATGAGACCGAGCAGTGGCTCAACCGTGTCGCCTTGGGCCTGCCGACGCAGCACGCCACGGCGGCCGAGGCGCATAACCGGCTGATGCTCACCAAGGCGCTCGACCTGTCGGCGCGGCTCAAGCGGCCGGTGAAGCTGCCGATCACGCCCGACGACGAAAACCAGCGCTGACGGGAAGAATAAAGGGGAGGGGACAACAAATGTGGCAACGACTGTGCCTCGCCGCGATGGCGGCGATGCTGGCGGCACCTGGTGCTTTCGCGCAAACCAATTATCCGACCAAGCCCATCCACGTGCTGATCCCCTTCGCACCGGGCGGGGCGTCGGACTTCGTCGCGCGCGTGATGCAGAACAAGCTCACCAGCGTCCTCGGACAGCAGATCGTCGTCGACAACCGGCCGGGGGCTGCCGGCGTTCTCGCCACCGAGCTGGTGGCGCACTCGGCGCCCGACGGCTACACGCTCTTCCTCGGCAATGTTGGCACGCTCGCGGTCAATGCGAGCGTGTTCGCGAGCCAGATGAAGGTCGATCCTGTCAAAGATCTCGCCGCTATCACGCTCGTCGCCGACACGCCCGACATTCTCATCGTGAAGAAGGATCTGCCGGTGAAGAGCGTGAAGGAGCTGGTGGCCTACGCCAAAGAGCGGCCCGGCAAGCTCAATTACGCTTCGCCCGGCAGCGGCAGCCTCAACCGGCTGGAGATGGAGCTGTTCCGCAAGATCGTCGGCGGCCTCGACATGGTGCACGTGCCTTATAAGGGCGGGGCCGGTCCGGCGGTCGCAGATCTGGTCGCCGGGCAGGACGAGATGATGTTCACGACCTTGTCCTCGGCGATCGGGCAGGTGAAGGCAGGTACGGTGCGCGGGCTCGCGGTCACCACGGCCAAGCGCGTGCCGAGCGTCTCCGACCTGCCGACCATGGTCGAGTCCGGCTATCCCGACATGGTCAGCAGCTCCTGGCAGGGAATGGTGGCGCCGGCCGGCACGCCGCAGCCCATCATCCAGAAGCTCTACGATGCTTTGATCCAGACCGTCTCGGACAAGGATGTCGCGGACCGTCTCGAGGCGGGCGGCGCCGGCGCGCGCACCAGCAAGTCCCCGGCCGAGTTCTCCCAGTACATGGCGGCCGAGCGCGAGCGCTGGGCAGTCGTGGTCAAAGAGTCGGGGGCTACGGCAGACTAGCATGGCAGTCCTCAACGCAGCCGTCGTGGGCCTCGGATGGTGGGGCAAGACCATCGTCGAGGGCATGAAGGACAGCTCGAAGCTGCGCGTCGTGCGCGCGGTCGGCAACGTGAACCCGGCCGCGGCCGAGTATGCGCGGGCGCAGGGCCTCGCGTATTCGACGAACTACGAGGATGCGCTCACCGATCCGGCGGTCGGTGCGGTCATCCTGTGCACGCCGAACCTGCAGCATGTCGACCAGGTCGTTCGCGCGGCAGCGGCCGGCAAGCATGTGTTTTGCGAAAAGCCGCTCGCCATGGACCGCAGGGGGGCGCAAGCCTGTGTGGACGCCTGCAACCGCGCCCGCGTCATTCTGGGCGTCGGCCACGAGCGCAGGTTCGAGCCGCCGATACTCGAACTGCAGAAGCTCGCAGCCTCGGGCGCGCTCGGCACGCTGCTGCAGGTGGAAGCCAATTTCAGCCAGGACAAGTTCCTGGGCTTGCCGGCGGACAATTGGCGCGGCTCCCCGCGCGAAGCGCCGGCCGGCCCGATGACCGCGACCGGCATCCACCTGCTCGACCTCGCGGTGAGCTTCTTGGGCGCTCCTGCGCGCGTGTTCGTGAACGTGCGCCAGCTCGGAAGCCAGCTCAAGAACGGCGACACCTTGGGGGCGCTCGTCACGTTCAAGAGCGGAGCCAACGCGCTGCTCACGGCGATCCTTGCCACGCCCTATTTCGGGCGTTTCTGTCTGTTCGGCAGCCAGGGTTGGGCCGAGGTGCGCGACAAGAGCCACCCGGACAAGCCGACCGGCTCGACCCTGACCGTGTGCCTGCGCGGGCAGGAGCCGACGGCGACCGACTATCCGCCGGTCTTTGCCGTGCGCCGCAACCTCGAGGCGTTCGCCGACGCGGTCGCGAGCCGCGCGTCCTATCCGATGCCGCAGAGCGAGATGGTCGCCAACATCGCCGCCCTCGAAGCGATCTTCAAATCCGCCGAAAGCGGCAACGTCGAAGACGTCGAATCATAAGGAGCACCGAAAGATGCCTGCACCACGCAAGCCGGGAGTCCCGGTCATCGACACGCACGCCCACTGGTTCCCCGCCGAATGGGTGAAGCTGATCGAGACCGACGGCCCGAAGAACGGCGCCAGGCTCGGCCGCAACGACAAGGGCCACCCGACCTTCATCACCGAGAAGATGGTGCAGACCTTTGCCCCCGCCTTCATCGACCTCGATCTGCGCCTGACGGCGATGGACGACACGGGCGTGGACGTGCACGCGCTGTCCCTGACCTCGCCGATGGTCTACTGGGCGCCGCCGGCGTTCGGCCTGGCGCTGTCGCAGTGCTACAACGACGCCGCTTCGCAGGCGCACGCAAAGCACCCGAAGCGCCTGCTCGGCATGGCGATGCTTCCGATGCAGGCGCCGGACCTGGCGCTCAAGGAAGTCGATCGTGCTTCGAAGCTGCCGGGCCTGCGCGGCGTCTATATGGCGACCAACATCAACGGCACCGAGCTCGACGACAAGTCGTTCTGGCCGATCTACGCCAAATGCGAACAGCTCGGCTGGCCGATCTTCCTGCATCCGGTCGACACGATCGGCATGGATCGCACGAAAAAATATTACCTGCGCAACCTGCTGGGCAATCCCTACGACAGCGGGGTCGCCGCCGCGCACATCATCTTTGGCGGCGTGCTCGATGAGTTCCCGAAGCTCGAGATCATGCTGCCGCATGCCGGCGGCACCTATCCGGCGCTGGTCGGGCGGCTCGACCGCGGCACGCAGGTGCGCCCCGAGCTCAAGCACATGAAGCAGCCGCCGAGTGCCTATCTGCGCCGCTTCACCTACGACACGATCGGCCACAACGACCAGATCGTGATGAACCTGATCCGCCTGGTGGGCGCCGACCGGGTGATGCTCGGCAGCGATTATTGCTTCGATATGGGCTACGAGAGGCCGGTCGACGTGGTCGAGCGGCTCACCGACCTGCCCACCTCCGAGCGCGACCTGATCCTCGGCAAGACGGCGGCGAAGCTTCTGCGGGTCAGCTGAGGCTCGCCGCGGTCAGCTCGGGCTCGATGCCGGCGGCTTCCGCGCCGTCGTAATTGAGCTCGACCTTCACCTCGTTCGGATCGAACAGGAAGATCTGGAACAGCCCCTGGTCGTCGACGCGCCGGGTCTTGAACGGCGCGCCGACCGCCTCGAGATGCGCCATCATGGCCTTGAGCCCGGTGCAGCGGAACGCCACGTGGTCGATCACGCCGGTGCCGGACAGCGCCGTCGATTGCTGGCCGAGATAGCGCATGCGGTTCTCGCTCACGTTGGACCCGCCTTCGGTGATGTGGATCACGTCGCGGTCTCCGGCATAAAGCCACTTCACCGGGATCTTGAAGTCCGGGTGCTCGCCGTCGCGCAGGCCCAGTACGCGCACGTACCATGCGGCCGTGGCCTCGATGTCGGCGCACTGGATCAGGAAATGCTCGAGATGGCTGACGGGCATGCTGTGCTCCCTATTTCGTGGCGTCCCCTGATTCGACGATCACCAGCTCGACCTCGCCGCCGCCGTCGCGCCGGTGTGCCGCCGCGGCCTGATATTCGCGCGAGTTGAAGCAGCCGACAGCCTCGTCGAACGTGGGAAACTCGATCACCACGAAGCGCGTGAACAGCTTCGGCCCTTCGAGGATCTGAAAGCGCCCGCCGCGTGCCAGCACCTTGCCGTGATGGGTCTTCATGATGCCGGGGATCTGGTCGGTATAGCGCTTGTACTTTTCGGCATCGGTGATGTGCGAGCGGGCGCACCAATAGGCGGGCATCGGGATCTCCTCCGTATCGTTTGGCCACAAGACCGGCCCAGCTTGCCAAGTCCGCGGCCCGATTGCCACCGGCCGCGGTATCGGCGCCGCCACATTACGGAAAGTTCATGTCGGAGATTTAATCCACCCGTCACCGGCCCCTCATCCGGCTTCTCCACATATGACATGTCGAGAACGAGGGCCACATGTCCGCATCCAGTCCCGAAATCGCCGTGCCCCAGTCGCCCGGCTGGCTCAGCCGACTCCTCGAGTGGCTGCGCGCGTGGTCGGAGTTCGGCCGCGCGCCAGAGGTACCGTTCGACCACGCGGTCGCGGCCCTGCTTGTGCATGCGGCGAGCCTGCATGGGCCGGCGTCGCCGGTGCGCCGCGCGCGCATTGCGGCCTTGCTGCAGACCTATCTCGGTCGCGATCAGGCTGCCGCCGTTTCGCTGATCGACGACGCGCGCCGCGAGGACGATCGCGCGGTCGATCTCCACCACTTTGCCCGCGTGGTGAACCGGATCCTGCCGCAGGAGGGCCGCCTCGCAGTTCTCGACATGGCCGCACGGGTCGCATTTGCCGAGGACGCGGGCGCCGACGAAGAGGGATTCCTGCGCCTTCTGGGCGGGCTGCTCGGCGTTTCCGATCACGACCGGGGCATCGTTCAGCATCGGGCGCGCCAATCATCATCAACGTCCACTTCCGAACACCAAGCCAAGGAGACTCGTCATGTCTGAGAATTCGCTTCGCCGGCGGATGCGCCGGCCCACGTTTGCCGCTGCGTTGCTGGCCAGCACCATCTTTGCTGGCGGCGCCTTCGCCGGTCACGCCTGGTCGGCCGACCCGGCGCCGGCCACTCCGCCGATCAGCGTGGCACCCTCGGCCGAGCAGCACGGGTTTGCGCCGCTCGTCTCGAAGGTGAAGGCCGCCGTCGTGAACATCGCGACCACCGAGACGCAGCCCCAGAGCCAGGGACCCGATCTCAGCCAGCTCCCGCCGGAGTTCCGGCAGTTCTTTCAACAGTTCGGCGGCGGCCGGCAGTTCCGGAACCAGGAGAATGAGACCGTTCACGCGCTGGGCTCCGGATTCATCGTCGACCCGGCCGGCTACATCGTGACCAACAACCACGTGGTCGATCACGCGCACAAGATCACGGTCACCATCAACGACGGTACGAACTATCCGGCCAAGGTCGTCGGCCGCGACAGCAAGACCGACGTCGCGGTGCTGAAGATCGAGGCCGGCAAGGCACTGCCCTACGTCGCGTTCGGCGATTCGGACAAGGCCCAGGTCGGCGACTGGGTGGTCGCCGTCGGCAACCCGTTCGGCCTCGGCGGAACGGTGACGGCGGGCATCATCTCGGCGCACGGCCGCAACATCAACGAAGGTCCCTATGACGACTTCCTGCAGATCGACGCGCCGATCAACCCGGGCAACTCCGGCGGTCCCTTGTTCAACGAAGCCGGCCAGGTGATCGGCATCGACACCGCGATCTATTCGCCCAATGGCGGCAGCGTCGGCATCGGCTTCGCGATCCCGTCGAACATGGCCTCGAAGGTCGTGGCGCAGCTGCGCGAGCACGGCAAGATCGAGCGCGGCTGGCTCGGCGTCGAGATGCAGCAGATCACCCCGCCGCTGGCCAAGGCCATGGGCATGTCGGCACCCGAGGGCGTGCTGGTCGACAAGGTCGTGCCGAACTCGCCGTCGGTCGGCAAGCTCGAACAAGGGGACGTGATCACCGCGTTCAACGGCCAGAAGATCAAGGCCCCGCGCGATCTCGCGATGGACGTCGCCGAAGCCAAGGCCGGCAGCACGGCCAAGCTGTCGGTGGTCCGCAACGGCCACGACCAGACGGTCGACGTCGTGATCGCCAACCAGTCCAACGACAAGATGGCCTCGGCGGACAATTCGGCCCACGGCGAGAAGCTCGGCCTGGCATTGGCTCCGCTGACCGACGACATGCGCAGCCAGCTCGGGCTCGATGACTCCGTGAAGGGTGCCGTGGTGGCCCAGGTGAAGCCCGGCAGCCCGGCGGATGAGAGCGGGATCCAGCCGAACGACGTCATCACCACCGTCGGCGGCGATCACGTGACCTCGCCGGCGCAGGCGGCAGCACAGCTGCGGGCGGCCGAACACGCCAACAAGAAGTCGGTGCCCGTGCTCGTCATGCGGCAGGGCAGCCCTTACTACCTGGCGCTGCAGCTCGGTTAAGCCCTCGACCGGACTGGAGCGGCAGCGGCGGCCGGGACGTCGGGGTCCCGGCCGTTACTGTTTTGGAAACAATGTTTTGGCACGGTGGCGATCCGGAGTAAGGTAGCGCCGTTCCGGCCGCGCCGGATGCCAAAACATTTAGGGATTCCAATACGATGAAATACGTCATTGCGCCGCCGGCGCCGGTCGTCATCCCCGTCGTCGGCAGCGACGCCGTGTTCCCGGTCCGCCGCATCTGGTGCGTCGGCCGTAACTACGCCGACCACGCGCGCGAGATGGGGCACGACCCGAACCGCGAGCCGCCCTTCTTCTTTCAGAAGCCGACCGATTCCATCGTGGCGAACAACGCCGCGATCGCGTACCCGCCGCAGACCAAGGACCTGCACCACGAGATCGAGCTCGTGGTCTGCCTCGGCACCGGCGGCGTCGACATTCCGGTCGACAAGGCGCTGAGCCACGTCTTCGGCTATGCGGTCGGGCTCGACATGACGCGGCGCGACCTGCAGACCGACGCCAAGAAGCTGCAGCGCCCGTGGGAGATGGGCAAGAGCTTCGATGAATCCTGCCCCGTGTCGGCGATCCAGCCGGCGACCAAGATCGGCCATCCGAGCAAAGGCGCCATCTGGGTCAAGGTCAACGGCCAGACGAAGCAGCAGGGCGATCTCAACCAGCAGATCTGGCGCGTCGAGGAGACGATCGCTTACCTCTCGACCTATGTGCGGCTCGAGGCCGGCGACATCATCCTCAACGGCACGCCGGCCGGCGTCGGTCCGTGCAAGGCGGGCGACAAGCTGGACGGCCATATCGACGGCGTCGGCGACCTTTCGGTCAGCTACGTCGCGGCGAAGACCAAGGCCGCGCAGGCCGCGGAGTAACCGCGCTCACAGATATCCGCCCGCGCCGGCTGTTGCTCGCGCGGGCGAATACTGGATTTCGATCATCGTGCGGGCGGATTGTTGTTGGGCGGTGGCTGATTGTTCGGCGCGCCCGCTGACGGGTTCGCGTTCGGGCTCTGATTGGGCGGCACCGCACTCGTCTGTGGATTGGCCGGCGGGTTGCCTGGCGCCGGCTGTTCCGCCGTCTGCGGTTGGTTCTGCGGCTGCTTGGCCTGAGCAGTCTGCAGACGCTGCTGGGTCGCGTCGTTGAGCGCTCCAGTCCGCGGCAGTTTGTTGTCGGATTGGAACTTGTCGACTGCCGCGATGGTCTGTCGTCCGTAGAGACCATCGACGCGACCTTGGTACAGGCCCAGATCCTTCAGCTTCTGCTGCGCCTCACGAACTTGTTGATTGGTCGGACCGGCTGCGCCGCTGCGATCTGCGGGCGTACCCGCATTCGCCGTTGCCGGGGTGATGGTGCCGGCCTGCGGATCGGTCGTGACGGGGGCCATCTGGCGCTGTGCGGTGGTCCGTTCATCATCCCCGCCAAACCAGCTGCAGCCGGCGATCGTAACGATAACGGCGAGCCCCGCGCCCAGCGGGGCAATCCATGACGTGCGCATGCTTTTGCCTCCTCGAAAGTCCCCCGCCGTACCTCTGGCGAACACCGGCTGGAGGCGAGCGTTCCCGTATTACGCCGGCAATTGATAGCCGATCGCCGCTTCGATCTCGCACGTCTTCCTGACCGCCGGCCGCGCCATCATGCGGCCGTAATGCGCAGACAGGCCCGGGAACAGGTCGGCAGGCGGACGGCCGGATCCGACGAAGCGCCAGAACAGCCGGAAGAGATGGATATCGGCAACGGAGTAGTCGTTCAGGATCCAAGGACGCCCGCCGAGCTTGCGTTCGGCGATGGCCCATACCTCCTTGGAGCGCTCGATGCCCTGGCGCCGCGCCGGGTGGATCGTGGACGCGATGAAGGACATCCACGAGACCGCCTGCGCCTCGACGAGCGGATCGCCGTGCGGTAGCAGCCCGGCCTCGGGAAAGCGCCTGGCGAGATAGAACAGGATGCCAGCAACCTCGGTCAACGGCGCGCCGTCGACCAGCAGCAGCGGTACCTTGCCCTCCGGATTGAGGGCCAGATAATCGGGCGCCCGGTTCTCCTCGCGCGTCAGCGAAATGGGCTGACTGTCGAACGGCCGGCCGATCTCGTGGAGGGCGATGTGCGGCGCCATCGAGCTCGAGCCCGGGCAAAAGTAGAGCTTCAACATGAAAGCCTCGCCTGCGGTTGCCTTGACCCCACTTTAAGCCAGCCGCATAGTCGAGGTAACGACGCATACGCCCAGGGAACCTCCCAAGGAACGCATATGCCGGTCGGCCTGGTCCACCATTTCAACATCGTGATCGCGCCGGCGCAGGCCGAGGAGACCTTGCGCTTCTACCGCGAGGTGCTCGGGCTCGAAGAGGGCTTCCGGCCCGATTTCGGGCCAACGCGTCCCGGCTGGTGGCTCTACGCCGGCGGCCATCCGGTGCTGCACGTGAGCGTTCGCAATGTCGCCTCGACCAAGGGGACTACCGGCAGCTTCGACCACATCGCATTGCGCGCGACAGGCCTCGCCGACATGCGCGCCTTGCTCAAGCGGTGCGGCATTCCGTTCGAGGAGCAGCGCGTCGACGACAACACGGTGCACCAGATCTTCTTCCACGACCCGAACGGATTGCGGGTGGAGCTCGACTACGAGCTCAGCGACGCCGAGGCCGCCGACGCCGCCTTGATGCCGGCGCGCTGATCCGCGCCCCTACGATTCCAGCCGCCGGCGCCACAGCGGCTTGAGCAGATCCAGGATGAGGAGCAGGCCGATCCCCGCGCCGGCGCAGACCGCAAGGTCGTCCGCGTGTAGCGGCCCGAACTGGAACAAGCCCCGCGCCGGTAGCCACGCCAGAGCTCCCCCGAGGAGCGCTCCGGTCGTGCTCAGCACCAGCCACAGGACACGATTGCCACGTACCGCCTGGATTAGCGAGGCGCTGAAGGAGCGGTTGACGAAAATCAGAGCCGCGTTCGTGAGGATGAGCGAGACGAAGGCGAGGGCCCGCACCTCATTGTCCGGCATTCCGGCATAGAGGGCGGCCACGTATACGCCGCCCACCAGCACGAACGCCAGGACGCCCTGCACCACGCTCCATGCGACCAATGCGCCGGACAGCAAGGGGCTGTCCGGTGCCCGCGGCCGCCGACGCATCACGTCGCGCTCCTCCGCTTCGGCCTCAAAGGCGACCGAGCACACGGGATCGATCACCATTTCCAGGAACGCGATGTGGATCGGGGTGAAAATCAGCGGCCAGCCGAAGGCGAGCGGCAGAAGGGCGAGGCCGGCGATCGGAACGTGCACCGCCAGAATGTAGCCCATGGCCTTGCGCAGATTGTCGTAGATGCGCCGTCCGAGCCTGATCGTCGTCACGATCGAGGCGAAATCGTCGTCCATCAGAACGATCGACGACGCCTCGCGCGCGACATCGGTGCCGCGGCCCCCCATGGCGATACCGATATGAGCGGCCTTCAGCGAGGGCGCATCGTTGACACCGTCGCCTGTCATCGCGACCACCTCACCCGCCGATTTGAGCGCGTTCACGATACGAAGTTTCTGCTCCGGCATGATGCGGGCAAACACAGTCGCGGTCCGCACGCGTTTGGCGAGCTCCTCGTCGGTCATCTGTGTGAGCTGTTCGCCCGACACGCAGTCGCCGGATTCTATGCCGGCCTCGCGGGCGATCGCCTCGGCCGTGACCGGATAGTCGCCGGTGATCATCACCACGCGGATGCCGGCGGTCCGGCATTCTTCGATGGCACCGGGCACGGTGGGGCGGAGCGGATCGGCGAGGCCGACCAGCCCCACGAACGAGAACGAAAATCCGGTCTGGCTGGCCGGCAAATCGGCACCGGAGAACGCCGCCCTCGCGACCCCGAGAACGCGCATGCCCCGCCGCGCCATGTCATCGGCGGCGTCACGGACGCGGTCGAGTTCCGCGCCGGCGAGCCGGCACAATCCGGCGATCGCCTCAGGTGCTCCCTTCGCCGCCACGACGAAACCCGCATGGCCCCGCACGGTCCAGGCGTTCGACATCGCAAGCAGCCGTGGGGTGAGGCCGTATTCGCGCACCAGAGCCAGGCCATCGGGCGGATACGCACGCGTGGCGATTGGTTCGGCCAGCGAATGGAACGCCTTCTCCATCGGGTCGAACGGGGTGAGCTTGCTCGCGAGAACTCCGCATTCGACGATCAGGGCGAACGCCGATGGGAGCACCGCTCGATCCGCGGATAGCTGAAGCGTCTTGCCGCCGGCGCTCACTTCGGCGATCGACATCCGGTTCTGGGTCAACGTGCCGGTTTTGTCGGTGCACAGGACGGTCGCGGCGCCCAGCGTCTCGATGGCTGCCGCACGGCGCGTGAGAACGCGCGCCCGCGAGATCCGCCAGGCGCCCATCGCCATGAACACCGTCAGGACGAGCGGGAACTCCTCGGGCATCAACGACATGCCGAGCGCGATGCCGGCCAGGATGCCGTCCAGCCAGCCGCCCCGCAGCAGCCCGAACAGGAGGATGGCCGCGACGCTGAAGCCCAGGCCGATCGCGGCAAAGCTGCGGACGAGGACGCGCGTCTGCACCGCAAGGCGCGGCGGCTCCGTCTCGATCTCGCCCAACGCGAGGCCGATGCGGCCGATCTCGCTGCGGCCGCCCGTCGCATGTACCTCGGCCATTCCTTGCCCGGCCACGACCATCGTGCCCGAGAACAGATGCGGCAAATCATCGCCGCCGGGCCGGACGGGCCCCATCGGTGCCTGGCCGCCGGCCGGCTGCTTGCGGACAGGAACCGATTCGCCGGTCAGCAGCGATTCGTCGGTCTGCACGCCGTGACCCGAGACGAGCGTCGCATCCGCCGGAACACGGTCCCCTTCGGCAAGAACGAGAAGATCGCCTCGAACCACGTCACGGCCGGCGATACGCTGCTGCTGTCCGTCGCGGATGACGAGCGCCCGCGGGCTCGTGAGGTCGCGCAGCGCCTCCAGCACGCGCTCGGTCCGGCTCTCCTGGATGACGGCGATCGACACCGACAAGGTCGCAAAGACCATGAGGATCGCCGCCTCTTGCGGATCGCCGAGCGCCAGATAGACGGCACCCGCGGCCAACAAGAGGCCGAACATCGGCTCGCGCACGACCTCGATGATGATGCGGAGTGGTGTGCGCCGCGGCGGCCGGGGCAGCTCATTGGGCCCTTCGCGCCGAAGCCGCTCGGCCGCCTCGGACGCCATGAGACCCGTCAGGGTTTTATTGGTCATCGTCCCCGCCGGAACTGGCGTGCAGTCGGAGTCAGTGGGGGTCCGCCGGCTTGCGTCCGGTGATCATCGCGCGGACGAGGTTCTCGTGATGGGCCAGGCTCGACAATATGACGCCCGCGAGGTGCAGCCCGATCAGCACGAGCATCACATTCGCGATCAACTCGTGGGCTTGCCGCCACGCGCGGCCCGGCCGTGGCGCGCGCGCCCGTCGCTCGCCGGACCGCCGGACTTCCTGGGGCGGTTCAGCAACCGCAGTTGGCGCCGGCGCGACGGTCGCGGTTGCCGTCACCAGTCCGGCGAGCGGGCCGGCGTTGTTGCGGATGGCGTAGGTCACAAGGCCGGTCGCTACGAGGGCCGTCAGTCCCAGCAAGAGCGCAAGTACCATGGCTCCGCCGGCCGGGCTGTGGCCGAGGTAGCGCTTGGCCTGGAAGGCCGCGAGGTCACGCACGTAGCCGAAAACAGCCGAGGGGCCGAACACGAACTCCGAAAAACGGGCGTGGCGGGGCCCAACGAAGCCCCACACGATCCGCAAGGCTATGAGCCCGGTGACCGCATAGCCCGCCCACACATGGACGGCGAGCGCCTCGTCTCCGACGATATAGGCGATGGCGAACGCGGCGACGAGCGACCAGTGGAACACGCGGACGAACGGGTCCCACACCGCAATCTCATCGCGATTTGCACCGGCTGACGGCAGGGCCTCCACATGATCCACAATGTGAATCCGACCACGGTTTCCGCCGCATGGCTTTGATCTGAATCAAGGTGCCCGGGCGTTAGCGTCCGGTCTTCTTGCGCCAGGCGGCAAAGTCGGTCTTCGTCTGCTCTTCGGTGGCCGGATAGAGGCCGAGGATCGAGCGGCCTTTCTGCACCTCCTCGGTCACGAAGTCCTCGAACGCGGTCATCTCCACCCCTTCTGCGGCGATCTCCTCCACGAGGTGCGCCGGGATGATGACCACGCCATCGCCGTCGCCGACCACCACGTCGCCGGGGAACACGGCCACGTCGCCGCAGCCGATCGGCACGTTGATGTCGAGTGCTTGATGCAGGGTGATGTTGGTGGGGGCCGAGGGGCGGTTGTGATAGGCGGGGATGGCGAGCTTCGCGATCTCCGGCGAATCGCGGAAGCCTCCGTCCGTGACCACACCGGCCACGCCGCGCTTCATGAGGCGCGTCACCAGGATCGAGCCGGCCGAGGCGGCGCGCGGATCCTTGCGGCTGTCCATGACCAGCACCGCACCAGGCGGGCAGTCCTCGACGGCCTTGCGCTGCGGGTGGCTGCGATTCTGGAACACCGTGATCGGGTTCAGGTCTTCGCGTGCCGGGATGTAGCGCAAGGTGAACGCCTCGCCGACCATCGGCCCCGCGTCCGGATTGAGCGGGTGCACGTCCTGGATGAACTGGTTGCGCAGGCCGCGCTTGTACAAGGCCGTGCACAACGTCGCCGTGCTGACGCCCTTGAGCTTCTCGCGAGTTTCCGGCTTGAGCGCCATCTATCTGTCCTCCCGTTGGATCGGCTGTTTGTACGCGACCCTGCAGGCGGATTCAAACCGAGCGGACCAGAAAACCGCTATAGTCCGGGCACACGACCCACGGAGCTTATTGACGATGGCCAAAGCGAAAGTCTGGTACGAGAACCCGAAAGGCACCGCCCCCGCACAGGGGCTTTATTCGCATGTCGGCGGGGTGACGGGCGGAACCCTGCTGTTCATCGCGGGCCAGCTCGCCGTGGGCTCCAAGGGCGAGGTCGTCGGCAAGGGCGATTTCGCCGCCCAGTTCCGGCAGGTGTTCAAGAATCTCGGCGACGTGCTCAAGGGAATGGGCTGCGACTACGGGTCCGTGATCAAGTTTACGACGTACCTCGTGCACTCGCAGGACATCGAGCTGTTCATGGCCGAGCGCGCCAGGCTGTTTCCAAAGCTGTTCAAGGGCGCCTTTCCGCCGAACACGCTGCTCATCGTCGACCGGCTGGTCAAAGAGGACTTCGTGATCGAGGTCGAGGCGGTCGTCGGCGCTTAGCCCTGGGAGCGCTTAGCGCCGCACCTTCGAGTGGCTCAACTCCTGGCCGTCGCCGAACCCCTCGCGTCCGGTGTGCGGGATGGTGTCGCGATCGCGCTCGCCGCGCGCCACCTTGGGGTCGTTGCTCATGCTGCCGCGCAGGCCCTCGCGCCCGGAGCGCCGGGGACGGGGCTTCTTGCTGCGGTCGGGCTTCTTTGCCGGTGCGGTCATCACGAGACAAACACCGCGCAGCGCGCCTAGTTCCGCCCTTTATTCCGCGGCCGCCGCGTGCAGATGCAGGGCCTCCCACACCCGCCGCGGCGTCGCCGGCATGTCGATGTGCCGGATTCCCGCCTTGCGGTTGAGGGCGTCGACGATCGCATTGATCACCGCCGGCGGGGAGCCGACCGCGCCGGCCTCGCCGGCCCCCTTGATGCCCAGCGGGTTGGCCGTACACGGCACGTTATGCGTGGAGAACGAGAAGAAGGGCAGATTGTCCGCGCGCGGCATCGTGTAGTCGAGGAACGAGCCGGAAAGCAGCTGGCCGCTGTCGTCGTAGACTGTGTGCTCATGGAGCGCCTGGCCGATGCCCTGGACGACGCCGCCATGCACCTGCCCTTCGAGCAGCAGCGGGTTGATGACCGCGCCGAAATCGTCGACCACGGTGTAGCGGTCGATCGCGACCACCCCGCTGTCCGGGTCGATCTCCACCTCGACGATATGGCAGCCGTTCGGAAACGTGTTCGCGGTCGGGGTCCGCGTGTTCGTCGTATCCAGTCCCGGCGTCATTCCCTTGGGTAGCTTCGCCGGGTCGCGCGCCGCCGCAGCGACCGCGAACAGGTCGATCCGCCGGTCGGTGCCGACGATGCGGAACTCGCCGCCGCCGTACTCGATGTCCGAGGCGGCCGCCTCCAGCAGGTGGGCGGCGATCTGGCCGCCTTTGGCGATCACCTCCTTCGCCGCGTCGTGGAGGGCCGTGCCCGCCACCGGCAGCGCCCGTGAGCCGCCGGTGAGGCCGCGCGGGCTGCGGTCGGTGTCGCCGTAGACGACGTCGATCCGGTCGGCGTCGATGCCGAGGCGGTCTGAGACGAGCTGCTTGTACGAGGTCACGAGGCCGGTCCCGTACTCCTGGTTGCCCATCACGAGCTCGACACGATCGCCCTTGAACTCGATCGACGCCGTCTCGGGGAACCCGCCGCCGCAGCGCTCGGTGTAGGTCGCCATGCCGCGGCCGCGCAGCTTGCCGCGGCGTTCGCTCTCCTGCCGGCGCTTGTCGAAGCCGGCCCAGTCGGCCGCCTTCATGCATAGATCCATGACGTGCTCGAACTCGCCGGAATCGAACACGACCTTGGTCGCGGTCGTATAGGGCATCGCCTGCGGCGGAATGAAGTTGATCCGGCGGATGGCGTCCGGCGTCATCCCGAGCTCGCGCGCTGCCGCGTCCACCAGGCGCTCCATCAGGTACGCCGCCTCAGGGCGGCCGGCGCCGCGATACGCGCAAACGGGAACGGTGTTGGTGCACACGCCCTTCACGTTGATGGCGATCGCCGGCGTGGTGTAGATGCCGCACAAGAGATCGCTCGAACGTGTCGGAATGAACGGCCCGAGCGGCGACAGGTACGCGCCGAGATTGGCGACCAGCGAGACCTTGAGGCCGAGAAACTTGCCGCGCTCGTCGACCGCGAGCTCGGCATGGGTGAAGTGGTCGCGGCCCTGGTTGTCGGAGACAAAACCCTCGGAGCGCTCGGACTGCCACTTGACCGGGCGCTTCAGCTTGCCTGTCGCCCACGTGACCAGCGCCTGCTCGGGATAGAGAAAGGCCTTCATGCCGAAACCGCCGCCGACGTTCGGCGGCGTCACGACCCGCACCTTCTCCTTGGGCAGCTTCAGGACGCCGTCGGCCAGGGTGTCGCGCACGAAGTGCGAGCCCTGCGTGCCGGTATAGAGGACCGGCCGGCCGGTCGCGGCATCCCAGTCGCCGATGGCGTTGCGCGGCTCCATCGAGTTGGCCACGACGCGGTTGTTGATCGCATCGAGCGTGATCACGCGCGCGGCCTTGGCGAACGCGGCTTCGGTCGCCTTGAAGTCGCACATGTCGTTGTCCCAGTCGAAGACCAGGTTGCCGGGGATCGTGTCGAAGAGCTGCGGTGCTCCGGGCTTCAGGGCGTCCCGCCCGTCCGTCACCGCCGGCAGGGTCTCGTAGTCGACCTCGATGGCCTCGGCGGCATCCTTCGCCTGAGCCAGGGTCTCGGCCACGACGAGCGCCACCGGCTGGCCGACATGACGGACCTTGCCGATCGCGAGCACCGGGCGCGGGGTATCATAGCGCGCCTTGCCGTCCCGGCTCGTGAGCGGGTGCATGCAGGGGATATCGCCGAGGCCGTCCTTGCGCACGTCCTCGCCGGTCAAGGCGAGGAGGACGCCCGGCATGGTGCGCGCCCGGCTCGCGTCCACGCGCCTGAGATTCGCGTGCGCGACCGTCGAGCGCAGCACGTAGGCGTGCGCCATGCGCGGCAGGGAAATGTCATCGGTATAGCGGCCCTTGCCCGTGGTCAGGGTCAGGTCTTCGTGACGTTTCACCGGCTGTCCGACGGAGAATTTCATGAACCAAGCCTCCTTATCGGCCGCGAATATGGGGAGCGATGGACAAAACTTACAGGGGTCGCCGCCGCGAGTCGACCAAGGGGGCGGGGATCGACTAAGCTTTCAGGCAATAGCGGCCGAGCCGCCCAAGGGGACGGCCAAGGGAGGATTTGGATGGTGCGGAGCTTCATCGAGGCGCGCGATTTCCTGCTCGCCCACCGCGAGGACTACGCCGCCGCCTACCAGGGCTTCCGCTGGCCGCAGCTGGCCGAGTTCAACTGGGCGCTCGATTATTTCGACCGCATCGCGGCCGGCAACGAGCGGCCAGCGTTATGGATCGTCGAGGAGGGCGGGGAGACCAGGCTCTCCTTCGCGCAGCTGTCGGCGCAGTCGAACCGGCTCGCCAATCACCTGCGCACGCTGGGGGTGAGGCGCGGCGACCGCGTCCTGTTGATGCTGGGCAACGTCCCACAGCTGTGGGAGGTCATGCTGGCGGCGATGAAGCTCGGTGCCGTGGTCATCCCGGCGACGACCCTGCTGACGCGCGACGACCTTGCGGACCGCATCGCGCGCGGCGCGGTGCGGCACGTGGTGACGACCGGGGTCGATGCCGGCAAGTTCGAGGGGCTCGCCGGCAGGTTGACGCGGATCGCGATCGGCGGCGGTGCACCGGCGGGCTGGCTCGCGTACGACGACTGCGCGGGCGCCTCGGCCGCGTTCACCCCGGACGCGCCGACCCGGGCGACCGACCCGCTGCTCCTCTATTTCACCTCGGGCACGACCGCAAAGCCGAAGCTCGTCCTGCACAGCCACCAGAGCTATCCGATCGGCCATCTCTCCACGATGTACTGGCTGGGCCTCAAGCCGGGCGACGTGCACCTCAACATCTCCTCGCCCGGCTGGGCGAAGCATGCCTGGAGCTGCTTCTTCGCACCCTGGAACGCCGAGGCGACGGTTTTCATCGCCAACCAGCCGCGCTTCAATGCCAAGGCGCTGCTCGACATCGTGGCGCACCGGGGCGTCACCACCTTGTGCGCGCCGCCGACCGTCTGGCGTTTGCTGATTCTCGAGGACTTAGCCGCGTGGAAGGTCTCCCTGCGCGAGCTCATCAGCGCGGGCGAGCCGCTCAACCCCGAGGTGATCGAACGCGTGAAATCGGCCTGGGGCATCACGATCCGCGACGGCTACGGACAGACCGAGACGACGGCGCAGATCGGCAACAGCCCCGGCCAGCCGATCAAGTCCGGGTCGATGGGCCGGCCGCTGCCCGGCTATCGTATCCGGCTCCTCGATCCCGAGGGAGCGGAGGCAGAAGAGGGCGAGGTCTCGATCATGCTCGACCCGCGGCCGCTGGGGCTCATGCAGGGCTACCAAGGCGAGAGCGGTCAGCCCGGCGCCGTGTCCGGCGCCGCCTATCGCACCGGCGACGTCGCGATACGCGATGCCGACGGGTACCTCACTTTCGTCGGGCGCGCCGACGACGTGTTCAAGGCCTCCGACTACCGGATCAGCCCGTTCGAGCTGGAGAGCGTGCTGATCGAGCACGAGGCGGTCGCCGAGGCGGCGGTGGTGCCCTCTCCGGATCCCATCCGCCTGGCGATCCCCAAGGCGTTCCTCACCTTGCGCCCCGGCTTCGCGCCCGACCGCGCCACCGCGCAGTCGATCTTCCGCCACCTGCGCGAGCGCGTCGCTCCGTTCAAGCGGGTGCGGCGGCTCGAGTTCGCCGATCTGCCGAAAACGATCTCGGGCAAGATCCGCCGCGTCGAGCTACGCCGGGCCGAGGCGGCGCGCCGCAGCGAGAACCGGCGCGGCGCCCAGGAATACTGGGAAGAGGATTTTGCCGAGGGTTGAGCCGCTCAACGGCGGCCGGTCTTGCGCGCGACGATGCGGCGGAGCGTTTTGCCGGACGACACGCTTTGCGCTTGCTCGTCGAGCAGAACCTCGGCACCCGTCAGGGCGCCACGGACCAGATCCGGATCGAAGGACGCATAGAGACGCCCGTGTTTGTCCCTGAGATCGCCGCCTTCGGTGACCCGCCAGCTCAGATAGAGGGTGCCGCCGGGCCTCAGGATCGCGACCAGACGCCCGACCGACGGCGGAACTTGAGCTGCCGGCAGATGCATGATGACGGTCTCACACAGGACGTTCGTGAAGCTGTCCTCATCGACGCCCGCGAGCTCGGGGAGGGTGCTGCGTTGGAACTGGATGTTCGGGTACAGGCGCCGCGCTTCGGCGAGCAGTGCGTCCGATGCATCGAACCCGGTCGCCGGATAGCCGTTGGCGTCGAGCCACGCCGTGTCCCGCCCGCTGCCGCAGCCGATGTCGGCAGTCGGCCCGGGCCGGAAATACCGCCGCACATATGCCTGGAGATCGACGGGCGTCGGCTGCGCGTGCCATTCCGCTGCGAAACCGGCGGCGTCCCGATCGTACGCCTCGAGCGTCTTCCGGTCGGTCGGCGAACTCAACGAATTCTCCGCTAGCGCGCCTTGCTCTTGATCTTCAGAAGCCGCGCCGCGTTGCCGCCCATGATCTGAACCTTGTCGGCACGGCTCAATTTCGCCACGCCGTCGATGAAGCCGACGGGGTCGTCCACCCCCATGTCGTAAGGATAGTCGGTCCCGAGCAGCACGTGGTCGGGGCCATAGGTATCGACGAGCGTCTTCAGCATGTCGCGGTTGTGCGTGATCGTGTCGAAGTGGAACTTCTTGAGATAGCTCGACGGCTTCTTCTTGATGACAAGCCGGCAGTCGGAACGGGCGCCGTGCGCATGGTCGATGCGGCCGTGATAGAAGGCGAGATATCCGCCGGCGTGCGGGGCCACGAACTTCAGCTTCGGATAGCGGTCGAGCACGCCGTCGAAGATGAGGTGGCTGACCGCGATCGTGGTCTCCAAGGGGTTGCCGATCACGTTGTTGAAATAGTGGTTGGTCAGCCGGTCGGCATGCGTGAAGCCGCCCGGGTGCAGGAAGATCATGACGTCCAGCTCCTGCACGCGCGCGAACAGCTTGTCGAGGCCGAGCCGCTCGTCGGTCAGGTTGAGGCCGTTGACGTTGGTGTTGATCTCGATGCCGCGCAGGCCGAGCGTCTTCACGCAGCGTTCGAGCTCGGCGATCGCCATGTCGGCGTTCTGCAGCGGAACCGTTCCAAGAGCGACAAAGCGATCCGGCCACTTGGCGACGATCTCGGCCAGGCGGTCGTTGACCTTGCGCGAGGTCTCGCGGCCGAGCTCCGGGGCGGTCCAGTAGAAGTACTGGTTGGGGGCGGGGGACACGGCCTGGATGTCGACTCCCATCTTGTCCATGTCCTTGAGGCGGACTTCGATCGTCGAGAGTTGCGGCTTGCGGTCCTCGGACTGCTTGCGGTTGACCTCGCGCGTCGGCGCGTTCGAGAACTTGAACAGCGGCTCGTGCTCGATCGGCTTCAGGTGCTGAACCATCGCCTCGACATCCGGGTTGTTGTAGTGGCAATGGATGTCAACGCGCAGGCTCTTGTTGGCCTTGCGCACGGTGGTACGGGCGTGCCGCGCCGCGGCACCGCCGGAGCCCTGCCCCGCCGGGGCGCAGGTGTACATCATAATTTGGTCCCCTCGCTGGTGATTGTGATGATCAGAACACGCCGAGATGCTGGGCCACCAGGCGTTCGTCGTTGCGCACGCCGGCGACGTCCCCCTCGTACACGACGCGGCCCGTGTTGAGCAACACCACGTCGTCGGCCACGTTGAGCGACATCTTGATGTTCTGCTCGACGAGCACGATCGACAGCCCGTCCGCCTTCAGGGCCGCGATGATGCGCCCGACTTCGTGCACGATCTGCGGCGCCAGGCCCTCCGACGGCTCGTCCATCAGGAGGAGGCGCGGGTTGCTCATCAGCGCCCGGCCGATCGCCAGCATCTGCTGCTCGCCGCCCGACAACAGGCCCGCCGCCTGGGCCCGGCGCTCGCGCAGGCGCGGGAACACCTCGTATACGCGCTCGAGCGACCAGCCGCCCTTCGAGCCGGCGACGGGCCCCCGGGCCGCGACCCGCAAATTCTCGTCAACCGAGAGGCTGCGGAACACGCGCCGCCCCTGGGGCACCAGGCCGACGCCTTTGCGCGCGATGGTCTCGGGCGGCAGGCCGGCGATCGCTTCGCCAAACAGCGCCACGTTCCCCTGGCGCGGCGGCAGGAAGCCGATCACCGTGTTCAGGCAGGTGGTCTTGCCGGCACCGTTGCGGCCGAGGAGCGCCAGCAGCCGTCCGGCATGCACCGTGAAGCCGACGGCATGCAGCACGTGGCTGTCGCCGTAGAAGGCGTCGACGCCGCCGAGGCGCAGCACCTCAGTCGCCAAGGTACACCTCCTTGGTGCGCGGATCGGCCACCACTTCGGCGCGCGTCCCCTCGACGATCACCTGCCCGTAATGCAGGACGGTGATGCGCTCGGCATAAGCAAGCGCCACGTCCATATCGTGCTCGATCATCACGATCGTCACGTCGCGCGGAATCTTCGTCAGAAGCGCCTGGACCGACTGCCGCTCCTCCTGCGACAAGCCGGCGAGCGGCTCGTCGAGCAGCAGGATCTTGGGCTTCTGGGCCAGAGCCATCGCGAGCTCGAGCCGGCGGCGCTCGCCGTACGACGTCTCGGCGACGACGCGGCCGGCGCGCTCGCCCAGCCCCACGTCGGCGAGAGCGGCCCGGGCCGCCGCATGCAGCGCGCTGTAGCCGGAGAGGGCAGCCCAGGGGTTCCAGCGCTGAGGCGCCAGGCCGAGAAGCGCCAGAACCACGTTGTGCTCCAACGTCTCGCGCGGGAACAGGGTCAGGATCTGATACGTGCGCGCGAGCCCCTTGTGGATGCGCTGTTGCGTCGGGAGTCGCAGCAGTTCCTCGCCGAACAGGCGCACGGACCCGGCATCGGGCCGGAGATCGCCGGTGATGAGGTTGAACAAGGTGGTCTTGCCGGCGCCGTTGGGGCCGATGATGAGGCGGCGCTCGCCCGGCATCACCTGCAGCGAGACGTCCTGGATCGCCGGCAAGCCGCCGAAGCGCTTCCTGAGCCCCTGAATATGGAGCGCGGGTTCCATCAGGACGTCTTCGCGACGGGCTTGGGTGCCGCTGTGCCAGCGCCGGTGAAGCGCCGCCACAGCCGCAGCGATCCGGGCACGATGCCCTCCGGCATGAAGATGACGCTGACCACGAAGATCACGCCCAGGAGTGTATTCCAGCGATCGAGATACGAGCTGACCACGTTCTTGACCAAGGTGATGACGATGGCGCCGACGATCGGGCCGGCCAAGGTGCCCGCCCCGCCGAGGATCGACATCAGCAGCACCTCGGCGGATTGCTGCAGCGACAGGGTGATCGGGCTGACGAATTGGTTGTAGTAGACGAACAGCACGCCCGCGACCGCCGCCCAGAAGCCGGACATCACGAAGGCGACCCATTGGACCAGCCAGACATGGTAGCCCAGCATGCGCATCCGGCGCGGCTGATCGCGCGTGCCGCGCAGGCTCGCCCCGAACGGCGAGCGCGCCAACCGCCACAGGCAGTAGAGGGCGATCCCGAATACGATCGCGGTGAAGTAGTAAAAGGGCATCGGACGCGAAATATCGAGACCCAGCGGCGACGGACGGGCACCCATGCGCATGCCGTTGTCGCCGCCCGTCAGCTCGACCCACCGGTAGGCGACGCCCCAGACGATCTGCCCGAGCGCCAAGGTGATCATCAGAAAGCCAAGGCCGGACGCACGCAGGGACAGGACCCCGAAGAGCGCGGCCAATCCTGTGCCGAAGAGCACGGCCGCGCATGCTGCGGTCGTCTGGTCGAGGCCGACGCGGTTGACCAGCCAGGCGCAGGCATAGGCAGCACCACCGAAATAGGCGGCCTGACCGAGAGAGGTGAGCCCGGCATAGCCGCTGAGCAGGTTGATGCTGAGCGCGAACAGCGCATAGATGAGGATCTGGCTCGACAGGTTGACGTAGAAGGTGTTGCCCAGGATCCACGGCAGCACCGCGAGTGCCACCGCAAGGGCCACGGCCGATGCCAACGCGCGGCTCATCGCAACAGACGACCGAACAGACCCTGCGGGCGCCAGACGAGCACCAGCACCATCGGCAGGAACAGGATCACGTAGGCGAGGTCCGGGAAGAGGGCGATGCCGAAATTGTAGATGAAGCCGATGGCGAAGCTGCCGACGAAGGCGCCCAGCAGGCTGCCGACCCCGCCCAGGATGACCACCACGAGCGCCAGCGGCAGCATGTCCGCATCGAGCCCGGGATAGGCTGACGTGATCGGCCCGCCCAGGACGCCGCCGGCGCCGGCGAGTGCCGCCCCCAGGCAGAACACGATCGTGAACAGCTGCGACGCCTTGATGCCGATGCCGCGCGCCATCTGCATGTCATCCACCCCGGCGCGGATCATGGCCCCCAGCCGCGTGCGATCCATCACGACGTGCAGAACGACGGCCATCGCCACCGCGACGCCCAGCACGACGAAACGGTAGGTGGGAAACGCGAGCCCGGCGAAGAACAGCGGCCGGTTCACGTACGACGGCGCCGGAACCGGAATCGGATCGCCGCCCCAGGCGACCAGGCACAGATCGGCGATGATGAACGCGAAGCCGAGCGTCACCAGGACCTGACCCTGCTCGTTGCCGGCCAGACGCCGAAGGATGAAACGTTCCAGCACTCCGCCGAGCACGGCCACGCCGAGCCCGCCGCCGATGACGCCGAGCCAGAAATTGCCGCCCACCTGGCCCATGGTGCTGACGCCGATATACGCGCCGAGCATGAAGAAGGCCCCGTGCGCGAGGTTGGGTACGCGCATCAGCCCGAAGATCAGCGAAAAGCCCGACGACAGCAGGAACAGGAGCCCCCCGAGGGCAAAGCTGTTCAGCGTCTGGATCACCCAGAACTGCATGCGGGCGCCTGCGTCGTGTCGGAGTGAGGCACGGCCCCGCCTGCCGGGCGGGCGCCGTGCCCCAAGGTCACGCTATTCGAGGTGCGTTGCCGGCGGGTAGTCGCGCGAGTACACCGGATTGGCAAGGAACGCCTTCTCGCCGTAGGTCCAGAACTGGCTGACGTTCTCGTAGGTATGGATGACGGTGTTCTGCAGCCTTCCGTTCACCTTGTCGACGCGCCGGATATAGACGGAGGCGATCGCGTCTCCAAGATCATCGAACTTCACCGGTCCGCGCACCGTGTCCTTGATGTCGGTCGCCCGCAAAGCTTTCATGAAGGCAGCCTTGTCCTCGACCTTGCCGTCCACCGCCTGGCAGGCGGCGTCGAACACCGAGGCCTCGGTGTTCGTCGCCGCGGCATAGAACCCCGGCTCGACGTCGTAGTCTTTTCTCATCTGCTCGACGAATTTCCGGTTGGTCGGCGTATCGAGGGCGGCCGAGTACCAGGAGGCGGAGAGCAGCCCGACCGCCTCGTCACCCATGGCCTTGAACAGCGATTCGTCGACGGCCGTCATGCCCCCCATCATCCTCACCTTGTCGCGCAGGCCGTACTCGGTGAGCTGGTGCACCCAGCGATAGCCGTTCGAGCCGGCGAAGCCGATGAACAGGCCGTCGAGGTCGGTCTTGAGCTGCGCGATGTAGGTGCCGTAGTCGGGGACGGTCAGCGGCGGCCACAGCTTTTGGACGATCTTTCCGCCGTTCTCCTCGAACACGCGCAGAAAGCCGCTGCACATCTCATGGCCGTAGGCGAGATCGTCGGCGATCGTGCCCATGCGCTTCCAGCCGAGCGTCTTGGCGCAATAGTCGGCCGCCGGCTGGCTGCACTGAGAGGACGTCGAGGTGCCGCGCACGAACCAGGGGTTCGGATGGCGCTGGGTCATGTCGTCGGCCGCGGCGACGCTCATCGTCGGCAGCTCCGCCGAGCGGATGTAATCGTCGACCGCCAGCGCCGAGGCGGTGTCGAGCGGGCCGATCATGCAGTGGATCTTGTCGCGCTCGACCATCTCCTGGAGTTTGGTGCGCGTGACAGCGGGTGACCCGCCGGTATCGCCGGTGAAGACCTCGACCGGCCGGCCGGCGATCTTCATTCCGCGGTTCTTCAGATAGAGCATGAGACCCTGCTCCATCTGAATGCCGCCCGAGGCGAGCGGCCCCGTTTTGACGGTCAGGAATCCGAGCCGGATCGGGTTCGCTTGCGCGATCGCCGGTGCGCCGAGCGTCGCCAAGCTGGCGCCGGCCGCCAATCCCTTCAAAACGGTTCTGCGCTTCATCTGCTTCATGGCGCGTCTTCCCTTCGATGTCTGTTGCTGGGCGATGTCAAAGATGAACCGGCGCCCCCATGGTGACGGGGTGCTGCGGCTCAGGCATTCCGGCGAATTGAGCGTCGATTACGCGTCCGCGTCCTCCCACTGACCCCGGCGAGCTCGTTTGTCTCGCTTATTTATCAACTTATAATTCCAGAATAACTTTCCGGCCGCAGGCTGTCCATAGACTGCCGTGGTGGGCAGGCGCCCGCGACCGCCAGAGCCCACAGCTGTCGTCTTGCGGTCCGATGCACCGGAGGTGACACTCGCGTCTGCGCCAAGCTCACACGAGGATCCCATGAAGTTCGGGCTGTTCGACCACATCGACCGCAACGACCGTCCGCTCGCGGTCCAGTTCGACGAGCGTTTGCGGTTCATCGCGGCCGCGGACGAGGCGGGATTCTATTGCTACCACCTGGCAGAACACCACGCCTCGCCGCTGAACACGACCCCGCGGCCCGGCGTTTTTCTGGCGGCCGTTGCGCGGGCCACAAAGCGCATCCACCTGGGCCCGCTGGTGTACCTCCTGCCGCTCTATTCACCGCTGGCGATGGTCGAGGAGATCTCGATGCTCGACCATCTCAGCAACGGGCGGCTCGAAGTCGGCATCGGCCGCGGGGTGTCTCCGTTCGAGCTGAAGCATCACAAGGTCTCGGCCGAGGAGTCGCGGGATATCTTCATCGATGCCTTTCACTGCGTCAGCGAAGGGCTGACGCACGACAAGCTCACCTACAAGGGGAAATATTTCGAGTACAAGGACGTGCCGATTGCGCTGCGGCCGTTGCAGCGGCCGCATCCGGCCTTCTGGTACGGCTCGTCGAACGCCACCGGCTCGACCTGGGCGGGCGAGCACGGCCTGCATTTTGCGACAAACGGGGCCGTCGGCCGGGCCAAGGCGAACATCGCGAGCTACAACGAGGCGCTGGCGAAGCGCGGCAAGCCCGCGCAGCCGAAGCCCGAATTCCCGGGCGGGGCGGCGATCGGCGTGTCGCGCCAGGTCGTCGTCGCGGACACGGACGAGGCGGCGGTCGCCATCGCCAAACCCGCCTTCGCCCACCTGTACGCCAACCTGACCTATCTCGCCCGGCTCAACGTCGGCGACGAGCTGGTCGTGCGGCAGTCGGTCCCGGTATCGTCGACGTTCGAGGATGCAGTCCGCGAAGGCACGATCATCGCCGGAGCGCCTGCGACCGTGACCGAGAAGCTCGCCCAGCAGAAGCACGAGCTCGGCATCAACTATGTGCTGACCTATCTGATGTTCGGCACGATGCCGCTCGCCGACGCGCTGCGGTCGCTGGCGCTCTTTTCCACCGAGGTCATGCCGAAGCTGGCACCCCTCTAGGGGAAAGGCGCGGCGCTACTGCCGGGTGCGCGCGAGGAAGCGCTGCAGCGGCAGATCGGCTTGCCAGACACGGCGATTGGCGTCGCGCAGATGGGGCAGCGCCCATTCGCGCGCCTGCCGCACGGCCGCGTAATCGGCCGTGAAGTGGCGCATCAGGCCCTCGACCTCGCGGCGCAATCCGTCCTCATCGACGGTCGTCGACTTGGCGTGGCGCACGACCACGCGGCCGTCGACGATCACGGTATCGACGCCGCGGCCGGTCTCGGTATAGACGAGCTGCCGGGCGGCGCTGTTGAACGGCAGATAGGCGATGTCGGCGAGGTCGATCAGTACCAGATCGGCCGTGAAGCCGGGGCGGACGGCACCGAGGCGGTCGCCGAGCCCGGCGGTGCGCGCGTTGCCCAGTGTCGCGGTGCGCAGGACCTCATGCGCCAGGCCAGGACCCGGCTCGGGCTCGCTGACCGCGGCGATCAGGCAGAACTGCTTCATCGCCTGGAACATGTTCTGCACGTCGCTGCCGCTGCAATTGTCGCAGCCGAGCCCGAGCCGCACGCCCGCCTCGCGCAGATCGACGACCGGCGCTACCCCGCTCTTGAGCTTGAAGTTGCTCAGGTGGTTGAGGACGATCCCCGCACCCGCCGCCGCCATGCGGTCGGCTTCCGCGCGCGTGATCCAGACGCTGTGCACGATGTTGAGCCGGGGGCCGAGGATCCCCGCTTTGTCCATGTAGGCGATGAACGACCCGCCGAATTCCTCGAGCTCGCGCGCGATCAACGCCTGCCCGCGGGTCTCGTAGACATGCGTGTAGACGGCAAGGTCGTGCTTCTCCGCGAGCTCGGCGCAGCCCTGGAGCATCTCGGGCGTGCAGCGCTGAGGTGCGAAGGGTGCCACCGCCCAGTGCAAGGTGCCGGAGGCGGGATGGCGGCGGAACTGTGCCCCGAGGAACTCGAGCTGATCGCGCATCGGCAGCGCCTTGGTGCCGAGCAGGTCCTGGACGCCCGAGGGCAGGGCGTCGCGATGCCGCACCATGGCAACCGACGGCAGGTCGGCGACCATCGGCGAGAACACCACTCGGATGCCGGCATCGCGATAGGCGGCGAGGACGACGTCGAGATACTCCTCATCCAGCGGCACCAGGCCAAGCATGTCCTGCACGGTCGTGATGCCGGCGCGCAAGGATTCGAGGGCGCCCACCAAGGTGCGCGCCCGCACCTCCTCCTTGCTGCGGTTGGCGCCCATCGGCAGCGTGTAGAGCAGCCACATCTCGAGCGGCAGCTCCTCGAACAGCCCGCGGCACAGCACGTCGTGCGAGTGGTAATGAGCGTTGATGAGCCCCGGCATGACCAGCCGCCCGGCGGCGTCGACGATCCCGGCGTCACGGGCCGCACGGGAGGCCGCATCGCCGCCGACCGCCACGATCCGGCTGCCTTCGATCAGGATGTCGGCGGTCGCCGGCTGGTGGACGTCGCCGTCGTGGTCGTAGACGCGTCCGCCGCGGATCAGAAGCTGCTGCGATGTCGGCATGGGTTCCCTCGTGTCGCGCTCATCGTTGGCCGATGCAGCGCCCGTTGACAAGCGCGTCTTTGACAGGTGTGCGCACCGCCCATACTGTGGCCCGACCTGAGGCAAATTTGGGCGAACACCGTGGCGACGAACACCGATCTCATCGTGCGAATGCTGAAACGGGCCGGGATCGGCGAGGGCTTCGGTATCCCGAGCGGCAACGTGATCCCGCTCATCGAATCCATGCGTGGCGGCGGCATGCGCTTCGTGCTGACGGCGCACGAGGGCTCGGCGGCATTCGCGGCGGACGTGATGGGCCGGATGACCGGCCGCCCCGGCCTCTGCATCGCCACGCACGGGCCGGGTGCCACGAACCTCACCACCGGCGTGGGCTGCGCCTATCTCGACCGCTCGCCGTTGCTCGCAATCACCTGCAACATCCCCACGGCCCAGCTCGGGCGGCGCGTGCAGATGCATATCCCGCATCACGATCTGTTCGCGCCGATCACCAAGGCGAGCCTCGAGCTCCGTCCCGGTGGCATCGCCACGACGATCGCCGAGGCGGTGCGCCTGGCGCTGACCGAGCCGGTGGGGCCGGTCCATCTCGATCTGCCCGAGGACGTGGCCATTGCCGAGACGAATGAAACCGAGGTCGACATCCCGCCTGCCGCGCGCCTGTCGCCACCCTCCAGGGAGGCGCTCGCCGAAGCGCGCAAGCTGATCGGCCGCGCCAGGCGGCCGATCGCCGTGATCGGCGCCTCCGCCATGCGCATGCGGGAGCCGGCGCTGCTGCGGCGGTTCTTGGAGGCGCACGCGATGCCGTTCGCGACCACGACGATGGCCAAAGGGCTGGTCAATGAGGACCATAAGCTGTCTCTGGGCTGCATCGAGCGGGCGCGGCGCCAGGTGCAACGCGAGATGTTGCGCAGCGCCGACCTGATCATAGGTCTCGGTTACGACACGATCGAGGTCGAATACGAGGCATGGATCAAGGCCGTGCCGCTGCTGCACATCGATATCGCGCGGGCCGATGTCGATGCCTCCGTGCGCGTGGCGCACGAGGTGGTGGGCGATCTCGACGCGGCACTCGAGGCGCTGGCCGCCGGCTCGGCCTCGAACGAGTGGACACCGGCCGCCATCTCGGCGCACCGCGAGCGCTTCCAGGCGAGCCTCAGGCCGCGCACGGCCGAGTTCAGCCCGCACCAGGCGATCGATGTGGTGCGCGCGGGTCTGCCGAAGGACGGCGTGCTCGCCTTCGACGTCGGCGCGCACACGCACCAGATCGGCAGCCAGTGGACCGCGCACGCGCCGCGCACGTTCCTGATCACCAACGGCTGGTCGTCGATGGGCTTCGGCCTGCCGGCGGCGATCGCGGCCAAGCTGGCGCGGCCCGACCTGCCGGTTGTCGCGGTGATCGGCGACGGCTGCTTCCAGATGACGTGCGGCGAGGTGGCGGTCGCCAAGCGCTACGGGCTGGCGCTGCCGATCGTCGTGCTCGACGACCGCTGGCTGGCGCTCATCAAAGTGAAGCAGCAGCGCCGCAATTTCGCCCTCTATGGCACCGAGCTGCAGGAGGAACCCTACACGGCACCGCCCGCGCATTATTTCGGCGTACCCGCGGTCGGCGCCAGGACGCCGGATGAGCTTGCCGGGGCCCTTAAGAAGGCGCTCGCGACCGACGGACCAACCGTCATCGAGGCGGTTGTCGACGCCTCGCATTATACCGAGACGGTCTACGACTGATCAGCACGGCGGAGGTGCGGCCGCCACGAGCTTCGGGTCGACGGCCTTGAGCCCGTTCGGCCAGGTGAGCTTGGTGAAATCGACCGGCGCGTTCGTCACCTTGGCCCCTTGCGCCCAGTGGCTGAGGCTGCAGAAATCCGAGTAATAGATTTTGTCGAGGGCGATCGGCCGCATGTTGGTGTCCCACTGCTCGCGCGTCGCCTGTTCGCTGAGGCTGTAGGTCTTCTGGGCGTAGGCGGCGACGGCGGCGAAGTCATGCTCGGCCTTGTCTTTGCCCTTCAACACCGCGCGTAGGAACCGCGTCACGGTATCGGCTCCCTCTGGTGTGCCGAGAAATTGCGGCCGGGCGCCGGCGACCAGATAACCCTGGATATAGCCGGTGGCATCGCTCAGGTAGTGCGCGTCGTTCGGGCAGATCTCCAACGTGCGCGACCCGATCGGCTGCCAGATGAAGAATGCCGCGATGTCGCCGCGGCAGAGTGCTGCCGGCAGCAGTTGCGTGTCGAGGTTCTTGACCGTGACTTGGGCCGGATCGACGTGGTTCTTCGTCAGGTATTCCGAAATGAACCACGAGCCGGTCGAGCCGACACGTGTCGCGATGGTCTTTCCGGCCAGATCCTGCGGCTTCTTGATCTCCTTGCGGGCGACCGCAACGTATCCCTTGCTGTCGCGTTCGATGGCTGCGAAGGTCTGGTATTGGCCCGGGTTGTCGAGAAAATAAGACACGCTTGGCAGGTCGCCGGTCATGACGATGTCGCCTTGTCCGGTCTTGAAGGTCTGGAACGCCGTCGTGCCGGACGGGAAAACCCGATAGTCGACATCGAGCCCCTCGGCTTTGAAGTAGCCTTCGGACAGGGCCATCCAGATCGAATCGTTGTTCACCGACGGCTGGCCGAACAAGGTCACCTTTTTCAGCTCAGCCGCCTCCGCCTGGAATGGTGAGAACGTGATCGCGGCCGTGGCCGCAAGCGCGCCGACGACGGCCGCCTTCAAGCTGAGCTTGCGCTGTCTATTCATCTGAGTCTCCCCGGTTCGGTTTTAGGTGAGGGCTACGTACGACATGTAACGCGAGAGCATGCGGTCGACGATGATGCGGAACACGCGATCGAAGACGAATCCCAAGAGGCAGATCGTCAGGAGTGCCACGAAGATACGGTTCGTCTGCAGCAGCATCGACGAATTCTGCAGCAGGAAGCCTATGCCCGAATCGGCGGCAAGGATCTCGGCCGGGATGATGCTCATGAACGACGACGCCATCGCGATGCGCATGCCGGTCACGATGTAGGGCGCAGCCGACGGGATCACGACGAGGACGAAGATCTGCAGCCGGCTGGCGCCGAGGCATTCGGCTGCGCGCTGGCGGATGACGGGGGCGCGCCACACGCCGGCGACCGTGTTGATCAGCACGATGAAGAACGTTCCCCAGAAGATCAGGAAGTACTTCGACATCTCACCGATGCCGAACCAGATCACGGCGATCGGGATCATCGCGGTCGGCGACAGGTAGCGCAGCAGTTCAACGATCGGATCGAGGAGCTCGTTGAGCAGACGGACACGCCCGAGCAGAACGCCCAGGACGATTGCGACGGCGGAGCCGCTCACGAAGCCGACCGAGACCCGCGACAGACTGATCGCGACGTCGCGCAGGATCTCGCCGCTTTCGATCATCGGGATCGCGGTCTTGAATACGATCAGGGGCGGGGGAATCAGGAATGGGTTGAAGATGAAGGTGGACAGGATTTGCCAGGTCGCGAATCCGACGATGATCGAGGCGACGAACAGGAGGAGTCCGCGCAATCGCAGCCAGGCCCACGCGAGATGCGCGGCCAGCGGCAGCGGCGGCGAGGCCGTCGCGCCCTGCTGCTTTAGACGGACTGTGTCGCTGGCGGGCGGCATTTACGCCACCTGCGCCAAATCGTGGGAGAGCAACGCCTCGATGTCCTTGAATAGTCCCGCGGCGCGCGGATCGGCGAGGTCGCGGGGCCGCGACAGGTCGACCCGGACCATGTCGGTGATGATCGAGCCGGGGCCCACCGACATGACGCAGATCCGGTCAGCCAGCGCGATCGCCTCGCTGATGTCATGCGTCACGAAGACAACCGTCGTCTGTGTGCGCTGCCAGATATCGAGGAGAAAAGCGTGCATCCGGCGCCGCGTCAGTGCGTCGAGGGCGGCGAACGGCTCGTCCATCAGAAGGACCTTGGGCTCGACGGCGAGCGCGCGCGCGATCTGCAGGCGCTGACGCATCCCACCCGATAATTGCGCCGGGAATTTCTGGCGATGCTCCGCAAGATCGACCATCGCCAGGTATTTGCCGATGATCGCGGGCCAGTGGTGCTTGGGCACTCTGCGCACGCGCAAGGCAAAGCGCACGTTCTCTTCGGCCGTGAGCCAGGGCAGCAATGCCGCGCCGGCGTCCTGGAAGAACATCACGCGGTCGCGGCCGGCACCGCGGATGGGTGCGCCGTCGAACTCAACCGTGCCGGCGCTGACCGCGTCGAATCCGGCGAGGATGTTCAGCAAGGTGGATTTGCCGCAGCCCGAAGGGCCCAGCAGACACACGAATTCGCCGGTCGAGACCTCGAGGTCGATGCCGCCGAGCGCCACGTAACCGTCGCCGGCGGTGCCAAAGACTTTCCGAACGCCGCTGACTCTTAACAACGCCGCTCTCCCGGCCCGGGTGCTTCCGCCGCATATGCTTGCAAACTCTATACCCGGTGTATAGTGGGCGCACGGACTAGTTCTGACTAGTCAGTCAACAGGCGGCGGGAGGCGTTCCATGGCGGATATCGAGGTGCGTGCGGTCGAGCATTTGGCCGGGACCGGCATCAGCTACGCCTACGCGGTCAAAGCCGGGCCATGGCTCTTCCTGACCGGGCACGAGGCATTCGATTTCGAGGCAGGACCCGTCCCCGAGGTCGAGGGGCCGGCCGGCTTTCCGTCGTTCGGAGCGCCGCGTCTCAAGCGCGAGGCCGAGTACGTCATCCGCCGGATGCGCCGCGTGCTCAAGGAGTTTGGCTCGGATCTCGGCCACAGCGTGCGCGTCGACCAATATTATCCGATGCCCGATGCGGTCCGCGCCTACCAGCTGGCGCGCCATCAGGAGTTCGGCGACTACATCCCGCCGAGCACCTCGGTCGTGATAGAGCGCTGCCTGGGCGCCAGGTCGCATATCTCGATGTCGATGATCGCCGTGGTGCCTGGAAAGGATCACGCGATCCAGCGCCTCTACCCCAAAGAGGTGCCTGTACCGGTCGGCTCGCACTTCGTGCCGGCGATCACCTGCAACGATTTCGTGTTCGTCGCCGGGCAAATGGCCAGCGACGAAAACGCGGTCGACGCGAGCCTGCGCATGCCGCCAGGCCGCAATTGGGGCGGGCCGTCCGCGCTGCGCAAGCAGACCGAGTTCGTGATCAAGCAGCGCCTCGAGCCGGCGCTCAAGGCCGCCGGCGTGACCTGGGCGCACGCGCTTAAAGCCCAGATCTACGTCCCTTCGGCGGCGGACATTCCGGATTGCCTCGACGTCTGGTTCCGTCACCTCGGTGACGTACCATGCGCCGTGTCGATCATGCCGACCAAAGGCTTTGGCTTCGTCGAGGGAATCGTCGAGATCAATCTGATCGCGCTGCGCGACGGCGCCAAGCGCAAAAAGGAGATCCTGAAGGTCGACGTTCCGCCGATGGCGGCCTACGGCCCGTGCATCCGCGCGGGCGACCTCGTGTTTCCGTCCGGGCTGATGGCGATCGGCGCCGACGGGGCGGTGGTTGGAGCGGGCCGCTCATCCGCACTTGACGGCTTGAACCATGCCGCGCAGGCCCAAGGGTTGGCTGTGCTGGATAGCGCGGCAGCGGTCTGCAAAGCCGCCGGGACCACCTCCGCCAACATCGTGCGCGCGCAATATTTCATGGCGGACGCGCGAGATTTCCCTGCCGTAGCGCTGGCATGGACGAGCCGGCACGGCAAGCAACCGCATCCGTTCGTCTGCGTGCAGGTACCGGCGCCCATGGCCGCGCCAGGGGCGGTGCTGACAGCCGATTTCTGGATCTACGCGCCTTAGACGAGTTCTGCCGCCCATGAAGGCGATCCGCATCCACGCGAACGGCGGCCCGGAGGTCATGCGCTGGGAGGACGCCGAATTGCCGCCGCCTGCCGCGGGCGAGGTGCGCGTCCGGCACACTGCGATCGCGTTCAACTTTTCGGACATCAACGTCCGCCGTGGCGGCTTCTATATCGCCAAGCCCGCGAGCTTCCCGCTGATCCTCGGCAACGAGGCCGCCGGCGTCGTGGCGGCTGTCGGCTCCGGCGTCACAGAGGTACGGCCGGGCGACCGCGTCGCCTATGTCGGCACCGGCGGGCCGTTCTACGAGGAAACCGGCTCGTATGCCGAAGAGCGCAACGTCCCCGCCTCGTGTCTCATCAAGCTGCCCGATGGCATTTCCGAACCGCAAGCGGCCGCGGTGCTGCTCAAGGGCCTGACCGCCTCGATGGTGATCAATCGCGTGTTCAAGCCCGGGCCTGAGGATACGATCCTCATTCACGCGGTGGCGAGCGGGGTGGGGCTGCTGCTCTGCCAATGGGCGAAGCATCTGGGGGCGACGGTGATCGGCACCGCGGGCTCGCCTGATAAGGCCCGCATCGCCGCCGCGCACGGGTGCGATCACACGATCCTCTATCGCGACGTCGATTTTGTCGCGGCCGTAAAGGCGCTCACGGGGCACGGCGTCTCAGCCGTATTCGACGGCGTCGGCAAGGACACGTTCGTGGCCTCGCTCGATTGCGCGCGGCCGTTCGGGATGCTCGTGAACTACGGCAATGCGTCCGGTCACGTGCCGCCGATCGACCTCCTGCTGCTCGCGAAAAAGGGGTCGCTCTCGGTTTCGCGGCCCGGCTTCAGTCACCACATCGCCGACCCTTCGGCGCGCAAGACCGCGTGCGATGAGCTGTTCGATCTCGTCGCACGCGGCATCCTCGCAGTCAAAATCGGCCGGCGTTACCCGCTCCGCGATGCGGCAACAGCGCATCGCGACGTCGAAGCGCGTCAGACGGCCGGATCTGTCGTGCTGATTCCGTAAGCTCAGGCCGTGCCGGCCGAGCACAGCTGCACCGACGTACCCTGCCGTGCGTAGAGCAGCACGTAG